>ERZ1292642.168-Hain-H14-01um-R1-168-length-43310-cov-13_pt1 | contig 37652 bp, 56 predicted proteins | sample MGYA00564403_ERZ1292642 | MGnify/ENA primary metagenome ERZ1292642 (study PRJEB36523, sample SAMEA6512643) | groundwater metagenome | collected 2019-01-09 | study: AquaDiva: Metagenomics assemblies of 32 groundwater samples
GAACGTACCTACACGGACCATCGCTTTGACGCGGGACGATGACGGACGGTGGGTAGGGGCACGAGAGACGGGCAGGCGACATGAACGTACTTCTCGCTCAGGTCTGACGGACCTGCTCGATTTGCCAGCCTAGCAGGCCCCAGGTTGAACACAAAAAGAAACCCCATAGGGAGCCTAGGCCCTATGGGGTTTTTTATTGCCTGGAGCCGGCCAGGCGCCTATTCGCTACAAGCGCTGATAACGACCAGGACAACATATGCGAGTACCGCTAGCAGGATCAATAGCCCCATCTACACCCCCTTCCCCTTCCGCAGTTTGTGTAGGTAGATACGGCTTGCGTTTGAGCGCTGCCTTTCCCCCAGCGCGTCAAGTGCCCGAGTAGGAATCTCCCGGAGCACAGCTCTTGCAAGCACAATATCCTGTGTATCGGGTACGTGTACAATGGGCCTTTCATGGAGAGCCGCACGGTGCGCCGGGCTCTCCTCTCTACGCACCTTGGAATTGATATATAGATATCGGGCCGTGGCCAGAGCGTAGCCTTGCCATTCTTGATCAGGTAGATTACGCTCTAATGCTGCTAGCAAAGCATCTTGCGCGATATCCTCTCCGTACCGCGCGGCAATGCTACTGCGTACCCGGTTTAATTCCGCCTCGCTAGCATCCCTCATCGGCATCCCTCGAATCATCGAACACCTGCTCATGCCCGCACCACGGACATACGAAGGAGTTATCATCAGAGACTTCGATATCTTCTAGGCGGATGAGCATCCCACATCGTTCACAGGTCTCTGTCATATTTCCCCTTAATCGCAGTATACTTCCGTTAACAGTCGAACGATGACTAGCGCAATTAAAATGACTACAATCCATAGGAGCATTACCTTTCCCCCTAGTACCATAGCCCCAAGGCCCGAATGACACCATCAAGGTTTACAGCTGATTCTTCGTCACGCCAGTATCCCTTTCCTCTGAGATTTGAGCAAAACCATTGTATCGTTTCTGTCCAATCCCGGTTATCCATCGCTCACCTCTCTAATCGTGTGTCCCATAGTGGATTTCACCATGCACGGGACACTCCATGATAATCGAGCACACACAGAAGGCCGTTTTCTTCCGCGCTTTCTTGCAGCACATCACTACATACCCCCCACCAGGAACAAGGTATGTATTCCTCGGCGCTCTGTATCCCCGCCTATACCGTGCAAAGGCTTCATTCTCCAATGTCATACTCCTTTTCCTGCACTACATTATTATCGTCACGGGAGTTGATGCGGTATATTATCTTCCGGAGAGCCCGCAACTGACTCGCTGATAAGGTTACATGGCAAAGGCGGCCCGTATTGTTGGATTCCACAACCGCGATAGCTACCCTCCCATCGTACGCTTCCGTTAGCGACACAATCCCGTCATCCGTATCGATCATATAGGCTATCCTATACTCTGACATAGCTATTCTCCTTTCGCTTTAGGTGCTTGATATCCCCGACGATATAGCGCGAACGCTTCATTCTCCAGTGTCGTGCTCCTCTTCTATGCAACGGATCTGATACAGCACGTCTCGTATAAATCTGATGCCTTTCGGGCTCAGGCGAATCTTGCCGTGGTGTACTCCAGCATGATTTACGTGTAATAATACTTCTAGCCCACCTACCGTCTCTTCGATCACTATTTCATCTTCTTCGTCGATGCCCGAAATCATATATGCCATCCTACACACGGACATATGCGTTCCCCTTTCGCTCTAAGCGCTGCTCCGCACCGCACGTTGTACAACGCCCCACACCTAAACGACCTGACCACGCCAAAACTCCATGCCTACAGATATGACATGGAGGGACTTTGATCGCTGGCGTCTCTTTATCGTTCATCTATCCCCCGTGTGAAAATATCATGGGACGTGACACTGCCTCGAAGCCAATCCCACAAGGCCCATTGCATTAGGAATAGGGGCATATCGCACTCACGAGCGTATGCCCGTACACGCTCTTCGATGTGCTCATACTGTGTCAGTCGTCGTGGCACTGACTCGACCAGCCCACGGAGCATCCACACATCAAGGCAACATATATCAGCCTCAAATGGATATAAGAGGCATGCCGCAAACGATGCCTTGGTAATCCCTAAGCCTCTCACGCGCGCCAATCGGCGCCTATAGTCCGTCCATGTTTCCCTCGCTTGCTTGAGGAGCTCCAGCATAGGCGGTAGGCTATTAAGCCATCCAGCCTTGGCCTGTGTCATCCCCCCACCCACACGTGTTAACACGTGCCCTTGCACTCTCCCCTTGCATGTCCGGGCATATTGGAGCCCGGCCACACTTGACTTAAATTGGCAATTTGCTGTCAGGATAGCAAACGCAATCCTTTCCCATACCTGACTTGTGTCACTGCGGTCTGGTTCGATGTGCGAAGCATAATTGATATACTCTGCGCTATGACCGATTGCGTACTCCAACCCCCCCGGATCTAATTCGTAGCACTCAAATAGATATGGTTGCATCAAATCCATATCGTCTCTTCCCCTGTGATGAACAGAATAGCCTCCTGTTTCAAGGCCATTTTGAGGTATAATGCGAAGCTTACTGCCTCCTCGTGTGTTCCCCATGCACATTGTACCATCGTACACGATTCTGTCTGGCCACGCCACACGCCGACACCAGGGAAGAGCGCGGCGCATTCCAATGGGGAATACCCTCGAATTGCCCCAAGTGTATCCCGGAGCGAACATCCTACACCATATGTATATTGCACGCCGTGTGTTTCGTTGCTCATCTATTCTCCCCTGTGATTAAAGCATATGCCAGGGCTATCTTATCGAGATAGCGCGAAAACAGCTCTTCTTTCGTTGCGTGATATGGTTGGAATACTGCTGGGCCATCCTCTCTCCATGCGCTCCATTGCACGGGGGAATCGAGACGACTATCCTGGGCTAATTGCATATAGAGCGCTGTCCCAGGATACGGCACGAAATTGTACATATTCCAAATCCAGGTGAATAGAGCGAGTTCTCGCATGTCTTGCATGGTTGACTCGTGGTCTATTAGGGTTTCGTGGGGAAACCCTGCACAGATATTCAGGATAGGGCAGATGCCATGATGCCATAGCATTGCTAGCCGTTCCTGCCAAATGGTCAAGGAAACGTGTTCCTTGTGATACTGGCTCTTGAGGCGCGTTCCCCCAGCCTCAAAGCCCAGCTCCAGCACTTTCACATTCATCCGTGTGAGCACGTCACAAAAGGCAGGAGTAACAAACTCAATGCGAGTCTGTGCAATGACCTTATGGGTCTGCTGGAGACTCAACACGGACGATAGGTTTTCCAGCGCTTGCCTGTTACTCCCCAGGGTCTTATCGCCAATGTACAGCCATTGCACACTTGGAAATAAAGCACAGGCATCTTCATACTGCTGCTGAATGACATAAGACTCAACAGGGAGCCTGGCGGTACGCGCGTCCAGACAAAACGAACACGTCAGGGGGCATCCGTGCTGCCCAAAAATGCGAAACAGAGGGGGACGTAAATGGGATAGCTGGGTATAGTCAGGTAGCGCAAGGGGCAATGCTTTGACCGTTGTAAACTGTGCGGGGACGCTACTAGCCATAGGGCCACCGAGCAAGATACCACGTCCCTGGTGAGCCCATTGTTCTGCTAGACTCAGGGCAAGGTCAAGGTTTTGAGCCAAGGGGGAGAGCCATATCGAATTACCAGGTTTCCCTGGGGCGTCTTGACCAGGCTCCCAGAAACGGATACGATACGGTAGTCTATTCGCTTTCAAGTATCCACCAGCATAGGCGAGCCATCCGGGCAATTCCCACAGGCCCGACTCCGGGATGATCGTCGAACCAAACTGCTCCTGCCAGACCTGGGAGTAGGCCCGGTAGTAGACAGCGCTGGTCGGGTCTGGATCATATGTCGAGGGAAACGGTAGCTGTGTCAGGTAGATCATGCTTTTTCTCCTATCGGATAGTGATAGAATCAGGAGCTACGTTACTCCCCCGCCAGCACAGGCGCAGGAACGCTCGGAAGGTCAAGCGCTCCCACGAATGGGGGAGTTTACGGCAAAGGTACGGTTTCCCGTTGAAAAGAATGATTGTCATAGTTCTATTCCTTCTCCTGTCGAATCGTAAGCGATCTCTTGAATGTCTGTGCTCGCGGCTACCGCATATCCGGCCACCGTTTCAGTCTTGATCAACCGCCCATGCTCGCCCTCGCCCAAGATTCGACGGACCGCCTCTTTCTCATCAGGAGCAGTGACTACATAGTAGACAATTTGATTTACTGCTATGACGTATACTGGCACTGTTGGTCTCCTCCTTGTTAAGGGTCTCGTTTCTCCCTAGATGACTTCCGCCATGATCTCGTGTGCGCGCCAGGGACACGCTGCTGCCAGATGGCGGGCAGCAATGTACTCCTCGATTGCACGTAGGGAGCGGAAGCGCAGGATTGCGCTCTCGCGTGGCTCCGCGCGATCCGGGTGAATGTGGTAGCAGGGAGACCCGCCCCACCCATCCCCGGTCAAACAGCACTTTGCCGAAGATACTGCCCAGCAAGCGCCTACCTCGGTCAAGCGGTACGTGATTGTTTCATGATTAGCTGCCATGGTTTGCCTCCCTTAAAAGTCAGTCGTCTCGCCCAAAACATCAGGCAAGGGACAGCATACTGAGTCAGGGAGCCCGTGTCAAGGGAAATGTTTTCCCCTTCTATAGAATGCGGGGGAGACTGGGGCATGCGGCGGGCCGGGTGTGCTGAGGATATAAAGGATGTCTATTGCAAGGAGCGTGCCAGGAGGGGGTACAGGATGTCTGTACAGGTTCCCTCTCGCCCCTACTCTCCCAAGGGTTTGCGCCCATACTTAGTGTATCCCGTACACTATCTAAAACCATGCCATAGCAGAGTGCCCGTATCGGGTGTGCGTGCCCCCTGGGGGCAGGGAGAGGGTCTCCCTGGCATTCTACATCCCTGTGCCCCCCGGAGGGACACCTAGTCCCCTGGCCTGGTCTGGCCATGCTCTCTGTGTTACACCCGTGCACCACAGGGGCACTACAGCCAGCATGGCGTGCTCGCAAGCCCTGTGCCACCGGGGCACACAGGCCATGTCATGCCCGCTAGGCTACATGGGTACGGTACCAGTGTAGTGCATTGCTTGGGGAGTGCAACAATGGCACAGGGCAATAGTGCCTTCGTGCAATAGTTGCATAGGCCCACTATTGTTCCCCACAATAGTTGCAAGGGGCAATGGTGCCATCATGCAATAGTTGGGGCATGCAATCATTTCGTGGTGCAACAGTTCGAGAGGCAACAGGCATTTATCTATTGACCTATCCATCTATTGCCTTATCCATCTATCTATATGGAGATCTATCTCACTATCTGAGAGAGAGATAGATAGGTATACATCTATTGATCTGGAGCTGCGGTCAGCCGGGGACCCCTCCCAGGGGTAGGAATGGTGCCATGGAAGGACATGTGTTTGCTCCCTCTTCCCATACCCACCTCCCTCTCTACCTGCGGCTGCCCAGGGTCCCCGGCCTCGCTCCGCTCGGCCCGGCGCGCAGGGGGTAGCAGTAGGAGTTACCCCGAATGCCTCCTGGGCACAGTAGTGAGCCAAGATGATAGATGTGAGCGACTCTGGCTGGAAGGTGCTTCCAGGAATATTTCTCTTGTTCTCGAAGGAAACGTTTTCACGCCCCTCAGTGTCTATAGTATGTGTTCCCCCTGTAGAGGGGAACAGCCCATGGAGCACGATCATGTGCTCCCATAGCCATGGAACCATGGAAGTGGGTTGTAAGGGGAGGTCTAATCTCAAATAGCCCCAACTTTTCCTCCTCTCATAGGAAACATTCTTCCCCTCGCCAGTGTCTCTGATGTAGCAGGGTGGAGGGTCAAGAGACTCAGATCGCATATTGCTAAGGGCGTGTAAGCTGAGTCTGTGCAGTCTCTTGCCTTCCACCAGCCATCCCTTGCCGGGCCTCTCGCCCTCTCACCTCCCACTGCTCTCTCAGAGTCTCGCCTGCTCTAGAGGGGTCCGGCTACCCAGCACACCAGGGGCGGTACTTGCCATCGAGTTGGCAGTCTGGTTGGAAGCAACCCGCTACCTCCCCCTCCCAGGGGGACATAGCAATCTACTCTCCGTTCCAAGCCCTGTGTCCTAATGCCCGTGTAGCTCGAAGTGGTAGAGCGGCTGCCCTGTAAGCAGCGGGTTGGGGGTCCGAATCCCTCTGCGGGCTCTATGAGGAGACATGCAAATGAAAGCAGTGCACCTCGCGTTCGTGTTTGTATTTGCGGTCCTGGCGAGCTGGATTCTCATGGGGAGCGTAGCGACCCCACAAAACCTACCTGCCCCTTGCCTCCCGCCTGGCGTCCCTACGGACTTCCTGCGGAGCCCCCAGCTTGACGGGCAGGTGATTGGCGTGACCCCCGGAGGGGGGCAGGTGTTCCTCGTGACGCTGTTATGGCAGGAGCACTCAGCCCAGCTTGTGATAGTCTCAGGGGAGATCGTGTACGTGGACCTGGACTCTGACAATCCTGCGGCCCCGCCCTGGGTCCGCCCTGACCTGAGCAAGTGTGAGTGGGTGCAGGGTAAAGGGAGCCGAGAGGGGCTCCTGTGATACTGATAGTGCTGCTTGCATGCGCGCTGGTGGTGTTACTCGTGCTGGGGATATGTTGCCTGGCGGTCCCGTCCAAGAGACGATGACTGCTATGTGCGAGGGAGTGAATGACATGTCTCTCAGGCTTCTTCTCGTAGGGCTGTATGGGCTGTACCTGGGCTTTTGCGTGTGGACTCAACTTTGGAGGTAACGTGGAGAGCTTGCGAGGGAGACGGTACATGCTTCTGACGTTGGTGTTGTTGGCTGCATACTTGGTTTTCTGTGCTTGGACACAGATGCAGAACTGAGGTTGATATGCTCTTTGCGCTTGCTGTCTTCGGGCCGTTGATATTATGCAGTGCGTGTCTTGCCGCACACCTTCTGTGGAAGAAATATCATGGACGACCTTGAATATGCTGGGCTCTCACATGAATCGTGGCGACTCCTTATTGCCATCATCGAAACAGGCCAGATGACCCTCAAGGATGGCACTATCCGGGAGGCCAGCACGCGGGAAATTCTGATGACGGCCCGCTACGTGGCCTCCCTCAAGCCTCCTCGCCAAACCCGTGTCAACCTCCCTGAATGGGAAGCCCCTGTCACCCGCGTAGCTCTGCTCCCCTCTGCCAGCTCTACTGTTGGCCCGCCTCGAAGGGATTCTGCCGATGCCCCAAAGCAAGCAACCCAAGGCATATGAAATGACCGTGGTGGCGCTGTCCTGGGTAGACGCTGCCTTCCACGGCGAGAGTGACAAGACCCTGGCCCCCATCCCTGCCCTCACATTTGGCCTCGTCTGGCACAAGAGCCCCTCCGAGATCATGATTGCCTCCGAAGTGTTCGCTGATGGCACAGGCCGGACCTTCTGCGTGGTGCCTCGCCAGGGGGGCATGGGTCCCAAGGTCATTCCGGTTGGCAAGGTGACTGCCCCGCAAACCTTCCTCGACTACCAGATCAAGCTAGCTCCCTTCTTACTGTAGGCCATGCCATGTTCCCCATCCAGCAACTGTTTCCCTTCTGCACGTCTCCTGACTGCCCCCAGGCAGCAACACCCCATCACCATGTTTTCCCGCATCAGCAAGCAGTCTTGGATTCCACCTCGAAGTATCTGGGTGAGGTGGGGGGGTTCGGCTCCGGCAAGACAGTCAACTACTGTGCTCGTGGCCTGTTGCTCTCTCTGGCGGTGCACCACAATCGGGGCATCATTGTCAGGCGCACACTCACAAAGTTGCATGACACGACTCAGCGCATCTTTATGGAAGTGCTGGATCGTGCCGCAATAGACGGGGTGGAGTACAAAGAGAACCGAGATGGGTACTCACATCGCATCATCCTACCTAACGGCTCGGAGATTGTATTCCGCCCCTCTGAAGATATCGGACGCTTCCTTGGCCCTGAGTATGGCTGGTTCTTGATTGACGAGGCTGTTGAAGAGCCTGAGTCTACCTTCACCCTGCTCATTGGACGGCTCCGTTTGGTGCAGGCAGCCCGCTACTTGTGTGGGATGGTTATCACGAACCCGCCCCCCAAGGGGCATTGGTTCTATCAGCAATTCGGCGAGAACCCCGGCATCACGCTCAAAGGTCGCTCGGCCTACCAGTTTTTCCGGTCCAGCTCCCGCTTGAACCCCAACCTACCTGAAGGCTACATTGACGATCTGGAGTCGGTGTACGGTCGGGTGGGTGCTCAGCGGGTCATTGAAGGCTTCGCAGGCTTCACCCCGGAGGGTCCTCCTGTCTACACGCCTCCCTTTTCCCACGAGATCCATGTGGGAGAACCCCGCTTCCTGCGCACCTTGCCTCTCATTCGCTCCTGGGACTTTGGCTTCCGGCATCCTGCCGTGGTGTTCAGCCAACTCGGTGCTTGCCAGCGGGGCACAGTCCATTGGATGATCTTGGCCTCCCTGGACGAGAAATTCGAGATCGAGGCTGAGCAGCTCTGGACTGAGGTCAAGGCTTTCACGAGTCAGGTGTTCCCCGAGTCACACCCGCTTCTTACCGTGGACTGCGGGGACCGTGCGGGCTCCAACCGCAATGATGCTGGTCCTGGTCCTGTGACACGGCTAGCACGGCCTCCCTTCAACCTGCATATCAAGACCCGCGTGTGTAGCCTTGCAAATGGCATTGAGTTGGTGGTCAGGCGGCTGCGCTCGAAGTGCCCTTGTGGGGCACCAGTCGTCTACGTGCACAGACGCTGCGGCAATCTCATTGACGCCCTTTCTGGGGGCTACCACTTCTCGAAGGGCCGGCCTGGGAAGGCACCAGGCGAGAAGCCTGTCAAGGATGAGTTTTACGATGACATCGCAGACGCACTTCGGTACGGTGCTGAGAATTACCTTCGTCCTGCCCTCTTGCGTGCTGGGCGTGGTACTCTCCAGCAGCTTGACTTGACTCGCCCGCCGCCACGGAAATTGCTTGAGGAACCTTGGCAGTGGATGATAGGAAGGGACTGGAGATAAATTTTGATGTATGGGATCTAATGACTGGACTGGCTCTCGAAAATATCGAAGTGACTGGGAGCGAGAAAAGAATCGCAGGCGTCGGGAAGCGGTCTTAGGGGCTTATGGGGGAAAGTGTCAGTGTTGTGGCGAGCCTGAGCCTCTGTTTCTTGAGATAGACCATATAAATGGGTACAAGTCCGGCCCGAGAAAAAGCGCCAACCTTATAAATTGGTTGATTGCGCATGACTTCCCTGACGGTTTTCAAGTTCTGTGCCGCAATTGCAATTATGGCAAATTTCGGAATGGTGGTGTTTGCCCGCACAAGAGCTGATGGGGAGAGATTGGAGATGAGCATCCTGCGAATCATCAACTTTATTCCCTATGGCGAGCTGGACCACAAGCTGAACACGATTGACTGCTTCTGTGAGCCGCGCGTGCGGGACTTGGGCCTTGACCTGGACAGTGTTACCCACCTTGTTCTGCTCGAACACAGCAACGAAGTAACCGGGCATATGGCCATTCTGACTGGAGTTGATGTCAATGCAGGACGAACAGGCGGTTAAGCTGGCACAGATGGTCAAAGAGGTCACGGGACGACGTGTTCCTATCGAGACCTCTTGGCTTGCCATTCTCCGTGCGTGGAAGAATAGCAGTGACAACGCACAGTATCACTCCCCCACGTTCAAGTACCGAGTCCCAGCCCTCCGGCGTGCGGTCGAACGCAGTGTCACGCGAGCGACTCAGGCTCTTCTCCCCGGCCCACAATTCTTTGAAGTGAAGCCTGGCCACGAGTTTGATGTGGCGAATGGTCAGCAGGCTGATGCGGTTCGAGCCTACATGACCTTCCTGCTAACACGCAAGATCAAGGCTCGACGTTTGGTGACACAGCTCGCTCGCAGCCTGTATCTGTACGGACGCTCGATCGTCAAGACGGGCATCCGCGTGGAGCGGCGTTTCGGCACACGCACAGTCTGGCCCACTGCTCGTGCTGTAGACCCTTTCATGTTCTACGTGTGGCCTGAGACAGCCTCCGAGACTGAAGACATCACGATGATCGTTGAGCAGCACATGATGGCCTGGGAGTCTTACGAGTCTGAGGCCCAGGCCCTCCCTAAGGCCATCGTCCCTATTAGACGTGTGGACCTGACCAAGCCCGTGTGGGTTGACACGCTCATTGAACGCTTGGGACGCTCGGGTTTCGCGGACCCCTCGGATGTGCCTGCGGCGTCAACCGTGCCTTCCCGCCAAGAGGGCTTTCTGGCCATAAGCGAGGTCTGGCTGCGTTCTGCGGGACAGTGGGTGATGATCTGGCTGCTTTGGAACCATCGGGATGGCCCAAAGATCATTCGCCAGCACGCGAGCCTCTTTCCTGAGCCTCCCTATCGCATTGCGCTGGCCCGCCCGCTCTCGAACGAGCACTATACTAACGGGCAGGGTGATGACCTGCGCGATCTGGACACCTGGTTCAACGACACGCTGAACCAGATGGAAGACGCGCGGGTGGCCACGGCACTCCCTCCGATCTGTATTGACCCGGATGAGGCCCCGCGCCTGGAAGAGTTGCAATTTGGCTCTCGCATTCCCTGGCGTATCAAGCCAGAGTTTGCCAAGGTCCTGGATATCCCGGACACAAGTGTGGCCTCTCTTCGGGTGGCTCAATTTGCGTTCGGACTTCTGAACACCATTGGGGGCTCCGGGCAGGTGGCTGAGGGCCAGCCTGGGCGGAACATGCCTCGCGCGGGCTACGCAGTCAACCAGCTCGTGTCCTTGAGCATGGCGGACATCAAGGACGTGGCTGAGATTCTGGAGCAAGAGAACCTCACGCCGATGCTTCAGGATCTCTATGACCTTACGCTCGATTTCATTCCTCACTCGCAGGTTATACGAATACCGGGCTCGGAAGCGTTTCCGGACCCTCGTGCGGTGACAACGGCTTCCTTGCTGGGTAGCTGGGACTTCAACTGGACCGGCTCCCTTCAGTCGGCTGACGTGCAGATGCGCTCTCAGAAGCTACTCTCCTTCGCTCAAATTCTTACTCAAGCAAGCCAGCAGTTGATAGCATCCGGGTACAAGGTCAACTGGCCCGACCTTCTGAAAATGGTGTTCCGGGATGGTCTCGGGGAGCGTGGCCTGGAGCAGCTCATCCTGCCCCTCTCGGAGCAGGAGAAGGCCCAGATGGCGGCAGCGACTCAGGGTGGGCAGGGTGGTCCTGGTGTTCAAGCCCGTGGCATCCCGCAGACCCAGGACGACATGGTGCGTCAGATGGCTCGCCAGTTTCAGACTCTGGCCGGAGCAGGAGGAGCGTAGATGGGTCAGGTAATAGTGGTGCGCATGGTCCCGTGGCACGCAGTTGAGGAGCTTCTTGCTTTGGAGCAAGAGAGAGCGGTTCGAGTGATGGCGGACGCGAAAGACCTGCTCACGTTGGGCTTCGCTCAAGGTGCTTATAAGCTCGCGGGGCGCTTGAGGGAGACAGGTTTCGAGCGTATGCAGAAGGAGGCAGATGGATATGGCCTATCAACGGGGCAAGAGACCCCGGCCCGAAGCCTCGACGCAGGCCGATGAGGCGGGTGGAGGGGATAAGAATTGGATTGCCGGGGCAATCGAAGAGCCTGGGGCGCTTCATAAGCAGATGGGAGTGCCAGAAGGGGAGAAAATCCCCGCTGGACGACTCGAAAAGGCTGCAAAAGCGCCTGGCAAGCTGGGCAAGCGAGCCCGTTTGGCTCAAACGCTTTCAAAAATGAATAAATAGGGGCCTTGAGAGCCTCAAAAGGGAGAAGAAAGATGGTGGACCAAGAATATTTGCCGCGCGAGAACGTGTTGGACTTTTCTGAGCCCCAAGTGCCGGTCATTGAACGCACAGTGTCACCCGAGGACCAGTACCGCCTCGAAATCCTGGCCCTGAAGGTCGAAAATCATAACCTCAAGCGTGCCCAGGTCATGCTCCAGCTCGACCAAATTGCGGCTAGTATCAACGCGGAGAAGGTAGCCCTGGAGGCTGAGTACCAGGATAAGTACGGCTACGGCCTCGACGAGGCCCTTGCGCGACGTGCAGGGTAACTCCCTGCTAACCTCTTGCTAACCTGCATGAAAGGATCTGTGACATTTAGATGGATCAGGCTTCTTATAGTGCTCTTGATGGGGGGATCTCGACTCCCTCGTTTACGTTCCACGACAAGACGAACACGGGCTTCTACCGGGACTCTGCGGGCCGGATGGCGTTCGTCGTCGCCGGGGTAGAAATTCTGAAGATTGGCGCATCGGGGATCACCCCGAGTGCGATGGCCGGTGCGTTGGTCATTACGGCGGCGGTGGCGGATGCCCTGGCTGTGGGTCGTCAGGGTGCTACAAACCCTGTGCTCTCGGTCGATGCCAGTGTCGCGTCTGTGGTGACGGGACTGCTTATCACTGGAAAGGCGGCTGCGTCCCGGCTCCTTCTGGCCGTGACCTCCAGCGGGGCGGATGAGGGCCTCGATATCGACGCAAAGGGGACCGGCACCATCCGTTTGGGGAACACAAGCACAGGTGATGTGGTCGCAAGTAGAAATCTGACGGTGGCGGGCACCGTGACGGTTACTTCAACCAGCGCGTCTGCGTTGACTGTGGGCCGTTTGGGGGCCACAACTCCGGTCCTCAAGGTGGACGCGAGCGCTGCGACTGTAGTCACAGGGTTGTCGGTAACTGGCTCGGCTGCTGGGTCACGCCTCCTGCTCGCGGTTATCTCCAGTGGTGCAGATGAGGGCCTGGACATTGATGCCAAGGGCACAGGCACCATCCGACTAGGTAATACCAGCACAGGCGATGTCGTGTCAAGCCGCAGCGTGACCGTCGCGGGGACTGTCACGATTACTTCGGCCGGTGCAGCGGCCTTCACAGCCGGTCGTCTCGGTGCGACAACTCCGGTTCTGACAGTGGATGCCTCTACGGCGACTGTCGTGACGGGACTTTTGGTGAAAGGGGCGGCGGCTGCGGCCCGTCTGGCACTCTCTGTCACTTCTAGCGGGGCAGACGAGGGGCTCGACATCGATGCTAAGGGCACGGGGACCATCCGTCTGGGCAACACGAGCACAGGGGATGTTGTTGCCAGCCGTAACCTCACGGTTGCGGGCACTGTCATTGTGACTTCAGCCGGTGCGGCAGCGCTGGCCGTGGGGCGCTTGGGTGCAACAACCCCGGTGTTGGCGATTGATGCGAGTGCTGCCACGGTTGTGACGGGCCTCTTGATTACAGGCAAGGCAGCGGCTTCTCGGTTGCTCTTGGCTGTCACTTCGAGTGGTGCGGACGAAGGTCTTGACATCGATGCCAAAGGGACGGGTACTATTCGTCTCGGAGCGGCCTCTACTGGCAATATCGTGGCGAGCCGGGCTATCGTAGGGGACCTGGGCATCACGTCGATTGGTCCGACAGCGGGCATCGGGTATGCAACAGGTGCAGGTGGGACGGTTACGCAGACCGTGAGCCGTTCGACAGGTGTGACCCTGAGTAAGGTGTCTGGGGCTATCACGACCGATACCACGTCTCTCGCGGCAGAGGCGTCGGCGGTGTTCACCGTCACGAATACAGCGGTGGCGATTGGCGACACAGTGATCCTGTGCCAGCGCTCTGGCTCGAACGGGGGCAACACCCTGGTCGGAGTTTACGCGGTGGCTGCGGGCTCGTTCGACATTCGGGTGTTCAATCAGAACGCGGCGGGTGGCGCAGCGGAGACTGGTGCGATTGTCATCAACTTCGCGGTCATCAAGGCTGTGTCTGCGTAACAGGATGAAGGCTGGTGGGGGCCTGGGGGGCCTCGCTGGCCTCCGCCTCGCTGGCCTCCTCCCTGGCACGACGGGCACTTTCCCTGGTAAGAGGCCCTGGTGGCCTCCGGGTTGGATGAGTGGGGTTGCTCCCTTATGGGAGTAGCTCCCCTCTTGGGATCGTGCCCTGGTGGGGCACGCAGAGGGGTTCTGATGGCGCTTCTGAAGGTCATGTGGTCCTCGGACGGGACCTGGTTGGTGGAGGACTTGGATACACTCTTGCCTTTTGTGCATGTGGAGGGGCCGTTGACTATTACCTGCCCGTGTGTGCTGATATGCACGCCAAAGTATGGCTTCCTCTCTGTTCGTGGGGTCTTGGACGGGCATACGATTCGAGGGGAGGAAGCAGTGTAGATGCCAGCATCCTTGTGGTCTGTGGGGATCAAGACGGGGACGAACCTGCGATTTTGGTATCTGCCGTTTAGCGACTTTCCGGTGACAGACAAGGTTGCCCTGCTGGTCCCTGAGACCGTGGCCTCGATCACATATGTTCTGGAGTCTATATACTCCCGGTATGATGCCACACGTCGAATCTATTGGCAGGCTGCCAATGGCGTTGACCGGCTCATCAAGGTCAATACCACCACACGGGCTATCTTACTTGATGTGGTAATCAAAGGGCCGGTGGTCAATCCTGGTGCAGACATTACGATTGACCCGAATGATGGCTCTTTGCTCATTACAGAGAATGATGCTGCAACACCACGCTTGCGCCGCTTGAGCCCAAGCACATTGGCTCCAACTGATTCGAGTCCTGTGCTTGCTGGGGCATCAGTGAAGGCGGTCGGGGTCTTTGGGTCCGACGTGTACGCACAAAGCCAGCCGTTGTTCTCCTTGACGCAGAAGTTTGCGAAGCTGCCTCTCAACCTGGCATCTATCACGTACCAGACAGATATTGCGTACCCGGCAGGGTCCACAAGTGTTGGAGTGCCAAGTATCGAGCAGGACAACCAGGGTCGTATCTGGGTGGCAAATACGAAGTGTCTGGCGCGCATAGACCCGGCGACGGGAGTAGCAACCATCTATGACTTGAGTGTGGACTTGCAAGTGTCGAGTCCGTTCCAAATCATTTCAAATTTCACCTACGATCCGCTCTCAGACTTAATCCTCTTGCGTACATCAGCTTCTGCATTTACCCCATTTTTGCTGAGATTCTCTGTAGCGACGGGTTTGGTTACAGGGACGACACCAGCTATCGGGGTCGTTGGAGGCGGGAACAACTCAAATGCCGCGTTTCGTCGTGGGCCGGTTGCAGGGAAGCAATGGCTTCAATACCAAAGCCCACTGTCTATAGAACGTTTTGTTGAGTGCGATATAAGTACCCTCGCGTATTTACAAGACCTGTCAGGAGAAACATACTGGAGTGTCTCATTTCTCAAAGGGCTGGTGTTTGTCGAGCCACCGCCAGCGATCGTTGGGGACTTGAACGTGTCGGCTGTGCACCCGAGTCTGGGTGTTGACTACCGCATTGTGGGATAGGAGAGAAAATGGCAGACGAGACCAAGACTGAAGGGAAGGGTATCGACACGGCAGCGCTGGGTGCTGCTTTGGGTGAGAGTGTGAAGGCAGCGCTCAAGGAGGGCCTGACACAGATCGTAGCGGACGAAACGAAGGTTGCAGGGGAGAAGCAGCAGGCCAACAAGGATGCTGAGGCGCAGCGAGCAGCGATAGCCAAGCAGGCTGGCGACCCGGTGTTCAATCTTATGGCACCGTACTTGGCACCAGTTGCTCTGGACGCTCAGCTTGCGATCGATGCGGCGACCTTCTACAGCACCACAGGGGAAGCCAGCAGCTACAAAGACGAGATCGAGCGCATCTCGACTGCTTGGAAGCAGCAGGGTCTGGTGGTGCCTCGCAAGGACATTTGGTCCTACGTTCAGGGTATTCATCGGAAGGAGATGCACGAAGCAGACAACAAGCGCACTGCGGAGGAGCAGGAACGTGCCCGCCTGGCAAGCACCGTGGGGTCTGGATTTGCGGGCCAGCCGAACCAATCGCAGCAGGGTGTGGACCCTTACACAATGACCAAGGCTGACCTAGAGAAAGCCTTGGAGAACGTGTCCTTCTAAGCAGGGGTGTATGCGTGCCCCTCGTCTAATCTTCTAGCGAAAGAGAGTTGAGTTGAATTGGCTGACGCATTAGTCACTTTTGCATCCAGGAGCGATGATGCTCCTAACGTTGCCATCGCCGCGCGTGAGTACGAGCTTGCGGAGCGGCAGATGGTCTTGGGCAAGTTCGCGTCCGTGTACCAGCTCGAACAGCGCATGGGCACCACGTTGCGAGTCACGCGAACGAAGCGCTTGAACCTCCCGACAGCCCCCCTGACTGAGGGTGTGGCCCCTGATTCCAGCGCCTTCACGCTAGAGAAGGTTGATGTCACGGTCGAGCAGTGGGGCATCGTCGTGGCGATGACCGATGTGTCCATGCTCACGTTGACCCATCCGGTATTGGCCAAGGCTATTACCTTGGTAGGGATGGCCATCGCAGAGGTCGGCGAGCGGGAGATTGCTAAAGTCTTGATGGGCGGGACCAACGTTACGTATGGTGGAACTGCCGCGAGCCGGGACCTGCTGGTTGCGACTGACGTGGCCACCAGCCGTAAGCTGTTGACTATGACTGTGGCCATGCGGACTGCTGGTGGGATGCCTACTCAGGGCAACACCTATGGTGGTGTGATGCCCCCGCAGATGGAGGGCGACCTCCTGGATGCAGACAGCACCTTCAAGGACGCCCAAAGCCGTCAGAACATTGCTGGCCTGGAGTATGGAGACCTTGGGGTGTGGATGGGCATTTCCTGGAAGCGTGGCAACTTCCTGCCGAGCTTCAAGGGCGTGGCGACCCCAACCACGGCGGCTGTTACGGCGGAGAAGGCGCAGTTTACTGACCAGGCAACTGGCGGTGGGTTCAACACCGACGAAATCGTGAAGCTGGTGGTCGTGGCACGCGATGCGCAGTCCGACTACGAGCGCAAGATCAGCCAGACCGCTACGATCACGATTGGTGGCGTGGGTGCAACGGCTCGCTCGGTGGATGTCAAAACCGCGTCGAGCACAGCGTACACCTACGACATCTACGCCTCTGCTGTTACCAATGGCGCAGCGAAGCTCTGGCGTTCTCGTGTTGCGGCCAGTACGACTGTCACGCTGACAGACTTCTCGGATGTGTCTGCTAGTGCGGCGGCTCCTCCGGTGGCCCCTGGCCTCAACGTGGAGACCTACGTGGCCTGGGTGTTCGCCAAGGATGCCTATATGCGTGTTGAGTTGAATGGGATGAGTCTGCGTTCGTACCGCACGCCTGAAGGACCGAGCCATAGTGACCCTCTGGCGCAGGTCCGTAAGATTGGCAGTAAGTACATGTGGAAGTGCGCCATTCTCGATGATGCGTTCCTGCGCCGCCTTGAGTTCGGCTCCAGCTTCCCTTCTGGCTTGCCTGCCTAAGGAAGAAGAGGGCACATGGAGGATGATGATATGCCTCCTGTTGTTTCCCTCTAACGAGGGGGTCTCCTGGCCTCGTGGCGACACGATCTTGGGAGGCCCCTTGCCCTCGTAAGGGCTCATGCCCTGCATGCAACCTGGGGCGAAGGAGGTCCCGTCAATGCCAAAACTCAGTAAGAAGGATGCCCTGGCCAAGGAAACCAAACGTGCCAGGAAGTCCATGAAGCGGGTGCCCCGCATGCCGGAGCAGACGCCCGAGCAGCTAGAGCGTTTTGAGCGAGACCGGCGAGTCGAGCTTACCCTGCGATTCAAGCACACCATCAACGGGGTTCAATACGGGCCGGGTCGCGTAGGACTGCCAAATGGGCTGGTAGCGACCCTCTTGGAACAAGAGTCCCGCGCAGAAGAGGAAGTGGAGCGTTTCCGAGGCACTCGAAGTGCCATCATTGGGGCTGGCAATCGTGTGATTATGATGGCCCCAGAGTTAATCGAAACAGCAGTCGCGGGCATGGCTGCGGACCCATACGCCACCCTGCGTGGCTAGGAGATAAGCATGGCCCATGTCAAGTTCATCATCTCTCGCTCGTGTGGTATTGGCGAGCAGATGCAAGCTGAGGTCACGGTCAATACTGCTCAGGATATCTTCGAGCAGCTTGCTCCTGTACACCAGGCGTTTGACAAGCGTATCTGGCAGAAAAACCTCTGGATGGCTGCCCACGTCAAGAGCCTGCGAGCCCTGCCCAAAGAGACCTACCTGGGTGTGATCGAGTGCATCGACATCTTGCACGGCCAGCGTCAGATTCCTGACTACCTGCTCAAAGAAATCGAGCAGAACCAGGGTATCCCTGGTCCCGAGGAGCTGGTTCCTGCGGAGGGCGAGTAGATGGCTAGCCCAATCCTTGTACGCGTGGACCCTATGAACGACCAGACGGGACCTGCGTTCCCGGCGCTGTGCCTGCGTATCCGTGACTTCATGCGAGAGCACTTCCCCGAGGGAGACCCTGATATTATGACTCGGCAGGTGCTTGGTCGGGTGGCTGTAGGGGACCCTGCGGTGTTCCTGCTGGCGATGGTGGACCTGGACAAGGGAACGATCGTCGGGCATCTGTTGTGCACGCTGGAGCAAGTAGGAGATAAGAAGTGGGTTTATGGCTGGCAAGCGCAAGTGAACCCTGGTCTCGGGGATGCGCTAGAGCGGGCCTTTGCGGCGTCTGATGCTTGGGCTGCTCCTTTGGGTGCCACGACGTTTGCGATGACTACTCCCCGTGCTGAGAAGGGGTGGGAGAAGAAATACAGATTCACGAGCGTGCGTCATGTGATGTCGCGGCCTATCCCTTTTAAGAAAGAAGATGATGCGTAATGGGAAGTCCTGCAATCGGTGGTGCTGCAAGCGGGGCGCTGTCGGGTGCCTCGACAGGTAGTATGTTTGGGCCTTGGGGGGCGGCCATCGGGGGAGTTGGAGGCGGACTCTTGGGTCTCCTGAGTGGTTCAGGCAAAAAAGGCAAAGAGTCTTTTGCGTCCAGAGCATATTCAGACCAGCTTCGTGGGTTGATAGATCAGTGGGGTGGCCTGGTTCCCTTTGGCGCTCCGGCTCCGCAGTATTATACGCCTACGGAAGATGAATATGGATTCTTGAACCGCATCATGGGTTTTGCTGAAGGAGGCAGCTCGCTGGATTTTGATAAATGGCTGGAGATGGCCAACGCAGCGGCCAGTGAGACGGCTGCCCAGGATGCAGCTAAGAAGTATTATGAAGATGTGCTCCAACCTGCCACGATCAATCAGGCAGTTGCCGCAGGGTACGGCGGGCAGAGTGGCGCGACACTGGAGCTGGCAAATCGAGCAGGGACCGAGCTACTTGTCCCCCTTGCTGCCCAATCTCAGCAAAATCGCTTCAATGTGCAGATGGCTGCTCCTGGCATGGCCGATTTGCTGGATAAGCTGAAGTTGGGCGTCTATGGTGCTGGGCTGAGCGCGGCAGGGATGCCCCGTAATCTTGCCATGCAGGATTTCTTACGTCGTCAGGGAATAATGCAAGGAATGTTCGGGAGCGGTCCCCCGGCTAGTGGTAGTGGTGTAGGCCCCAGCGGTAGTGGTGACTTGATGAGCAATCTTGGTGGGATGGCCGCTCTGTATGCGCTCAAGAGCGGGGGCAAGCCGACTGCACCTACAGCCGGGCAGCCTTACGTCTACAGCCCATCCCCGGTTGCATCGACAGGCCCGAGTGTGGGCTTGGACTATAGTGGCTTTACTCCCATGACCTCTTCGTTTACCTATTAGAAAGGGTGTTGCCTCGTGGCACTATTCGACTTCTTGACTCCTGATGCTACAGGCACGGACGAGGCTCTTGCTCCAGCAGCTCCCTCGACTGGCTTCACCCCTCGCGAGCTGATGGCCTATTCACTTATCAGCCAGGCTCCCGCGCTCAAGAACATGCTCCCGCTGTTGCTGGCTCAAAGGAAGCAGCAAGGCGTGGCTGACCAGGCCAAGCTGGTGGGAGAGGGCATTACGGAAGTCCAGGGGTTCATGGGGAGTGGGGACTTCGACAAAGCAGGGGCTTCTCTGGCCAGGATTATGCCTTTGCTGGGGGCCAAAGGGCTCCCCTTGGTGAAAATGATTGGGGACGCACGGGACCAGGCTCGAACGAGGGCGGGCCTGCTCAAGACGTTCGAGGGTGTCACTGGAGAGCGTCCCGAGCTGAAGGCGATGATTGAGAGCGCTCCTATTGAGCAGATCCCAACTCTCTTGGGGCACCTGGAGTTGGCGCCGCAAAAAGAGGGCGCCGTTGTCGCGCCATGGAGCAAGCAGCTCGGTCGAATTGTGGGGCCTGGCTCCGTTATTCCGTCTGCCGCAACAGTCGCGCAGCTTGAGAAGATTCCCGGCTTTGCGGCCTACGCGGGGTCCAAGGGAGTCCGTCTGGATGAGCTGACCAACGATCTTAACTCAGGGGACCCTGCACGGGCAGCTCAAGCGATGGCTGTTACTCAAGTGCTTGCTCAGGCGGCTCCCGAATACATGAGGCAGCAGGAGCTACTGACAAAGCAGGGCACCACAAACATTGAAACGGCCGGTGCTAAGAGTCGTGCTCTGTACGCAACTCAGATTGAGCTAGGAACCAAGGAGCAGCAAGAAGCTGCACGAGCACTCGGCCTTCCCGTGAAGCCGATAGGGCAGTATACACAGCCAGAGGCAGCAGCAATCCGAGCAGAAGGGCTTTCACAGAAGGTCAAAATCGCTGGGGAGACCGGAGCGCGTGCTCAAGAGGTGCAGCGCGAGGCAAAACAGGAAGAGACTTATCTTGAGCGCACGATTAATAAGGAACGTGTTATCTACGACCGAGAAACACGTATGCCCATTAGCGAGGGCCTTAAGGTCAAGGACATCAATCGCTTGTTCACAGAGAACAAGTTAGTCTCCTTGACCCCGAAAGACGACAGTGCCCTCAAAGCTATTCGTTCGGGTCGTCAAATGGTTGACCAGCTTGCGGCTGTTTCAGAAGAGGTCTTGAGAGGAGTCAAACCGATAGCAAACTATGCTAATGCGCTGCGCATATGGGCATCAGGGCAGACAGGCGGAAGTGCTATGGTTGCTGCCTTTGAGGCTCTTCAGGGCTCTAAGATGTTCATTGCTAGAACGGCGCAGGGCGGCTCACAGGGCCTGAGCAACGTGGACGTGGTAACTACGTCTGGGCTTGTGCCGAGTAAGTGGGACTCCGCTAAGAGCGGTGCGGCTCGGATCAAAATTGGCGTTCGCATGATGGACAGCATTGAGAAGGCCCTTTTGCAGGAACCGGCTGAGCCTATCTCCAAGCTGATAGACGAGCTGAAGGCGCTTGATCGAGAGGGTGGAATCAAACGCTCGCTTAATAAAAAAGGTGAGTTAGTTGAGGAGCGCAAAGGGGAAAAGATTGTGACTTCCCCCGCTACGACTCTCACTCCTGGCGGAAGGAAGTGGACCGAGTAATGCCCAGGATCGAAACACGAGATGGCACGATGCTACTTCTCCCACCAGGCACTCCTCAGACGCTCGGAGAAGCCATCGCCGAGAAATATGAGCAGACTGGCGAGCTGGCCAAGGGGGTCACGATTGCCAGCCCCGCACGAGAGGGGGAGGGTCTCTCGGCCCCTCCCGGCCCCCCAAACGTGCTGGCCCGCCTCCGGGATTACTTGACACAGGCAACTGCTCAACAGATTCAGCCTTATCAGGAATTGCTGACACAAACTGAACGAGGATACCCTCAGCTTGGGGGGACGGAAGGGACACCAGAGGAACAAGCCCTGGCAACCGCGCGTGGGCAGGTTCCTCAGACTCCGGGGCAGTTGCTTGGGAACGCGGCGCAGACTGCCATGCCCTTTATGAAGCCAACAGCCACGCTTGGCTCAGCGGCTCTCCAAGCCCTTCAGCGCCTGGGCATCATGGGAGGCGCAGAGGGCGCCGGGGCGTTGCTGGAAGGAAAGGGCCTGGGAGAGAGTGCAATCGAGGCAACAAGCCCTTTCCGTGGGCTCCCAATTCTGTTGGAGGCCGCTGGTCTTACTCCAGGGGCAGTGAGCGCAGTGAGGGCACATCTGGCGAAGCGTCCACTGACGGATGTCAACGTCGCAACAGTCGTAGAAGCTATTAATGAAGTCACCCCTGGAATCACATTTCACCCGCCAGCTTCTGCAACACCAGGTGCTGAGGCACAGCGACTTCGGTGGGCTGGAATTGACCCAAAGCAAGCTCGGAGAATTGCTGCGTTAGGAGAACCTCCTGGTCCAAAGCAGGTTCAGGTCTCTGGCCCTCTTGCAGAGGGGGTCCAGGGAGGTCCACAGTTCTTGGAGTGGATTCAGAAGAACGGTATTAACGTCGCTGGCAAGATGTATGATGGAGCCGAGGAGCTGGTAAAGGCCACCCTCAAGCGTGTACACATGGGCCGTCCTTCGGAAGATTTTATTGGGCTGACGCAGCGAGGTATGGACCCAGCTCGGGCCGAGCAATGGATTAGAGCAAATAGAGCAGCCGAGGCTGGTAAGGACATCGAGTTTAACATTCCCATTCTCAATGAGTGGGCAAAAGAGCCCCTGGCAGCTAATAGGCCCGTTAGCGAGCTTCTAAGCGATCTCAAGACACTGCGCTCGGCTGCTTACGGAGACAAACCCTTACCCAAGGAAATCATGGAGAAGGGCTTTGACCCCCGAGAGATGTATGCGCAAGCGACAGCTCAGCTCCGGGAGAAAATGACTGCTGTGAGCCCGGAGGCGGCTGAGTTGCTGTGGACGGCTAAGGAGCAATACAGTCATGTCCGTCGAACGGTGGCGCTCATGCGTGAGGCCGACTTAAGCGAAGCAGGAAGAGTTTTCCCGCCTGGTCGCAAGGGAGGCTCGTTCTTCAACCTGGAGCCGCTCCAGCATTACATTGCTCGGCCATCGGGAGAAGCTGCGCGGGGTGTTCCTGAGCCAATTTTGGCTGCAATTCGCCGAGGGGGGCCGGTTGGTTCAGCAGACCTGTCTGTTGGGCTGCCGGGTGGGCGCGTGTCTCCTCGCAACCTGCTTGGGTTGGGCTTCTACCTGCCACGAGTGTCTGGCACGGCGTTCGTTGGTGGGCAGCCGCCCATCGCCACGACAGGACTGCCTTCGCCTCTTGGGGGAGCACGCACCGAGATCGGAGCAGCATTGCTCCAACGCCTCCTACGTGAGCGGGGCTTAGAAGGGGGTGAGTAAATGCCAACAGATCCGTTGACCATTGCACTCACGTTGGCAGGGGGGGCCTACGGGCTCACATTTTTCCTGTATATCAAACTTGCGGACAAAGTCGAGCACTTGGCCGCGAAGGTCGAGGGGCTCATCAACAGGGTGGATGCCTCGTTGACCTACTGTAGAGAGCATTGCGATGAAAGGAAGCGTGAGTAGATGGCGAGCAATCGTGACACCCCAGACACCCCAATCGCAACCTGGCAGCTTCCCACGCAGGGAGTACAGCAGCAGATTGCCGCTCATCAGCTTCCCCTGGATGCCTTCTATGATGCGCTCAACGTGTGCCTGCGTTCAGGCAAGGTGGTCACGCGCCCCTGCATGCTAGTGTTTACAGCAGGGGCTCTCACCGATCGTGTAACCGGAGCGACGGTGTATATCAAAGCCGATGGCTCCCGCATCCCGGTGGCGGGAACCCGTACGGACATCTTGCAGTATCCTGTGGGAGGCCCAGCCTGGGCCACCTTCAAGGGCGCGGTAACAATTTCAGGGGCAGAGACAGACCTATGGTCCTTCACGCAGATGACCTTTGGCACGCCCGCAGTCAACTACCTGGTGGGAGCTAATGGCAAGGACCCACTGATTCAGTGGCCCGGAACAGGCAACGCGAGCGCGTCTGCTGGCTCTCCCCCAGTGTTCAAGGACATCTGCACGTCCTTTGCGCGTGTCGTGGGGAGCGTGGGGGCGAACGAGATTCGCTGGGGCGAGGTCAACTCCCTCTCGACCTGGCCGGACATTAACAGTCGGTTCCTCTCTGATACACCGGATGCGATCGTGGGAGTACGCAACTTCGGGACTCTGGGCTTGGTCGTCTACAAAGAGCGCTCGATCTGGATGGGCTCAGCTCAGGGAGGCCCGTCAAGCAGCGCGTTCCGTTTCGAGCTGAAAGGGTGGCTGGATGGGCCAGCAGGCAGGCGAGCAGTGGTGGATGCCAACGGTGTCCACTTCTATATGACCGTCTCCGGGCGCATTGCCATGTTTGACGGCTCCACGCATACCTGGGTGGCTGATGGCATCTGGCCCGTCATCAAGGCGGACATCGCCAACGCCTCAGTCTCACGCATCGTGGGAGCCTACGACGAGCGCGAGAATGTGGTGGTATTCTGGTATCCACGCACAGCGGACGCGGCAGGAGAGATGTCGGGGATGGTTGTCCTGAACCTTCCCTTCCCTAGCGCAGGCATCCCGACTTACGCGGCGTTCCCTGGCCGCACTGTGCGTCCCGTAAGCGCTGCGATGGCTCTTCGTCTAGCTGACAACCTCGACAAGATCATGGTGTTCAACTCAACTGGCGGGACTGTCAACAGGTCCCACACGCTCGATTGGGGCACACGCCTGGACGATGGGGCCGCAATCACGGCCTTTTGGCAGACTGGCATCGTGCCGGGGCCAGACATGGACCTGTACGCTGCGACGTGTGAGCCATTCTTCATTCGGGGGGCTGGTCTGGGCTCCGTGACGTTGAACTTGGTCACGAGCAATGTCCTGGATGCGGCAGGAGGCACAGTGGGGACTGACGACCTGAGCGTTGACCTGACGCAGGTTCCCGTGAAAGAGTATCGTGGGTTTCCCACAAATGCTCGCTTCTTTGGACTCAAGATCAACTACACACCAGGGGCCACAACCCACCCACAATGGTTAGGGGCGAACCTTTGGTCTAGGAGAGCAAGATAGGGCGAGAAAGGACGTGTTTTGATATGCCTGTTGACGAAATGTTGGTGTTCAATCCCATGCACCGCCAAGACACACCGGCCCTGACTCCGGGGATGGGACTCACGGGGCCATGGCCTGTATCAGGCCCGGAGATGCCTGAGGTCGTGCCCCCACTCTCCCCCTTGCAAGGCCCTCCGCTCGCATGGAATCGTATCGGTCTGGGACCCCACAAGCCCATGACCCCCCGCGAATAAATAGTGCCTCTGCTGGAGAAAATCTGATGTCTGTCCCGCCTGTTCCCGCATTTAAGACCCTTAGCGAGGTCTCGACCTACCTGGCCCGGCTCCGCCTGGCGCTCGAAGGGGATATCTCCATCAGCCTGGAACGAGAGTGGGCGATGGGCTCGCTCACTCTGGGCACAGGCGATCCCGCTACCACGCTGTCCGATACAGTACCCCTCCCTGAGAGCCTGGTGGCCACCGGTGAGACCGTCACCGTGACGCTCGCCTGGAGCCCTCCGCTCAGCGGCACAAGCCCAGACCCGAGCATCAAAGCCTTCGAGGCCCGCCGGGCCAATGATGCGGCCATGACGCTGAACGTGACGAGCCTGGGCATCGTGCGGGCACTCCGGGCCTTTGATAGTCCTCCTGATGCCCTCACGCACTATTACCAGGTCCGGGCCATCCGGTACAACGGTGACGTGAGCGCGTGGACTGCGGCCACCGGGGCAGCCATCACAGGGGTCTCCGGGGCCGACCTGGGCGACGGGACCATTACGACAGCCAAGCTGGCCAGCCATGCCGTGACCCTGGCCAAGTTTGATACGGCCCCGGCCTACCAGACCATCCTGAGCCAGGGGGTCGGGGTTGACAGTATCTGGACTGGCTCCCCCTCCATCACGCAGCTCCGCCTCATCACCAACTTCAATCAGATCGTGGTCAACTCTCTGAGTGCCTCACGGGGCACGCTATCTTGGAGCGTGACTGCTGCTCGGACCATGAGCCTCCCGGATCTATCTGGGACTGTTTTTCTGCAAGATGGGGGGCAGACGGTCACAAGTGGGATCTGGCAGGGCACGGCGGTGGGGGCGGCCTACGGGGGCACGGGGCAGGTCTCATACACGATTGGAGATTTGCTGTATGCAAGTGGGGCAACAGCCCTGTCAAAGCTAGCGGACGTGGCGACAGGAAATGCCGTTATTTCGGGTGGGGTTGGTGTGGCACCCGTCTGGGGAAAGATCGGGCTCACAACACACATTACCGGGGTATTAGATGAGACAAACGGGGGCACGGGTCAATCCGTTTATGCAGTTGGCGACTTGCTCTTCGCTAGTACAACAACTGTACTTGCCAGATTAGCTGATGTGGCGACAGGAAATTCTCTGATAAGTGGTGGGGTCGGCGTGTCCCCTGTCTGGGGAAAGATCGGGCTTACGACGCACATTACTGGAGTGTTGGACGAGACCAATGGTGGAACAGGTCAGTCCACATACACAACTGGAGATTTGCTCTTCGCTAATGCAGCAAATACACTTGCAAAGTTAGCCGATGTTGCGACCGGTAATGCACTTATTAGCGGTGGAGTAGGAGTAGCTCCTGTCTGGGGAAAGATCAATGTCGCAACGCACATTACTGGAGTGCTAGATGAAACAAATGGTGGAACAGGTCAATCAGTGTACACAGTTGGCGATCTGCTTTTTGCCAGCACGACAACCGTCCTTGCCAAATTAGCTGATGTTGCTACTGGTAATGCACTTATCAGCGGTGGGGTGGGTGCAGCTCCCGTTTACAGCAAGATCGGACTAACGACACACGTCAGTGGCATACTTCCTGGGGCCAATGGGGGAACGGGGAATGGCTTTTTTGCCGTGTCAGGCCCTACAACCTCCCTCAAAACGTTCACATTTCCCGATGCAAGTAGCACGATTGTGACACTCGATGCGACACAGACACTCACCGCCAAGACCCTCACGTCTCCGATTATCGCTAACATTGCTCCTGTAGCCAACTTCACCCTGACTCAGAATAGTGTGGCGGCGCTGACGTCTGAAGCCACGGGAGCAGTGGTGAATACGCTGTATCTGAAGGTGGGGGCCGTTGGCATCGCGACGTCGAGCCCGACGAATGCATTAAGCCTTGGGGGAAACGTTGCCCGGACTATCTGGATGGAGCGGCACACCACCGCAGACACGGCGGGCAACACTCTGACGCTTCAGGCGGGGGGTGCCACCAGCGGCGCAACAAATCGTGCAGGGGGTGCACTCCTGCTAGAACCTGGGCTTGGAACTGGAACGGGAACGCCTGCTCAGATCAGGGTGCTTGCTCCTGCACAGGGAACAGCCGCTGGCGTTGGGAATCAAACCCTTGTCAACCGCGTGATTGTGAACGGTACGGCAGCGCTCACCTCAGCAGTTGCGACGACGGTTGCCACAGCGACGGCAGCCGCAGGGCAGATGGCAGGAGGACACGTCCTCTACACAGTCGAGGCTACAGACGGCACCGATCAGCTTGTTGCCAGTGGAGAGGTGGCGTTTAGCCTGGTGAACAAGGCTGGTGTGTACACAGGTGTCACAAGTGTTCTGGGGACAGAAGCCCAGGCGAAGAGTGACGGCACTGACACCTTGACAAATGTGTGGGCGTTTGCTGCCGGCGGGGGACTCTTGCAGATCACGCCGACCCTTGTGGGTATGACAGCGACCACGTTTCGTATCACGTACACCGTGGTCTCCAACTCACAACAGGCGATCACAGCACCATAGGAGATATCAATGATAAGCTATACAGTAGATGTTGCTGATGCAGATATGCCTGTGCTGGATCGAGAGGCCACACGAGCTGGTATACGCCCGGCAGCTTATGTCCAGAGAATTCTGGACGCCGCGCTTCTGCAAATCATTCAGCAACATGCTGAAGAGGACCATACGCTAAGAGACCTTCGGTATGCGGTCCTGAGCCCTACAGACCAGGCTGCTGTGGACAGTATTCTCTCAAAGGGGGTTCTCAGTGGCTAACGCCCTTAAGCATAAGAAAATCAGCGCGATTGCAGATGACCCCAACACTAATCTGGTCCGCCCGGTCAACTGGAACGAAGAGCATGTGTTCAGCGGGGGCGCGGAGGGACAGGTTCTGCGCAGGCGTGCAGCCGAGACAGATGGGGTGGCCTGGGAGGCTTTCGACCCGGAGAACGTGCCCGCCGCAGGGGCAACCGTCGTCTCGGAGACTTCGTTTGGGCAGGCGATCGCAGTGGGGGTGTCGACAGACTACAGTCGGAAAGATCACTCTCATGGGACCCCGGCCTCGCCAACAATTCCTACAGCAGCCGACACGGTCGTGACTGAGACCACGTTCGGCCTGGCATCAACACCGGGCGTGTTCACCACGTTCAGCCGCGCCGATCACACTCATGGGACGCCTACTGAGACAGCACATGGGACGATCCCCAGCCCCAGCGCTTCCGTGACCGACGAATCGACTCTGGGCGGGGCAAGCCCCTTTGCGGGCACGGCAGCTACGTATAGTCGAGGAGATCACACCCATGGCACGCCCACGAACCCTGCGAGTTTAACGCCAGGGGACACCGTTGTCACCGAGACTGCATACGGGCAAGCGTCCACACCAGGGGCCTCGGCAGACTACAGCCGAAAGGACCACACCCACGGAACCCCGGCAGCGGGCAGCTCTGTGAGCCCAGGCAACACGGTGGTCACTGAGACGGCCTTCGGGCTGGCCAGCACAGCCGGAGTCTCTGCCCTGTATAGCCGCACCGATCACACACATGGAACCCCGGCTAACCCCCTCGGGGGCACTATCACGATTGTCAGGGGAGCTACCGTGGTGACACCCGCGGTTGACACGGGTCTTTTTGACATCACTCATGGTCTCGGATCGGAGCCAACGTGTGTGATCGTCACGCCAACGTTCTATCCTGGGATCATTCCCGCGTCGGGAACCACGATTATGGTTACGGCGAAGAGCCCCACGACATTCACCGTGTGCCTGCGAAAAGGCAACAGCGAGGCAGACGTACAGACTGTCTATTGGGCAGCCTTCTCGTAGGAGTCACAAAATGCCCGTTGCGTTCCAGCCCCCTGATGCGTTCCAGAGGGATGCCTTCCAGTGCTTCACCTACCCTATAGGACTGTTCCTTATGTCTGCACGAGAGTCCAAGAGTGTCGAGATTCGGCTGGGGAGCACGCCCGGCCCACACTACTTCTTTAGCCTCGGAGTCAAGAAGATGAAGGCAGGTTCGGAGGTCTACATCCAGGTGAAAGTCTACGACATGACCGTGTTTCCCAAGGTCCTGATAGACCCCTCTGCGGGAGTCAAGATCACGCTCAAGAGCCTGGGTGTCACGACAGTTGTAGACCTGGCGGCTATGACGAAGGAAGTAGTTGGGGTTTACAGCTACTTGTACCAGACCTTGACAACCTCGACCCTGGGCTCATGGACTGGAGAGTTCAAGATCGAGAATGATGGGCATATCGTGCTGACAGAACCTGCACAGTTGTTCGTATTGGAATCCTAACCGGAAGGGGGTGGTTGCGACGAATCGTTACACAAGAGACGACATCCTTCACCGAGCCCTTAACTTCATCGACAGCGCAACACTCGACCAGAAGTGCAGGCCAGGAGGTGTGATCCAGCCTGGGGCAATCTGTATTGAGTGGTTGCAGGACGGCCTTTGACTATTGGCACCATCGCTTTCCCTGGGCCGGAGTTGTGACCACAGCCACGCTTACGATCTCAAGCGTGACAACAGCCCTGCCCTCAGACTTCATCCTGGACGTGCGGGACGGACTCATCATCACACCCTCGGACGGGGGACCGGGCCGGCTGGCCAGGCGAGACCTCCCGGAGCTGATTACTCGCAACATTGGAGCCAGCACGGGGCAGCCAACCATCTACACGATCACAGACCCTAACGTGCGTGTGTTCCCGGCTCCGAACAAGAGCTATACGGCGACCCTCTGGTACTATAAGCTGCCTGCCCTCCTGGAGGCCCACGAGAAGCCCCTGTTCCCCTCAGACTTTTGCCTGGTGCAGTACGTGCGCTTGATGGGTGAAGAGTGGCTCAAGGTCGCCCAGCCCGGCACCGCACAGGTGTATGCGGAGAGAGAATGTGCCAAGCTGCTCAAGACAGGTCTGGGCCGAGAGCCCGAGAGCACGGAGATTCGGCTGGACCCCAGGCGCTATCACGGACCTGTGGACCAGTCCGGAGATTGGATGGGAGACTTGAGGCTGTAACAGAGAGGGGGTGATGCGGGTGAAGAGCTGGCGGACGACACTGGCAGGGTTGGTGGTGGCCGGGTTCGGGATGGCGGAGCAGGCATTTCCAGAGTACGCAGGGGTGCTGAGGCCGATGAGCATGTTGGCGACCGTACTGCTGGGCTACCTGGCACGAGACCAGCGGGAGCATGACAAGCAGGAAGAGATGAGCGGGGAGAAGATTGGGTTCTAGGCAGAAAGGGGGCGGGACGAGTGAAAAGCTGGCGGATGACCCTCGCAAGGTTCATTGTGGTAAGATTCGGGCTGGCCAAGCGAGCACTCTCAGAACACGCGAGGCCGCAGCGCCCCCTTGGGCGATTGGCCGTTGCGCTGCTAAGGTACGTGATACGTAGCCAGCGGGAACACGACAAGCAAGCCGGGGCAGGTGGGGAGAAGATTGGATTTTCAGGAAACACAACAGTTATCAGAGAGGAATAACATGCGTCTTACAATCGAACAAGTGCTTCAGTATTTCGAGTACGCACATTTACCGCCCAAGCTGCAAGAAGTATCCAAGCCGCTGTGTGACCTGGCACATGCGATGGCGGGGGGGCTTGGGGGAGGCCCCGAAGTAATCGTGGGACTGCGGAAGCTTTTGGAGGCCAAGGACTGTTTCGTCCGGGCTGCCCTGGCCCGGAAATAACTCACCACGTTGCCCCAGGTTGAACGATCTCCGCAGAACAGCTACCCACACAAAGGGGCACCTGACTGCATGCGACTACGGGGCAGACAGGCCCATTTTCACAAGTATACCCTAGATTTAATTCCCAGCACGCCAAGCCCAGAAACACGAAAGCCCCTCTAGGCAGGGGACTCAAATTGAGTCTCTTGTCGAGAGGGGCTTTTTTGTTTCTAGGCTCAGGTTTTAACTTTTGGCCAGGGGTTATAACAGGTGCATAGCACAGATGTTGAGGTATCTCTGAGCTGGAGTCTCTTGAGCACTTCAGAGACACCCAGGCGTCTCAGGGAACCATGGCATGTTGGGCAACATACTGGAGGGCCAGGTCCTGCTACCCATGTGACATATTGACACGCTTGACACTCCCAAAAGTCAGTCATGGCACCCCTTTAGCCCAAGCGCGTGTAACGTTGTCTCTAGCTCTTCCCGCTCTCTAACAGGCATGGTGGCGGCAAGGGAGCACGCCTCTTCAGGATTGACCTGGAGAGTCTTGATGATCTCGACCTCGATCCGTGAGAGACGCACGGCGCGCAGGCGATAATCAAGAAATGCCTCCCACACGAGCGGGACCCATTTCGCTACGATCTCCTCTCCAATGATTGTTGCGTATGCTCGGATCTCCTGCTGCGCGGCTTCGTCCATCCTGAGACTGAGGAAGTGGAGGAGGTTATGGAGGTTGATCTTCCAGTAGGCTTCGGTGTACGTCGAGAGTGGGAGATCCTTGCGTGCCTGCTCACGAGCAACACCGACCGCTAGTCGCGCCTTGTAGACCCTCCGTGCCGTGCTGTGGAGCGCACTCTCCGCAACCGAGAGCCGATCCCCAAGATCGGTTGACAGGTTGCCACTGCTCCCTTGCCGGTTCCTCATGGCCTGGATGCGCCACTGGTCTGGCGGGGTATGCTGCGCCATATCAATGGCAACCGAGTACCGAGTCGAATACTCATTGACGCTCGCCGTGCGGTGTCGAATCCACTGGCGCCATGTATCCATTGGCACGCGAACGTGAAGTTTGATCTCACACATCTCGAACGGGGTCGTATGCGAATGTCGCATCAGATACCGGATAAGGCCACGATCCTTGTGCACACGCTTGGTCCCGGCTCCATACGAGACCCGAGCAGCTTGCACAATCGCCGCATCGTCTCCCATGTAGTCAACGAGGCGTACAAAGCCGTCATCGAGCACAGGAAACGATCGTCCGAGCATGGCATCGAGCGCGAGAACGTGCGGTCGCGTAACAGACTCTCCCATTCCTTCTCCCTACGCCAGCTTGCCCCCGTGACGGTAAGGGCGCTGTCGGTTGAATTGGTCCTTCATGCCCACAGCTCTCTTCAGGTCAATTCCATACATCTGCCCTAGATCGAGAGCGCGAATGATGATATCGGCCAGCTCTTCCTCAAACTGACTGAGGTTCAGCCCCTCATGCTCGCTTGGAGCGTCCAGCGTTCCTCGTCTGTACGCCTCCCACAGCTCCGACACCTCTGTGTGGACGTTCATCAAGTGCCGGGGAATGTCGTTAATCGGGGGAGGCCCAGGGTGCCAGCCTCTTGAGCACGCTGTTTCCCACACCACCCGAGCCATCGCGTTCAGCCCCTCGAATACACCGCTCATGTTACTCCTCCTCTTTCTACAGACTTGTGAGCAGGGCCTTCTCTTCCAAAGCCTTGCCGCCCTTAGACCACGCGCCACATGCCTGGCACTGAAAGCGCTGGTACGTGAGAACCTTACTGCGGGCAACCCCGCGCTTCTGCAACTGCTCACTGCCACACGCAGGGCATGCAGCAGCATCCAAGGCACGCGCAGGATGCTGTGTAATCCAGGGCCGGAGGCGTTGGTACAAGGCTTCTGTGAGCAGCACGTCTTGCTTGTTGTACTTCTCCATCAAGCCCCAAGACTCAGGGAGCCTGGCTAGGCAATCCAGCCACATTTGAAAGCCAGTATGCCGGACTTTTTCCCCCAGGCCCAAAACCTGGGCCGCATAGTCTAGCTTGTTGGAAGGGGCTCGAAATACACGCCGGATTGTCTTAAGCAGGTCGAGCTGCTTATAAGGGGCTGGAGGCCATAGGCGCTCCTGGGCAAATTCCCAGTTGAGCATAGGAACGTCGAAGGCTTTCCCGTTATAATGAATCACGAAGTCTGCCTCGTCCAACAGAGCGTGGATGGATAGAAGCATTTCCGGTCTGGAGACCTGGTTCAATCCTGTCCACTGTACCTGGTTGTCCCCTTCCCACTTGGCCCCCCAGCATAGGACATGCTGAGGCTCTTTGATGCACTCGATGCGAACATTCTGATTGAAAAGGCCCCATGTGTAGACAAGATTGGGGGCTGTTTCGATGTCCAGGAACAGGATGCGTGGATAAGCCACAAGGCATGTCCCCTTTCGGTTAATGAGTCCAGGCGTCCGGGCCTTCTCCCAGACCCCCCACAAGGCCCCTGGCCACCGCGTCCGCGAGAGCCGCCTCGACCTCTGCCTCCATGATTATCGTGTCGGCCCTCAGAATGATCTCATCATCCGAGAGCCTATTGATCTCGCGCTCTTCTTGTAATGGGGGTTTCACCGGCACTGAGTCTCGACCACCTCGGCTGACCTGACACTCAGGGGGAGAGTGCTCAGCTCGGAGGTGCCCCATAAACTCTCTGTAGGTGTCAAAGAGTACGGGAGTCGAGCTGAAATGAACGAAGGGACATTGCCGCTGTACAAGGTCATTCATCGGCTTCCTCTCCCTTCTTCGTACCGTAGCGCTGCTTGGTGGCTTCCTTGATGGCTAGAGCCAGGTATGGTCGCAGTTTGTCGAAGAAGCGCCAGCACTTCGACCCAAGCACCAGGTCATATGCATCCAAGCCAATATACACAACCTGGTGGCCCTTGTCACGCAAGGCTTGGATCTCTGGCCATGTCTCCATTTGTGGGTCTATTAGAGCAATTCTAAGGGGCTTGCTACTCCTGGCCATGTGTCACTCCCCTTGCATAGTAAAGTTCGGTATCAATCTCTGCCCGTAATTTTCCGGCTAGCGCGGCTCGGATACGATCTCGCAAGTCTGGGTTGGCATCCTGGATCGCACAGTAGCGACCCCAATTACGCTTGTGTGCCTCGCTCAGGGCTTCCTTGATGACAGCCTCGTCGTTCAGCCGGGCCAGCGTGACTCGATCAAACATTGCTTGCCTCCTATCACGCATTCTTGAACCCAGGCAGGTGTCGGATGCGTTCAAGAATCGCCTCTCTCATAATACGATCGTTTGAATACGGATATCTATCCAGGACTCGAAGAAGCTGCCTAATAATCTGCAGCGCCTCCTCTAACAATTCCATCTCGTCCATGCTCCACTCCCTCTACTTCAGCTTTGTCCTTGCCCCACCCGCGTCCGTCCTCCACCACTCTCCGGTGAATGTCACTCGCATGCCCGGACTTATTTCATACTTCTGCTCGACCAGCCCACGAATCTCGGGCCACGCCTCGACCCCAGCAGGAAACGCAAAGGTTGCTGAGTCGTGTGCGTTCAGGACCAGGTAGCACTCTGGCCATCTGGTTGAGATGGCGATGATGGCCAGGTTCAGCACGTCGGCCACGGCACCTTGAATAGCGTGGTTCAACCCTTCCTTGGCTGCGTCTCCGGGGCGCCCGGTTGCCGCAAACAGATTGATCTCTTTCTGGGTGGAGAATAGCCGACGCCTTCGTCCCAGGAAGGTGCGTGCCTCGCGGGTCTTGTAGGCAGCAGCCCAGGTGGCTTTCTTCCAGGCAACCAGGTGGGGCTTGGAGCGCAGGAACAGCTTCCCCATCTTGAGCAACTCTGCCCGTGTGACCCCCAGCTCTTCGACCCCGCGGGCGTTGAGCAATCCTGTTTCGTCATATGCATAGGTCAAGGCATACCTGGCAACCTTGAACAGGTCCCGTCGGTTGTCCTTCGGCCCTGCCCACTGTACCTGCTCTCGCCACTCGGCACACTCAGGCGCAGTGTTGAGCGCCTTCGTGCGAATGGGGGGCATGGGCAAGCCCAGGGCTTTACAGGCAGTCAACGTATGGATATCGTGATTTTCACGAAACGCGGTCAGGTCTTCCTCGTCCCGGCATAAGGCCGTCGCCAACTTCGCCTCGATCGCATCGTAGTCCCACTTGATCCAATACGTGCCGGGATCTGGCCATACAGTATCTTGGTACTTGTCCGGTGTATTAACCCGTGGGGGGTTTTTGGTAGACCATCTCCCGCTAGCCTGTGTAGGGAGCATGGTCGGAAACACTCGTTCAACTCCAATAAGCGGCTTGAGGTAGTGGGTCAACAACTGTGCGCTCTCCACCCACTGAAGACGAGCCAGAAGGAGCTGGCTCTCTGCACCTGACTGCTTCAGGGCCTTGAGCACGTTTGCCGCGATGCTCGTGCTTTTACTTTTTAGAGGCATTCATGGTTCTCCTTCCGGCCCGTATCTTACTGCCTGTCTTGGACAAACTCGTCCAGGGTGTCGTAACGCCTAAACCTCGCTGAGTATGTAAATATGTTTGTAGGCGCGCCAATCAGAACAAAGGCAATATCACCGCCTGCAACCAGTACAGCTAGAGCAAGCCCTAACTCAACATACAGCCCTCCTCGATTCTCGCCAGCTTCCGGCCCGGTCAAGGACGTGAGGTCCAACACAAACATGTTGCAGCATAAAATATCGGCAATGTCCCGCGCTGCGCACTTTACTGCATATCCTTCGTGCCAGGTCGGGTCTGGGCCGCGTGGCTCTAAATCGTCAAGCCACCGCGCCACGACTACATGCTCGTCCCTCTCTAAACGATCCCGTGCTTCTCGAAAGCGCTCCCGGTCTCGGTAACGTCCTGCAAGGTATATTTTTGACATTGCTATGCCTCCTTGTTCAGCAGGTCCAAAATGGCGGCATACGTGTCGTAGGCCATGTCTTGCTCCCTCAAATGAGCAGCCGCGGTCTGGCCGAACACCCTCGCTACATCCCTATAGACCTTATCGTGATAGACAGCACCGAGGAAATACATCACTGCGCGTGCTTGGCTCTCAGACATCTCCAACTGCACTCGGCCGCCGTTCTGTGTTGCTGTGACAACTTCTTCGCAGTCCATGTCTATCTCCTTGTTCGAGGGGCTTTCAGGCCCTCGATGTTGAACAGCCAATTACTGACTTGCTGTGAGGAGCCGAGGTTGATTGGCCAGCCTACAGCAGCCTGTGCTTGCAAGGTGGCCTCCTGGGTCCTGACCTTCAGCTCCTTGACAACACTTGTCACCCTATCCTGATTAACCAGCAAGCCATGCTGCCTAGCTCGCCAGATGATTCGAGCCAGTGGACGGACACAGTGCTCATATATCCACTTGCTTTCGGGGTCCCGCTCCAGCTCACCGTAAATTCCCCTCCAGCTATCAAGCGTAAGAAGAGCATCCATCCCGGAGTACACAATCGGGTTGAGCACACTCAAGTGCTTCGTGCGATTCACGCTTCCGTACAGGGACGCGAGGAAGTCGAGTGAGTGCGGGAGCCCCCGCGCCTTGGACCCGGCCTCGTCGTCGCTGTCAGAAGCCCCTTGCCAGAGAACAGAGTGGGCGAGCATGGTATCTTCTTCTCGAACCTTGTTCAGGTCCACCAGGTCTGACAGGAAGCCCAAGTCCGACGGAGCGTTCTGCATGAGAACTTGTACAGGACTTGTAAGCCGGTACTTATACCGAAGCACGTCACGCGCCTCCACGACGTAGACATGCCTGTTAGGGGTTGCAAGAGAGACACGAATCAATTTATCCTGGCCTGGGCATACACCATCAGGCTGATATTCTGTGTCGAAGGCACACACGGGAGGCCACTTCTTTGGGGGGTCCGTGTCGATCGGGGGCACCCTAAGAGGCCAAGTCCCAGCCAAGAAGCGTGCAACCTTGCGCCAGTCTGCTTGCATTGGGATGCGTAGGGCTGGGTCGTGAAACAAGCTAGCCAGGTGCATGACGGCCAGCACTGAAGCTTCTGGACCACGCGCCCCTTTCGTAGGCTCGTATACTTCTGTAAGCGTGTGGCGGGGAGAGCCTGCCCGTAGCTGGGGCACCAGCCAGCCCCGCCAGCCTGTGATGCCTCGCTCCCCCGTGAGTGATGTGAGGGCATAGTCACCCTGAGCCACGACCAGCCGGGTGCTCTCAGGGATGCGCAGATGTGCCTGCTTGCAGTGTGCCAGGGCCTGCTCTGCAACCTTTGCAGCAGTGCCGAGAGGGGGTAAGAAGTTACTCTTCTTCCAGCGGCATCGGATGGCGTTCCCGATGGAGACCTTGCCTCTCTCAAGACCGGCCAGGGGAAAGAAGCCCTGCTCCATCACTTTTCCGGTGGCGCCCACAAAGGGCCTCCCCTGGGCTTCCTCCTGCTCGCCAGGATTTTGCCCCACGACCATGACCTCCGCCCCGTCAACAATCTCATCTGGGACAAAGCCCCGGCCGTTTCCGTATAATGGACAGCCCACGCAACTATCGGGCTTTGGGAGCACTTGTGACCTCCTGTCCCTCAAGGACAGCGCGAATATCTGAACGCAGCCTGTCCCAATCTATCCGACCAGGCATCAGGCATCCCTCGGCATCTTCACTCCCGCCCCATGTATACGTTTCTTGCGCCGCGTCTATCAAGGCTATAACTGCTTGAGTCTGTGCGGGCGTTGCTGCCACGTCAGCAACCTCCTATTCAATCGAGGCATCCAAGTAGGTGCGCGGGATATGCTCCATCTGACACTCAGCGACCCACCAACCTTCGGTCCCCAGGTCGAAGCTTGCATGTCCATCATGGCCAGTCAGCAGGCCCGTAAATTGTATGAGATATACACGACCTGACGTGGCTACCACAGTGCCAGTCTGTCCCGCCGAGACTCCTGTATCTCCAATAAAATCATTCTCCCGCATACGAACACGATCACCCACTCGCATATTCATTCTCCCTATGTGTGATGGTCGGAGCACGGGTACGACTAGGGGGATTTCACGACGTTCCACTTGACTCTAAACTCCCGCCAAGTGTCTATCCCCTGTAGCTCCCCGACCTCCTGGGCCTGCCCCAGGTGCTCTTCACTTGAGCTATACTCCAATGCTAGCCTGTTACGCCTTGCTGATGGTCG
>ERZ1292642.238-Hain-H14-01um-R1-238-length-37629-cov-10_pt1 | contig 37629 bp, 69 predicted proteins | sample MGYA00564403_ERZ1292642 | MGnify/ENA primary metagenome ERZ1292642 (study PRJEB36523, sample SAMEA6512643) | groundwater metagenome | collected 2019-01-09 | study: AquaDiva: Metagenomics assemblies of 32 groundwater samples
TATGTGGGTGTCATTCAAAGAACGAAAGCCTCGCGAGAATAAATTCGTCATAACTCGTGGGATTGATGGGGAAGCAGGAGAAAGGTTTGAGAAGTGGAATAGCTGGAACGATCTTTTCCTCAAACTAAAGCCTCCGGTTACTCATTGGTGGGATGGGGATTCGGACATAGAGATAGCCACTAAAATGTGGAATAAGTATGGAACCAAATATAAGAGAGAATGATGTCATATAATAGAAAAATACCGGAATACACCCATTCAATAGAAGAATTGAACAAACAATATAAGATAAATTTAGAAATTGCCCATAAAGAAATATATGATTTATTACAAAAATTAAGAGAGAAAGTAAATGGACAAAAAGATAAAGAAGATTGAGAAAAAAGAGAAGTCTGCTCTTAAAGAAACCAAAGAGCTTTTGAAGATGGATAAACGTCATGATAAAAAGATAGAAAAGTGCAACAAAGAAATGAAAATGAAGAAGAAAAAATGAGTGAAGAAATTCACCCACATTAAGACCTATAGAGAGTTTAAAGCTGTTCCTATTAAAGTAGAATACTCTCCTATGACTTTTAAAACATGTGAATGCAAAGAAGATTGTGGGTGCCCAACTATCACATACGAAGAATGGAAAAAGTTAGAGACACAAGACTCAATGTAAAGCGGATTTACACATGAATGAAAAAGCTCCGAAGAATTTTAAAGCTCGTAAAACGTCTCTTTTTCAAAAGCCAAAACAAACGTTGGGAGAGATTAAAAAAAGCCAAGAGAGGCCTTTCATGGGAAGAGAGAAAGGCAATAGTTCGCTTTTACGCAAGATGTCCGAAAGGGTCCGAGGTGGATCATATCCGACCTCTATCAAAAGGGGGACTTCACAGAGTTAGAAATCTTCAATATCTTAAACGGGCCGAAAATAGAAGTAAGGGTGCTAAGTTTTCTTTCTGGAAGAGGTTATTTTACTAGGAGTGATTTATGCAACCCATTGCGTCCGATGGTCCTATTATTGCCAATGATCTAGAGAACGATTTTGATCGAATTCCATTCCCAACGGTTTACAGTCGTGTTGATAAGTTACGAGACCAATTAAATGGCTACTTTCTACAAAACATGACCAACTTTCTTCTTAAATGTAGTACCAAAGACCACAAGATCCTAACCAAGAAATTCCCCAAAAAGTTTTCAACAGTTGAGGTAAAGGATCTAGGTAATCATCACGTTAGAATAATTATGCATGCAGCTTTACAATAGGAGAGATTTATGTCGATTCCTTTAGTAATTTATGATAATATATCCTCAGAAAAGATTGATGAAATTAAGAAAATGTTTACTCACGATTGGAATACTCGAAGTAAACATTATGCACTAACTTCATCAGAATATAAGACTGGTCTCTACATGCATGTGATTAAAAACCACATACCTTGGGTGACGGCTAGAAAACTAACAGATACGAAGATTGAAGTATGGGTGAAAGATCCAACGGTAACGAAATAATTGATGATTGTACTGTACGAGGATGTCGTACGCTTGAAACGCGATGTAAGGATTGTGGGCGTTTAGTTTCAACAGCTGATTTTAAAGATGCATGGATTAGTGTTAAGGATAAACTACCTGAAATGTATGAATATGTTTTAGTTTTTGCACAAATGCCGGGAACTAACGAACCGTGTCCAATTTCAATTGCACGATATGATTCAAAAAAATGGGAATTTTTTAATGATGATTCTAACAATGCATGTGCATGCGGAGATTTAACTTGGAATATTGAATCCGAAGAAATTACACATTGGATGCCTTTACCCCGAATACCTAGTGAAAAATAATGGAATGGATCAGTATTAACAATTACCTTCCCGCACACAACGAATATACATTGTGTTGGGATGGAAAAGATATTTATATTTTAAAATTCCGACAAACCACTGACAAACGTCATAAAAAAAGAAATGGACGATGGGATGTTGGAGGGGAAAAGTATTTTTTCGATGATATAACACATTGGAGTCCTTTACCTAAACCACCTAGTGAAAAATAATGGAATGGATCAGTATTAAAGATCGACTACCAGAGTCAAATTCGGTAGGAATATTAATTTATGGATCAGCTACTTGCGGTACATGTGATTCCTATCCACAAGTCCGAGAAGGAAGATATCGCAATGAATTGTTTGAATTTGGTGAATATAATTGTACCTGCAATGTTACACATTGGATGCCACTTCCTCCTTTCCCTACCTAAGGAAAATTATGAATGATAAGGAATTACTATTAATAAATAGAAACAAAATTTTCAATTCATTCGAGTATAGATTTTTTAGTTTAGGTAGAGATAAAATTAAAGTTATTGATGAAAAGCTAGATGAAATAGAAGAAAAAAATGACATCCTAAAAAGAACAGAAATTAAAGAAGAAATTTCGTTATCTAAAGATATTATAGAAAAAATAAACAAAAAATTATGAATAAAAAACTAATATTTACTACTGCCTTCGCTTTGATATCAGCGAACATTCACTGCGAAAGTTCCCCATCGATGGTGTTCAATGATGTAATAACCAACGTTAGACTGGAAAAGATCATTGATAAGCTGATGAAGCAAGAGAAGATCGGTTCCACTAAAGACATGATGGATATCATGCTAGAAGTTAAAGATCAAGTTGAGCATCACATTGGAACTAAAATATCGATCACACACTCTATAAATCATATACTCGCAGAATTGGACTCGAAAGGTCACTCTATTTCGCATGATCTGATCGACAGCCTTAAAAATCAGATATCGGTTAGGCAGAAGAAGGGGCATTTTCATAGGATGTATATTGCTAAAGTTCTGCAAACCGAAGGAATGGAATTTAACATTGAAGATGAAGCTCTTCTATTCAACGCAGAATCAGATATTGATATGAAGAAGCAGCATAAACTCAAGATTGTAGCCGCAGTGCCTACACGGATGGTTTACGGTTTTATGTTGTCACTCTGCGGAGTATTCATAGATTCGATTCCACTCACACCGGATCATGTTTGGGGAAGGAATTTGATTGATTCGGGAGTTTCGATTCTTTGTGAATAGATTGCAGATATTTTCTAATGGAACATACTTGTTCCTCATCCAGAGATATATTAGCCGCTATGTTTTTGTCATAAAAACGCATTTCCTCACTCATCCATATTATAGCTTTTGCTCTAGCATCTAGAAATTCTTGCCAGGGATGAATAGTATCTTTATTAGTCATTATTTAGATCTCTCATGTAAAAGTTTAATTAATTTAAGTATTAGATAGTTTCCATCTCCAGGTCTTAAGTTTTTGTTTTCTAGGATGTATATGAGATCTTCTATATCATCGTAAGTATATTCTTCATTTTTGTCTATTCCATAATAATATTCATCACTATTACCAATTAAAGTTTTGTAAATGTTCATTTTGGTACCTTATCACTTTCATTTTCATAGTGATTTACTAAATTTTTATCCCATGAGTTTCTATAAGAAAATCTTTGTTTTATAAACGAAAATAATTCATCCATATATTTCTGATCTTGTTCTGCTGAAAAACAAACGTTTAATATGGGTCCATGAGACAAACAACGAGGGCACTTCATGCAATAGTGAGAATACTGTGTAAATTTGTTCTCACCTAATTTTTTTAGTTCAACTGGGGAGTTACACCAAGGGCAAGTATCATCTTTTATGTTTCCCAAAATAATATGGTAAAAATTTTGTTTGGTTTTTATACATCCATACTCATGTTGATGTAGTAATAAAAATTCTTTCGGTTTATAATTAGGTAGTGATTCAAATTGATCATCTTCATTAAGATGTGTAGTAACTTCAAAATTTGAAGTATGCAAATAAATATGTCTTTTCATTTTGATACCTTAAGTGCTTTCAATATTTTTTTCTCTTTCAGAAATAATGGTTATATTTTTAGCTATTTCATTTTCAATTTCTTCTAAAATAGTTTGTGGTGTGTCCATTTTAGTTAGACTAGTGAATTTTTTAGCTGTAAAAGATGAAATCTCCAGCATCATTATGTTTAATTCACCTACAGCAATTTCAAGGATTTTATCTTCATTCGTTAATACATAAAATCTATCGGTCATAAGTTATTTTCCTTATTAAGTTTTAAGAATTCATCTAGAACTTCTTCCACAACAACACGCAACTGTTCATCGTGGTGCGCGCAGTGCATCTTCAATCGTCGGAAGACTTCGGCGTCTATCTTGACGTATAGGTTTTTAAGGTTTCGTTTCATTTTCAGTATCCTTGCTTGCGAATCTTTCTGGCATAATCCCTTTAGTTATCAATACCGTTTTTATGGTTGCTACATCACGTTCCAATATAGATAAGCGGTATTCAACCTTATCGAACTTGTCGTTTATCTTTGAGTTGAACCACCAACAAGCAATCACCATCAAGATAATGGTGTGCTTGTCGAAGCCTTTTAGGAAGTCAATTATTTCTTTCATAAGATTATTTTGTAGGGTTATAAATTTCATTTTGTAAAAATGATAAAGTTCTTCTAATAGATCCTAAAGCTTCTAATTTTAATTGTGATTCTTTTTTCTCTTGTCCTTCACAAAAACATTCCCAACAAAGCTCTTCTAATGTAGGTTCTCGTCCTTCTCTAGTTTCAAAAGTTTCTTTAATTAACTTTACTAGATTTTTCCAATCTTCATCTACCATATTATGCCTCATAGTTTAATTTATCTTTTTTTAAAGTACATTTTACATCTTTAAGTATATTAAGCATCACAACTAATTCATTGATGAATTCATCAATGGTAAGATCATGTTTTGCAGAAACACCTAGCAAATCTTTTAGAACTTTTGAATCTTTGGATGTTGGTAAATTTTTCATATAAAGTTCCTTAATTATTCTTGTTCTATATCTTCTTTATCTATTTGATATGAGGAAATGTCGGAATATAATCCGTTTTCATAACACCATATTTCATACCATTCAAAAAAATCTATAATGGGACAATCTGAAAGATCCGCTTGATAACAGTGTTTAGCATATTCATTTAAAGAGGAATCTTGTTGCAAAGTTACTATTCCTTTTCTAGCTTTTATAAATTGAGGAAGAGTATTTGCAAATTCGTAGTATTCATCATATCTTTCTTCTTCTTCGCCAAAACACTTAATCATAAAATCAATTTTTTCTTGATATTCCATATTGTCAAACTCTTCTTCTGTTCCATAAGCTCCAGTATCTACGTATTCTTTCCAAAGACTCCATTTTCCTGCTATTTCATCGTAACTTGGTGAGTTCATATTATGTTTCCTTTAGGTTTGATTGTTTGTGTTAGCCGCTCGACCTGCTGCTTTGGTGGGCAGTCACCAGGGAGACTTGCAAACATGACAAAAATATAGCATGTCGAATGATTTAAATCAACCTCTTGCACCAAAAAAAGAAATTGTTTACACATAGGTTATGTTCTTCACACAAGCCGATAAAGAAAAATTAGATCTTATTGCGTTAGATCTAAAGAAGTTTAAAGAGTTAGTTGAGTTTAACTTAAAGAAGTTAAATGATACTAATGAATTTCTAATTAGTAATAATCAAGAGAAATTTAATTTATTGAATATGAATATGATTAGAATTCTAAAAATATTAGAAGAAATTACACCTAAACCACAAATCAAGAAAAAGAAGTGAATGATTCCAAAAATCAGTAACATTTCTATTTCTAAACTTACCCTTTTAGACAAAAACCCTCGTAAGATCACAAAAGAACAATTCGAAAAGCTCTGCAATAACATTAAAAATGACCCTGAGTTTCTATCTGCTAGACCTATTTTAATACACTCTTTCAATGAAAAACTGGAAGTATACGCTGGAAATCAAAGGGTACGTGCGGCTAAAAAACTAGGCTGGAAAGAAGTGCCTTGTATTATTGATACAACAATAACTGATGAGATCAAAAAGAAGCGTATCGTGTTAGACAATCTCCATCACGGCGAGTTTGACTGGGATCTATTAAGCGCATCTTACGACCCACAGGAATTGCTTGATTTAGGTTTTACTGATTCTGATCTAGAAATACCATCCTATATTCCCGAAAGCGTAGAAGAAGACGAAAGCGCAATCCTAGAGCCTGTCAAAGATGAAGATGCTATCACAAAACCTGGTGACATATATGAACTTAATCAGCATAGACTTGTATGTGGGGATAGCACTAATCCCGAGGATGTGGCTAAATGCTTGAATGGAAATGAGCCTATATTGATGGTGACAGATCCTCCCTATGGAGTTGAATATGATCCAAAATGGCGTAATGATGTAAAAGGTGCACATAAACCTATTAAAGCTGCGGGTAAAGTTCAAAATGATGATCGTGTAAATTGGTCATTATCTTGGCATTTATTCCCTGGATCTGTTGCATATATTTGGTGTGCTTCTTGGTTTTTACCGGAAGTTGCTAAATCATTAGATGAATGTGAATATGAAAGAAAAAGTCTTATTATTTGGGTAAAACAACATTTCGCATTATCTCGCGGTGACTATCATTGGCAACATGAACCCTGTTGGTATGCAGTAAAAAAAGGTCACTCTCACAATTGGCAGGGATCAAGAAAAGAGTCTACTATATGGGAAATATCCAACTTGAATTGTTTTGGTAAATCCCAAGATGAAGATGTGAGAACAGCCCATAGCACACAAAAACCCCTCGAATGCATGGATCGACCTATTAGAAACAATACAGCGCAAGGCGAAGGCGTTTATGATCCCTTTCTTGGATCGGGCACAACTCTAATCGCAGCTGAACAATTATCAAGAATCTGTTATGGTATCGAAATAAGCCCAGCCTATTGCGACATTATCGTCAATCGCTGGAAAAACTTTATGGTGAAAAATGGACGAGATCACTCCATTAAAAAAAACGGGACATCCATTAAAGGAAATTGACTGGAAAAAAGTTGATGATTTAATGATAGCAGGATGCCTGGGCACGGAAATTGCCGCTTTCTTTGGAATTCACCCAGATACTTTTTATAAAAGAGTTGAATTAGAAAAGGGGATGGGTTTTTCTGCTTATTTACAAAAAATGCATTCTAAAGGCGAATCAATATTAAGAGCACATCAATATGCTAAATCAATTGGATTAACTGATAAAGGCGATAATACTCTGCTCATTTGGCTTGGAAAAACGCGCCTGAAACAGCGTGATGTCAACGTAGAAGCTCCATTAATTCCTAACGACAAGAAGCTTGAAGAACTCATCGAAAATCTCAAAAATTACAAAGACGCTTTAGCACAAAAAGAAGCATCCTCACAAAAACCTATCGAGGAAAATCCTGATGCCTCTAAGCCCGAAACAAATCCAGAGCTTTCAAGAAGCGACGAAACGCTTTAATATATGGGTAGGGGCTGTTCGTTCTGGTAAAACATTCGCAAGCATTCTAAAGCTTATAGATCTAATCAAGAATGGCCCTCCTGGTAATGGAATGATCATAGGAGTAAACCGTGATACGATTCAGCGTAACGTGCTGCTTGAGCTATATACCTTTCTCGGTTTCTCTCCGCCTGGTACCAAAACGACCGAAACTAAATTGTATGGACGCAACATTTACTTTGTTGGCGCCCATGATGAAGGTGCAGTTCGTCGCATTCAGGGAAGCACATTGGCCTTTGCATACGTCGATGAAGCAACTTGCATTCCTGCCCCTTTTTGGCGCATGCTCCTCTCTCGTTTGTCAATTAAAGATTCTCAATTATTAGCTACTTGTAACCCAGAAGGGCCTGCTCATTGGCTAAAGAAAGAATTCATTGATCGATCACATGAGCTTGATCTTGCCCATTGGCATTTTGTACTAGATGACAATCCCTCTCTAGACCCTATATACAAAGAGAATCTTAAAAAAGAGTACTCAGGTATGTGGTACAAACGATATATCCTTGGTGAATGGGCCGTTGCTCACGGTCTTATATATGACGGGTATGATGAACTAAATGAATACTCAAATCCCCTTGAACCACCAAATTACTACATAGTAGGAATAGACTACGGCACAAGCAATGCTACCGCAGCCGTTTTATGTGGTATAAGCCCCAGGAAATGGCCTCAAATACGTGTGGAAGAAGAATATTACTATGATTCTGCTAAAAAAGGACGTTCTAAATCCGATGCAGAATTAGCACAAGATATATGGGATTTTGTAGCTCACAAAAGCGTTAGTGCTATCTACGTTGATCCATCAGCTGCTTCCCTTAAGATAGAACTAAGAAAGAAAGATCTTCCCGTTATAGATGCTAACAACGATGTGATAGAAGGAATAAAGACAGTAGCTAAATTCGTTACTCATAAAAATCTTGTAATTCATAAGGGATGTAGAACTCTTATAGAATGTCTTCAAACATATTCTTGGGATCCAAAAGCTGCTGATCGTGGAGAAGATGCCCCCTTAAAGAAACGAGAACATATCGCGGATTCCCTACGCTATGCCCTATTTTCTGCCTTTCCACACGGAGAGTTTTCTAATCCCCATGATATTCTTTCCGTGGAACAGATGAAACGCAGCATATATATGGATGATGGTCATGGGTATCTGATGAATCCTCAAGGAGGATATTTTTAAATATTAGATCAATAAATATTTCTATGATATAAAGATTTTTTCGGTGAGAGGTACAATCTGGGAACCTATGAACAGGGTAATTATAGCCTAGGTTATGTAGATCCTACGGACATTGGAAACAAGGGTCTTACACAACTAAAAGATCAATTTTATTACAGCAATTATTTGATGCAATCTCCTTTATGGATGCAAGCTCAAATAGATAAAAGATTCAAAGTAGGCGATCAAAATCTTTACAACTCAATATTTGGCCCATCGAATAGTTTCCAACAGACATATAAATTCTTTTTCAATTTGATCCGACGTCATATTAATATGGTAGCGGGATATCAAAGAAAAAATCGTAAAAGCACTATTACAATCCCAGTCCATGAAAACGACGATAGTTTGGCGGATGACTACAATAAATGTATCAAGTGGTCAGAAGACCGAGATGGATATCAGGAGTATCAAAGTCAAGCTTTCGAAGCTTCCTTAGATACGGGCATGTCATTACTTCATATGTATATGGACTATACCCTAGATCCTATCTCAGGTGATATTTTCACCGATTCTGTTCAAAGTCCAAATTTTCTAATTGATCAATTCTTCCGCAAACAAGACTTGAGCGATTGCAATGGAATCTGGCGTAGAAGATGGGTAGGAAAACAAGGGGCTAAGAATCTTTTGCCTGGCTACGGGAAAGAGATCGATCGAATGAAATCTAGTAGCATGAAAGATGGAAAATTCCCCCTTCAAGCTGAATTGCAAAATGCCTCTTCCAATCAATTATTTACATTTGATGAGTTTTTTTATCGGACTACGAGACCAGGAAAGATCATCCTTGATCCTAAAACGGGCGAAGCAGTGGAATGGGAGCAAGACGACGATGATGCAGATGATCTGATGGAACGTGCATTATATATGCAACCCTGGTTGCAGGTTAAAGAGATTCAGCTCCCCACCGTTAACCTCTGCATTAGTTTAGGTGATAAGGTTGTATACAATGGTAAAACTCAACTTAATACAGACGATTATCCATTCGCTTGTTCACTATGTTATTACGAACCTGATCTACAAAATCCTATACTTAGATGTATGGGAATGACCAGAAATCTTCGAGATCCGCAATTCCTTTACTCCATGCGAAAATGTATAGAATTAGAAATTCTGCAATCTCAAATTAATTCTGGTTGGATATTTCCGGTTGACGCAGTAACGGATATCAAAGCATTTAGACAAACTGGACAAGGGTTTTTAATTCCGTTAAAAGCCGGCCATTCACCTCAAGAGATTCAAAGGATTGAAGCTCCCGCAATTCCTCAATCCCTTTTAGAGCTTTCTAAAAGTTTAGCAGAAGACATCACAAATATTTCTGGAGTGAATGAAGAATTGTTAGGAAGTGCAACCGATGACAAAGCGGGAATTCTATCAATGCTAAGGCAGGGAGCAGGTCTAGTCACATTACAAAGTATATTTGATAAGAATGACTATACTCAAAGGCTATATGGAAAAATTAGATTACAAGCTATTAGAAAGAATTTTAGTAAAGGAAAGATTCGAAATATTCTAGGAAAAGATCCTGATCCAAAATTCTTTTCATCCTATTCACAAAAATATAGTGTTCAAGTAGAAGAAGGGAATTACTCAACCTCTCAAAGACAAACCGAACTTCAACAACTATTGCATTTCAAAGAAATTGGAATTCCCATCGCGAATAAATCAATAATTAGAAAAGCATTCATTTCTGATAAAAAACAAGTCATGCAGGACATGCAAGAAGAACAACAGCAGCAGCAGCAAATGCAAGAAGCAGAGATGCAACAAAAACAAAAAGTAGATGAATCCAAGATAATGAGTGCATTTACTAAATCAAAAGTTGATTTAGCTAAAGAGCAAGAGCTAATGGCTTCTACTCAAGAAAAACTTGCAAACATTGGTCAAATTCATGCTAAATCCGAACATGAATCTATGGAAGCTGATTTGAATTTAGTCAAAATGATGGTAGAACTAGAAGATATGGATCAAGAAGTATATAAAAAATCTTGGGAAATGGCTCAAGCAATTAAACAAACAAATCAATTACAATCCGCTCAAACCGGTTTGTAAGTGTAGGGGGAAATATGGCAAACAAAGGTAGAAATAATATTGGTGGAAGAGGGGATAAACCTGCACAAGCGGGAAAAGAAGGTTTAAAATTTCCTCCTGGAAGCACACATTGGGAAAAAGATTATCAGGCTCCAGAAGTGGCAGATACTAGATATGCATCCGAATTTGGTGCTCCTGAAGAACTAAAAGAACAAGTAGATAAATTGGCTGGATATGTTAGAAAAAATAAAATGAAATACTAGGAACAACATGAAAAAAAAACTTACAAATAGTAAGGATTACGTTGAGCCTCTGGACAAAAATCATTGGCAAGTAGATGTCGGTGAGTCTGTATTTGCAAGGGGATATGGTAATGATCCAGCTGGAGCATTTTTAGCAAGACCAGGAAAAGACAGGGCACAGCCTCATATTAAGATTAATGAGTGTGACCATTAAAGGCTTTAATGTCAGATAATACTTTGACAGCTGGGGAATTATCTAAAAAAGCTTATGCAGATACAACAAAATATAATGCATTAGAAATAGGTCATTGGCTTTCTGAGGACATTGAAAAACAACTTAGGATCGCTATTGAAAACTACAGAAATATTATTGATGAACCCGAATTTTGTGTAGTGATGGTTATTGGGACAGATCCTCTTATAAAAAATGCAATGCGTCGTAAATTCTATTGTTGGCCTTATCTTCCGAGCCCCAGACCTAACCAATCCGTATTTCTATATAACAAAGGTCTAGATAGAATAACTAAGAGATTATGGGTTCTTCCTTCTGCAATGGTTATGGCTGAATTATCCTCTCTTTCTCATGTTGATAAGCGTTATCAAACCATGCAAGCATGGTCGGTGGCCTTTTATAAGGGGACATTTTGGGACTACGTAAGGTATGACCAAGGAATTGATATGCTTTCAGAAACTGAATACATATCAGAAAATCGCGAGAAACTTATTCAAGCTGGTTGTAATATTCCTGATTCTACTTTCTCCGAGCCCTTTGATTTTAGTAAGATCCATATCAAGAAGGTCGTAGATTCGAATAATGCCATTATCTAATAGGATGGTCTCAATTACTTTAGACAAATGTAAGGTCTCAATTGGAGCATCACACGAAAGATAGAGCATTGTTTTTTTATAACTACTGTAGCTATTTAAAAGTTTTTCCTTTACTTCTGAATCTAATATGATTACTTTATCATCTTTAATATTAATTAACTTTTCGTTAACCATGTGAGGAACTCCTATGAATGAAATTACAACTCCAGAAATTAAAAAAGAAGAAAATTTAACACAAGTTGATCCAAATTCAATTCAAAAAAAGCCAGAGATATCCAATGAATCTATCAAAGAAACTCAATCATCAGATGAAACACCTCAAGATAGAGACTGGAAGAAATGGAAAGAAAACCGAAAAAAAGAACGTGAAGAAGCCGCGAAAGTTACGGAAGCGAAGATTAAAGCTGAAACAGAAGCAGCAGCTTTACGCGCAGCCTTGGAATCGCTTGTTAATACAAATGGGCCATTACCGAGACATAACACATCTTTATCAAACTCGGAGGCGATGGAGGATGAATCAGAAGAAAAACGCATTGAGCGAAGAGTAAACGAAGCATTAAGCAAACGAGAACAAGAATTAGAAAGACAAAGGCATCAAAAAGATCTTCAAGAATATCCAAACAAACTTAGAAATACATATCCCGATTTTAACCAAATATGCACGCAAGAGAACCTCGACTACCTTGAATTTCATCATCCAGAGTTATCAAAATCACTTTCTAAAACGGCTGATGGATTTGATAAATGGGCAGATATCTATAATGCTGTAAAACGCTATATTCCCAATCCCAAATCGTCATCAGATTCGAAACGAGCTGATAGAAACCTTCAGAAACCTCAAAGCTTTCAGAATTCAGGTCTCACACCTCCAGAAGGCCAATCTTCAGCTCGATTAGAAGAGAAAAGAAGAGCTGAAAACTGGGAAAGAATGCAGAGAACATTGAAGGGATTAAATTGAAATAAATACAATAATATGTTATTATAAACACAATAATTGGAGTATTTATGAAACAATTTATTATAAAATCTTTTGTAATTACAGTTTGTGTATGCACTACAATATTTTTTACATCATTTCTTATACCTAAATATCATTATTTTGATTCCAAAAATAGAGCTAACCTTATCACTGGAAAAGTTGAATACTATACTAATTGGACAGTCGGATCTACCGGATGGCATTCTATGCCCGAATATCCAGGAATTGATTAAATTAAGGATAAGAGATGGACGACATAAAAGAAATAATTCCTCCTAAGAGCAGTAATCGAGAAGATTTTCATAAAAAATTAGCAAAAAAATACTTAGATGTTATGGAATATTGGGAAATTGGCCCCTCGGAACGAATATCTATAGAATGTTTTGCTGATTGGTTAGATAGAGGATAAGAGAAAAAACATTGTCAATTTAAAATTCAAACCATACATTGTATATAGCTATCTAAGGGCCTGCTAACCCTTTCGGACTATTTACGGTGTGTCCCCCGTAGGCTAATTAGTTTGCCTTGCCAAGCAAACGGAACTTAATTAACTACGAGGTTTGTCATGTCTTTCCCCACAGGGATTACAAACATTAACAATATGGCTCCCGAATTGCCACTTCAGGCTTCGGAAGATCTATTGTCTACTCCCCAATTTAACCTAATTCACTCTTTTGGAGTGGATTTACACCATGCTGAAGCATATATCGGTAAGACTACTCGTATGAGTCGTTTTGAACGGTTATCTACAGATGGAGGCCAATTAGATGGTTCTGGTATAGATCCAGCCTCAGAAGTGCCAGTACGTACCGATATTGATGCTACAATGGAAATCTATGCGAAATCCATTTTAACCAATGAGCAGGTGGTTCTGTATGAAAATAGCAAGACATTAACCAAGTTCACAGCATTGCTGGGACAGTGGTTACGTGAAAAAGAGGATCTCTTAATGAGAGACCTTTTTGCTAGCTCGGTAAATATAGATGCCGAGGATAAATCTTCTCTGATAGACTTGGAACTCCTCGCCGCATAAGCGGACGGACAACAAGGGGCAAGAAATGAAAGAAAAAGTTGAAGTTATTACATATCTAGAAGGGTTAAGAATTGATTACGATGAATATTATGCATCAATATCAAATTCAAAGCACACTTTTTCACTGTTTCAGCCTGAACGACTAAGTGAGAAGACCTCGAAAGAGGATGCGATAGTCTGAACTCTATGGAGACATAGAGAGGGAGATCCGAAGAGGTTTCCCCGCCTAATATGTTGTAGATGCCATAATGGTGTGAGGCAATCTCGTGATAGAGATTGATAAGCGACAAAACACGAAAGTGACAAGTCATATCCACGTTGGTTCGATTCCAACCTACGGCGTTTTTAGGTCATAAAAGTAACAGATTGATCCTACATCAATGCTACAGGGGGCACTAACGGCGATCAGCCGAGTAATATTTCGTTGAATGATGTGAACAATATCGAAACGATTTTGCTTGGTAATGATGCGCGTACCATGCTTGTAAGCATAGATGCGATGGATAAATTTTCGACAGGCCCGACCAGGGATGCTTTTATTGCTCTAGCAAGCACAAATTTAACAAACGATTTGCAAAGAGTGCAGGGTGTTCTTTTAAAGAATGCTTATCCATCTCAAGAAGGTTTGAGACCAGAAGAGTACTGCGCAATTTCTAGATTCCGTTTCTTTGTTTCTTCTAAAGGCGCAAAACTTCCAGGTATTTCAAATCTGGGTCGCACAGTATATACAATACCGATGTATGGATTGGAAGCCGCTGCAAAGATTGAGCAAAACAAATATACAGCCTTGATTGGATATAGACCGCCTTGGGTTGTATCCTCTGTAGCGCAAAACAGCCAGCTCTATGCTAAGTTTGCTATAGCTCGTGCTATTACAAACCAAAATTGGATCTCTGGTTTGAATGTAACAACACTACAACCATCTTAAGGAGTTAATATGCCTTTTACTATTACAACTGGTGGTTCGTTTACATCAACAGGCGCAGGGATAAAAATCCCATTGCCTAGCTCTGCTGATTATTTCAAGACATGGAATATGACGCAGTTAGCTGCTGCGAACCCCAATACCGTCACTAACGGTCAATGGTTCGGTTCTAAATTTGGTGCCGGTGCTTCTGCTGCCGGACTAGGTATTCAAACAGTCAAGACAACAGCAATGCTAGATTCTAACTTTGCTGCTGGTTTAGGGTTTACCTATATATCTGTTGAGCCAATAGTGGAAGCTCAAGCAGCTAATGCTATTACTGGCATAACAGCCGCAAGTCCTGCTGTAGTTACTCAGACCAATACATACAGTGACGGGGATATCATCCAATTTTATGGTACCACAGGCATGTTGCAAATCGCAGGAATGAATTTCCAGATTTCAACCACTTCGGGTGCAGGCTATACCTTAATTGGTTTAAGAGCAGCTGGTTTTGCTGCTGCGGCGACTGCTGGTTTTACACGTAGAATTTCTAAATTCTTAGCTGTAGAACCGCAATTCCTGTATGTAACAGAGATTACTCAAGCTTCACAAGCAGTGGTAAGAACTTCTGTTGATCCTACTCAGTATTATGCAATAGGAATGAAAGTTCATTTCAGCATTCCGTTCTCTTTTGGAATGACTCAAATGAATCAATTGACTGGTAAAATTGTTGCAATGTCGGCGGCTAATTACACAATGACCGTTGACATTGATTCTACAGCGTTTACCGCATTTGCATTCCCAGCTTCTGCAGCTTCACCAACAGCGCAATTATTTGCGACCGTTGCACCTGCTGGAGCCTCGACACAATTTGATCCGGTTACATTGGTTCAAACTGGTTATAATTTCCAGTTCCAACCATTTAGGACGGGACAATTCACACCCTATATGTTCTTGGCTGGTGGCGCACAAGCTGCCGCAGGAGCAGCTAACGATGTGATTAATTGGCAGGCATTCAAATTCGAGAACTAGACATAAATTGTCCAGATAAGGAAAGGGGTTAAATGCCCTTTTCCTTTTAGGTAAATATGGTTGTTAACAATTCAAATCAGTATCTTCCAGGGACAATCCAAATTCCAAGTTCAATCAATATTATTTCTATTACTCAAAGTTTTCCTATGGTAATAACTATTGATGTAAATCCAGATGTTGAGGCCAATACGTATATTCCTGGACAAGTGGTTAAGCTTTTCATCCCTCAGACGTATAAGATGATTCAAGCCAATGGATTAACAGGAAAAATACTTTCCGTTTTGGGAAGTGATTTAAGTGTAGAGATTGACTCAAGCCTTTTTGATGCATTTGTTGTGCCTTCAGGAAATGTCTTACAACCTGCAAGTATTTCACCAAATGGATCAAGAAATCTTGAATTTAATAACAATACAAGACAAGTTCCTTTTCAATCTTTAAACAATAGGGGCAATTAAATGAATCAATTAATTATGGCAACCGCATCAGGCGAGATGCATGGATTAATCAACACACTCACTAATAGTGTTGAATTTAACGATTTTAAATACATGAAGCCTGAAGTAAAAACACGTCTTGAAAAAGAAAAGAAAGAGGACGCAAGAATCGTAAAAATGGAGTATATCAACAAGAAAGGAAATCATGAAAGATTGACCAAACCTTATTGTAAATATGCAGGTGATCCTATTCAGATTTGGCATTTCATTCCCAATAAAACTTATGAAATTCCTCTTGGATTGGTAAAAGAAGTAAATCAGATAAGAATGCCTATTAGAAGTGGTTTAATGGAAGTGGATGGTGAAAAGGTTAACAAAGATGGGTCTCCTTTATCGAAAGATCTTGAAGGGGACTGGGTTCATAAATTCATTCCTGTAGGGTACTAATCTGTAAAGCGGATTTACATCGGAGTAAAATATGTCAGCAGTAGCACCTTTTAATAGCACAGTTGCAGCAATGCGCACTAAAGTCCGAAGACTAACTGCATCGGCTTCAGAAGCAGTTTTATCAACCGCTGATATTGATAGGGCGTTAAACACATTTATCAATCAAGATTTTCCCTACGCAATCAAGATTGATCAAATGCGTTCTGTCTACACATTTTTTACTGAACCATATAGAGATCGATATCCAATTGATGTTAATTACATTCAAGGGGTTCGATCTCCCTTTTATGTAGATGGAATTCAAGGTACATTTTTTAAAGATCGCCAACAATTTTATAATATATGGCCGCGGTTTCCTACCCAATTTCAACCCATTAGTGGAGATGGGATAACTACTAACTTTAGCTTTACAATTCCAGGCCCTTTTTTGCCTCATGAAGTAGTTTTAGGGGGGATAGATTCAAGTGGCAATCCTATTAGCGTTAATGATGATGGCAATGGAAATTTACAACTACAGATTCCTAATCCTCAGATTTCAGTTCCTCCTCAATATAATACTCCGACTATTCCGATAACTCCTACAATTCCAGGTATGAAAAATCTAAATACAGGAAATCCAGGATTGAACTATGTAGATACTACCACGTTAGATTCGTTGGCGGTTCCTTTTCCTGGTGGTATTGGTGTTGTAGACTATGTATCTGGTGCGTTCGAAATTACATTTCCAACAGCTCCAGCTTCAGGAACCGTAATTACATTGTGGGTTAGTCAATTTCAACCAGGAAGACCTTACTCATTATTATTCTGGAATAATGAATTATCAGTTAGACCCGTTCCACGATTAATTCACAAGCTAGAAATAGAAGTTTTTTTAACTCCAGTTGCCTTTTTAGAATCTACCGATGTTCCAATACTAAATCAGTGGTGGCAGTACATATCGTATGGATCTTCTATGGAAATCCTACGAGAGCGTCAAGATATGGCAGGAGTAGAGCAATTAATGGAAGGGTTTAAACGTCAAGAAGCACTTGTATTAGAACGTCAGGGCGTTGAAGAGATATTCCAACCGAACATTCAATTATTCAACTCAACTAATCAAGTTTGGGGTGGTGTAAATGGGGTGGGCTATTACTAATGGGTTATCAACCTTTATATATAACGGGTAATAAAACTGGTCTTGTACAAGAACGCCAAGAGATGATATTGCCTGATGATGCGTACCCTCAACTAGAAAATGCGTATGTATGGCGTGAACAAATTAGACGTAAATACTCTTTAGAAACTCTAGGAAGATTACGACGAGTATTTGTCGACTCGTCTTTAGGTAATTCTGGTGTCTCGCCTTGGACGTTCAATATATATGCTACTGTAGTCCCTGCAATAACTCCAGAAGTGAATGCTGAAATAGAACCTAGCAGTGTTATTATTACAATCCAAGCAGCACCGGATATTGTTTTTACAGATCAAGGTGATGGAACATTAACTAGTCCTACTGTTGGAAATTCTGGAACAATTAATTACATTTCTGGTGATGTGACATTAATTCATACAGCTGGAGCAGGAATTGCAACGATAATCAGCTTTAATTATTTTCCCGCTCTTCCTGTAATGGGATTGCGTTTGAGAGAACAGAGCTCCTTAAACGTAGAAATGACGGTTGCTTGGGATACAGTTTATGCCTATAGATTTTTAGGTAATGGTTGGGAAGAGTTTCTGCCAGGTACAACATGGACGGGTACAGACGCTGAATTTTTTTGGACAACTAACTATTTTATAGGAGATGGGAACTTAAAAATATTCTGGTCAACGAACTATTCTATTTCTGGAGATCCAATCCGTTACACTAATGGACAAGCCGGAACAAATTGGATAGATTTTGCCCCTGTGATTAATGCGGCCGGCGATCAGATGTTTCAATGTTTAGCTTTGCTTCCATTTAGAGGAAGATTAGTAGCTTTTAACACAGCTGAAGGCACCACACTAGTAAATTCACCCAGGTTTACAAATAGAATTCGTTGGGCAGCTATTGGAACACCTTTTGATGTAGTTAGTGCCATTGTCACAACAGTTAATATAAATGCGTGGAGAGATGATATACGTGGACAAGGTGGGTTTTTAGATATTCCCACCTCGGAAGATATAGTTTCAGTGGGATTTGTTAGAGATAACTTAGTCATTTATTGCGAAAGATCTACATGGCAATTGCGTTATACAGGAAGATCCATAGCACCTTTCCAAATTGAAAAGGTAAACTCGGAGCTTGGTTCAGAAGGAACTTTTAGCACTGTCCAATTTGATACTTCTTTAGTTGGAGTAGGAGACAAAGGAATTGTTGAGTGTGATTCTTTTAAATCCGAGCTTATAGATATCAAGATTCCTGACCTAGTTTTCAATATACAAAACGCAAATAATGGGCCCGAACGGGTACATGGAATACGTGATTTCATTAACCGATTAGTCTATTGGACATATCCCTCTACACAAGGAACCGCATCATCTCCGGTCCCTCCAAATGTTAAATTTCCTAACAGACGTCTTGTATATAACTACGAAAATGATTCTTGGGCTATTTTCACTGATTCCTTAACAACCCTAGGTACTTTTCAGCCACCAACAAATAGACGTTGGCTAGATATTCCAATTCCCTGGATTAAATGTAATTTCCCTTGGGTACAACAAACACTTTCTTTACCGGCAATAATTGGAGGAAATCAACAAGGATATGTGCATTATCTAGATTCGCTTACTACAAATGATCCTAGCCTTTCTATTACAGCCATTACGGCAAATGTCACTACTCCTACTGTACTTACAAGCCCAAATCACAATCTATTTACAGGGGCCGTAATTCAAATATCTGGAATACCGCCAGGGACTGCATTTGCAAATCTTAATAGGGGTATAAATCCTCTCACATTACTCCCTTATAATGCTAATAATGGAATTTTTGCAGTCATCTTGGGAGATACTTTAGGGGGAGACCCAGGAAATAAGTTCCGATTGATGATATATGATCCCACTTCACAAGCGTTTACAACTCCTCAACTAGATGCCGTTCCTATAACTGCCTATGTGGGAGGAGGAGAAATATCGATTAGAGATAACTTTAATGTAATGAGCAAAAAATTCAATTACTTAGACAAGGGACAGAATATTCAATTTGGATATTTAGATATCCTTATGGATATGTCAGCCAAGCAACGAAATCAGGGTGCAATTACATTAAAGGTTTATGCGGATTATAACATTCAATCCGCTACCAATACATTACCTCAAAATACTATCCCAGATGATTTTTTTAATCAGGTTATACCAACATTTCCCTCATCTTTAAATAATGTAGGGGGAACGAAATTCTGGCAAAGAGTGATATGTCCTACAAGAGCTAGTTTCATAACATTACAATATACATTGAGTAATGCCCAAATGGTAGGAATTGAACAAGAAAATGATGTAGAGATAGATGCCCAAGTCTTGTGGCTAAGACCAGCTGGAAGAATGACACAAATTTAAGGAGATATATGAGTAGCTACAATCCTAATGTACCAACAGGACTCGTGAACCTTGATGAAGATTATTTAAACCTACAGCTGAACTTCCAACAAGCTGATCTATCATTTGCTAAAGATCATTTTGCCTTTAGTGATCAGACGGCAAACAACGGATTCCATAAACAAACTACATTTGTTAATGAAGCTGCACCTACTACAGCAGCAGGACAATTAGCACTTTATTCTAAAGGTGCAGTGGGTGGGCCTTCTCAGTTATTTTTGATTAGAGATAATAATGCTGGAACTGAAGTTGCATTAACGCCTAATCCTGGTGTAGGTGGGGTTGGTAACATAATTAGTGCTCAAAATGGCTATTCTTGGCTTCCTGGAAGCATGTTGATTCAATGGGGGTTTGATGCCATTGGAGCCGTACCATCTAATACAGCTATAAATTTTCTTGTCCCTTTTAGTGGTGCTTGGCTTCCTGTTGTAACAATAACTCAAGCAGGCGGTGTGTCTAATACCGCTAACTCTATGATAATTTCTAGAACAAATACTAATTTTACAGTACACAATAATTCAACCATAGTAGCCGTTTTTTGGATGGCCATAGGGCCAATATAAGGAATTAAATGAGTTTTAGTAGTCAAGAATTTGAAAGCTTTGTTCCTGTATATGATACCGTTCCTCAAAAATGGGAGGATGCTCATCCGTTTTTAGTAGAACAACTTAAAAAAATAAGCAATGGTGTAAATATTAGAGAGATTGGATGGTATTTAGATGAAGAATTACTTAGTGGAAAAGCCTTTATACCAGGAATCGCCCCTCCAACTAATAGTCAACCACAACAATTTAGGCAGGTTTTTAGAAAGGTAGTAGATGTGAGTCCATTAGTAGCAGGAGTAAATGCACCTTTTCCACATGGAATTTTATTTGATGCTAATTTTACATTAGTAGATTTATGGGTAGCAGGGACAAATTCAGGAACTTTAACGGCTCGAAATATCAATCCTAATGATGTGGTATTAGATGCTACAAATATTAATATAACTTCACCACAAGCGTTTGATAGAGCATTTTGTGTGATAGAGTACCTACAAGAATTATAGGAGTTTTTATGCCATCTAATTTTTTATCAGGTTTATTTGGTGGATTAGCAGGAGCTACAAAACAGGGAAAAAAATTCCTTTTTGGATCAAAAGAAAAACATAAACGTGTCCCTACATTGCTTCCAGAACAACAAGGGTTATTTGACCAATTAACCGCAGCTGGTTTAGATCCTGGAGCGGGTGGAGCTTTTGGAACTGCGGCAGATTACTATAGAAATTTATTAAGTGATGACCCTGCCGATTTTGATGCAATGGCAGCGCCAGAAATGAGACGGTTTAATGAGGAAATTATTCCAGGATTAAGCGAGCAATTTGCTGGTATGGGTTCTGGTGGTCTTTCAAGCAGTGGCTTTAGAAATGCCGCTGTTAGTGCCGGAACGGATCTTAGTGAGCGTTTAGGGGCATTGAGAGCTCAACTGCGGCAACAAGGTGCGCAAGGTTTAGCTGGTATAGGACAACTTGGACTAGGTAATTTCTCACAAGATGTAATTACTCAACCGGGCACACCAGGATTTTTAGGACAAATTGCCCCAGCCGTGGGACAAGCAGCGGCTGCCTATGCTGGAGTGCCTTCAGGGGGAATGCCAAAAGCACAATCGGGTCAAGGATTTAACTGGGTCAGTAATAAAGGTAAATCATCCCCTTATGGCACTGGCGATTTCCGAGATGTAACTTTTATGGGTAGGTAACAATGTCATATTCTGTAAAGCAAGGAAATATTTTCGGCCGCATTGGAAGCGGACTAGCACAAGGTTTATCCGAGCAGATTCCAAAAGAAATTGAAAGAGCCAGATTATCTCAAGGTTTACAGGCTTTAGAATCTCAAGGATCTAATCTATCACCATTTCAACAATTTTCAAGACTAGCTTCTATTCCAGGAATAACCCCTCAAATGATCCAAAGCGGATCGGAACTATTAAAGCAGGGAGGAGTGAGAAATGCTCTAACTCAAGGAGTGGATTCTAGTCCTCCAGGAGCACCCTCTAATCAATTGACTCCTAATCAACAAGACGCTAGGAATTCTCAATTTAATAATGCTCAACAAACCGATCAATCACAGCCATCTAGTTCAATAACTACTAGAACGCCGTTGGAAGCTACTTTAAATCCATACATTCCTAAAACGTTACCTCAGTTACAGAACAGAGCAGGACAGCTTTTACAACAAAGCCCTGGATTGTATCCTAATCCCCAGGATGCATTACAAGCGGCTGTTCAGGAAGATGCTCAAAACCAATCAATTAATCAGGCTTTACAAGGTCAAAGATCTAATGAACAAGAGATACAAGATAGATTATCTAAGGAGCTTTCTAACAGAGTAGCGCTTTTAGACGCAAAGGTTCCTGGAACGGTTACTGGAGAAATACTTGATAAAGCCACGAATGCAGTCAAGCCTAAGAATCAAGGTGGAGAAGGATTAACGGAAAGAGAGGCTGCGCAAAAGTATGGGAAGCAAATGGATGAAATATCTAGAGATTATAAGGCAATAGAGACCGTAGGGAATTGGTCTGTTTTAAATAGGTCTCCTAATGAAAATCAAAGGACTCTAAAGTCCCTTAGAGATAAATTTAAAGCCCGAAATGATCTTGAAAACTTAGCTGATTCCTATATCTCCGAGAATGGATTATCTCCGGGAAAAGCTTATTATTTAGCGTATCCTGTATCCGAATCAAAGCAATTGAATAATGAATTATCGAAACTTCGTCCAGTACATAAAACACCATCAGAAGATCCAGTTTATGAGACTCTGCAATTAGCTCCAAAATTAGCTAAATTTATAGATGAAAATGCAAGTCCATTAGCTATTGCAGAAGAATTGCAGTCTAAAGGATATGATGCAAATACTTGGCTAGAATATTTAACAAAAAATAAGAAAAATCTGAATCTTAGAGGAAGGCAAGAACGCGAGTTAGATAAACCAAAAAATCGATTTCCTACAATGAACGATCTATGGCTATTTTCGTTATCAGGTTTAGAAAAACTAGTGGAGCAAGAATAATATGCAACCCTATCAAGCAGCTTCAGAAGAAATAAAACGACAAACTGAAGCCCCTGGAAAAACATTAAGAAATTTAGGCGCGATCGGAAGTTCCTTAGTTGGGGGTGCCGCAGCTGGAGGACTTTTAAGAGGAACTCTTTCAAAATCCCTACCGTTTTTAAATTCACAAATTCCCTTAGATATAGCCACAAAAGGTTTATCTAAATTAGATCCTAGAATTGGTAAATTTATAAATGGAGCTGCAAAAGCAGGATATGGAATAGAAGATGCGTTCAATTTTTTTAAAGATAAGGCTACTCAAGGAGCACAAGAAGCGAGTCAACCTAAGGATCAACGAAGCATTATCGAACAATATTCTCCAGAACTACATCAATTTCTGATCGGTGAAATTCAAAAAGGCCGTTCCCCAATTGAAGCAGGTGCTTTAGCACAACTTCAAAAGCCGTTCATGAAAGTTATTGAAAAAATGCAGAAAGACCACAAAACAAATTTCTCTTCCATTTTACAAAGCATATTTGGAGGAGGTCAAAAAGCTCAAAGTAAAGCAGCTTTACAACCCATACTAAATGCTGAAGAAATGGATCTTCCTGGATTTGAACGAAAACAACCAGTGAGACAATCTTCACCGCAAAATCAGCAAATGGGACCAGGAGCTCAGCAACTCATGCAAGCCATACAACAATTTAAACAAAGACGAGGAGGCTGACTTTAGTGCCTCCCATTCAAGAAATTCAAGAGATTGAGGCTTTTCTAGATCAAATCGTTTCTATTTTAGAGATGAGTATCCAATCCGGTGAAGTGATTCCTGATGAAGTTCTAGGGGAATTAGCCCAAATTTTTAATGAAGCTACTCAACGAATAAATGAATTAGAAAGTGAACAAGTTCCTGCAACTCCTGAAGGTGAACCTCAATTGCAACAATCGATGCCATCATCAAATGTTGAATCATTTGGATATGATGACAAAAATCAACGACTTCTTGTTAGATTCCTTGGTGATTATCCGAATAGAAATGGCCCTGTTTATGCTTATGATGGCGTGCCTAAAGTCATATTTGATGTGTTCCGTAATGGATCTATCCCAGCTAGAACAGATGGAAAAAATAAATGGGGGAGTTGGTGGAAAGGAAAGGTTCCATCTTTAGGAGCTAGTCTCTACACACTGATAAAAGCTCAAAATTATCCATATCAAAGAATCAGTTAGTTTCCTTAGTCACAATCTTTATTTTATCATTTTGATCCTTTATGAATTCTTGTACTAATCGATTTGTTTGATCAGTCATTGATAAATCATTTATTGCGCAGTAAACTTTATATTTCCTGAATAAATCTTCATTCAAAATTATCCTTACTATTCTCTTTGACATACTTTTCCTTAATGTAATTTGTATGAGATGACATATATAGACATATATCAAATGATAATTTTGATCATACATATTTTAAAATAACACATTGATGTAACTTGAAGTTTAAATTTCAGGAGAAAAAATATGCCTGCTCCCTTTGGTTCTTTCCCGTTCGATGCTGCTGGTATTGATGATTTTGCTCATCCGCAATTCATTAATGCATTTCGAGCACCAACTGCTCAGGATATTTATAATCCTGGTACACGTTGGCAAGACTCGAGTGCTAATCCGAAAGTAATTTATGAAACAACGGGATTTGGCATTTGGTTGATTGGTTCCAATGCTTTAGCTACTACAACAGAACCTGGTCTTGTTGAAATCGATCTTGTAGTTACAGGAGCTGATACAGATGCAACGGTTCCCACTTCTAAGGCTGTTTTCGATTATGGACAAACTCTCGTTCTTGCCGGTGCTAATATTGCAACAGAAGCAGCCGTAGGTCTTACTCAACTATCAAGTGATGCTGTTGCCGTAGCAAATACAGCTAATACCCCTGGTGTCACGGCCTTTGTGGTACAGCCAAGCAATCTACCAGCTATCTTTGCAGCACCTTCGGCAATTGGTGGAACAACACCGGCAGCAGGCGCATTTACTACTTTAGCAGCTAGTGGTCTTGCATCTTTAAGTGGATCAGCAACAATCACTACGGGTGCTACAGCGCTTAATCTTGGTTCGGATGCTTCTACGGGGGCTATTAATCTAGGAACGGGGGCCGGAGCTCGGGTATTGACCCTGGGCAATGTGACGGGCGCAACGGGAATAGTATTAAATTCGGGAACTGGTGGAGTAGCCATTAATACAACCGGTGCAGGTGATTTTGTACTTACATCGGCTGACACTGTGCTTATTGACTCAGCTGGTGTACTCGAATTTAATTCCTCAGCAGGTGTTATTGGAATTGGTAATGATGCAGTTAATCAAAATATTAATATTGGTACAGCTGGCGCTAGAACATTGACCCTAGGGAATTCGACAGGAGCAACTGGCATTGTTTTGGATGCTGGAACCGGTCCTATCAATATCGGCACGAATGCGATTGCCCATACGCTCACGCTGGGAAATTCAACTGGCGGTACCAGTGTAGTAATAAATTCTGGGACGGGCGCGATCGATATTGGAACGAATGCAATAGCCCATATTTTGACCCTGGGCAATGTCACAGGCGCGACCGCTGTTAATGTAAACACAGGAACCGCCGGAACCACTTACACGACAACTAACGGCATATTTACTTTAGCTACTGGAACCGGTGCAATCAGTATATCTGCAGATGCAACAGCTACCACACTGCTTTTAGGAAGTGGGGCCGGCCCGAAAACAGTCACCCTAGGGTCTACCGACACGACCAGTACGACTACGATACAATCAGGATCGGGCGGACTCATATACAACACGTCTGGCGCAATTACAATGAACTCTGGAACTGGCACAATCGGTATTTCGACTGATGCGACCAATACGACTGTCAACGTGGCCACAGGCGCCGGAGTTAAATTATTGACCCTGGGTAGCACCAATACCACCTCAGCAAGCACCCTACAATCGGGTTCCGGTGGAATTGCAATTACTGCAACAAACGGGGCAATTACAGCTAATTCAGGGACTGGCACTATCGGGGTCTCAACGGATGCAACTAATACTACCGTTAATCTAGCTACAGGGGGCGGAGTGAAGGGCGTCACCCTAGGTTCAACCAATACCACTAGCTCACTGGCTTTACAGGCAGGATCGGGAGCCTCTTCATGGACATCTACAAACGGCACTTTGACAATCAATACCGGAACAGGTGCCATTGGGGTTTCAACTGATGCAGCAGCGACAACAATCAATATCGGAACGGGCGCGGCTGTTGTTAAAACAATTAGTATTGGTGGAACTGGCGCTAACGTAATTGCGGTGGCTAATACGCAAACAGGTGGATCATATTCGCTTGGTGCAGCTATGACAACCGGTACCATAAATATCGGTGGAACTGGCGCTCAAACTGGCACTGCGACGCTTTTCGGGGGAACTGGGGCCCAAACTATAAATCTAGCAAATTCGACTGGTGGAAAAACATTGGCGATAGCGACGGGAGCCGGTATTAATAGCGTGACCCTAGGATCAACGAATACCTCCAGTACCACTACGATACAGGCCGGTTCTGGTGGGATCAATTTAGCTGGAGATGTGAGTTTAACAACAGCTGCAACTAAGATCTCATTGAATGGGGGTGCGGCAACTGACTTTATCGGGACTGCCACACTTATTGGAGGAACTATAACAGTAGCTAATACAAATATCGCTGCTGCTGATAGGATTATGATCGATAGATCGGCTTTAAATGCTTCTCCCGCACTTGGATTCTTGATATATACAATCACACCAAATACGAGCTTTACAGTGGCTTCATTTAGCGCAACTGGTGTTGCAGTTGCAACAGACGTTTCAAGCTTTACATACGTAATCGTAAGACAAACATAAAACTTTAGGTTAAATAATGCTCAAAATACTAGCTGAACTCTCATGCAAAATTAATGAAAGAGAATATAAATTTCATGCTCTTAATGATTCACCCACAGCAGATGTTAAAGATGCATTGATACAATTCCTAAAAATGGTTGATCAAATAGAGATAAATGCAAAAGAAACTCTTAAGAAAGCTGAAGAAGAAAAAGCATTAGCTAAACCAGAAACCACGGAATAAATATGGCTGAAGAATTGTCCTGTTTTCAATGTATTACAAAAGCCGAATTCAATCCGGCTTCTCTAACAGGAACATTCCAGGTAATGAACGGTGCTGGATTTAGTGATGATATCAAGATTTTCAAACTTTATAACCCCAGCACTACAGTTTCGATTGAAATTAGCTATGACGGAATAACTCCTCATGATTTTTGTCCTCCCTTAGGAACTATAATAATTGATTTTCAAACAAATCATTCAAATGTAGGTGGAAATAATCAAGGAACCCTCTACGGAAGAAAACTGCAACTTGTATGGGGAAGAACGGCTGCCAATCCAACTTTTTTTCAAATGATAGGCTTTAGATGAGTCAATTTTTTATTGGAGTAACAGCAGGTGCTTTACCTCCCGTTGTTCCTACAACATTTCAAGAACAAATCGGAAATGCCATACCTGACACCAACGTATTAATTGTTGATGCCTTTGATTCAACTGAGAATAACAATAATGGGATTATTACACGTGGTGGTGCAGCAGCCGGAGATCCTCCAGGAACAGGAGTGGGAAATGAAGTCTCTATTTACATTACCAATCGCACTCAGGATATCGTTACAACAGCTGATGCTACTTTAACCACAATAACGACATTTACACCAGTAGCTACCGGAAACTACGCATTTGATTTCTATGTAAGTGCGTTTAATACCACAGGAAATCTGGGAGCTGCATATAGAGTTTTTGTGGGATTTTCATTTGTGGGGGGAGTAGCTACAAAACTAAACTTAGAAGATAAGATTGTGAATGAACAAGCAGGAATGGCTGGATGTAATGTAACTGCTGCATCTGGTGGAGCTACTTTTTTATTACAAGTCACAGGAATAGCAGCTACAACAATTAATTGGAATGCGGTAGGAACTTACGTATTCGTGGGGGCTTAATGGCAGGTTTTGACAACGAAACCGTCTATGGATCAAACGTAGACTTCACAGGAAGTGCGACAGTAAACCCAACTATATTGACCAATGGGCAATTAATAATTGGTTCAACTGCGCTTAATGTAGGTGGTACACATATCAATATTGGTATGATTACATCAACTACTTTGACAGTCGGATATTCTACTCCTAATATCACGATTGAAGCTGGTGCAACCGTCCCCACAACATTTGTAACTAATGCCGGTAATGCAATACCTGCATTGAATATCCTCAATGTATTGGGTGGGACTGGAATAACAACGGCCGGAGCAGGGAATACAATCACTATTACTACTATGGGGGGAATGACTCCTGTAGTTTCCTTCAATGTTGATAATTCAAGTGCACCAGGAACAGATCCTGTTCTTCCTACGGTAGGTGGTCAAATCACTGTAACAGGCGCACAGGTAGCGGCGGGTGTTGTAGGTGCGAACGTTATACGTACAGATTCATTAGCTGCTAATACATGGACAACAGAAATTCAACGTTCCACAGCGGTAGCGGCATCAGCATCTTTAAATAACGGTGTATCTCACTTTGACTCAGCTCAATTTACAGTGGATGCAAACGGATTTGTAACTATTACAGGGCCAGCACCAAATCCATTCGCTGTACTTAATATAGTTGACGACTTCCTGTTTATGCCTATATCTGGCGAATCAGATGTCGGGGATACTAACTGGTGGAGTACCTCTTCTGCCGGTATTCCTCCGGTAACAGGAGTTGCAAACCATCCTGGAATAATTCAAGTTACTGCTGGAGGTGGTGGAACAGCTATTTATAAATCAACTACATCGGGAATTGGAAACGTACCCCCTATACTCCCAGGATTTGGAACAATAGTTTTTGATTGTTTGGTTAACATTCCTACACTATCAACTGCTGGAACTAGATTCACAACGTACATTGGATTTTCAGGATTTACAGATAGCCCTTCTCTTCTAACAGCTCCTGCGAATGGAATATATTTCATCTACTCAGACAACATTAATAGTGGCTCGTGGGTGGGAAGGACCACCAATACTAGCGTTACTTCATCTGCTAACTCGGCCAATGCTGTAGTCGCCGGAACTTGGGTGAGATTACGTATCGAATTAAATTCTGCTGGGACAAGTGCTTCTTTCTACTTTAACAATGTTCAGATAGCTAATAGTCCCTTGGCAACTAATATTCCAACAACTGCTCTTAATCCATTTGTTATGACATTGGGCGCAGGTTCTGGTGTTCAAGTCGACATAATTAATATTCGCTATACATTAGCAACTCCAAGGTAATATGGCGGGATTTGATAATGAAACAGTTTATGGTTCAAATGTAGATTTTACAGGTAATGCAACTGTAAATCCCACCATTCTTACTAATGGGCAATTGATCATTGGGTCTACCGCATTGAATGTGGGTGGAACACATCTAAATATTGGAACGATTACCTCTACTACGTTAACGATCGGCTATTCTACTCCCAACATAACAATAGAATCTGGGGCTAGCATAGCCACTACATATACTACCAATTCAGGTAACGCAATTCCTGCATTAGGAGTATTAAATGTTTTAGGAACAGGAAGCACGACAACTACAGGATCAGGAAATACCGTAACCACCCAACTTACAGGACTTACAAACCATGCAGTTTTGATAGGAGCTGGTACGGCGACCATCACAAAAGTTGGGCCTGTAGCATCAACGGGTGCGGTCTTGATGTCGAATGGTGTGAGTTCTGATCCTGGATTTTCTACAGCTACATATCCTGCAATTGCCACAGGAACAGGAACACTCTTAAGGGCAGATGGAACTAATTGGGTGGCGACGACTTCAACTTACCCCAATACCAATGCAGTTTCAACGCTACTTTATGCCTCAGCAGCTAACGTAATGTCGGCATTAGCCACAGCAAACGGGGGTGTTTTAACTACAGATGCCTCAGGTGTTCCCTCTATTGACACTACCAATTTCGCTGTATTGACTACTGGTGTGCAGATGAGGGGAAATAATACTAATACAGCTCCCCCCGCTGGATTTATCGGACAGCAGATCATTTCTAACGTTACTTCTCCAGGAACCACTTTAACTTCTGCAGTAATTGCTAACGTTACAAGCATCGCTTTAACAGCAGGGATATGGGACATAAATGCTATTATTGCTTTTGCAGTGGGAACGTCTGCCACGTTGATCACAGGATCAATTGTAACTACAACGGCGACTAATGGTGTGATAGGAAATAACCGAGCTCAGTTATGTGCGGCTTTGACGAATTTAGATCATCAAACGGTTTCCATTCCGCAATTTAGAGTACTTCTAAGCGGTAATACAACTTACTTTCTAACTGCGGATGCGATATTTGCAGGAGGGTGCACAGCTTATGGAAGAATTTCGGCTGTTCGAGTTGGTTGATTACTCTCGATATTTCCAATAAGTCACATCTACAACAAAGTTACCTTCTACTAAAAATCCAAAAGCCGAACCATTCATATATTCTGTGTAAACGGCTTCTCGTTCTTTTCCATTGTGAATGACAATAACCCTGTCACCGACAAATGGATTGACTTTAGGCATGGAGAAGAATTCTCTTGAGGGATTGTTTGTCACGACTATTTCGTAACTCTGTAGTTTTTACGGTTTACTTCTGTATTTGATGGAGGCTTTTTCTTACTAGAAGGGACATGCTTTCCGCATGCCCATTTTCCACGTTTGGTTTTCTTTGTGGGAGGTGTTCCATGATCTCTATCAGTGACTGGGCTATCTCGATCTTGTCTAGCATAGTAGTGGTCAGATGCGCATGCGAAAGTAGAAAATAGAATAGCCGTGATTAGAAATAAATACTTATACATACATAATCCTTGGTTTTAGATTGCACGAATATGTTAGCAAAAATTTTTGTATCAATGCTACTTATTTCTCCAAATCATCAATAATTTTAGATGGATCTATTACTCTACCATCTTCAAAATAACAAAGGCCATCTTGTTTAATTTCAGCCTTCATCCCATAATAATTGATGTCTTCAGGCTGATATGAATCAAAGAATTCTCTTATCCAAGATTCAATACAAGAGATAGGAAAGTCATCTGAATAACATTGATCTGCTTTTTCCATAACATATTTTATCAATGATTCTTTCATTATTTATTCCTCATCAATATTAGTTCAGACCTCATCTTAGCAATCTCTTCCTGTTGCTGCAAATGCATATTTAGAAGCTCATTGAACGCAGTCTCTAACTTCTTATGACGGGCAAACAATCCTCGTCTAACATTTTCGCTAGATGAATGGATGGATTCCACTTCTTTTCTCAAAATGGAGACCTCATCCGTAGAATCGAATAAATCGTATTGTAATGGTATAACTGCCATATAATCCTATCCATTAACCATGTTATTTTTTTCTCGTTTGGTGAATGTTACGACATACTCTTTTTCAAGTATTTCAATGAATGCTTTAGCAAAATCATTGGGTAAAGCATTTGGATAATCGTCATGATTAAAAAAAATTCCATCTGGGTTAATTTTTAATATCCATTTATCATTATCTACACATGCTAGTATTTCTGGTTTTACTGGCTTACTTAATTCATTCATTTTTAATCTTATTTTGGGTTATATATTAAGTTGTAAGTATATTCATTTTTCATGTTATTACTATAAGCTTTTCCTCTAACACAAAATCCATATGTATCACAATTTTCATTCAAGCAACAAAAATTAACCTGGTGATTTTCCTTAATTATGCTAGTTAAATAGACTCTACTATCGCAATTTGGACATAGTATTTCGGAATCTGGTTTTTTAAACATACATCCTTATCAATAAATTCTTTTTATAGACAAGATATTATACATAACGTATTATTAAAAGTGAAGAACTTTTTAAAGTAATTCATTTATTTGTCTTCAGCACTCAAGTTGGGGTAATGCAACGGTTGCATTACCCTTTTTTCAAGTTGTATTGTTCTTTTATACGATCAATAACGAACTCTAACGGACAATTTTTTAATAACCATTGATCGCATCCATAAGAGAAATTGGATAAAGGCCCTTCAACTTCTGGTTCAGAATACATATATTTTTTTATCCAATCAGGTTTTGTTTGAGATAAAAATGCATGTAATTCATTCCACTGTTCTCTTGTTCCATAAATTTTATCAATATAAGCCATATTTTTATCCTTTCATTTCACAAACTAGATCCCAAAACATACGCTCTTTTTCTAACATTTCATCAATGTACATTTGGTTTCTATAAACTGGTATATTAGCCCATGAAATAATTGTTTCTTTTGTAAATGGATCTTTTTTATCTATTCTATAACTAAAATAGTAAACCATATCTACACCAAGAACTTCTATTTGGTGCTGTAGTTGAGGGTAATACTTTCCTGGAATATCTCCTTGTAATGCAATATAATGATCCCTAGGCCCTGGACATTTTATTTCTACACATGCCTTACCATCGATATCTATACCATCCATTGATGCCATCATATAATTAATTGTAGGGTGTAAAACCACTTTAGGAGACATCATATACCCTATATCCACATCTACCACTTGTTCGAACTTTCTGAGAGCCGGCGTTTCAAGCGCTTTGCCCCTTCGCATGTGAGAATTCTCTTGCTTGGGGGGTGAAGTACCAAGTTTTTCGAGCAAAAGCTCCTCGGGTTTAGTCCAAGGTGAAACTTCCATGATTGTGATTGCATCGCTAGCCCCTATATAGTTTTGCCGAAATGAGTGCCACTCCGGTGTATTTTGTTCAGGCATTGTTAATATTTTCATAAGAAAAATCTTGGGATAAGTTTATTAATTTTGTGTTGTATTCATCAATTTCAGTTAACATTCTATTTTTATACGATTCATAAGAATTTTCTGATAGTTGTTGTAAAGAATTAATTTTCAATACGTTTATCAAATAATCATTTGTTTTTTCTTTAAATGATGGAGAACATTTATCAAACAAGCTCATAAGTTCATCTGCATGTTGTGGTGAAATAGTTTTATTTATTTCATCTTGCTGTGTTGGTTTTTTTGTTTGATCTGGAACGTAGTTAATATCTTCCGATGTAGAATAATTATGTTTTTTAGATCGTCCCCTGCCAACAGCAGATTCACCATCATCATCATCTTGAGTTATACCGATTAATGCAGCCAGGGCATATCTACGCATATAAGTTATTCCTGCGCCAACGTTTTGTACGTCTATTTTTTTATATCCCATAATCTCCCCCTGTTTGTTCTTAATAACATTTTCAGTTGGCACAATAGGTAAAAAAGATCTCATCCATTGACCAGATGAGTGAGCGAGTGTAGATACAAGTATTATTTTATCGCCATCATAAATAAATTGCTGAACCACAGATAATCCATTTGATGAAAGAGGAAATTTAGCAGCTGACCAAACACTTGCAAGATCTGCATACTTGTTTTTGAAAAATGGGTTAGTGCTATCTTTTAATGCAGACTCAAGTTCTCCTTGAGCCTTTGATAGAGATTTAGCTAATTGATCTATTTGGTCAGATTGTAAATGATTGAACATGTTTTTTCCTTATGATTTGCGTTTAATGTTAATGTTTGATGGATAGTTGATTTCAAAGTCACATGCATATGCGATAGATTTCAGTGCACTATCAAGTGATGCGATATCCAACGTGTCTTTAGAGTCACTACCGCAAATCTCGGAAATTATCCGCTCAACTTGTTTCTTAATGTATTCATTCTTCTGTTCAACTTCTTGCTTAAGTCTTGATTGAATTGCATTGTAGCGCTTTAAAGACACAACAGAGGGCTTGTGGCTGCGTATCTGATATAGGGTAGGCAGATCATAAGACTCGCAGAGATGCTCGATTGCATCGAATACCACTTCTTCGTCATGTTCAGTCCCAAATAGGTTGTCACGCAACGCTTCAATCGCTTGGTCATCAGACTTAATCTTGGAAGCTTCTAGTTCAGCCCAGATACTTCTTTCTTCCAAATGTTTTAATATATGTGAGTCATCAAGTGGTGGTTCATTTTGATACATAAAATTCCTTTGTTTGTTCTTTAATTTACTTCTATCGTAAAACCTAATTTTTGAAAAATTACCATTTCTTCTTGAGTCAGGTAATCTCTCTTAACAAGAGAACATGCATACTTAGCCGCTTCATTGGCTGGGAATCCAACTTTGTTGCAGAGCCCATTTAGCCTTTCAGCTCGAACCAGTATGACACTTTGCTTGTTCATAAGCTAAATCTAACACCGACTTAGATTTTTTCGCAACACTTTTTATTTTCCATACACAAAAAACCCTCTAAGCTGTTATATTTGAGCAAATTCCAACACAGGTTGTATATGAATAGGAAAGAAAAACAAGGCAAACCACACAAAAAAGAACTATCGGTTATAGGGTACATTTGGGATAACCGAATGACTATTCGAGACTTTTGTAAATTAATTGGCTATTCCGATACACATTTTCATCAAGTTATAGCGGGTAAGAATGCTCCAACCGTAAAATTAGCTAATCAGATCGAAAAAATAACTGAAGGAAAAGTCAAAGCTGAAACGTTTATGGTTGAATGTATGCAGGCAATGAAAAACCCCCTGCATTCACAGGGGGAAAATTAGATAATCACTATTATATCAGACAACACCGGAGAAGAGTTAAAACGTCCCTACCACAGTGATAGGGACGCCAATCATTAACAACCTAAAGGATACGGTATGAAACGTATATATGGTCTATGCACCCATACAAATTCAACTTATCATTTAGGGATTTTTGGGGAAATAAAAAAGCCGGCACATACGGTACCGGCCCTACATATGAATTCCATTACTACGAGAGAGATTATGCCATATGCAAGAAATGATTACAATAGTATTTGGCTGGAAAATGTCTCTGTGGTAGCCTGGACGACATGTTTAAAAATAGATTATTAAATGCAACAGCCCCGACTTGAATCGAGGCTGTTAACGGAGACTAACTAATGACTGCTCAAACAGTCAATATCACAACTAAAAGTGGTCATAGTTTAGCAGTCTGGTTAGTTTCCGTTCAACTAAAACAATTAGTTTGTGGAGATTACCCCTATGTCTATCGTTCGCACCTCTCATAATAAAGATAATCCATACGTACTACTTAATAAAAAAGCCCTAGAAGATCCTAAAATTTCATGGGCATCTAAAGGATTATGGTCATATCTAATGAGTAGACCCGATGATTGGATTGTATCTGTTCCTCACTTAAGTAAGATTTATAATGGAAAGGGTGGGAAGGAAAAGGCTATTTATGCGCTTTTGAATGAACTTATTGAAAATGGATATTGTATTAGAAGTCAAGAAAGGAAGGATAAAGGAGAATTTTCAAATACAGAGTACGTAATAACAGAATTCAAAAATAAAGTACCGGACAGCCTTCAAAGGGTTGCCGTTGAAGGGAATGCCGTTGAAGTGACTAGTACTAATAAAGGATTGTTACTATGTAAAAAACAACAACAACCAATAAAGGATGCTGTTGATGTTATTGATCTAGTAAGAACTATACAAGGACTAGAGGACGGAGAACAAGAAGCCTTGTATAAGATGAGCTTTTCTAAAGAAAGAATTCGGTTAGCTATTGAATTCTTTAAAATCGAACCAGTTAAAAAAGATCTATTTCGTGGAATTATATGGCACTGTAGGCAAAAAATTCCTCCGATACCTTCAACCTCAAAGGTAAACGAAGCTCATAAACTAGCTCATCAATACAACGAAATACTGCTTAAATCAGGAAAGAAATACCTCTACCAACAAAACCTAGTGGATATTCCCAAAGACGTTGTGCATGTCGTTTGGGATGGAATGGATACTACGATTTCGTTAAAGTCTGAAGAGGGGATAAAGGAATTGAGGGAGTTGATTCGAAATGAAAGTTAGACCAGATCAATTGAAGGTTCTCCAGGATAATGTTAAGAAAAACGCTAGAAGGCCACTAAAAGCGTCTGATGTGTTTGACGTGCCATCTAACTACCCTTCGCTAAACTTTTCCGATCCTGAGCCGGTTCCTGTGCGAAATAAGGCCGGTTGGAGAACAATCGGCGGTAAGAAAATATACTTCCGTTCAATTTGGGAAATCCGATACGCACTTTTCCTTGAGTTCCAAAAAGAGCATAAACTCATCTTCGATTGGGAATACGAACCCAAAACATTCTGGTTCGATAAGATCAAGAGGGGAGTTGTAAGCTATAAGCCCGACTTTTATGTGATCAGAAAAGATACGCATAACTACTACCATTGGGTTGAAGTGAAAGGCTACATGGATGCAAAAAGCAAGACTAAAATAAAACGTTTTAGGAAATTCTATCCTAAGGAAGTCCTATTTATAGCTGACAAAGATTGGTTTGCGAAAAATAATAGGCATTTTAATGGGATTATACCGGAGTGGGAATGATGAAAAAAAAGACGGCTTATCAAACAGCTCAAGAAGTAATTTCACATATAACCATTGAGGAGTTTATATACCTTTCCTCAGAACTAAATTTGGTTTGCGATTCTCTTGAGTTATTAGACCAACTCCCCAAAGGAGAGCAGTCAAATGTAGCTATTGAAGCAGCATCTTTGATAGTTCACTTTGCATCAAACTATTCCAAGATACTAACGGAAATAGCCAAGAAATATTCAAAGACATACAAAACTTCTTCAAATAGCAAAGATGAATTTGATGAAAGTTCGGTTTATAAACTAGCGGATTACGATGGAATCGAGGAAGACATTAATGAACCTATCTACTAAATTGTTGACAATAAAAACCTTTTATTTGAAAAAGCTAGATATGGAAGAAGAACAATTTAAACGTTTGCTCCTCTTGGGATCATTCGTTGGAATCTGTTTCATTGGATTTACGCTTCTTATGTTTTTAGCAAGCTGCTCTATGCCTAAAGAAAACAATTCCATCCTTTACCAAACATTTATCCCAAAAAAAGACCAGAAATGACCTCTCCTTGGATAAATTGTAATGGTACATGGACAAACCTCCACTATCTACGTTTTATTTATCCCAATCGAGTAGAGAAAGACCCAGATGCCAAATGGATTATTGAAGCTTACACCGATGATGAGTGCATGATTGATTTATTCATGGATGAGTTTAATACAGAGAAAGAAGCACAAGATTTTATCAATTTCATTATGAAGGAAGTTATATGAAGAAGGGTGACAAAAGGGCCAGAAAGATTTTGAGAGAAATGAAAGAGAAAGACCCATCAAGGGATTCAAAAAAGAAAACAAGTAAGGTGAAGTATGCCTCTTATTAAATCTAAATCCAAAGAAGCCGTTAAAAAGAACATAATGACTGAAATGGAACACGGTCGCCCCCAAAAACAAGCGGTTGCAATAGCCTTAAATGTCCGAAGAAAGTCTAAGAAGAAATAATTATGTGGGTGTCATTCAAAGAACGAAAGCCTCGCGAGAATAAATTCGTCATAACT
>ERZ1292642.151-Hain-H14-01um-R1-151-length-44394-cov-17_pt1 | contig 37242 bp, 64 predicted proteins | sample MGYA00564403_ERZ1292642 | MGnify/ENA primary metagenome ERZ1292642 (study PRJEB36523, sample SAMEA6512643) | groundwater metagenome | collected 2019-01-09 | study: AquaDiva: Metagenomics assemblies of 32 groundwater samples
CAACATAGAGATGACTAACGACGAATTAGCCGCCGCTATGGGCTTTATGACCACCATAGGCGATCAACAGATGATGGCCGAACAAGAGGCACAGGATGGCACAGAAACACCTGAATCTGCCCCAGAACAAGAGTTAGCCCTAGAAACAGAAGAAACACCGCCTATTGACCCCGAAGCCCTTAAAAACGAGATTTTAGGCGAGGTGGAAAAAGTGATTGAGGACAAAATCGGGGAACTGAAAGAGATGCTAACGGATGCTCTAAAAGACGATGACCAAGAAACAAAAAATACATCGGATACTAAATAAGCTATTTGTTTCGGGTAATACCTTACAAAAACCTAAAGTGGAAATTAGGGAGGTTGAACGAGTTGTAGAAAAAATAATAGAAAAGCCTGTGGAAAAGATTGTGGAAAAAGTGATTGTCAAAAAATCCACCGATTTACCATTTTTCGCTTCTGTCGTAAAAAAATTCGCCTCTCAAAAAAAAGAAATCGCCAGCGTTCGGGAAGAAATCAAGGCTGTGGAGTTGAAGATACTGGAAATTCCTAAAATGCCTGAAATACCCGAAGTAAATTTAGAACCTTTAGAAAAAAAAATCAGCAACATAAAGGAGGAATTGCAAGAGAGTATAAGAAAAGAAAAACTAGATATTCTTCAGAGGATGGCTTATGGTGACGGAAAAGGCGGAGGAAATGCGAACAGACAAATTCGCATCGGTGGCACAGATGCTTTGACTAAATATACCGATATAAATTTTGTAGCCGGAGCTGGCATCACTCTTGCCACGGCAAATGATGAAACTAATAGAAGAGTAAATATAACTATTACAGGGGCAGTTAATGGCTCCGGCACGGCTAACGAGATAGCGTACTGGGTAGATGCTGATACCCTAGGAGCTCTCGCTGTCGCAACCTACCCTTCTTTAACCGAACTCTCCTACGTCAAAGGTGTTACAAGTGCAATACAGAGCCAATTTTCTGGGAAACTATCCTTATCAGGTGGAACAATGACGGGTGGTTTAGTTTTAGTAGCAGGTACGACAACTATCCAACCTCTAAAAATGGTAGCGGGAACTAATCTAACTGTGCCTGTTGCAGGTGTGTTTGAATTTGATGGAACTGATTTATTTTTTAGCGTATAATATCTATATGAAATTAAAAAAGGGCGCACAAGTTGGACATATAGTAAGCATTGAAACTCGTAAGAAAATACAAGCTAAACTTATAGGCAATAAAAATGGATTAGGTTTTAAGCAAACTCAAAAAGTAAAAGATAGGTTAAGTGAAAACCATAAAGGTGATAAAAATCCAATGTATGGAAAAATAGGATGGAATAGAGGTAAAAAACTTCATTATATTATTTGGAATAAAGGTCTTCCTAACCCAAATTTTCAAGGAGCAAATAATCCAAAGTGGAAGGGCGGAATTTCTAAAGAAAAAGGGTATCACAGTCTTATGGCTAGAAATAGGGAATTAAGGGAATTAGAACTTGGTGGTTCGCATACTTTACAAGAATGGGTAAAATTAAAACAAAGATACAATTTTATGTGCCTATGTTGTAAGAAATTTGAACCAGAAATAAAACTCACCGAAGACCATATAATTCCTGTTAATGTTTGGAAATCTTACATAGAATCACATCCCGAAATTAAATATCAATGTGGTGATATAGAAAATATCCAACCATTATGTTTTTCGTGCAATAGTCGGAAACAAATTAAAATTATAAATTATATTGAATTTATGGAATTAGTAAAATAATATGGCAACACGATATACTTTAATTCATAGTGGTAAAAAAATATCTGACTTATCAGCAACGACATCAGCAGAATTGGCAACAAAAATTTCAGACGAAACTGGAACAGGAGCTTTAGTCTTTGGGACTTCGCCAACCTTTACGACCTCTATATTTACTCCGCTGGTTCTAGGCGGCACTTCAACCACCCAAGACCTGACTTTGCAAACAACTTCTGGTATCGGTGCTTCAGGAGCCGATATGCACTTCTTAGTCGGCAACAACGGCGCGACGGAAGCAATGCGGATTCTGAATAGCGGCATTGTGCTAATAAACGCCACAGCCGTAACAAGTTCTTTTGCGGGAAAGTTATGGGTATCTCAAGCCCTCGGAGCCATCATTGTAGCCAATTATTCCACCATAGCGAGTGCCTTTATAAATACGGCTGGAAACAATAGTCCCGCTCTCCTTGTAGCCAACGACCACGCCACAACCGGAAATGCTAATTTATTCTTTGGCATAAATGGCGTTCCGAAAGGTACTATAGGGTATGTTCGCTCCACATCGTCATTTGGATTCGTAAACTTCGCCTATTCCGCCATTGATTTTATGGTCAAATTCAACGGAGATGGGTCTTTTGTTTTTCAAGATGCCGCTACCTCTACTGAAAGATTTAAAATAACTAAGGGTGGAGCTTTTTCCCTGACTGCAGCGGCTAATGTAAAAATATCGGGAACGGCAGTTCGTGCCACCACCGAAGGCACTAATCATTTAGACATCTTTGATGGCACAGCTCCAGTAGGAACTTTAGCGAATGGCATTTCTTTATTTTCAGCAAGTGGTAAATTAAAATCGGCAGATGCCGCAGGAACTGTAGGACATATTCTTTCGGCTTCAGCGGTGAATGTTGTCAGTCCTACTGCACCGAATAGAACTATAACTGTCGATATTGGCGGCACGACATATTACTTGAGCGCCAAAACCACAAATGATTAAATTTATGGAAAACGAAAAAAGTCATCATGAGGAAATAATGACGGAGATAAGAGAAATCAACAAAAAACTTGACCCAATTTTTGATACCTACCAAGCATGGCTAACTTTTGGAAGGTGGGGTAAAATTATATTGTATGTGGTCGGGGCAGTTCTCGCTATATTAGTGGGCATTAAACAGATATTTAAATGAATATATCTCAAAAATATCTTCCCGTTCCGAGCAAACGCAGGCCAGGTATTAAACTGGCAAAGATAAAGTATATCGTTGCTCATGACACGGGCAATCTGAACTCCACCGCTTTACAAAATGTGAACTACTACATAAACTCCGCTAACGAAATGACTGCTTCGGCCCACGCCTTTGTGGATGACTTGGGAGTAATCGTCTGTATTCCTTTTGAGGAAGTTGCCTATCATGTCCGCCGAGTTGTATCAAACGCCATAGACGAAGCCCTCGCCATAGAACTCTGCTACTTCACAGATAAAGAACGTTCTAAAACCGCTTATAAGAACTATGTAGAGTATATACAGGGATTATGCGCTAAATACGATTTAAACCCCGCTACGGGGCTTGTAGGACATTACAAACTAGACCCTACTCGCAGAACTGACCCCATAAACGCCTTTTCCCGCATTTCAAAGACTTGGGATGATTTTGTCAATGATGTAGGAATAATACCTAACGAAAACCTAAACATGGTATCCGTACCGAGAACACTCGTAGAGGAATTGGTCAAGTATCTGTAGTTATCCCCATATCGCCTTCCTGACGTCGGGAAAGTGTTATACTTAAAGAGGTAGCGCATTTGTCTTGGATAAAGACTTCCGCTATTAAATTATTAGCTTAATAATTAAAAAATGAATAATCTATTTAAAAGACATTTAATCAGCGCGGCCACCACTTTTGTAAGTACATTTGTGGCAATTTTTGCGCTTGCGTTTAGTGCAGACAGTTATACCTTTACGGAAGAGGCTCTAGTAGCCACTGCGGTATCGGCTTTGATAGCCGCCACAAGAGCTTTGGCTAAGTTAGTGCTGGAGTGGTACTCTGATAGACTCTAAAGTCTCGCCGTCTTAAACGGCTTAATATGCGTAAAGCATATACAATAGCTCTGCTGATTCTGGTGCCACTAGTCGCGTTCGCGAAACCACTGGCAACGGCAGAACTAAAAATAAACGACTCGCCCAATATCAAAGTTTATGCTTTTGAAAAAGTTTTAGATAGATGGGGTGATAAAGAATGGATATACTTTAGTGATTTAATTTCAAGAGAGAGTAATTGGAAATCAGAATCAAAAAATCCAAATAGCACAGCTTATGGTCTGGGACAGTTTCTTGATTCAACATGGAAAAGTGTCGGATGTGTAAAAACTTCCGATCCGTATATGCAGATAAATTGTACAATTGATTACATTTATCTGCGCTACGGAACCCCCAAAAAAGCTATATTATTCCATAATAAAATGAATTGGTATTAAGTTATCCACACTCCCTTGTTGACAACTGTTAATGGGTGTATACTTAAAGTAATACTTGTTCTTTTATTAAAGGCTAGTTCCTTGATAAAAGAATAGTCTAAAAACAAATCTTATAAAAGAGATTTAGGTTTAGGTATGTCTAGTGCTGGTGTTTATTTTCATCAAAGAAATTTGGTGGGCAAAGAATTGGACATCAGCATCAGGCATATCTAAACAAAACATACAGGTGGGCTTATGGCTGGCTTATCGTGAAAATCGAGACACGTCGGTGAATATTCCGACGTAGTCAGCCGCAAGCTCATCTGTAAAACAAACTCTAACAAAAGGAGGTGAAAAGTGAAAGAGAAACAATCTCTAAATAGTTTGGCGGGCTTCGTCCACGGAGTTCTATTCCTAGGACACAGCTTAGCCATTATCTACAACCACAAACGCGGTAACCACAAACAGTCTCTTCTTCATATAGGCATTGTTTGCTTCGAGCTTTGGGCAATGGTAATTCATATAAAAGATTCACAACATTGATGATATAATATGAATATGCCAACTAAGGGAGGAATACCATGGAATAAAGGATTAAAGCTACCCCCTCGTACTAAGGAACATAGGGAAAAGTTGAGAAAAGCATTAAGGGGACACATAGGTTTTTGGCTTGGGAAAAAGAGACCTCCGTATTCTAAAGAATGGCGGAGAAAACAAAGTGAATCACACAAAAACCAAACAAAAGGAGTATTTAAAGTTGGTCATCAAGGTTGGGGCAAGGGAATGAAAAGGACTGATGAAGTCCGAAAAAAAATTTCTCTTGCTCATAGAGGTAAACCAAAACCCAACCAAAGTGCTGATAAACATTGGCACTGGAAAGGAGGCATAACAAAAATACTTCAAAAATTACGTCATTCTTTAGAATATAAGATTTGGCGTAAAGCTGTTTTTGAGAGAGATGATTATAGATGTGTATGGTGTGGAGCAAGAAGTGGAAAAGGAAAAGCAATCACACTAAACGCTGATCATATTAAATCCTTTGCTTATTACCCCGAACTCCGTTTCGCAATAGACAATGGCAGAACTCTCTGTGTGCCATGTCATAAAACAACTGAAAGTTATCTTAATCCTCATATAAAGGAAAGATAGTCTGGGCTGTGTGGCAACACTTGAAAGGAGGTGAGAATGAATGAGCCATCAATCCACCATCTTCTACCACAAAGTAGAAATGGCACGAACAAAAAATGGAATCTCATTACGATACCGCAAAATATCCACTCTGCTTGGCACAACCTTTTTGCCAATCTTTTGCCAGAGGAAGTCTGCCTGCTCATTCCGTTTATCGGCCTTGAAACCGAAAAGCGGAAAGAATCGTGGCAAACACTCTTCGGCGAGAAATCACGCTTGGATGCCATCAAAATCGTAAGACGAAAATGGTCTCCAAAAAAGAGGAAAAGGAGAGAGTAAATGGAAATCTGTGCCTACTATCTGTGTCAATGGGATGGAGAAATCCATCCGAACCAGCCAATTGCCAGAGACAAGTTCTCTGGCACTGAATACATCTATCATCTCAAATGCTTCGTCCTGTGGCTCAAGGAGCGGCAGGAAACACGAGAGATGAAAGGAGGCGTGAAATGAGATGGGGACGGCAAATTATGTTGTCCTGCAACATCTGTAAGCAGGAACTGGCATTTTCTTTGCCGATTTACTGCCTGGAAGACCACCACTTCTACATCGCTCTCTCCTGTCCCAATGAAATCTGTGACAACTTCGGCACAGTCCAATACAAGGACTATGGCGAGCTGTTTGCAGAGGCGAAAGCAGGAATGGAGTTTGAAGAAGCAGACGAGTCAACTCCCAACTAACCCAAATCTACCAAGTTTTAACCCCAATCTACCAAGTTTCAACCCAAATCTACCAAAAAGGAGGGACTAGATGATTATCGTGGTAATTGAAACTTGCCACTACAACGAGTGCGAATGGAATGGAGAACTGCTGGAGTCGCAGGGAATCATCCGCAATATGTGGGGCAAGAGCTTCCACATTAAGTGCTTTCTGGCATACATCAACGAACTTCACAACGAACGAGTGGCTAGGGAGGAGCAAGAGAGGAGAAAATAATGCGATGTGCTGGTTGTAAAGGAATTATCACTGCTGGAGAGGTGGAAAATGGCAGTGCCAAGTGTATTGAAGTTTACTCGGGAGAAGAAATTCCGATGCACGAACTCTGTGCCGAAGAAGCTGTAAAAGACTGGCACAAAGCACCCGAAGGAGAAGAACGAAACAAACTCATTGTCGCTTGGCTTAACAAACATTCAGCTTCATAAAAGGAGAAGCAAATGAGTGAAAAATCTAGTCAAGTTCTACTTCGTTGCAATAACTGCAAAACAGAACTGAGATACGGTTGGTTCTTATATGGACAAGAATCTCACCGTTTCTTTATTCCTCTGTTTTGTCCAAACCAAGACTGCAAGAGTTTCGGTGCAATCTTACACAAAGACCTCGCCGAACTTCTAGTAGAAGCGAAAGCAACACTTGCTTTTGATGAGCAAGACGACAGTAACCCTAACTGACAAAAAGGAGGACATTGTGGAAAAGTATGAGTTGTGGAGTCAACCAGTGAAATGGGTTATCGTCTTTGTTCTGGCTTTCCTCATTTGGCTGAAAGTTAATCCAGCATTCGGAGAGAATGCCGTTAAGGTTGCGTTTGACAGAAATGTCTTAGTGACCAACAGCGAAAACGGAACCTGCTCTGGCTTCATCATTGAAACTGGGGTGGTTCTCACCGCCAAGCACTGTGTGCAGACGAACGAAATCAAGGTGGATGGTGTGATTGTCTCAAAGGTGATTCAGTCCGAGAAGCGTGATGTGGCTCGTCTTGAAGTCAAGACCAAGCCATTCAAGCGGATTGCCTTTGCCCGCAATATTTCTCTTGGTGATGAGGTGCGAATGGTTGCTAATCCTAATGGACATGTTGGGTGGAGTTTCAATGGCGAGATTTCCTATCTTGAAAAAGAAAGGGGAATTGCCCACACTTCATTCATTGGAGCACCTGGCACTTCAGGAGCCGGAGTTATCAATGCCAAAAAAGAGTTCTATGGAATTCACACGGGCTATTACTATTTTCAAGTAAGAGGTGTGGAGTTTATGAAGATTTCAGGCATTTTCACTCCGCACTATCTCTTCCAAGAACTCATCAAGGAGGTTCCAAGTGTCAAACAACCTGAAATCGGCAAGCCCGAAGACCTGTCTCTTTTGTCGCAAAGATTTCGTTGATGCGATTGTCGGAAATAGGGTGGTAACTCGGTACGCCGATTTCCACCCGAACTGCCTTGCTGAACTCAACAGGCGGATTGAGATAATTCTTGACCGCCAGCGTGAAATCAGCAAGGGACACAAACGTCTCATCACAGGCAAAACTGTAAGCAAGGTGAGGAAGGGGAGAGAGGTATGGAAGATTGGATGATTTTCACAATCATTATCCTCTTGTTTCTCATCTACATCTTGCCCAACAAGGAGGAGCGATGATTTACGATGATGTGGGAGACGCTTCACAGCTCGCCAGACCACCGAACCCCCGCAAAGGATTCGTGGTTGCTCTCATTCTGGCAATTCTGCTCGGAGTTTTAATCCTCTCTGTGAGCTTGTATAAGGCTCAACGCGAGGTTTTACTCCAAGACAGGTACATTTTCTACCTTGAAAGTGTTGCTCGTCAGTGTGAGCGACATTATCAGCAACATCATCCAAGAGGAGAATGGAGATGAAGATTTGGTAATTAGTTCTTTCAGTTCTTTATATCTGAAGAAAAGAAAACCGCCCACATCCCAAAAGGATGCCTACGGTTTTTTTCTTTAAAATGGTATAATATAAATATGAATTTTAATATGAGATGCTCAAACGAAAATTGCAAAATCTGCAACAAAGAACAAAGTTTATGGGAGTACATTTTTCAAATTTCTTTCAAAGAGAGTATGAAGAGAGTAGAATGGGGAGAAGTGATTGCTACAGCTTTATTATTTTTTGCTCTAGTTTTAATTTTAGGATGGTGGGGGATCTTGGCATTTTTATTTTTTGGGTTATTTATTGAAAATGCTACTTAGAGTTATTTATGCTACACTTTACATTTACTATTTAAGTAGTATGATTAATTATACAAGGCGGGGACTTTCCACAGGACAAACCGCCTCGGCAATCATAAACCAAGTAGCTGGAAGATTGCTTAAAAGGGTGATGGGCGGAGGTCATGACCCGTGAGTATATCCCAACTGCTACCGCCTAGCCTCATTAACGTCAGTGGAGACGGGGGCTGGGAAAGATATTGAATATTGAGAAAGGGGCGTCAACCGATAGGATGATAGCTCCTTTCTCGTTAATAATCTTCTTTTCAACAATCGTTTGGTATATCTAGGGAAAGTTAAAAGATAGTTACTCTAGTTAGTTTTTAATCATTCTTAACTTCTATATGAATATGTGCGTCTGTTTTTCCGTCATCAATCCAGTGAAATATTCCCTCGTGTTCTTTTTTAATTTCAACATTTTCTTTGCCGACAATTTTTTGGGCTAATTTTATTGTCATATTCAGAGTTAAAAATCCCCTAAAATCAATAAGAAAATTATCAATGTTTTCAAATGTGATTACTTTTACTATATCCTCTATTGTTTTTAAGTCGTATTTCTTTTCCATATTCTTTTCTCTACCTATACCTTGATAATAAAGTTGCTCCCATAAAAGGATTTCTTTTAGCTTGTCGCCAGTGAGAATGTTTTTCACATCTATAACTTGGCGGATATAAACCAGAAGTAATTACCCAAATGGCGGGTTTTTCACAATCTCTACATTTTTCTTTTGTTTTTTCTTCTTTCATAATACCTTATAGATAGTTAATCCATAGCTCCCTAACTTGTAATTTCTTTTAAGTAATTTATTTTCCAAAAGGCGAACCATTTTTTTTATGCCACGCAAAATGATGTTTTGGACATAACCACATTATTTTTAATGGCTTTCTATAATCTGTATGATGTGCGTGGACTTTCTTTTTACCACAAACTTCGCAAGGTTTTTTCATTAACTTCCCAGTATCTATTGCGTGTCTGGCGACTTCTCTGGCTATTTCTTTATCTGGTATTTTATCATATTTTATTTGTCTTTTGCAGTTTGGACACTGACGAGGATTTTTTATTCTCGCTTCCCATTTATATTTACAATATCTGCATTTTCTAGGATATATTTTTCGTTTATTAAAATGAGTTTTCATATCTAAAGCATAGCATATTATTATTATGATGTCTAGTATAGTTATCCACATTTGCTTTTCTTTAGAAAGTGGTATACTGTATTAGTCGGTTCTTATTATAAATTAGTTTGTGTGTTCTCGCATCGCTCAACCCACTCACAAACTGGGGTGGGCGAGCCGAGAATATCAAGTATTAAAGTGGCTACGAAAAGAATGTTCTCAAAGCAGATAGTTGGTTCAGATGCGTTTTTAGATATGCCGTCAAGTTCTCAATTATTATATTTTCATTTGGGAATGGAAGCAGACGATGACGGATTTATAAGTAATCCAAAAAAGATTTCAAGGATTATAAATTCTTCTGATGATGACTTAAAGATATTACTTTCAAAGAAATTTCTCATAGTTTTTGAAAGTGGTGTAGTGGTAGTAAAGCACCATAGAATGAACAATAACTGGGATAGCTATAATTGCAAAAGAACAGTCTATTTAGAAGAGTTTAACCAGTTGTATATTAAGGAAAATAAGGCATATACACTAGATAAATTACAAGGAAATAGTGTCCAGTCTGATAACAGTCTGAAACCAGTCTTTAGAATAGAAGAGAATAGAATAGATAAGAAGAGAATACTAAATACACCCTCTAAAGAGGGTAGGAATACAGAAATACAAAAAATGCGTACAGACTTGAATAAAAAACGCAAGGTTGAATTTATTGATGGTAAACCCACTTTAATGGAATAATATGGAACTCAATAAAATTTATAATATAGATTGCTTGGAATTTATGAAAGAAATGGCGGATAATTCTATTGACTTAATTTTAACAGACCCACCTTACGGAATAGGTGCTGATAAAGGCGTGGGCGGATTTGGGTCAAGCAAGACCGATAAACACTATGAGGGCGACTGGGACAGTAAAACTCCTTCAAAGGAATATTTTGACGAAATGTTGCGTGTGGGTAAAAAGGTAATTATCTTTGGGGGAAACTTCTTTACAGATAAATTACCAGTGAACGGACATTGGATTGTGTGGGATAAAAAGGGCGACATAGCATTTGATAATCCTTTCGGGGATTGCGAACTTGCATACACTAATATAAATAAAAAGTCAGTCAAAAAATACAAAGTAATCCAGCAAGGTTTTATCTCTGAAGAAAAAGATAGATTTCACCCAACACAAAAGCCCGTGCATTTACTTAAAAAGATAATTGAGGATTATTCGGAAGACGGGATTATTTTTGACCCATTCGCTGGGGGGGGTTCTACGCTCGTGGCTTGCAAACAACTTAAAAGAGATTTTATCGGCTGTGAAATTTCGCCCGAATATTACAAAACGGCTTTAGAGAGAATTAAAAATACAAACGATACTCTATTCTAACTCCCCCTCTACAAATCCCCCAGATACAAAGGATAAGTTTTGTGATAGAATATAGGGTAGTTGTTTCTTTGAAAGGGGAGTGTGGGCGACAATAAAAAGTCCTTAGAGAAATCTATGAAGTCCGACATCGGGGCGACGCAGATAGTCGGTGAATAACGCCTTTGTAAAGAGGTGCGACCCATTGCAATGAGGAACGCAGACCACTCTCCTTTTAAGTAAATAACTTTTCTCCCCAGATACAAAAAGAAATGCAATAGGGGGTGGGGATAACTATGCTTGACAAGTATAGCAGTATAGCATATACTACCCTTAAGACCCTAACAGCAACTAAAAATATATTGCTTATATAAAAAATGGGTCTTGTAAAAAATATGAAAAGTATACACGATATAAAAGTAGAGGTTAAGAATACAAATGTTTCCACTAACAAGTTTCTTAACGCAATGTTTGTAGAAACTTCCAAAGGTAAGACAGAGAATGAAGCGATAACTTTTATTCGTTCAGGTTCTCTATTGTTAGACTTTTACGCACAAGCAGGGGCTATGAGAAAGAACCCAGATGAGGCACTTAATCTTTTTAAGAAAGCATTTGCCGAAAATAATGAAAAAGCAATTCGTATTTTGTTTTACTTGCGTGATGTGCGAGGTGGTCAAGGCGAAAGAGATTTATTCCGTGCTTGTTTGCAGTGGCTCGGAGATAATGATATTAAAGTTTTTGAAAAGATAGTCGGCTATGTTTCCGAATATGGACGCTGGGACGATTTATTTTTTGATAATGATAAGTGTTTTGATTTAATAAACACTCAACTCAAAGCGGACAAAGATAGTGAGAAACCCTCTCTACTTGCAAAGTGGTTGCCGACTATAAATGGTTCAAGTGCTACAACTAGAGCAAAGGCAAAGTTTATTGCAGGGAAACTTGGGCTAACTGATATTCAATATAGAAAACTCGTCAGAGGAATTAGAAAACAACTAAAAGTAGTTGAGGAAAAAATGTCGGCTAATAAGTGGAAAGAAATTAACTATTCCGCAGTTCCAAGTCAAGCGTCAAGAATATACAAAAATGCTTTCAAGGAACACGACGAAACTAGATATGAGGCATTTATAGAAAAAGCAGAAAAAGGCGAAGTAAAAATAAACGCAGGGACACTTTACCCACACCAAATATACAAGTCAGTCCAAGAAGATTATTCAAAAACTCTTGAGGCATTATGGAATCAATTACCCGACTATACGCAAGGCAAAAATGCTCTTGTAGTAGCAGATGTGTCTGGCTCAATGAGTGGCGACCCTATGGCGGTGTCTGTTTCACTTGCTCTATACTTTGCTGAAAGAAACAAGGGTCAATTCAAAGACCACTTTATTACTTTTTCAGACAACCCACGACTTCAAAGAGTTGTCGGACAAAACTTACAAAGTAAAATGAATAGTATTGAAACCGCAGAGTGGCAACAAAACACTAACTTACAAGCGGTGTTTGATTTAATCTTGAATACGGCTCTACAAAACAATACTTCCAAAGAAGAAATGCCCGAAACTATCTACATTATTTCAGATATGGAATTTGATAGTGCTTGTGATACTAGAACCAACTTTGAAGTTATAAAGGCAAAATATGAAAGTGTGGGACATAAAATACCGAACCTAGTATTTTGGAATGTGGACGCACGAAGTGGTAAAAACTTACCTACACAGCAAAATGAAAATGGCGTTGCCCTTGTTTCAGGTTTTTCTCCTGTGATTTTCAAAATGGCGGTAGAAAATAAAACCCCCGAACAAGTAATGCTAGATACAATAAATTCAGAACGCTATGCAAAAATCAAACTTAATTAAACGCCTTTATAGAATTACAAAAGACCACGATAAACTCATTAAAAAGAATAAAAAAAAATTCGGCTCGGAAAGTGCTGTTATAAGAAATAGAATTGAAACCTTAAAAGATTAACCCCCCCCTCTACAAATCCCCAGATACAAAAAGAAATGCAATAGGGGGTGGGGATAACTTTATCCACTTGCGGAACTTTAAGTATTGTGATATTGTTAGGGTATGAATATAGGAGAAACTAAAATAAAATTTGTTAAAGGAAAAGGGGCATCAAGAGGAATGGTAGTTAAAACTACCTTAGTTAGTGTAGTTCGTAAAAGACATAAAAAAACTGGAGGAGAATATCTTTCGCAGCAATTTAAACAAGAATGGAAATGAAAACTAAAACAACTAACAAATTTAATATAGATGATTGGGGATACAAGAATAGTGGAACGACTAAAACTTACAAATCAATAATGTTGCCCGCCAAACTTCAAGAGAAAATAAAACTTCTCGCCACGAAACAAAAGAAAACGATAATTGAGTTTATCAAAGAACTTCTAGAAAAAAATGACTGAAGAACACAAAAGGAAAATAGCTTTATCTAAAATAGGAAAACCTAGTGGTTCAAAAGGCAAACATTGGAAAGTAAAAGATGCCTCAAAAATGGGTATAAAAAAGGGGAGTTCTTTACCAAAACAATCACCCGAACACTTAAAGAAAAGAATTGAAAGTCGTGATGGCTATAAACACTCCGAAGAGACTAAAAGGAAGATGAGTGAAAAGAAAATAAACAAACCCATTTATAAAATGAGAGGAGCCAATCATTTTGCTTGGAAAGGTGGAATATCCAGTTTACAAAATAAATTAAGAGGTAGTTTAGAATATAAAATATGGAGACGAGCAGTTTTTGAGAGAGATAACTATACTTGTATATGGTGTAAAAGGAAAAAAGAAGTTTCAGGAAAGCTTAATGCTGACCATATAAAACCATTCGCCCACTACCCCGAACTTCGCTTTGCGATAGACAATGGTCGTACATTATGTGAAGAATGCCATAAAACAACGAACACTTATTTATGGAAAGGAATAAAGAAACAATCCAATTCATAGAAGATTTATTAAAGGTTCTCTAACTTCTACTCTATATGGAGGGAAAACAAATGAAAACACTTGCAGATATTGAAGCTGAAACTAAGGCTTTAACCAAGAAACAAAAGAAAGTGGCTAGAATTGAAAAGATACTAGGAAGAAAGGTAGAACTGCCGAAAAAGTTGACCAAAGACGAAGTGATAAATTGTGGGTTGAGTATAGTCACCGAAGTTTTGCAAAAAGGCGGATATAGAAATATAAAAAGAGGTTGGATTAAAAAGATAAACAAAACAGAACGATTCCACGCATACCCTTACGAAGATGACGAATTTCATTACCAGTGGATTTACATACACCGAGATATAACAGAGAACGGAAAGCACCGAGCCACGAAAGATGTAATAGATGAAAAAATACGCCTAAAAGAATTTATTATTCCAAGAATAAACAGAGGAAAGAAAGGAGATAAAATTTTACCACGAGAAGAAAGATTAAAAGCCCTAGCAGAATTAGGAAAACAAAAACCACTAAGAAAAGCGATATGGAAAAGATTTTTAGAGAATTTTTTAACCACAAATAGACATATCTAATGGCTACTCTATGAAAGAGCTAGGCGACCTTCTAAAATCAAAGACCTTCACCATAAAACCGCCGCGCAAGGACGAAAATAAGCGAATGTACCGGAAACGCCTAGAAGAACTTTTAGGCAGAACCCCTAGAAGTGTATGGGCAAGCACAATGATATTCACTGAGGACATGTTAAAAGATGCGATAGGTGCCTGCCAGCATTTTAGTAATATAAAGTTAAGGAACTTAAAATTTAATGATTATGTAGCCAGAACAAAGAAATGATACCCTTTGAAAGCACAGACACATATTACCGAGATACTGACTTTAAGAATTTTAGGGTTGGCACTTGTGAGGGACTTTGGCGAGCCACGCCGGATGCTTACGAAATCCTTGCTCTTATAAATAGAGAAAAAGGCAACGGACATTTTAAGGAAACAACGAACTGGTTTGAGCAAAGCTGTAAAAGGGACGGCAAAAAACTCCGCCTATTGGAAACCTTTAACATCCGCCTTTACTGGAACTCCATACGCAAGCACGGCTATAAAAGAAAAAAGGGAACATTATTTACTTTAGAGAAAAGTTTTTGACACTAGAATGAGGGCTGGAAAGTTATCAACATTGACTTTACGCATACGCTTGTGATATACTTTTTTTATGGCTATACAACCAAGTTGGTATTTGGAAAAAGGAAAATATTTTGATACTAGAAACGACATAAGAATTTATCCCATTACAAGTTTTATAAAAATTAGCGATTATTTATGAAAAAGATATTAACACCAAGTGAAATGGCAAAAGAAAGTTGGAAATCCCGAAAATCGGGTAAGACTAAAAAGGAAATATCTGAAATGATGTCAAAAGTCCGCAAGGGTCAAAAATTGACAAGCGTATGATATTGTGTTATATTTTTTATTTATCCACATTTTAATTGACAAGCGTTTGTGATAGATGGTATGCTTGATACTACAAGTGGAGAGAGTGATACATGACGAGGATAGTTTTGGCTCAGGCTGATCTTTCCCTTAGTCATATAGTCATATGTCCAACTTTTCACTTTATTAAAAGCTAACAAATAAAACAATGAGCAAATTATCAATAGAGCAAGAAGTTATAAAAGGTCTAACAGAGGAAGAATGGATCGCTTTACAAAAATTAGCTGAAGAAGTATATGGCATACCTAGATAAAGAAGGATATTTGAGATACACACACGAAGAGGAAGAAATGTTTGAGGAGATTTCAAGCAATTTTACTCAAAAGGGTATTAGGACACCTTGGGCAGATTCAATAATTAAAAGTTTATTGGGGGAATTATCAAATGATTAAAAAAATGAAATTCTACGATATGATACCGCCTAGCTATTATCAAAAGCGGGCAAAAAGAAAAATGGGCATAGCATTTACAATCTTGGTCGTTTTATCAGCAATAATAATAATTCTATAATGTTGTACACAATAAATTTGCTAGAAGAAAAAGAATGGGAAGGCAAAAAATTTCTCGCCGTCAAAGTCAAGGCTTTAGATGGGCAGGAATTTGAAGCTACGATGTGGGGCGATAAATGGGGGGAAAGATTAACTCAAATAACCTCTGGGATGCAAATTGAAGCAAACCCCTGGCAGAACCCTAAAAACCAGAAATGGTCATTATACCCACCTGACCCTAAAAAGCCTCAAGGCGGGGCAAATTACGCAAATAGGACGGCTTCTATAGCCGAAGCTCAAGAAAGAAAAGCAGAAAATATAGAAAAAGCCCAAAATTCTAAAGAATGGTCAATTATGGTAGCAAGTTCTATGAGCAATGCTGTAGCTCTCGCTGTGGCTGAATATAGAGATAAAACTGTATTAGATAATTTAGACCAAGCTGTTCTTAAATGGCGAAAATGGATACTTGATAATTGGAATATAGACCCGAAAGATATTGACCCAACAAAATGAAACTCCAAGATTTAATAATGGCAGTCAAAGAACAAAATCTTACCAAAGAGCAACTGGAATCTTATAGAAACGATATGTCTGGCGTGTATGCCCAGATGCAATTAGAAATGGCGGATCTGGAGAAACAGGAAGCATTATTTATGGGGAAATTAGAGGGTTCGGCAATTTCAAGAAAGATAGCGTGGAAAACAACCGAGGCTGGACAGAGATTGATTGTACTCAAGCGATATACATTGGCAACCAAAGAGCTTTTAAACTCTTTAAAATCTCGCTTATATAGTATTTATTAAATTATGGAAACACTAAAAATAAAAATAATAAAATCAGTTATGCGAGGTTTAGGAATGCGAACCTTTGTTGGAATATATCAAATTCCCAGTGGAATAGTCAGATTGTTTTCTAGTTCCCATTTAGATAAAGATTATCTAAAAGAATTAGGCGAACTATTGATAAGTAAATCACAAAAGGATGAGTTCAAAGATTATAACAGTGTTCCCTTTTCACAAGAAATGTCAACTGGGACAAATAAACAAGTAATCCCCCATTATATGAGAACCAAAAAGCAATGTAAATATTGTGAGAGAGATACTCATTTGGAGTGTATAACTTGTAATAAAAAGTCGCATTATGCAATTTGTGATAATTGTCTCGAACTCGAAGAAGATAGTCATAGCCAATGAAACGCACCCCGCTTAAAAGAAAAATCCCTCTCCGCGCAAAGTCCGGCTTTAAGAAAAGAGGGAAACTGCGGGTAGCGGGAATATCTACAACCGCCGAACTTAAAGAGGAAATACAGGATTTAGTTAGGGACATTGTTATTCTGCGGGACAAAGGGTGCATATTCCAAAATGAGAAAGGGCATATATGTACAGGGTTCGCTAAAGACGGGCATTTGATTTTACAAGCAGACCATCTTTTGTCACGAGGCAATTCTGCCACTTTTGCTGATACTCGTCTAATAGTCTGTGTTTGCAAAGGAATCCATGGCTGGAAATCATTAGGAAATAATTTAAGAAAAGCAGAATATGATGAGAGAGTCGCAAAGTTAATTTCTAAAGAAAGAGTGAAATTATGGGTGAAATGCGAACTGGACATGAGAAGCCATAAAGCATACAAACCGGACTGGAAAATGGAATTAGTGGCCCTTGAAAAAGAATTAAATAATTACCAACTTAAATAAATATTTTGGGACGAGGACATCATAAAAATTGGTCACATAGTGCGAAAAGAGAAGCCTATAAAAATAGACGAGCTAAAGAAGGCTATCCTAAAGGTGGATATAATAAAGTTCCAGGAAAACCTTACGCTAAAGAAAAAAGGCATTAATAATTTATAAACCCTTATGAACCAGGAACAAGAAAAATGTATAGTATGTTGTCAAATTGAAACTAATTGCAAAGGGGCTCATTCTTTCATTCCCTCATCCCAAAAGTTCCAAGATTGGGAGGAAGGGGTTGATAAGAGAATTATGAAACCAAGCGAAAGAATAAAAGAAATGGCAAAAAGTATAGAGAAATTATGGCCTAATGATGTACGACCTTTGATTTACAGTATTTTAGCTTATTTAGATGAACAGTATGAAGCTGAAAAACCCACCGATAGAGAAGAAAAATAGTTTGCCATTATTAAAAATAAGTGATAAAATAAAAGGAGTTAATTAATAAAGTATAATTTTGAACCCTGAAGATTTTACAAGGTTGGCTAATAATTTTTATACCTCAAAAAGACTAGAGTCTCACATAGACAGAATTTCTTTAGATGCCGATTTTATAAATTACTACGCCGCTAATCAAAAAGATGCTCCAAAACATAAAATAGCTTTTATATTTATCTGTCTTAATCCTCTTTACTGGCAATATGCTCCCGAAATGGTAGCGGGGGCTAAAAAATTATTCTTACCGGGACATAAAACTGATTTCTTTTTTTGGACAGATATACCAACAGAGGGCGTAAAGGAAAAGATTATGGAGGCTTGGAAAGAACGAGGAAAAGATGTGGAAAACCTAGACATTGTAAAAACCATAGACGATATAAGCAATGCAGTAATAGATTTACGAAGGAAAACGGATATAACTTTATTCCCTACCGAAGCAGTAGATTGGCCCTACCCTACACTTTTGCGCTACAGCTTATTTTTACAGCAGGAAGAAAAACTAAAAGAATACGATTATATTTTTTACTGTGATGTGGATATGAGATTTGTAAATGTGGTGGGAGATGAGATTTTAGGCGACATCACCGCCGCCCAACATCCAATGTATGCCCTCAAAAAAGAATACTGGCCGCCTTACGAGCCTAACCCCCTTTCGGCTTCTTACATCAAACGACCTGGTAGATTGATAGATGATGAGGGCAAGCCTAGATTTATGCCTCTATATTTTGCGGGGGGGTTTCAAGGAGGCAAATCGGATAAATACATAAAAGCAATGAAAGCCACCAAGAAGATTATTGAGACTGACTTAAATCAATCGTATGTACCCCTCTGGAACGATGAGTCGGCTTGGAATAAATATTTATCAAAAAATCCGCCCGACGTAGTTCTTTCTCCCTCTTACATTTACCCAGATTCGCTTATTGAGGAATATTATGTTAAACTGTGGGGGCAGAGTTATCAGCCGAAATTGATGACTTTGACTAAGTGGTTTAGCACGAGTAAAGAGGGAGGATTAGCAGTTAATAAAATGCTTAAAAATGAAAATTCCATTAACCCAAAATAAATTCGCCTTGGTAGATGATGATGATTTTGAAAAAGTAAATTCTATCAAATGGTATTTTGAACATGGTTATGCTAGAAGTGATGTTGGGAGAAAAAGACTTTATATGCACCGATTTATTTTAGGGGTCAAAGATAAAAAGGTAGTAGACCATAAAAATGGAGACGGTTTAGACAATAGAAAAGAAAATTTGCGAGCAGGTAATCAGTCTCTTAATATGGCTAATCAAAAACTTAGTTCTGCTAATACTTCTGGTTATAAAGGGGTGGGGTGGCATAAGACATTAAAATATTGGACTTCTACCTTAAAAGTAAATGGGAAAGGTCATGTAAAATACTCTAAAAATATAAAAGATGCTGTAAGAAAATATAATGAAATGGCTATCAATTTTTTTGGAGATTATGCTCTTTTAAATAAATTATGATTACTGTCAGCATAAGCTCATATAATCAACAGGAGTTTTTACGAGAGGCCATTGAAAGTGCTTTGGCTCAAACTGTGCCCTGTGAAATTTTGGTGATAGATGACGGAAGCACGGACAATTCTTTAGAAATTGCCCGAAGTTATGAACCTAGAATTAAAGCTATTTCACAAGTGAACAAGGGGTTGAGTTCGGCCAGAAATACAGGCTTGATGAATGCCAAGGGAGATATTTTTTTACCACTAGACGCTGACGATATTCTTTTACCCAACTGCGTAGAGCGTATAGAGCAAGAAATAGAAAAAACTAATGCTGATATAATTGCCCCCTCATTCAAGTGTTTCGGTAAAGGAAATGACATAATAATCTTAATGCCCAACCCGACAATAGAAGATTTTAAGACAGGCAATAGGATAGGGTATTGCTCTGCAATTAAGCGAGAAAAACTTTTAGAGGTGGGAGGTTATAGTCCCCGAATGACTACAGGTTACGAAGATCTCCATTTGTGGTATAATTTACTTTCAAGAGGAGCAATAATAGCAACAATACCCGAAGTCCTATGGCTCTATCGCACGAAAGAAAAATCAATGTGGCATGACGCCAAAGAACATCATGTAGAATTGATGGCACAAATACGAAAAGATTTTCCTGAAGTTACTAATATAATTAACGACCCATTACCAAAATGAAAAATCCTAAAGAAATTTTTGGTCGTCTCGGAAACTCCCTGTTTCTTGACACTAGGGAATTAGGGTATATAATATAATTATGGAATTAAAAGATTTGGTTGGTAAAAGATTTGGCAGATGGAAAGTGGAAAGTTTTAGCCATAGAAAAGATACAAAAACTAGGCATTATCAATACTGGAATTGTATATGTAATTGTGGGGTAAAGAGAAGTGTTGAAGGGACATCTTTAAAAAAAGGTAATTCAATTTCTTGTGGTTGTTATTGGGTAGAGAATGCACTAAAAGGGAAAGAATCTGGTCGTTGGAAAAACGATGAAATTGGATATTTTGCTATTCATCAATGGTTAAGAAAAAATTATAGGAAAGCATATATGTGTGAAAACAGAAAATGTAAAGGTAAAAGCAAACAATTTCAATGGTCTAAATTAAAAGGAAAAACTTACAAAAGAAAACGAGAAAATTTTTGGCAACTATGTCGTTCTTGCCATTTTATTTATGATGGTCTTTCTAAGAATTTAACTAATTCACCAACATGGTCCCGATTGAAAAAATAACAGGGCGTTTAGGTAACAAAATGTTCCAGTTCGCCTATATCTATGCTCAAATGAGAGATAGAAACATACCTGATATTTATTTACAGGATCCCAAATATTTTGATAAATACCAAGAAGAAATAAAACAGCTTTTTAGACCTCACAGAGACACTGTTATTGATATGGTTGCTATTCATATAAGGCGTGGCGGTAATCCTATAAATTCTGATGAACCAAAGTATAGCGAGCATCCTTTTTATGTGAATTTGATAGATGTAGGATATTACGAAAGAGCAATGGCATTATTTCCCGATTCTGATTTTTTAATTTTCAGTGATGATATAGAATGGTGCAAGGATTATCCATCATTCGCAGGATGTGAATTTAGCGAGGGTAAAACAGAGCTGGAAGATATGGAATTGATGGCTTCTTGCATAGGAATAATTATTGCTAACAGCAGCTTTTCATTTTGGGGGGCATATCTTAGCGATGCTATTAAAATAGTAGCTCCTAGTGTAGAGAACTGGTATGTGGATGGGTTTGAACGCACTATCTGTCCTAAATCTTGGACGAGAATATAAAAATGTACAAAAATCCTAGTGATAAAAAAGAATGGATAAAAGTATAATTATTTTAGGTGGAAAAGGTTTTATTGGAAAAAAGCTACACGCTAAACTTCCTAATGCCGTTTGCATTGATTTGAAACAAGGGCAAAATATTCTAACATGTGAACTTCCTCCGGCTGACATTGTTTTTCATTTGGCTGCTCAAACTTCTGTGGAAGCGTCTTGGGGCGATCCAGTGCATGATATGGATAATTTAAGAATAACAGCGAGAGTTGTAAAAGAGTATCCCAACGCAAAAATAATCTACGCCAATTCTTGTGCTTCCATCAATCCAAAAAGTCCTTATGGATTTTCTAAAAAAGTATCTGGAGATTATATAAAGTTATTTCATAATAATTGGGTAGACTTAGTGTTTCCGAATATCTATGGCGGAAGTGAACAGAGTGTTGTAGACCTTTTTAACGGAAAAGAAGAAGTAACTATTTATGGCGATGGCACACACATCAGAGATTACGTTCATGTGGACGACATTGTAGAGGGACTTATTAAGGCGATGGACTGGGAATGTGGTACATACTTTATGGGAAGTGAAAAAGGGACTACTGTATTAGAACTTGCAAAAGGAAAAAGAATAAACTTTGCGCCAGAAAGAAAAGAAGAAGCGGAAGTTGTTGTTAGAAATACTACCCCGAATTGGAGAGCAAAATTAAATGTGTTAGAATATATACAATGAAACCTCGTATTTCCATCGCAATTCCATATTATGAGGATATGAAAAATGCCAAATTCTTTTTGGACAGATGCGTTGCCAGCATTCGTTCTCAAACATTTCAAGACTATGAAATAGTAATAACTGATAAAGGGGGTATGGCACAAAATACCAACAATGCGATAAAAGGCTGTAATGGCGAACTTATTAAGATACTCTATATGGATGATATGTTTGCCGATAAAAACGCCTTAAAACGCATTGTAGAAGCTTTTAAGGGGCATTGGCTTATCACTGGCGCAGATAATAATCCGCATCCATATTGGACTGATGATATACAATTCGGAAACAATAAACTCGGTTCACCCTCGGCACTGACAATTAAGAATGACAAGCCTTTGCTGTTTGATGAAAATTTAGGGTGGCTTCTTGATTGTGATTATTATCGCAGAATGTACGATAAGTATGGCAAACCTACTATTTTGAATGAAATAAATGTTATATTAGGCGTAGGAGAACATCAAGCTACGAACACAATGGGAGATGAAGTAAAAATAAAAGAACATAAATATATGAAAAAGAAATGGCAACACTAAAATTGAAAAATATAACTTTAATAGCAATGACTTCTGTAAATATAGAGGGACATTTTAAGGCACTTGAACACAGTGGAAGAGGAATAGAATGGGGAGCCGTGAAACTTATAACTAGCGAGCCAATTAAAAATATTGATGAATGGAATCATGCCATAGTTTTTGAATTAAGAAAATATGTGGATACTGATTTTTGTATGCTAATACACGCAGATGGATTCGTGGTTAATCCTGAAAGTTGGAAACCAGAGTTTTTAAGTTATGATTTCATCGGTGCTCCGTGGCCTTTGCCGACTGACGACTATTCTTACAGAACACCCGATGGAGAAATAGTGCGAGTGGGAAATAGCGTCAGCATACGGAGTAAGGACTTTTTAGAACTCCCCTATGCTTTAGAAGTGGCGTGGCGACCCTACTTTGGGAATACAAATGAAGATGGCTTCTTGACTTGCCATAACCGCAGACTTTTCCAACACTTTGGGGCCAGATACGCTCCTATTGAAGTGGCTAAGTGGTTTAGTAGAGAATTAGATATACCAGAAAATGAAGATGTAGAATTACCTTTTGCCTTTCATTTGCATGATACAGAACCAGGTCGTAACGAAAAGTATAGAGAATTAATGATATGATCGTCGGCAAAATTCACAAAGGAAGTGGTTTAGGAGATTCTCTCTTTTCCTACATAGCTACTCGCAGTTTGGCTGAGGAAAAAGGCTACGAATTCGGATTTGTCGGCAAAGAAAACTTCAAGGGGTCTTTTTTTGTTGATTTAGATTGGGGGAAACCAACTAATTTACAATATGTTGAAGAATTTCCGGCTAGGAAGTTGATAATTACTGAACCGCATGTTTTATATGAGCCAAAAGTAAATTACTACGACCCAGAATTTAACTTTATAGAAGATGGAACTGTGATAGACGGTTGTACCCTACAAGATGAAAGATATTGGAGTATACGCAATGTTCAAAGATGGCTAAACGTGGAATGGTTGGAAATGTCTACTGATATTTGCGTGATAAATTTTAGAGGTGGAGAATTTACTTCATTCCCCGAGTTGTTCCTTACAGAAGATTATTGGCATGATGCAATTCAAATGATGTTAAAAATAAACCCCGATATGAAATTTGAAGTCCACACAGATGACCCAGTAACAGCACAACAGTTTTTTCCCAACTATAAAATAATTCAAGACATAGGCATAAATTGGCGTTCTTTACGCTATGCCCAATATGCCATTCTTGCTAATTCTGCTTTTGGTATAATACCTAGACTGCTTAAACAGCACGAATATACAGATGCTGTAACAATATCTCCACGTTATCATGCTCGCAGAAATATTAAGGTGTGGGCACTTCCCCAGAATTTTTACAAGTCTTTTCTATACATTTAATGGAACTCAATAAAATATATCTAGGCGACTGCTTAGAAGTGATGAAAGAAATCCCGACAAAAAGTATTGATATGATTTTATGTGATTTACCTTACGGAACTACTGCTTGCAAGTGGGATACGATAATTCCTTTTGAACCACTTTGGAAAGAATACAAAAGAATAATCAAAGACAACGGAGCGATAGTTTTAACAGCGAGCCAACCTTTTACAAGTGCTTTGGTTATGAGTAATCCTGATATGTTTAAGTATGAGTGGATATGGGAAAAGGAAAGACCGAGTAATATATTTCTTATGAGAAAACAGGCTGGAAAAGTCCACGAAAATGTGCTAGTATTTTATAAGAAACAATGTATATTTAATCCAGTAATGACTGCAACTTTTAATGGAAAAACTAGATTGAGAGAAGAAATGCAACAACACGTTGGAAATAGTTTGAAACATCAAGGCGAAAAATCAATCACTTCTTATAGAAGTGATTGGGACGGAGGACTGGCTCTTCCAAGAAGTGTGCAGTATTTTATACGAGATGTAGGAATTGAAAACCACCCCACCCAAAAACCAGTAGAACTTTTCGCATATTTAATAAAAACCTACACCAACGAAGGAGATTTAGTTTTAGATAACTGTGCTGGTAGTGGCACGACAGGTGTAGCTTGTAAAATGCTCGGCAGAAATTATATCTTAATAGAAAAAGAACCAGAGTATATTAAAATTATCAACGACAGAATTAAAAGTATAAGCAATCCATTATTTTAATGAAATATATACTCTCAAGATACGAACATGATATGAGTTGGACTAAAGATTACCCTGCGGAGTATACCATTTATGATAGAAGCGAAAAGCCAATGGAGGGCTCAATTCCAGTTAAAAACATAGGCTCCGACATTTACGATAAATTTACTTATATTATAGAAAACTACGATAATTTACCCGAAATAGCCATATACAGCAAGGCTAATTTATTTAAATATATTACAAAAGAGGAATTTGATAAAGTCAAGGATAACAAAACATTTACCCCTTTGCTTACACAGAACCACGAAACATATTTACCAGTGTGTTACTATGAGAATGGACTTTATTACGAAAGGAATGACATGTGGTATTTAGGTTCTCATCCCTGCGAGAATAGAATGATACCACACGAACTTCAAGAGATACTAGGCTTGAGTCAAATGGAGTATCTACCTTTCGCCCCCGGCTCAAATTATATTTTACCCAAAGAAAATATAATGAAACATACAAAAGAATTTTACATTAAATTAAGGTCGTATTTAGAATGGGACAGATATCCCGGTGAAGCCCAGATTATGGAACGGGGATTGTATACACTATGGAAATAAAAAATAAAATTGTGGATGTTTGTTGCTACAATGGGGAAAAAGAATTGTTTGAAATCCGCTACAACATTTTAAAAGATTATGTGGATGAGTTTATTGTAGTGGAGTTTGATAAGACTTTTAGCGGAAAACCAAAGCCGTGGCGATTTATAGAAGATTTCAAGGGACAAAAGTTTAAGAAAAATGTTTTTTATCATGGCATGGAGGAAAAGAATTGGTCAAAATATAAGGAGATGGCGGAAAATTCCCCCAACACCAAAGGGGCTGAACATTGGAAAGTTGAGTTCGCAATGAAAGAGAGTATTCAAGACGCTCTAAAAATACACCACTTAAAAGATGATGATATAGTTTTTGTGGGGGATGTGGATGAAATACGGAATCCACAATGGAAGTGGGAAGGGTTTATTGATGGGAAGGTTGTATGTAAATTAAAGTTATTAGTTTATTGTTATTATTTAAATCAACTTTCAAATGAGCAATTCTGGGGGACGATTGTCGGGCGATATAAAAATATAAAGAATAAATGTTTGAATGATTTAAGAACCAATCAAAATAGATTAGTTGGATATGAAGTTATAGATTATGGCTGGCATTTTACTAGCATGCACCACCAGCTTGAAAGAAAACTGAAAGACAGTTATACTGAGGAAAGTTATGCCACCAAAGAAGTTATGAACAATCTACAAGACAATATAAAAAACAGTAAAGACTTTCTTGGTCGGGATTTCACATATAAGGTTGATGAAAGTCAATGGCCGAAATGGCTCGAAGAAAACAGAGAACGATACTTGCATTTACTAAAATAACATATACAATTAAACTATGGAACTAACTCAAGAAGATATAAGAAATATAATCGCCTTAATAGGTGTAGCCCAGATTAAGGGGCAAGAAGCGACCACTGTGGCTTTATTACAGCAAAAATTATTAAAATTATTAGAACCTAAAATTGAAAACATTCAAGCTTCTCCTAAAGGAGATAAAACAGGAAAATAATTGGGGCTATCAAGATAAAGATGCTATCAAGCTCGGCCTAGTGGCATTTCCATTCAAAGGCAAGACAGATGATTACGACTTTGACTTAAAGAAAGGCGATACAATCTACTATCAATACGGGACTAATGTCAAATTTAATGGTGAAGACTATGTATTAGTAAGTCTAACAAGTTTGGTAGCTCAAAAGTAGTATGTCAAAAATAATAAGAAGAATACACTGGGGCGAACCATGGTATGGTAGATTGCTTAGGTTCTTTATAAAAAAGATTTCACAGATTCTTTGGAAATTAAAAGATGGTCATGGTTTATGCACAGCAAGTCCAATCTGTTTTAAGAAAGATTGGTGTGGAGGTTGGTGCCAAAAACATCACTTTCCCACACCACATTAGAAACCACGATATGATTAAAATTGAAGTATTTCAATTAGAATTCGAATGGTTTAGTAAACGGTTCACATTTATAGAAATTGATACTGATTGGATTGATGGGTTTAGGTTTGCAATATATTTTATGGGAGTGGGTTTAGTAATTAAATTAAAAAAACACAATGTCTAAAAAAATTACTTATTCTGAAGGAATTAAAAAACAGATTGATGGTATAAATTCTGTGGTTGATTGCATGAAAATCACAATCGGGCCACGTGGCAAAAACATATCCTTAACTAATGGCGACACGGTAAATGATGGTAGACGAATAGCTGACGACATCACTTTAAAAGACTTCACCGAGAACAAAGGAGCTGAAAGAGTCAAAAGGCTAGTGCGTAAAGTATCTCAAGATGTGGGCGGGGGTAGAACAGCAACTGCTATTCTCTTTCAAGAACTTATTAAGGTGGGTATGAATTTGCTTGAAAGAGGATTTAACTTTAATCAACTCAAGAAGGGTATGCAATTAGCGGTCAAAGACATTCACGAACAGCTAGATAAGATGTCTATACCTGTTAAAGGAAAGCTAAAGGAAGTGGCCACTATTTCAACTGAAAGTGAGGAGTTAGGCAAGGTCATAGCTGAAGTGATGGAAAAGATAGGCAAAGATGGCATCGCTACAGTGGAGGAATCTAACTCATTCGGCATTACATCTGAAATCGCTGAAGGATTGAAGTTTGATAAAGGTTATATCTCACCCTACATGATAACCAACGACCGGCAAGAAGCAGAATATAAAGACATACCTGTGTTAATCACAGACAAAAAACTCTCATTCTTTAAGGATTTACAACCTATCTATGACTCAATGCTCAAAAAGAGTAAGAAGGATTTGATGATTGTTGCTGAAGATTTGGAAGGCGAAGCGTTGAATGTATGCGTAATCGCTAAATTAAAAGGACAATTCAACACCCTAGCCATCAAGACACCGGGTATAGGAGATAACAAGAAATTTTGTATTGAGGATTTATGCGCTCTAACTGGAGCTGAACTATGGACAGAATTTCAAAAAGAACCTAAACTAGGCAAAGTTAAAAAAGTGGTGTCCAAAAAGGATTCTACTATTATTCTAGGCGGAGATGTAAAGACTTGGATAACTACACTGCGAGTTAGAGAAGAAATGACCCCTAACAAGTGGGAGAAAGACCAATTTCAAGAAAGAATAGCTAAACTGCAAAATGGCATAGCGGTTATTAAGGTTGGAGCCAGTAGTGAAGATGAAGTAAAATATTTGAAACTCAAAATAGAAGATGGAGTAAATGAAACTAAGAGAGCCTTAGAAAGCGGTATCGTTATGGGAGGGAATGTAGCGTTTATTCACGCTATTGATAGCTCTCTTGTCCCTGTTGGAAACCTTAACGAAGAAGAACTTGGATATAGAATAGTTGCAGAGGCAATTCAAGCACCTCTTCGGCAAATTGTGGAAAATTCCGCAGGTTCACCTGATATTGTAATAGATAAAATAAGGGAATCAATTGGCTTGACAAGGGGATATAATTCATTAGATAATACTGTAGTAGACGATATGTATAAGTTAGGTATAATAGACGCTACGAAAGTAGTAAAAACTGTGCTAGAATACGCAGTCAATGAAGCTATATTATTTTTAAGTTTAGGAGGAGATATATCAGAGGAAGTTATTGAAACTAAATAATATGAGATACTTTCACGAAGTAGAGAAAATTGAAATAGATGAAGCATTAAGAGAATTTCTTGATAAATTAGATATCAGTGGTTCTAGTGCTGGTATTTATGATTTATATTCAGTAGTTCATGGAGAACATGATAAAGCTATGAAGGCAGAATTTGATGCTTCTAAGGTAGAAGAAAAGTTGGATTGAAGAAAAAGAGAAAAGAAAAAGGGTAAAAAGAAAAGAGAAAAAGAAACCCTGTGAAAGAAAAAGCAAAATGTTACCAGAGTTAGCTGGACGTTCAAATACATAATAAATAAGAGAATAAGTTTTGTAAATTATAAATGTTTATAACCATGTGAATAACCTGTGGATAAAGTGGATAACAATGAAATAGAAATCACTGATGAACAGCGAAGTAGCAGGGAGAAAAAAATGGCTAATATATTGCCCCATCAGTGGAAGAAAGGGCAATCAGGCAATTCTCTTGGTAGATACATGGGTGGAATATCAGGCAAGGAACGAATGAAAAGAAAGATTATGGGAATGTCTGATGAAGAATTTGAAGAATTTATAGAAGGACAAACTAAAATTGACTTATTTAAGATGGCTGAAGGACAACCCAAACAAGATATGGAATTATCAGGTGAAGTAAAAGCTAAGATAATATCAGTTGATGAATGAAGAAGAAATACAAACTTATTTAGACAAGAAAATTAATACCTTAAAACCAGAAATAAGGAAGAGATTTGAATATCAGTTCGGGGATGAAGATAATAATGTGCTAGGTTATACCCGATTAGCTTTCAAACCACCCCTAATAGTTTTTAATACTCCCACAATTATGAAAGCCCCCGATTTATCTTACAAGCTATTAGATGAATTGATAAATCATGAAATACTGCACAGTTTTTATGGAGTTAGCCATGACGAGATAAGATGCAGGCAAAAATCAATTAACTTTTTCAAATGAATGAACAAGAAGAAATTATTAAAAAACCAGACAATGTTTCCCAAGAAGATTGGGACAACCGTACCAAATTCAGTGATGTCTACAAATTCTTCCCTAAACAGACTGAAGCGCTGGCTGCTTCTAAAAGGTTCAAATTTGTATTATTCGGAGGAAGCGTGGGGAGCGGGAAATCCTATTGGCTCAGATGGACGTGCCTTTATTGGCTCATTAAATATCATGCTAAGTATGGCATCAAAGGTATTAGAGCGGGGCTATTCTGTGAAGATTACCCCAGTCTCAACGACAGGCATCTCACAAAAGTAAAGTTTGAATTTCCTAAGTGGCTTGGAACATACAATGAAGCCAAGAAAGAGTTTACCCTCGCTCCTGACTACGGTTCAGGTATCTTAGCTTTCCGTAACTTGGATGAACCAGAGAAATATCTTTCAGTGGAATTTGCGGTAATGGCGATAGATGAGATAAATCGTAACCCAAAAACAACATTTGATATGTTAAGAAGTAGGCATCGTTGGCCGGGCATTAAAGATGTAAAGTTCATAGCGGGCTGTAATCCGTTAGGCGAAGCGTGGGTGAAAAATATGTGGGTCAAGCGATTATTCCCACCAGAAGAAAAAGAACAATACGAATTTGTATTTGTGCCAGCATTGCCAACAGACAATCCCCACCTGCCAGTGGAGTATTATAAAAGTTTAGAGAGCTTGCCAGAGAATCAGCGCAAAGCATATCTTGAAGGAAACTGGGATGCATTTGATGAAGGAATAGACGAGAAAGGTTATTTCAGACTTGTTAATGATAGAGAGTTACAATCAGTTTTAACTAATCAAGCTGAGCACAGTGGTTTTATTATTATGGGAGTTGACCCTGCGGCTGGCGGAGATAATTCGGCTATTGTTATAAAGTCAGGTCATTTGATTGAGATAGTATTTAATCAAAAGTTGCAGAACACAATGGATTTGGTGGGAGTAATAATGGACTTGTATCGTAAATATAAATGTGATTTTATAGTGGTTGATAAAACAGGAGTGGGGCAAGGAGTGTTAGATAAATTCAAAGATATGGATTATTCTATTAGAGGTGTTAGTTTTGGAGAAAAGAGCGAAGACCCTCAATATTCTAATCTGAAAGGAGAATGGCATTTTAAGTTGCGTAAGTGGTTGCTATCGGGTGGCAGACTTTTACAAAATTATGGTTGGAATGAATTTGAGTATGTTAAATGGAAAAATAAAGATGGCAAAATAGTTATTCAACCGAAAGAGGAATTATTTAGAATGGGGATAATGTCGCCTAATTGTGTGGATGCGGCTGTTCTAACAATGGCTATATCTGACAACAGTATCAAGGGACAAAGAATAATTAAAGCTAATCGTGGCAGAGCTTTTCATGATGAAATGGAGGCAGTGTGGAAAGGTGAAAGGTCAATAGACAAATTTCTTTAGTTTTCCACACCTTGACAAGTGGAATGGATAAGTGTTGTATTGCTATTTTGCTTGATTTCTGCGCTATAATTAGTTTATGAAATACTATAATAAAGTAGAGGAATCAGCGTGTAGTCATTGTAATGAGATAACATCTTATAAGGTCAAATATCACTTGAAGAAGATGCGAAAAGACAAGAAAGTTACTGAGATAGTGAGAGGACAAATCATTTCTAAAATTAAAAAAGTTTCTTACATGAAAAAGGTATATGATATAGATTCTCCTTCGTTATGTGCAGAGTGTAAAGAAATCCCTGTGTGTGAGAGTTGTGGTGTTATTATGTGCAAACTAAAAAAATATAAACATATTGACCATACTTCCGATAATCCCAAGAGATGTATTTCATGTATTGATTGGGAAAGTAAAGTAAAAGATGATTGTGCGAGGTGTGAAAAACCTATTTTTAGTGCTCCGAACAGGAATGACAGATATTTGATGGATGGTAATTTCTGCAGAGTTTGTATAGACGAAATCAATGAAAGGATAAGGTTTGGAAAAGAAATGGTCGTATAAATAGGGATTCTAAGTTATTAACATTCCAATATACTTGACAGAAGTATATTCTTTTTAGTATGGATAAAACTAATTTTGAAGTAGTGGAAAAAGATGCGATAGATTCTCCCGTTAAGGATATTAAGTGGTATGGCAAGGAAGATAAGACTGAAGAACAATCAATACACGATAAAGGTGCAGGCGAACCTGTTTTAATAAGACTATTTGAGTTTAGGTTGAATCCGGGTCTGGAAACACTGCCAACCAAAGAACAGATATTAACTCCTGAATATATAAAATATCTGAAAGCTACTTTGTGGGCTGATGGTTTGCGCTTAGTAATGGAGCCAAGAGCGGTGATAGACAAAGAGAGCATTAAAATCTTTGCCCCCTGCCAAGCGAGTATGGGCAATAACTTTTTAGAAGAGCCTAAAACAATACAAGAATGGACATCATAAACGATATACAAACAAAATACTCAGAATCGTTTGAGTTCTTGCAAGTTCGCAAGAAAAGGCAAGCCCAACAATTAAAACTGTTGGTGAATATGCAAAAAGGCGAACAGACTATCGCTTCAACTTTACTGTTGACGCTTTTTAATCGGGTGTTGTCAAGTACTTATGATGATAAAATGCAGATTAAATTTCTTCCAAGTCAAGGAATAAATCAAGACCAAATAAATGCTTATAACATTTTAGCTCAATCAGATTACTTGGAAATGGGCAAAGCAAAACTGGATTACGACTGGACTTGGGATACCTTATTTTATGGGCGAGGCTATATAGAAACATATCAGTTCAATAAGAAGCGAAAAATAATGGAGCCGCATGTCATCAATCCTTTAGTGTTTGGCTATGACCCTATCGTGAGCGAGATACAAGACTGGAGATATTATTGGAAATGGATTACCAAGAACAAATGGGAACTAGAAAAGTTAATTAAAAAAGGCAAGATAACCGGCATAAAGAATGTCAAAGAAATAGCAAGCGGAATTGATAACTATTTATGGGAGTATAAAACTATCGTGGACCAAGCTAGAGATGGAGTGGAACCTAGCCCTGACCCAGGCACGCTAGATGTATTTCAAATACTAGAATTTTATGCTTATAACGATGAAGGGCAAAAGTGTGTGTATTGGGTGGATAAAGGTTTCTCTAAGATTTTAATGAAAGAAGAGTTAGAATTGAACGACAAAGAAGATGGTGATTCCGAATGGCCTATCGTAGTCAAAGAAAGTTATAGACAGCCTCATTCATCTATTCCTTTTTCTATCGCAGACTTGTTAGATGACAAACACCGAGCTAAATCTGTTCTACTTAATCTGGCGTTCATATCCGCTAAAGATGAAGCTAACCCCGTGTATCTTTACAACACAGACAAGGTAGACGATGTAACACAATTTCTATCAAGACAAGTTAATCAGCACATTGCAGTATCGGATGTAAATGATGCAGTTGCTCCGCTTAATAAGGCTTCTACGATGTCGCCTGAACTTATTAACTTTATTAGGGTATTAGAAGCGGAGGCGGAAGACCCCATGGGGGCAGGCAGACCAATGCAACCAGAGGGAGGAGGCGGAAAACAAACAGCTACTCAAGCCGCTATAGACCAACAATTAAATGATATGGCTCAGTCTCTTCTTTCAAAAGTAATGCAATTCGGAGAGAGTGAATTTTGGTCTCATTGGTTTCATAGATACGCCAAGTACGGAAAAGCGTTGGGTTCTAAAATGGCTAATATCGTGGGAGTTAAGGGAGTAAATAGTACCGAAGTAGAATTGTCAGTTTTCAACACTGACTTTCCACCGGGCATCTTGGTGTACTCCGCAAAGGAGGCGGAATATAAGGAGCTAGTTCTGCGCAGAGACTTGATGCAACTTTATCCCGCTCTTGTTCAAACACTTGATCCAGATGGAATAAGAAATTTTAATAAGCATGTGTTCTTTCCAAAGTTTTTAAATGACCCTTCGCTCATTGATGTAATGCTTCCAAAAACTATTGACGAAATGAAAGCAGAAGCGGAGAATGAGCAATTAAAAAATAATGATATGCCCGATGTGGCCGAAACTGACAATCACACAACCCACATTTACACGCACCACATGGTTGAACCGAAGACTTGGGCGACATGGTATCACATCGCTTGGCATGAAGAACTACTAGCCAAGCAAAAAGCCCAAGAACAGCAAATGATGCAACAGCAACAAATGGAGCAAACAAGTTTAGGAGGTAAGGGTAAAGTTGGTAAGGAAAAAAGGTCGCCCCTTAGTCAAGCAAGCCCATTAGCAACAGAATTAAAAAATGTATAAATAAAAAAATGAAAAAGAAATTAAAAAATGAAAAAGATAAAGAGGAGACAAAACAGGAATCATCAAAAACAACTGGCACAGAACCGATTGCAGTTGGAACAAACACAACTTCCAATACAACTTCCACTCCCTTTATTCCAACGAATAAAAAGGTGGATAAACTCTCATGTGAGTTTCCTAATGAAGACTTAAACAAATTGGTCGCAAAAATAAACCAGATAATAGATAAAATAAATGATTAATCCATATCCAAATTTACCCAGAGATAAAGGGCAACAGGCAATGCAACAGTATCCGTCGCCTATGAGACCACAAACTCGCTATGTCTCAGAGAATGCAACAGTCTCTTCAGTGATAAGTGTTTCACATGACACCACCGCTTTAGAGATAGCTACTTTAGGAACAGGTGCGGCCATGCGTTGGGTAACAACCGGAGACACTCAAGCAAGTATCGTAACAGTGGCAGGTTCAACTTCTAACTTTGACCACGTTGTCCCTCCAAATGCAATTCGCAGATTCGCTATCCCGATAGAGACACAGGTAACAAACCCATCAAGTGTTCAGGGTGCGAACAGATTGAATGGTCTTTATCAAAGGGTCGCAGTAAGAACATTAGGAATAGCAAGTGTATTCCTATCAGAATACTAAAATGAAACAAACGAACAGAATGATGAAGGAGTTTAAAAGAGACACAGGTAAAGTCAAAGGAATGACACGGAGAGAGGCTAAAGTTAATAAGGCCGCAAGTAAACAAGGATTTTAGGTCGAGGAATTATTAAAATAATCAAAACAATTTTATGGGTATAAGATTCCCGCTTCAAAGAATTAGAGTAGTAAATAACGGAATAATCGCAACAGGCCCAGCTTCAACAGCAGGTGGTGTAGCAACTACATTTACCATTCCGCAAGACACGGATAATATCGTAGTTAAATTCACCGCTTCTATTTTAGCTGGAGGAGTTAGTGCTACCTTACAGACCACAGATGACGGAGGCACGACTTATTATGATGTTGCTCGCACCAGTATCGTATCAGATGCAAATGGCGTGACAGCAGAATGGATGAACATATCGTTAATTAGTCCAACCCCACGTTTGACTACGAGTGTCATAGCAACTGGAAGTATCCTAACAGTCAGCAGAACTGCTGGACGAGCCGCCGCTTCAACGTTGGCTCTTAGTGAAGTATCAGGTCTTCCACTTTTGAGCACACAAGGTCGTATCTTTTTAAGATACACTGCCGCAGTTACAAGTATTATCGCCGAGGTCGTAGATGTGTATGTTAATAGCGAATCAGGAACAGCTTAATGAATAATGCTCGAATTATAATGGAAGAGACAGACGAACCCGAAAAGGAAGTCCTTTTTAGGGAACGGGTAGAACAACTTACATCTATAATTGAGGCATTAGAAAAGATAGCAAGTTCAAGTTATTGGTTAGTTCTTCAGAAAAATGTATTTGATGTGGACTTATCTAAGGCGAAGAGTCGACTCGCCAAGGAAAGCGACACGACAGAGATATTCCGATTGCAAGGAGAAATTCGTTGGGGAGAAAAATTCTCACTAGAAACTCTCCTAGAAAAGTATCGGAATGAATTAATAGCTATAAGGAAAAAAATAAATGGATAATCCTACCACTGTGGGTATAAATGCTCAGCCACCGAGGGAGACCGAACGCCAAGGAGGAAAAACAGTTCCTTATACGAGAATGTATCCCCGAATTAAGGGAGGACAATGCGATTATTGCGGAACACTGGATAAAAACCAGCCCGCAATCTATCAATATAAATTATGTCCTCACTTCAGGGATATGGGAGATATTGAATGTTCTTACTGCGATCCTACCAAAGACCCTAAAGAGGTTCTAAGGTATTCAGTAATGAAAATTCACGATCACCCTTACGACAAAGATAGTTTCGGGAGACCAAAACTGGTAGTCGTGTGCGACTCGTATGAGTGTTCTAGTAAACACGAAACACGCTTTGATGTTTCACGTTAAACTTCCTTCAAGTTAGTCGCTTGAAGAATGATTAAAAGACTAATACTAGGTTAAGGTTCGCCTCTTAACTTATGAAAATTATGGCAGACGATGAATTGGATTTAGAGCTAGATAGTGAAGAAGATAAGAGTAATAAGGTCGAAAAGAGAATTAAATCGCTCTCTGAAAAAGTTAAATTAACCTCTGAGGAACGTGACGAGAAAAACCGTCTTTTAACAGAAAGAGATGGACAACTTGCTAACGCTTCTAAGGAACGAGATTTCTATAAAGATTTCAATCAAATTTCTACAAAATATCCTGGAGCGAATGAGTATCAAGATAAAATCTTGGAGAAAGTTAATGCAGGATACGATGTGGAAGATGCTACTATTTCAATTCTAGCGAAGGAGGGCAAGTATCAGCCCAAAGTAGAAGACGAGAAAGTAGCAGGGGGTTCTGCCGCCACTGCCCTACAAGGCAAAGACAGCAAGACTCCTCAAGAAATGACGCAAGACGAAAGACGAGCGGCATTGATGGATTTGGAATCTAAAGGAGAATTCAGTCTTTAAAGTTTTCAGAGATTCCGTAAAGTCGGAATTAAATTGCCAGTAACAGTTAGAGGAACAGGTTGGGGTGGCGCCACAGGCAACACCTCAAACCTTCTAGTTGCCTATATCAATGGGAAACTAGATGTGCTAGAACCTGAACTAAAGTACGCCCAACTTGGGCTAAGACGTGATGTCCCATCGGGATATGACCGTCTATTGTTTCCTCAAGCTAATCAATTACCTGTTCAAATTAACACTTCAATGGTTACTGTTGGTGGCCCGGGAGGTGCGGCAGGAGGTGGTTCAGTTTGGGGCGCAGGCGCTTCTATTCAGGGTGGACAGGCATCAGATGCTAGAGGATACCCAGTATCTTCTACACAAGGTGTCGCCGCTATCACAGAAGGTACAAACCCAACTTCTATTACTTGGGGTGCCACGGCTTATCAGTCGGGGCCAGCTCAGTATGGAATTTTGGTTACAGTTTCGGATTTGCTCGTTAGAAATTCGGCTATTGAAACTGTAGATGAGGCTTCTATGCAGGTGCGTAATGCGCTTGCCAGATTAGTAGACACGGTTTTGCAAACAGTAGTAAATGCCGGTACAAACGGCGTTATTTATGCTGGAAACAAGACTGCACGTGCTGACTTAGCGGCTGGAGACACTGCCGTTCAAAGTGACATAACAAGAGGCACAACTTACTTGCGAGCTTCAAATGCCGCAGGTCTGAAACCTTTTGAAGGGTCTTACTATGTAGCAGTTACTCATCCCAATACCATGGGAGACTTGATGAGCAATACAGCCTCAGGTTCTTGGGTAGATATGGCTAGATATGCGTCTGTAGAAGATGTAAAGAAAGGTCTAATGGGTAATTTCCGAGGGATTCGTTTCTTGGAATACCCATACCAGAACTACTTTAATTCTACAGTTGATGTGCTACCAGTTACCCTTTTGGGTGATAGGTCATTCGGTTGGGGATATTTTCAGCAACCACAGGCTATTCTTACTACTACCGCAGATTCAAACAATCCGCTTAATCTTTACAAGTCAATCGCTGGTAAAGTGACACTTGGCGCCACGAGGTTCGAGGATGCAGTAGGATATGTGAGAATAATCCGCTACGAAGCCGCATTTACCGCTTAGTGCTTTGTCTCTTTCCATCAATAAAAGGTGGAAAGGACACAGGGCAGTAATCCTGTGAATATAAATGGCCACTTTAACCGATGTTCTGGCTTTTAGCCGACAACAAGCACAAA
>ERZ1292642.242-Hain-H14-01um-R1-242-length-37179-cov-12_pt1 | contig 37179 bp, 52 predicted proteins | sample MGYA00564403_ERZ1292642 | MGnify/ENA primary metagenome ERZ1292642 (study PRJEB36523, sample SAMEA6512643) | groundwater metagenome | collected 2019-01-09 | study: AquaDiva: Metagenomics assemblies of 32 groundwater samples
TATTCTTAATACTATGGGGGACATTTTTGTCCCCCTCAGCCAGGACATTTTTGTCCCCCCCCCCAGGGACATTTTTGTCCCCCCGGCGACTTTTTTCTGAACATTTCACGCTTTTTATCTTGGGAGTAACAACCTGTAAAATCCATTGTCCGTCTTCTTGGAAATGAAGAATATAGCCACCATCCATAAGTTTTTTTATAGCCCTTTGAACGCTTTTCTCATCTGAACCAATTTGTTTCGCAAACCAAGCTTTAGTTGCATAGCATTCTGTATTAGATAATGTGAAGCTATTTATTACACTAAATAGTTTTATATCTATAAAAGATAAATCCGGGTCGAACAAAATATAATTGGGAATCACTGCGTTATAATCCTTGTTTCGTCTTAGGGGTTGTTTTTTGTCATCATTCTTTGGTAAACTACTCATGGTATTTCCTTATTTAGAGCATAATGTTAAATACTTTTCCTGCTTAGCCGCAAGTGCGATGCGGCTGGCAACCTCTTCTTCCGATAAACCCAGTGCCTGATTTACCAATTTAATAATTCTTAAAGCCAAAAACTGTAACTCATTCATAAATAAAACCTCCTGGAACCATGTGAAAAAGATAGAAAAAACAACGCGCACGCGTCTACTACCGCAATTAAATCCGGGATAACACCGCGTGTGTATTGACTTATAAACGATTGCTGCTAAACTTATGTTCATGTACGACACCTACAGAGTGTTGTTGCATCACGCAATAACCAGCATTCGACCTGCTATTATTGCACTTCCTTCGGGCTACGCCCAAGGCCTCGACCGCCAAGCCGAGGCCTATCATAATTACTCAACTCCAAGACAATAGCAACGACGTCAGAAAATGCGGAGCTCGTACAAAACAACAAAAAGATACAAAGAGCCAGCCGCGAAACTGAGGGCTAATAGCTTCAGTGTCCGATCTCTAGAGCCCAACAATCCAAGCGCCCCGTAAAGCACCCCGTAGACAGCGGCAAACATACCGATAAGCGCCAAAAACGCTATAAAAACATGACAATGCTCGTCCATGAGTTACCACCACTTAGATAAGAAATGAGCGGCAACATAGACAATAAAGCCGATAACAAAGGCTCTAATCAGCATAGACGCCATGCCGATTGCAAACAATAATTTCTCTTCAAGACCCATTTTCCACCTCCGCTCGCAAACAAATCAAAGCCCGCGCCAATACTTCAAAAGCCCCCACAGCCATAACCCCGTCTATGCGACGCGAGTTACGCGCATTTAGCAACAAATCCAAATCGTTAAACGCATCAATCAAGGGCGTGTGACGTGTACGCTTCCATTCCCTAAACTGCTCGAACTCCCTCATTATCTCTTCGTCCATGTCTAAAATTCTCCAAGATGTTCCATACTAAATTGTAACTTGCCGTCCGTATAACGATGGATCTTGACTTGCATGTCCGCCGGGATAAACCCAATCCTTTTCCAATTTCGTGGCGTATCGTAAGAGATACCCAACTGCTTAGCCACTTGATACATTGTACCAAAATGCGCAACCACCTCATCTAACGTCATATCATTCCTCCACATTTTTCTTTCAATCCACACGCCCTCATGGGGCACGACTAAAAACATACAAACAATTTAGCACAAACCTGTTGACATGCGCAAGCTATACTGAGATAATGTTCCCACGTCATTACCGACGCTAACAAATAGGTAACCATCATGTTAAAAGACAATGTACTGACATTAAAACTAATAAATTATCAAATAGCTGACTTGCTGAGAGCGAAAGCCCGTATGGAAGCTGAAATATGTGCGCTCTTGGAGCATGGCGAGGAAGGCAGTCAAACGTATGAGGTTGGCAGCGATAAAGTGACGGTTACGACCGGATGGAATTATACGCTTAACAAGGAGGAGTGGGAGTCGATTGGTTCGCGTCTGCCCGAGGAGTTCAACCCTGTGCGTGTTCGCATGGCATACGATCTTGATAAAAAAATCCTAAGGAAAGCCGAAATGTACGCGAGTGCGGAAGACTTAATGATCTTAGCTGACGTGATTGAGAAGAAGCCCAAAAAGCTTAACGTGAAAGTGAGCGCCCTTGCATGAGCATCCTAGACTCGATAACCACTACAGTAGCAGGCGCACCGCGGATTACCATCTACGGAAAACCTGGTATCGGCAAATCAACACTAGCCAGCCAATTCCCCGCGCCACTTTTTTTGTTAACGGAAGTGAACGAAGTTGTGGGCATTAAAGCCATCCAGCCAGTCACTACCTTTACGCAAATGTGGAATAATGTCAAAGCGCTGCTTGCTGAGCCTGAGCTCCCCTACGAAACCATCGTTATTGACTCCATCAGCAAACTAGATGCACTGGTGGTGGAGCACATTCTGGAAAAGGAGGCGGTAGGCAAGGGAGGCCAAAAGCCATGTACACTGGCATCGGCTTGTGGCGGTTATGGGGCTGGATATATGCGTGCTTGTGGAATCCATGCAGCATTAAAGTCTCTGTTAGACCAGTTCAAAGAGCGAGGCATCTCGGTAGTATACATTGCCCATATGTGCATTACGAAGCACAAGGCGCCCGACGCAGAAGATTTCGACCAATTTAGCATCATCATGAATCACGAGAAATCCAGAAGCGTCTACGTGGATGATGTCGATGCCGTGCTCTTCTGCAGACTCAGGAGCTATACGACGGAAACCGAGTCCGGAAGAACGCTTGTGCGCAATGGTGAGCGCGTTATCTTAACCGGTGTATCCGATTGTCAGGTGTCCAAGAACCGCTACAACATGCCTGCAGAACTATCCTTTTCTTTCGCTGCAATTGCAGAACACATCCCTTTTTTAAATAAGGAGCATAAATAATGTCATTTTGGTCAACAAGCGATAACTCAAAACTTACGGGCGAACCGGATGCTACTTTTGCAAAGGCAGTCACAGTGATACCGGGTGGAACACAGGCCCCCGCTATGATTAAGGGCTTTGAGATAAAATCTTTCTCTGACAGTCCTGAGTTTTATCAGGTCACTTATTTGCTATTAGCCGGTGATTTTAAGGGCATGGAAGTTTGGCACAAAATCCATTGTTCCGACCTTAACCCCAAAAAAGCTGACCGAGCCAAGCAAATGTTAATGCGCCTTTACAAGTTATGCGATCTCAAGCCCATGCATGCTAACGCGCCAAGTGTTGAGGATTTACAGCCGATGCAGGGCAAAGTTATCGCTATTAAAATCGAAGAATACAAGTTACCCAAGGCGGATGGTGGCGTTGCCCACGGCAATTGGGTTAGTGAAATCTGGGCAGAGGGCGGACTTCCTACGCTAAGCGGTACACCTGTCGAGGTCGCAGTGTCAGCACCACCTCCACCCGTTAGTGCATTGAACCGTCATTCCCAAGGGCAGTTGGCTGTTGATGGTCTGGATAATGACATCCCATTTTAAGAGCAACAAGGATAAAAAATGGACTTGACAACAATAATAACAAAAGCAATTCACGACACACCCAGCGATGTCCCGCGCCGATACATAGGCGCGAGCAGCATTGGGCGTCCGTGTGAGCGGTCGATATGGTACGGGTTTAATGGTGAGATGGGCGAGGCTGTTCCTGCGGGACTGCGCACATCCTTTGATATCGGCAAACGCCTAGAGCTGTTAATGCTGGATTATGTAGAGCAGGCCGGGATTGCTGTTAATCGCGCGCCTCATCGCCTGCATGATTTGGAGCTTCCGATATTCCAAGGAACGCCGGATGCAATTATCACGCTGCTGGATGATAAGCCTGTTGTGCTTGAGATAAAGACGGCGAAGAGCAGCAGTTTTAATCGCTTTAAAAACCATGGTCTTATAGCGTGGGCTGAGACATATTACGCCCAATTACAGGCTTATATGGGTATGGGTGGATACGAGCGCGGCGTGCTGTTGGCGATTAATAAGGACTCCTCGGAGTTGCACCATGAGTGGGTGGATTTCGATGAGATATTTTATCAAGAGCTGAAGGTTAAGGCGCGCAGGATTGCGGAAGCGACGGAGGCACCGGATAAGATTAACCGGAGCCCGTTGTATTTTGTTTGTCGTAGTTGTCCGTTTAAGGTTGTTTGTCATTCGTAGTTAAAATGTTTGTCATTTCAACTTGTGCCTGATAAGATAGGTTTTTCTTATACAGGAGTTAGATATGGATGGATTAGTTATTGTGATAGAAAATAAGCCATTTACTACATCTATAGAGATAGCCAAAGGGGTTGACCATAGTCATACTTCCGTACTTAAGCTGATTAAGAATTCCATGGATCTCGAAATGTTTAGGGATTTGAAAGTCCTAAAGATCAGTACTAAGGGCCGTCCTTCCGATATGTTTTATCTTGATGAAGAGCAGGCAACTTTGCTTATAGCGCTAATGAAAAATACACCTATTGTTAGAGAATTCAAACAAAAATTAATCACAGAATTCTATAAGCTAAAGCGCGCGCTCATAAAAATTCAAATCTCAAAGCAAGGCGCTGAGTATCAATTAATGCGATCCGAAGGAAAACAAATCCGATTAGAAGAAACAGACTGGATAAAAGCCTTCGTGAACTACGCAACAGATCAAGGCAGCAAATCGGCGCACAGGTATTACTCCAACATATCGACGATGGAAAACAAAGCGCTATTTATGTTAGATCAGAAAGTAAAAAATGTCAGAGAGCTATTAGACATGAAGCAGTTGAGCTTAGTTAGAGTAGCGGATATGGCGGTTGTGGAAGCAATAAAAGAAGGCATAGAAGAAAAATTGCACTATAAAGAAATATACCAAAAAGCAAAAGAAAGGGTAGAGATGCTGTCAAAGGTTATTCCGCGATCGCCACTTGCGTTTTTAGCACTAGAAAATGCGTAAAGAGCTACGCCCATATCAGCGCGAAGCTTTATTAACAATCAAAGCTAAATTAAAGGAAACACCAAATCCTTTATTAGTAACCGCGTCGGTGGGGGCTGGTAAGTCCCTCATAATCTCCGAGCTACTGCTTTGGATAGAGCGCGCAGGATTCCGGGCGCTCTGCTTAACACTCAACAGCACGCTGATACAACAAAATGCCGATACGCACCAATCCCAAGGCGGCAATCCCGGAATCTACTGTGCTGGACTCAACGCCAAAGACACTGAAAATCTTGTGATATTCGGTAGCCCCCAGTCCGTGGCCAAGGCAATCCGCAATAAAGAAGCTATCAGTCAGCAGCCATTTAATCTGATAGTGGTTGATGAATGCCACAATATAGCGCCACATAATGCCTCCTCTATGTACATGCGCCTTATCAAGCATTACGGGCTAATGGCACAAACTCAACAATACAGCTTTAGAATTTTTGGATTAACTGGTACGCCGTACAGGGATAAAGCAATCAGTATAGCGGGCCAGAATATGCTTTTTAAAGAAGAAATTGTCAACATCAGTACCGCTTGGCTGATTGATAACGGCTATCTTGTGAGGCCGACGTGGGGCGCAAAGAAGGTTGACAGCTTCGACATGAGAGATTTACGTGTCGATAATTTAGGTAAATTTAAACATAAGGATTTGGATCGCGTTGTAAATAAAGAACCACGTAAAACGGCTATGATCATGCAAGAAGTGGCTGAGATGATGACAGCACAACAACGAAAGGGCGCCTTTATCTTCGCGACTAGCATAGCGCACTGCATGGAATGCCTGCGCAGCCTGCCTTCCGAGGAATCTGCCATAATTGTTGGTGACACAAAACAGGATGAGCGGATCCGGGTTCTGGATTTAGCGCGCAAAGGAAAAATCAAGTACCTGATTAACGTGAATGTGTTAACTGTGGGCGTTGATTGCCCGATATTTGATACTGTAGTGTTTGTTCGACCCACAGAATCGCTGGTTCTTTATGTGCAGGCCATAGGCCGTGGCCTGCGCCTGCATGATAGCAAGCAATCCTGCTTGGTACTAGATTACGCAGGTAATCTCGAAAGACATGGAGACATAGACCACCCCTTAATCAACGAAGCCCTACAACCAAAGGAGCCTGATGATCCTGATTACTGTATTCCTTGTTTTCACTGTGGCCAACAAAATACTGTGCTTGCAAGGCGATGTGTGGGAACCCCCAATGGCAAAAGGTGTGACCATTATTTTGAATTCAAGGAATGTCCGTCCTGTGCCGCCAAAAATGATACGACAGCCAGACAGTGCCGTGTATGCAGCATAGAGCTTATAGACCCCAATAAAAAGCTCACCCTAGGCAAACCTGAGCGCGTCACAGTAGAAGTGCTACAGACGTCATACAGCGCGATAGGAAACAACCTTTATCTCAGCTACATTACCTCGATGGGTCTTATAGAGGAGTCCTTTAACACATTCAGTCATCTTGGCCGCAATATCATGTACGGGAAACTTAAAACACAGATTAAAACGCCGTCGAAATATTATAGCGCCTTACGATTCCCCGCCACCCTAAAAAGACTTGTGGAATCAGGTGACTTGATGACGCCCTCCCAGCTAGAATGCGTATTTAAATCTGAAAGATGGCAGATAGTCAAAAGGATGTTTGGGGATGAGATCGCGTGAATTGTTTTTGTATCCTATTTTTTTCCTAGCAATTGCACAACTTAAATGGATGCAACTGCGCGTGGTTAAGCCTCAAAACTTCGAGGAAATGATACGGCTTGAGCTACGCATCATTAAAAAAGAGATTCAAATAGAACGCTTACGTGGAGTTTTGAGGAAATCTTATGCCTAGCATTCACAAGCTTATGCGATTGATGCGAATTTATCGTATCCGCAGGCATTTTGTTGGCGTCACCATTATGGTCTTATTGTTGCTGTGGTTCTGGTTGCAGTGAATAAAAAGCTTTGATTATCTGGATCGCCTCACTCGACGAATAAGCCACATGCGCACCAAACCCCTCTTTTATCATTTCATTCATGAAGTTTAATTGCGTATCAGTCAGTTTGCCGTTTTTAGATTTCAGTTCAAGAAAAAGACCGTGAAAGTTGTCGGTGCCTCTTGGTATAAATAAATCAGACACTCCGGCTTTTAAACCCATGCGCTTTAAAATGGAGGCGTTCGCATAGGTTCGCTTGCCTTCGTTTGCAAAATGATAGAAAGGTAAATCGGTGCACTGATTAAGCCACTCGCATACTTGGATCTGGATTATGGATTCCTCGCCAATTTTCATGCCGCAGCACGCGCTAGCCAGCCCTTCAGGAAAACGCCAAGCGATGGACGCCTTTTAACAATCGCTCTGTAAAAACACTCCTCTTCATAACGCAAAACATCGTGCATTATCTCAGGATTAAGCGAATTAATATCCGCAATGTTAGCACCAGACAGGTAGCCGTTAACGGCAATGGGCTTGTGTAGTATGAGTTGCAGGCCCTTCTGTACCAGCTTATGCGCCTGACTCGCACCCATGTTGACAGAGGCATCCATTATTTTCGTGGCGATCTCTTGGTCTTTGATGCGGCCGTAATGGTACTTGTTCCACCATTTGTGAAGGTATAATTTATCGGCATCTGTTCTGGTTAGGCTAATAACATCATTGTGGTCAACTTTGCCATCGCCGTTGATATCAAGATTCTCCGCACGAAGAAAACGTAGGGAAATACCAAATTTCGTCAATCCGCCCGGATCGGCTTTGTTGTTACTTAAGCCGCCTTCATGCGCCAACACTACCGCAAGCGAACGATTAAAATCAGACGCAGACACCTGCGCGGGCGTACAAGCAATTAAGCACAGAGCAAGAAAAACAGATCGCATAAACTTCCTTGTGTGTCAGTAGGCGCGCGGAGGAAAAGGACGGGAAAAGGAGATTAACCTAAAAAACCTCCGCACCCGCCTAGTGTAACGTGGTTATGCAGCGTCTACAACAGCTTCAACATCAGCAACAATCTCAGCAACAGCAGCCTCAGCAGCCTCTACAACTGGCTTGGCACTAACTGCATCATTATAGAGCTTCTTGAGCTCATGCATAGCACCGATTAATCCATTGTGATGGGCGGCGCTCTTTTCTAATTCAAAGGCTAGTTCTTCAATACGTTTTAAAATATCAGGTAACATAGGTTATCTCCTTTAGGTAAAATAAGACACCAAGGGCGGCCCATTGTCCGCACATGCCTGCTAACAAGCAGGGTTCTGGATACTTGAACTACCTTGGTGTGGTGCCCACTAGGTCTGTAAGCTAGTAGGCAGCGACATTATACTATATTAAGCCACTCTTGAGCGGCCTTTTATTTGCAAAATTATGCGATCGTGCTGATCACATGGTACAGAACTTTAACAATCCAAGTGCTGTCGCCAGTAGTAAACGCGCCTGTGAGGTTAGATAAATACAAGCCTTTATTGGCGCAAGTAGTAAACGGAGCAAGAACCAATCCGCCATTCAATTTAAATACTGTGCTCGCAGCAGCAAAGAAATCAGCAGCCGCTTCATCAGAGGAGGCATGCACCCCGGCTCCGTTCACAGTACTGTCATACTGTACAGAAACTACGCCGCCGTTCGCGTAGTTCGCTGACACATAAGTCATGACCATCTGAACGCTATCAACGACTATCATGGTGTTAGCGCCCTGAGCTGCAACTAGTAGCTTAGGAGCTGCGTACATGCCATTAAACTCAGCGGCAGACATGGTGACTTGCGCAAGGGTGGACTGAGCTACAGCAGATATACCGCTATCAGCAAGTTTCCCAGCAGTTCCGCTAGCCATCATTAGGTTTCCGGAAACTAAAGCACCAGTAACAACGTTGAATTGCCCTGTGGCTGCACCAACGTCCGGAATACTAATAACCTGACTTTGACCGACAGCGGCCGCATTGGATACGGTGACGCTGAAGTCGCCCGAGCTATTATTAACAGCACTTAATCGCAAGAACTCATTTGCCCCTGTACCTGCAAACGATGTAACAGTACCAGCAGCACCTGTAGCACCAGCCACCAAGTTACCAGCAGACGCCGTCACGTTGCCAGTGGTCGCTATCACGCCTGTTCCACCGGTTACGGTAGTACCCGCAGCAACAGAGCCCAAGGTAGCAGCAATATTCCCAGCAGCAGCTGTTATATTACCTAGAGTCAATGCTAATGAACCTGTGCCTATTGTCTGAGTACCCGCACTAGCCGATATAATAAAGTTAGCAGTAGCCGCACCAGCATCAGGGATACTAATCGTTTGGCTCTGGCCAACAGACGCCGTGTTGCTCAACGTGGTTGAAAAATTACCGCCAGTATTGTTAATGGCCGCCATTCTCAAAAACTCAGTACTGCCAGTCCCCGCGAATGATGTCAAAGAACCAGCAACAGCAGAAGAACCCGCCGTGATACTCCCAAGATTCACAACACTTGCGGCATCAGTGGAGAGCGTACCAGTCGCATTTGTTGCATGCACCAATTGGTTCGCAACCGTAGGCAGTACAACATCGCCTGGATTGCCAGCAACAACCACAGACCAGTTAGAGCCGACATGGGTTATCTGATACCAGCCAACTTGGTAATCAGCGGTAGAGCTCGCTTTAGTGGAGATTTCAGCAAGGCAGGGCAGCGGGAAAGAAAACCCATTTTGTACTGCATGGTTTAAATAGCCAGCGGTGAGTACGGCGGCTTCTGTGTCGGTGGTTAGAATCCTGACTTGCGCTGGAAGTACTCCTGATTCCCCGATTTCGGTGGTCTTTATGCTTAAAATTGGCATTTTATTATCCTTGGTTGAAGTTGGTAATTATCGTCTACTTCATCTGCGCCGTCTGGCATATATTGCGCCGAATGCATTATTTGTATTAACAGAGAATGTTGATTGAATAGAAAGATAAATTGTGGTCGTTCCTGACAAAGAATACCTCTGAATTGGCACACAAAAATTATAATAGGTTTGTGAAAAAACCGCCAATCCCGTAGAACCAAAAGAAGGCCCCGAAACCAGTGACCCGTCTGGCAAGGTAGCCGAGGTAGTAGACGTCCAGCCTTGAATTGATTGTACAAGCGTTGCAGCATTTCCATTGCAGCCAACATTGCCCCATACGTCCCAGTCGCCAGCTGTTAGGCTTACGCTTGTAACATTAGCGGGTGTAGCAGTTGTGATGCTGCTGGCGCCTGAAAGCAAAACTATTGTTTGCGCCTCTTCTCCTACGCTTAAAGCGGCTGCCGCATTATTTGTAGTTGTACCGATTATCCCGGCTGTAGAGCTAAATGATAAACTGGTTGCGCTCGCTGCCCCAAGTGTTGGTGTAACAAAAGTGGGTGAATTAGATCCCACATAGTTGCCCGTTCCAGTGGAAAGGATAAGGGGAACGTTGATCATGTTATTTGTAGCCATTTCATTCCTTATCTGACGCGTCTAGCCCACAAAGTACCGTAAGCGTTGGTGGTGGAAACAGTAAAAACGGCTTGCAATAAGAGGTAAACAGTTTGGTTTCCACTAAAGCGCAAGGGAGTGCCCGCTAAGTCGACAACAAATCCATACGTCTGACCCCCTGCAAAAATAGCAAGACCAGTAGAAGATATTGTCTCACGCGCTGTTAATGTGCCATTGGCTGTAGCAACAGAGGTATTGATCCACCCGGCCATCGTCTTAATAACTGTAGTAGCACCACCAGTGAACCCAACGTTACCCCAAACGTCCCAGTCACCAGCAGTTAACGCAATAGATGTTAACGTAGTCGTTGTAATATTTGGAACACTTACCGCATTCGCTACTGTTATTTGACTACTAATAACCTCACCAACACTGAGTGCAGTAGCATTGTCATTGGTTGTTGTGCCAATTAATCCACTTGTTGACGAAAATGTTATACTACTCGCTGACGCAACACCAAGCGTAGGCGTTATCAACGTGGGTGAATTTGCTCCAACAAAACTGCCTGTACCCGTTGTACCGCTTAACACAGCATTATTAACGTTATTATTAAATGCCACAATTCACCTCACGCAACAGTAACGCCAGCCGAAAGAACAAAGCGCGTAACCCATGTTGTGTTAGCTGTTACGCAAATAACTTCAATTTGATCTTTTGCTCCTGCCGATGTGACTGTGCCCGCTGAAGAAGATGTACTAATCCCAACCGCAATAGTTTGTCCTGTATTCGCAGTTAAGACCCAACCACCAGCGCCATTGCCAGCTATAGATACTCTATCTCCGACTGCGGCCGTAGCAGGTAAAGTAACCGTAGTTGCACCAGCATTCTGGATGATATACCCACTATTAACGGCAGCCGCCTGCGTAGTACCCGCAACACCACCCCATGCCATGCCTTGCGCACTATACGCAACAGTCCCGCCAGCGCCGAAATTAACACTAGATGAGTCAGTCCCGGTAAAAGTTAATGTGTTACTAGCAGTCAGCGTCTTGCCGTCAGCCACCGCTAATGTGGAGCTTGTTGCGGGGGCTGTAATGGCCATTTTATTAACGCTGGTAGCTGTAGCAACACCAATGTTGGGTGTTGTCAAAGCAGGAGACGTAGAGCCGACGAAACTTACGGTGCCCGTCTGGCCTGACAAAGATGTATTCACTGCATTATTTGTAGCCATTTAGTGTTTCCTCTATACAATCGTTATCGCACCCTGTACGCCACCACGAGTAGTCCACTCAGTCGACGCAGTAATACAAACCAAATCAACCGAATCATACTGGTTGCTAGAAGCAATACTGCCCCCAGCACCCACAGAAGAAGCTACAGACCCAATATGCACTTGTTGCCCAGCACCTTGTGCCACACTCCAGCCGCCAGCGCCTTGACCGACAATGCTGATAAGATCGCCCACGCTTGAGGTGGTTGGCAATGTGAGCGTAACTAAAGTGCCTCGGTTGCTGATATAGCCGTTGTTGGAGGTCATTTGCTGTGTTGCTGCGGTGATGGCATACCAACTGAAAGATCCAACAGACCCAGTCGACAGCAACGTAAACACAATGGCCGTGGTGCCCATCGTGAACGGGCCGGGGCCTGTTTCTTGGTAGGCCCTACCAGCACTAATAGTGCCTTGGTTGACCAAAACCACCTGGTCTTCTGCTATCTCAGCGGCCTGATCGTAATCGGTGGCGCGCGTCATAACCCAGTTAATCGCGCCAGACCCAACCACCGTTACCGTGTAAATACCGTTCTGCAATTGTGAGGCCTGGTCTTTAACCAAAACCCTGTCACCAACAGCCGTCGCAACACTATCAAGCGTTAACGCAGCCATCGCACCAGCATTCGTTAAAGTAGCTCCTACACCTAACGCACCATTAGCATACACAACCGTCAGCGCAACCGTCGTAGCAACGCGTACAGCCGACTTTGTGCTATAGCCCTGCGCTGTCATATAGAAATTAAATTCGTCGCTTCTAACGTACTTTTTGGTCGATCCAGAAGCCGCTTGCGTCGTATCTGTAGTATCCACTGCTGGCGTTAAATCCGTACCCTTCGGAGTACCGGTTCCTAACGCACTAATCTTTATTTGTGCCATGTTGTTACTCCGTGGTAAGGAAGTTACCGCCCTCAGTTAAAATAAAAGTACCGCCTTCTGTCGTCAGGTCATGCTGCTGGCCAGACGGCGGCAGTACGTTATCATCGCCATCACCAAAAGGCGTGTGAACCAGTGGATTGTAAACCACGTTCATGCCAAGCGGTGTGTTGAGTATGCTCATCGCTAGTTACCAAAAGGTGGCGCAACATAAAACAAAACACTCACCGCAGGACTCGTGATATCAGCAGTAATAAAACTCAAGGTATCCGTTGACTTCACAAACCGCGCCGCTGGATTAAGCTCCGATGTAGTCGCAGCAAACGCACCGGTTGGGGCAACAGCAGTCGTAAACGTGTCTACCCACACAGACGCCCCCGGCGTGTACGTGAAGACCGCAATCCAATTAGGGTAGGTATCCGGTACCGCAACACTTTGCGCAACACCTGCCGCTAGCAGCGCACTGCGCGCGTCAAGCGTAAAGGGTATACCGAAGCCGTTGTTACCCGCGATATCTCTTGTCATCAAAAACTTAGTTGCATTCATTGTTACACCAATCCTAAACGTGCATCACACACGTAATGATAATATATTGACCCAGTTGAATAATGCGTTCCGGCGTCACTAACAGCAGACGTTAATGACGTTAATGATACAGGAACAAACCCACACGAATTTGAGCTAGGCGCCGTTGAATTCCAATAAGTGGCCCACGCAACGTTTGCGCCCGCCGTGGCAATAACCCCACCAGATGTATAGGTTAAATATGCATAGACATTATTAATCGTGCCATCAGGAGCATATAAAACAAGTGACGGTATTGATGCGCGCTTAGTTTGATAATTGATTGAAAATGAACCCGAATAGACATCCGTAGTTTGGGCTACCGTGATCTTCATGGTAGACGGCATCGTATTCGCTTTGCAATTGAGAGCTACCCCCGTATTCGTTCCGGCAGCAGTGCCGGGGGCGTACGTCTTCTCATAAAAATATTGGCATTCGCGAAACACTGCATCAGCTGTTTGTGGCGCGGGCCTTGTAGGCACATCACCGGGCACAAGCGAGATAGAGTTAATCGCCACGCCATTGCTGCCGCCGTTATATGGAATTGGGCCAGTACCTACGACGATAGCAAAATAAGTTGCATTGGTTGGCACCGCTATCGCCGTTAAATCCCATCCGCTAAAACCGAAATCTTGGTAAGCCCCAGTCGTAAAAGTAGCATTTCCTAAATTATTGCTGCGCGTTACTTCTGTCCATCCAGCAAAAACAGCAGAAGGGTGTCCGTTTGCATCTAACGTGGTTACCAAGTTAACGCCCACCCCACCAGCCAAAGCCGCCGCAGTAGTCCACCACAGCGAAACCGTCATGGGAAATGCATTATTAGCACCACAAAGTACATTGACGGAGACACGATTCTTGAAAATGTCTTGCGCTGTCGCTTTGTCAACGTACTGAACTAATGCCGCTTTTGTTACGCCAGTGACATCAACCGAATCAATAAAAATACCACCAAACCCTAAATTGCTCGTTGCACTTCGTTGTACGTTAATCTTGTTGGCAACGCTTTGATACAATATCGTTTGATCCCACACGTAACTATTGATATTTGCATTACTGGCAGCAGTAACGGTAGAACTAATCTGCGCAGGATTTAAAGGAAAATCCCAGCCCACCAGATAACTAGAGATCGGCTTAGCTAACAAAGGGTCTTTGTAATAATGAAAAAGATGATCGAGCTGCCGCGCATTGGACTCTTCCAAAAACGGCGTGCTTGAACTCGCATTCTGGACACCAACAACCTGCACACTGGATATCTGCACCTCTTGAGCTATCGGGATATCAATGTAAATATCAACGTATCCAGATGGCGCATTATCCACGTTATTGATGGTGATAGCAGCTACACCAGAGATAGTCGCGAAACCACCCGGCGTGGTCGTCCCGGCCGCAATCTCTATAAAAGCCGCACCAGTGGAATTTGATGGCGCGTAATTAAGCGTTAAAGCCACCTCCGACGCACCAGCTTTCTGCGCCACAAACGTGCCGGACACGAAGGAGCTTGTCAACAATCGAGAGCTCACCGTTAGCCGCTGCCTCAACCATAGCTTCGTAAGACCTGCTGACCCAATGATATCCAACGCATAAGGCGGACTGCTTGGCGCGCCCTGCTCAGTGACTGCAACCTGCTTTACAGTAAATGTGCCAGTGCCTGACGTAACCACATCCCAATCAGGTGCAATGGATGACACGTAATCAGAGCCGGAGACTGTGTAGGTGTACCCAGAGGTTGGCGTAAATAAGACGGCCGAGAATTGCGTGTTACCAAGTTCGTTTGTTGTGGACTCAAAGATATCTGACGGATTTAAAGGGGGCGTAACACCGGGGGGCTGTGCTGACAAACTAAATTGTGCAACGCCCGTGCTAGATGCCACAGAAATGCTGTAGAGCTCTACTGCTCCCGCCGTTGCATCAGCAGGAGTACCCACATAAGGGTACATGAAAACTTGCACGTTTTCGCCGCTATTGTCGATTGTAGACCCTATGCTGGATAGCGTTAGCGGGTTTGGTAACGCAGTGTACTGGAAAACATTGGCCGATACTTCCGTTTGTTGATAGATCGGCTTTAAGGTAGACGTATTGTCAATGTAAAAGGTTATGCTTCCGCCTGCCAATAGCGCGCCTGTGGACTTATCGTGCAAGACTTGTTGCAGAGGGAACATAACCAGCAGGTTAGGAGAGGGTAAAGCCACCGTTTGCATCCTTTTACGTAACTGTTGGAATTAGTTTACCGGAAGTGGGGTGGAGTGCAAGGGGGTGGGGTTATGACAGGCGCTTTAACAATGCCTGCGCTCTTAGTAGCTGCGTCCCCGTTAATTGCATTGCTGGATATTTTTTCCCATGTTGGAATGCCGAAAGCAGATCTTTATCTTCGGCGCTTAATTCTGGGAATTTTTTTTGGGTTTGGGTTTTGGGGTTTTTGATTTTTGGTAATCCACCTAATCTCTTATATATTTTAAGTTCTGTTTTAAGTTCTATTATATCCAGTTTCTGGACGGGTGTATCCAGATTCTGGACTGGTGCTTCCAGATTCTGGACTGGTGGATAATCTATATACAGCATATTATTTAGGCAATTCTGGACTTGTGTATAAGAGCTAGACAGCCTAAAACCCTTGCTGTATCTGAGTTGATAGCTCAATCCTTGTCTTTTGATAAGACCTTTTTTTTCAAGAGATTTCAGTGCTTCGAAAACACTACTTCTTTTGTACAAAGTATTAGCACACAATTTATCACTAGAATAAGGAAAGGGGAAATCGTTTCTCAGGAGGAATCCAAGGAGCTTAAAAAGTACTGTTGCATCGCGCCTGTTAAGATTATATTTGCCAACTACGTAGGTGTGAATTTGCTTGGATGTCGGTGTGATGAATTTTGCTGTTGCGTTTTTACTAGTCATGTTATATACTTACTCCGTAATTAGACGTTACAAATCCAGCCACACAGGCGCTAACCTCGTGTGGCAACCCCTCCAGTATACTAACCCCTTGATTCCAAAGCCATTAAATATTAATACCTAGTGTGTATATTCTTTTCATTCATTATGTCATATACTTATGTACATGGTTAGTTGAGGTGCGTAAAATGGAAGAACTAAATAAACGCGTAGAAGCACGCCTCGATAAGATTGATGGCAAGATAGATTTAATTGTAGCGCTGCTGGTGGGAATTGCGGGTGGACTGGTGTTTGTTGCGATTATGCCGGTGCTTTTGCATTCTTTAACTTAGACGTGAAAAACCGCAACTGGTGCGGTTTAGGGGGGGTGTTGTTATGGATGTGTTGGATTTTCTTTATCTTTTGGGATGTATTATGGTGGTAATCTTTTGTAAGGATTAGTGCGTCATTAGTTCTATTCCCTTCTTTGCACCAAAGCTAATCCCAAGGCCTGTAAGAATCTTTTTGGCTAAATCAAATTTCTTATCAAAGTTCTGTTTCTTTTTTATCTCTGGGTGCAGCTTTCTAAGTCTGTCCATTTGCGAAGATTCTTCTTTTAGAACATTCTGAGTTGATGGTATTTTGCGATTCTCTCCAACTAATTTAGAGATAGTGGGGTGAGCATAATAATCTTGCTGCAAACCACGCCATCCGGTCATGTTGTCTTTGAGCTTCTCAGCTAAATCTTTGCTTCCTGACTTAGCTAAATGGCTATGTATTAAATCATTTATATCATCGCGCAATGATAGCATTTCTTCGCCGACATCCTGCTCGGAACCTAGTGGCGACGCCTTTCTTTTAGTGCCCCTGTTAAACAATTCTGTTTGAAGTTTTCGCAATCTATCAAAATCACCATCTTTTGCTTTATCTACAAAGCTTTTGAACTGCCTTGTTTTTGGGCCAATTTCTTTGATGTCTTTAAAGATTTTAGGGTTAATCGGTATGCTGCCAATATCTCGTTTTTTTACTTCTTTTCCAACGCTTTCAAACCCCTTTGATAGCTTGTTTTTAAGGGTGTCATGGCCAGCTTGAATTGCTTTGAATGGATCTGGATTAAACTTATTAGACAAACCCTTAATTGCATTAACGCCAGCCTTAGCGCCCATTACTCCAAGCTTTCCAGCACCAACAACTTCTGGAGCATGCGCTATCATTCCTTGAATCATTCTATCTGATAGCGTCCCATCTCCCTGCTGACCAAGCATTTGGGCGAAGTCATGATCCTGCTGATGAGGAATCTGTGCCGAATAATCTTGTTGTTGCGATCGGCTTATATATTCATCTCCCGGCATTTGTATGCCTTGAAATGATTGAAGCCCATGCTCTACTGATTGACCAAGATCGTATGGCGCATTCATTATGCGATGACCTAGTCCTGCCACGCCTGCCGTAATATTTCGCGGAAGCTTTGAAAGAAAACTTTCTTCTGTCTGCGCGGGCGCTCCACCAAGCACCTGATTAATTTCCTCATCTGTTGCATCGTCAGGAAATGAATGGATATTACCTTCAAATTTAATTTGCTTTGCCATCATTGCACCTATTATTGAGGAACTAAACGCCCAGAAGCATCACGAATATATTCAATAGCCCCAACATCAGAAGCCGCAGTTTTCCTATTTGGATAAAGCGTAGATTGCGCTTCAACAGTATTGCGATCAAGCTCCTTCTTTAATTCCTTCAGTCTTTTTCGGTAATCCACATCAGATTCAAAATTCCCTCTATCTAATATTTCAGCCGCGGCTTTGATGCTTTCATTTGTGTTTGGCCAGCCTTTAGCTTTAGCATAAGTTTCAGCGGCTTCTTTTACCAATGCATTATGAACTGCGGCGCCAGCCCTATCCGGCGAAAATCTCATGGGCGACCGCTTGGAAACGAGAGAATCAATCATCCGATTGACTTTTGGAACATTTGTAATAATATTTTGTTGCTGGGTTTTCATTGCATTGGTTAATGGAATTGCTATCCCACCCGGCTCACCGCCCGCGTTTGATACAGTAACTTTCCCACTGGGATAGGTTGTAATAACTGTAGATACGCCAGTCTTTGGATCGTATTTTGTCTGCTGCGTTTTCTTGTAACCCTTGGCCTCTAACATCTTTTTAGCATAAGGCGAAGAATCGTACAGCTCATCAAAACTAGATAAATTAGCGTTACCTTCATTAACTACCTGCGTATTAGCTGGCAGTTTAGGCTTATTTAAATTACTAAAATCGCGGCCTTCATCCGATGGCATCTGCAACGGTTCGTCGGTAGTTGATTTGGGAGTGCTCCCGCTTTGATATGCATCAAACATAGCCTTATCAAAGTCGTTTGACCGTCCCGCTGCTTCTGCCCCATAACCAGCCGCTTGGGCCTGAGCCTCAAGCAACTTCTGCCGATACGGCAGAAGCCCCAGATTACCTTGGCGCAACTGCAAACCGGCTTGCTCGTTTTGTTCAGCATACTTCGCCTTAGCCGTATTAATCTTATTACTCAACTGCTGCGCAAGCAAAGCCTCCGAAAGCGTCTTAGGCTTCATCTTGGCTTCATGGAAATCGCTATAAGTTTTAAAGCCAGAGCGCAACGCATTGGCGAGGTCAAACCCACCCATATCGGCTGCGTCTAGTTTCTGGAAATTCGGTAGGTTCAGTGCCATGATAACCCCTCACTTACAGGAAATAAGGGGCGAAAGTGCCCGCCGTCTTAAATAAATTAGCCCAGTTATTCCCGCGACGCTGATTGTCTCCAGCCGCTGCGTTATACGCCAACTGGCCCTGAGACCCTAGAACATTCCCAAGATTCTCGCCGTAACCTGTAGATGCACCATAACCCTGCTCCTGAAACTTCTGCTGACCTTGTTGCCCCATGCCAAACGCGCCCATCAAGTTTTGCATGTAGTCGTTATAGTCTTGGCTCGCAATGTCATTGCCCATCTGCATGTTTTGCTGTTGGCTGGCTGGTGTCCCGAGCATTCCTCCAGCGGAAGCCGCGTTATTTCCTGCATTCATGGCCTGCTGTAGCTTAAATTGATAGCCCGGAGACTCTTTGTAGCCCTTACCCAAGTTTGCCATAAAAGCACCTGGGTCTTGGGTCATCTGGTCATACTGGGCACTAAGCTTGTCACCAGCTCCCTTACCCTGATCGATAAAAGGCTGGTAATACGGCTGCATAGCACCCGGAATCTGTGACATATAGCGATTAGCCTCATTGGCCGGATTCTTGTTCTTGCCAAATGCTTGTGAAAACCATGACATGTTCGTACTCCTAAACTAAAGTGACGCGTTTAAATAGAGGAACTGCGCCCCCGCTATCAACACTAAATACTATGGATGGCGTCGCTACAGGTGGCCCTCCTACCGGAAAATCTGGAACATAAAGACATGTCCCAAACTGGCAAGTATACTGACCCAATGTATTTAAGTTGTTTTGTATTAAGAGCATATTTGCGTAGCTTTGCGTAGGAACCACGCACCCTTCATTGCCAAAAAGTGTTTGCAGGCCATTAACCAAAGCCGTCCGGAAGGTGAGCTCGTCATCCGTAGGATTTTTTTGTTCGTCTACCATTTTGCCTATTGGCAAGTTTGGGATCCGGATTACTGTCATTGGTAGGCCTCAATCAAACCATTGTCAACCACCACGAAGCGGCCAAAGCCCAGAAAACGAATCTGAAAGGTTGCATCATTGGCTTGCCCTAACCGCTGGAAAATAAACCGACTCTTACGCAGGCCCAATGCGTTCATAGGGATTTGAATATGACTTCCAAATGATTCCGCTCCGTCTCTTGAGATGGATAAATCCACTATCTCCGAGGCTATTTGATAGCTAACCGTTGGCAGTACATTAAATTCCTCTGCGAGAAACAACCCGTCCTCTGTCAATATGTCCGCCAAGTCTTCCGTCGCAAGGTTAAAGCCTTCGTTCTGAATGGTGCCCGTATTGATGATAGTATTGGGTTGCCCGTTTTCGATCGTAAAGCCTAGGCTTCTCATGATAAAATAGCGCTGGCTGGGCAAGCGCAACGGTGGCGTTATGCGTATGCGCGGTATTTGCTGGATGTCGTCAGGACTGTTCTCTATATCTGTAAACTGCGTTCCGAACTCAAATAGATTTCCGCCGTTCAACGATACAAAGTAATATTTATTGTTGAAGAAAACCACGTTTCTTGCGATGTGGTAGTTGGCATCCTCGTCTGATACCGTGAAAAACTTTTTGGTATTCATATCGTACGCGTAGCTGAGGTTGTCATCAGGAAAGGTAAACTGATAAATGATGTGCCCGTCCTGACGAAACAAAAAGCCAGTGCAATTGCTGGGATTGCTTAAGTTGGCTAGCTTGAAATCGATGCCGTCGGTTGATATGCGCGCAGCTTGTCCCCCGCTATAAATCATGATTGACGCACCCGCCACATCGTTAGATGCCAGCCAAAATATGAAGTTATCAAGGGATGCAATGCTTGAAGCGTTTAAGCAGCCATAGTCTACGTTGTTTGTGCTGTTGCGCTGGTATGGGAAGAGCGCAGCACCTATGTTTTGCCAAGGCTCCCCAATGGTATGGCCGAGCAGTAAAAGGCTATTTCCGCCCCCCGGAACTGGGACAGCAGCTTGGACAGTATCGGGCTTTCCTTGAAGAGCGCCCTGATAAGTACCGGCACCCGTCCATGTAAGGGCGTCATTAAGCTTTGATAGATACCATGCATTACTGCTTGTGTCGGCTAGTATTAAAAATCCGTCTTGAAAGGAAATATAACCGGGGGTGCTGGCTGGAACTGTTACGGCGGTTACGGGGCCTGCTGGCGCCGTAAGCCAATTGTATACGTATATAGTCTTGTTTGTGCCATCTGATATAGCTATTTCGCCGTTGTTATTTTCAGCGATAAACACATCCCCGGATGAATTGCCTAAATTGCCAATATTTGTTGCGGTTGTGACGCTGGCATTAATAACGTAGGCGCTGCTGCCCCACACGGCCACCATTAGGTTGCCGCGAGAGCTAACATAAATCCCGCGGCCTTCGGCTGTCGGTGCTTCTGTGAGTACATTTTTGTAGCCAGCGTATGGCACAAGGCATTCGTCGCTGATAAGCATGTTCCAAGTTTGTTCTTGGCTGATTTTGGGGTAACGCCCGAAGGTATTGGCACCAACGATACCTGCGGGGATTTCTTGGATTTCTTCGCGTAGGTTAGGGACTGGCATTAGACTGTCCAACCTTGACCCACATTGACCTGTTGCCAGTCAAGCACGCCGCCTTTGCCTGTAAAGTAGCTCACCTTTCTAAGGCTTAAATCGGGAGGGCTGACGTCGATGAGTTTTTTTACGATCTCGCGCATTTTAAGCTGCGAGCCTTCGGGAAATGTGTTCCCGTAATCCTGACAGATATATTCTGCAAGTGCATAGCGCAGGTATTCGATGTAGAAACCGTCATACGTAAGTTCAAGGTCGTCATCTAGGGCTACGCTGGTCAGACCAAACTTCCCAGATAACTTGACGGTATAGACGGCATTAGGCTCAAAGTACAAGTATATTCTTGTGCCACCTAATTCGCGCTCTTGCCGCCATGAGAACGGCAAGCTTTGTATGTTGTCTATGCGCGGAGTGTTGAAAAAGTCACGTCGTGACATTTCTGTCATCGGGAAGCGCACATCACCGAGGTTGAAGGTGATGGCTTCGATTTGCAATAAATTGGGCCGGTAGTATTCTTCGGTACCGGCAATCGTGGGAAACGAATCCCGTCTAAAGTAAGGAATTAGGCGCACGTCGGAACCTTTGACGGCGAGCAGGGCATTAAGCAGATCTAACCCATCCGCAATCTGCTCGCCACTTACTGTCTGCAAGCCTCTAGCTACTATCTGTGACAGGTAGTAGCTCTTAGTAATCAGCTGCCGAGCGGTATAAGCCATGCGCCTAACTCCTCAATCAGTTAAAGGACGAAGTCGTATCCTGCAACTTTGATGTTTACTGCGTCACCGCCATTTGACACCTTGTAGTCAATCTCAGGCACAGCACTTGTTACTTTAGACATAACCATAACGTTATCGCTGACGACTACTGAAGTTACTTGACCGGTAATGGTAACAGCGTCGCCAGTACCATTTCCTGGTGTCATGTTCAGGACGCGAGATGCAGCACCCGGAGTAAAGGCGAAGGCGATAGACACTGGGGTATCTTCAACGACAGGAACCAAGTTGGTTAACGCAACAGCGGTGTAGGAGGTTTGTGCCCCTGCGGTTACAGCGGTAGCTTGTGGTGCGTCGTAAACGAATTTACGGTAGCAAGAGTTACCAGCAGTCCAGTAGCCTTTTAAGAAGTGCACGGCGGAATCAGATACAGCATAACCGATTAATGCGTAGGCGCTGTAGCCAAAGGGCATTAATGGGGTTGCTGACAATGAAATCATAGCACCTGTGGCTTGTTGAGCAACTGGATCCGCGATTACGTAAACGTAGTATATTTTGCTGGCTGCAAAACTACCGGTATCGATACCATTCAAGCCGCTGTTTGCCGCATTGATGGTGAGCGCTGAACTAACAGACAATTGATAGACGCCGGTAGAGTCTAAGATAGACCCGGTGGCTATGTCTAATTTGGTGTTAGGGGTAGCGACGTTATTTGAGATCTTAAGGCCATTGGCGTACTTCCAGTCTACTTGACCGAACTGAATTGATGAAACAGGCATGATTATTATCCTCATTATTGTTGTTTATGGTGCTCATTATGATGTTTCCTGCAAAGCCACCTCACGTCAAGTGGCTTGCTGTAGTCATCATGGTGCGCATGTACGTCTTTATCTGTTTCGCATACTTCACAAGATTGTGGAATCAAAATACCGCACTTCTTAGCCAAATATGTGATTCTTCTTGCGCTCGCTTTAAAAAGTTGTTCATCATTTCTAAATGGCAATCTTTTTTTTCTAACTAAATAATTGCATTTTGCACAATGACTTTCTTTTATATGCGAACCTTCCTTTTTAGCGCCGCACATGGAACAAGTGGGGGCTCTTCCGTCATGATGCTTGTATCGCCTGCCTTCTTCTGCGCTCTTTATTTGGTATTTTACTCGCTTACATTCGCCACAATAAGAGTCGCGAGGATTTTCTTTAGTCTTTCCACATGTTGCACAATCCGGCTTGTCTCTCTCCTGCCAAATTGCACGCTCACATGCCGAACAATACCCACGCTCTTGATGCTCTTTAATGCCTTTGCAGCGACTGCAATAAATACCGCGCTTAGCAACCGATCCATGCTTAGCTCTATGAGCTTTAGCATCACGCCTAGCCTTCGCCTTCTTATTCTCAATGCGACACTCATCACACAATTTCTTTCTAAGAGTACTCTTCTCTCTTCCACACCCACAAAGCAAACTCGCCATATTACACCCTTATGTCATCTCTAAAGTAGGCTAGAATAACATAAGGGAATCATATAAACAAAGGCCTAAAGTGGAAGTATTATTCTCATGGAGTTCTCGGGTACCAATGCGCTACCATGGATTTCATCACGCACATACGACCTGTTATTCATTCCGAACTGCGAACCGAAGTAGTGTCTGATGCTGGCGCCTGATTCCTCATCCTGCATATTAACAGTGGTGAATGGTGATTCATCTGGCAGTTGTGGCATGGCCAAGTAGAACTGGTCGCCTGAGTGGATCAATCCCGCTTTATGAGATGGCAGTGGTGTCACTGTCATGCCTGCAGCAATTGCGTTGTTTAAGTTTTGGTTTGCATTCGCAGCCCACACCAAGCCAACGCTATTGATGGTTTGGATGCTAACAGTCACAGCACCAGCAACGGTTGCAGCATCTGCAATTGCGCGGAATTGCACTGGTTGACTAGACACGGCATGACCAATGAAAGTCAGGAATCGCATGTTAGGCTGACCGCTTACGCCGTCGTTAAACTGGAACATGTCGCCCGCTTTAATCGCGTTTGCATCAGTACCGCCAGTAGGTTCAGTGAAGCTAATGGTCGTTACGTTTGCGCCTGTCGCGTCATTTGTGCTGACGACTGTCATGACGTTGTTAGGACTTGCAGTATCACCAATTGTACCTGATACGTGCGAAGGCAACAGGTTTGATTTAAACCACTCGCAACCCGCGAACTCGCCCAACATCCAAGACATTGCAATGTCGTTATTGCGGTTTTGTGCAAATTGATTCAAGCCACTGCCGATAATAGCGGGGATGCTCACCATGGGTAACAGGCCATGCAATTTACCTTTAGCGGCGCCAAAATCTTCGAAGTTAGCGATTGCTTGGGCTAATTGTGTATAGCTATTGATCGGGGTAACACCGTCACCGTAGAAGCGGAATGGGCCAGATTGATATTGTACAGTGCCGAAGTTAGCGTTTTGTGGATCGTTAACAGTCACGCCAGATACGACGTTTTTCAGGATGTCGGTTTCAACTTTTGTGCCCAGCTCCAGCATAGCTGCTTTGCCGAATCTGTCCATATACTGCTCAACGTTAAATATAAATTGTTGGTCGGTATATCCAGCGGAGACGTTGAATGCTTGAGAGCAAGTCAAAGACTGTACGCGTTGAGTAGAGGGTTGTTGTGTGATAACAAGACCGGCATAAGTCTGATAGCGCGGTGTGGTATCAAAAGTAACAGTATCGCCCAAGTTTGCGACCAACTTGTTGAAGTCTTTAAACTTTTTGTTGGATTCGCTGATAGCATAGAAACTGTTAAGCAACCATGCAAGCTCTGCTTTTTGATAAGTCTGTACGGTTTGTAAGACGTTTGTTGGTGTAGACATCGTTAATACTCCGGAAAAGTGATTTTTCAGGAATGGTTACGGTCTTGTGTGCGCTTACTTCCTAAACATCTTACGGAAGTCGCTAACACTCATCGAACCAGTATCCATCCCTGCGCTGTTCGAAGTTTTAATCTGATCTAATGGGTTTTTACTCGATGTTTCTTGAGCCAAAGCATCCTGATTTTGCTTGATTGAGTTACTCAGGTCATACATTGCTTTTGCTGCAAGCTTGGGTTGGGCGTAAGAAAGCGCCACCAAATTACCCATTTTCATTGGGTTATCTAGCAACTCTTTCATAATGTCCGCGGTATTTTCCATGCTATTGGCCATCTGTACTATAGATGATAGCGACGAATAATCCAGGTCATTAAGCTTAGCCTCAAGTCCAGGGTGTCGCTGCTCAGCCGCTTGCATCTTTTGCACAAACGAATTAACCGTCTGCTCTGTTTGCATCTGTTGCACGTGGTCTTGCAGTAACTGCGGAGCCTGCTCTGATATCATGCGACGAATATCATCGGGGGACATTTGCGCCATACCACCCAATTGACTAGGGGCTTGGCTGGGATTAGCAGCGGGTTGTTGTTCTTGTTGCTGTTGTTGCTGTAATTCCATTAACGCCTCCTGACGGCCTTTGTCGTATGCTTTTTGTTTTTCTCGCTTTACGACATCGCTAACTTGCACCTTGTTATACATCGGTGCTTGTTCGTCATTACCAGTGGGCTCGTTCGCCTGTACATCGTCTAAAACTTCATCAGTCATATTAATCCTTCATTTCGACTTTTAGCGGTGTCACCGTAATAACGTTGCGTGTCGTGCAAAGATTCGGCCAAGTTATCGTGTGGCGACGTGATTTGTGTCTAATTTAGCATTGTGCGTTAGGCGTAGCAAGTGTCGCCGTTATTTCTTGGCTTTCTTTTTTTCTTTTGCCAGTGAGTAGCTGATTGCAATTGCTTGATTTATGGGCTTTCCAGCGCTGATTTCGGCACGGATGTTAGCGGCTTTGCCTTCCTTTGTTTTGGCTTTTTTGCCTTTGATTAATGGCATTTGTACCCTCTCCATTTGGGTTTATGTCGCCAGCAGGGGTATAGTATTGTTCCCACTATCGTTCGCTCCTGTCATGCAGTCTTTCCATGATGCGTGTGCGTTCAGCCTGCGATACGCCGGGAGTGTGACTGTAGAGTGCGCGAGAAATGTCTTCTCTTTTGAATCCATCCCGCTCTAGTTTTGCGATACCGTGCTTTGTATCGAGATGCTGTTCTGTGATTTTATATTTAGTAGTCATTATCTTCGAGTTCCTTGTCTGGCAAATGCATACCCGGCATTGAGGCTGGGCAATATACGCCGCGTCTTATTTTATTAAGCGTGGTTTGCGAGATATTAAAGTTGTCCATTATTTCTACATCGCTAACACGCTTGCTTATCCAGTATGTAATTTTTCGGTAATCGTCTCTTGACGGTAGTCTTTTGCCCTGCGCTGATTTATTTTTTTTTGTTCTCCAGTGCGATTTTTCGCGAAATATCTTTTTACCCTTTTTATCTGGCTGCCAGCCGTCCATGCTAACGTCATCAATGTCGGCGTAGCGTTTAGTGCTGTACTCGACACTCTCGATTGCCATGTAGTTTGATAAGTATGCCATTACTCACCTTTTGTTATCTCGTGATGCAGCTTAACGTTAGCGCGATGGCTTTCATGCTCCGCCATCGTGCGCGCATGTTCGCGTCCTTGTACTTCAGCAATTTTGGCGGCAGCATCAAGCGCATGATTTTCGTGGCTCGTTTGCGCCTCCTCAAGTCTTACCGCGCTGTCGATTTGAGACTGCGTTACTTTGGCCTCTGCTTCTAGTATCTTACTGTCGTTTAGTATTTTTTCGTTTGCCATTTTAGCTATTGCAATTTGATTATCAAACTCTTGTTGTTGTTGCTCCATTTGCATGCGCTGCATCTCTAGTTGCATTTTCATTTGGTCGCCTTGCGCCTGCATCTTAACTTTTTGCATGTCGGCTTGCGCTTTTATCATGCGTGGATCTTGTTGCATCGCCTGCTGCTGCATTTGCTGTGCTTGTTGTTGCTGTTGTTGTTGCTCTTGCAGGAACTGCGGCACAGCTTCTTGTAGCTCATCCGCTCCATAAATACTGATATTCTTCGTGAGTATCGGGAGTCCGCGCGGGGAATTCATGAAGGCATTAAACTCCTGGCTTACGCCCATAAGAGCAGTAAGTTGCTGTAATGCTTGATTTTTCTGCACTTGGAAATTTACGCCCGCTACAATCTGCACATGTATTGCCGATTGTTCGTAATCAATGTACGGCGCGCCCTCCTCGTTTACGGGCTGATATCCGCTCTCACCTTGTTTTGTGACAACCGGCAACTGCCTTTTACCTGTCAAATACTTCGGCATCAAATCAACAATCACATTCCCCAGCTGCGTCCACGCAGCAAGATACCCGGCAACGTACGGCATTGCAGCGGCATTACCAACTGACGCCGATTCAATGATCGCTTTACCCGACAAATCATTGTCATTTTGCCCCAAGTTACTTGCGTAGCTACCCAAAATAGTTTGCGTTGTGCTGTCAGCAATGCTAAATGTTGCCATAACCTCAGGGGGTGCAGGCACGTTCTGCACCTCGCGAATAGGATTAGGAATCGCGGCATCTGGGTTGTTTTCCATAAACGCGTTAACAACAACAGTATTAGCACGCTGCACATCGTTCAGCGCATCAAGATAATCTTCCTCTTGCGGTATCGCCTCTTTCATTACGATAAATTTGTGTTGCACAGCGTTTTCAAGATAATTACCAAGACACTGCATGCTGAAATTCTTTAAATCTTGGATGCCGCGCGTGTGATAAACGTATGGGCGCGTCATCTGATAACTCGCCCCTGAGCTATTTTGGCGCAAGTTTATGGAATTACCATCAACAAAAATGTGTGGGAGATAGCTATAGTCTGTCTCCTCGTATTCCAAGCACTCGTTTTCGTTGAGTTTGTAGCGACAAATTGTTTCCAATTCTGTCCAGCGTGGCTTTCCGACCATTACCGGCATCTGCTCAATAAATTGCTGCTCTTCCCAGTATGCTGCTAGCTTTTTGTAGTTGCGTGTGGAGATGACGCGGCCATTCGCGAGCTGCACTATCTGTGTGCGCTTCTTTTTCTTTTCGTAATAGTCAGCTACCAGCGTGATTTTCTTTTGTTGCTCGTTGCGATATGACCAGCTAAATTCTTCGACGTTGCGGGTGTAAGAGATGGCTTTGTTTGCGTCAGGGTATGCACGATTAAAATCATCTTCAGTCATCGGGAAAAGCTCAAAGCAGTATTGCCCATCTGCTTTGTGACTTGTGCGCGCCATCGGGTCAAATCCGCACAGGGTGGGCTCGAAGACGCGCGCTGTCTTAATGATTTGCTTCATTGACATGGGTGACGCGTACTCTGTCCAAACTTTGATGACCGAAAACCCGCCGGACAAAAGATCTTTGTACACCTCGTACGACATTGAGTTTTTGTTGGCTTCGTAAATGATGTGTCGGATATAGCCTTCTACAACATCAATCACCTGCGGATCGATTGGCACGCCTTCGGCCGGTGTCACGTCAATGCTTGGCTCATGTTTTGCAAACTCTCCGAGCAATCGAGAGATGTACGCCTCGAGAATGTTAGCTTCAATTATGGGCTTTTTAAGAGTGCGGAGCATTGTGCGCTGAGATTCAGAGATTGACGTCTCAAAGACGTATTTCCGAAACTCGTGGAAACGGTCATAGTTTTGCTTAAAATACATATAGCTGGAGCTTATATTCTGCTTTATGCGTTCAAAGTCTGCTTTACTGACTGTTGCCATACACAAGATTCCTTGCTCGAGAAATTGCTTTTTGATTGCTCATGAGTTTACCAGCTATTTTGCTTGATGAGCTAGTATTTTCAAATGCCGAAACTGGTTGCGCAAACGTTAAGCACAAAGCGTCGGAGCAATCGGGCGAGCGGATGCCGCGTTTTTTCATTTCCGCTTTTTGCTCCATGACAAGCCTGCTGTTGCTATCGACTTTATAGCGTATACCGCAGATGTCAGCGTGCAGTGCGTTGTCGTCGGGGACTTGTGTGGGTTCGTCAAGCAGCCATGCCCTGAGCTCGCCCCACATTTCGCTGCGCTTGTTGCTGTACTTTTTTGCGTCAAGCGGCTTAGCTCCGGCGTTGACCGCTACTATTATATGTCTGTGTCCGAGTTCGTTGAGTCTATCAACTACACCTGCGCCGAGTCCGCCGACATCGACAAAAACTTTAGCTGGGCGCTCGGTTGCTATGATGTTGTGTACTATACCGACGATCTCCATCAAATCTTTTTTAACGTACGCTTCAAGATCAAATGCAACGCGTCCTTGTCTGCGAATGATGGCCGTTCGGTCGTCTCCGAATCTCGCGGGATCTACTCCGAGCAGTAGCGGGCCGTACTTTTCGCATGTAGATTTGCGCGCTCGCATGACAAGCGAGGCATCAATGTATGTGTCTTCGCCTGTCAAAATAAACGCATCTGTGGGAGTGCAGGGATATTCTTGCTGAAAGGATTTTTCGCCGTCTTGGCCCGTGACTGACAGCTCTGCTATTTTAGAGCGACGCCATTTTATTTGCTCGTAATCAAGCGCGTACGCATCGATCAGCGCTTGCTCGTCTGTCGTTACATCAAAGCTATCAAACACAGGGCGCCTATACTCGTCCTGCCAAAACCAAGGAACAAAGATAGCAATAAAATCAGATTGACCGCCCTCCGCCATCTGCCACTGCTGATGAAAAAAATTGCCCACGCCGTTTGCGGTTGACTCTAAGATGATTTCAGTGCCTGGCTCGCTCGGCACCGCTTGAAATATCCCCATTGCGTGCTCTGATGCATTTGACCAAAACGCGGCTTCTGAGCCATGCAGCAGCTGGATCGTGGCAGATCGCCCAACGCTCTTGTTTTCCGCCGTTCCTAATTTGTAACCGCTATCTAAGTCACCGAATATTAGCTCTTTTGCGTTAGATGTAGACACAGTGGGCCGCACCAGCAAAGGAGTGTGTTCGTAATAGCGCTGAGCCATTTTGTATAGATTTTGAGTTGCGTCAAGGGCGTGGGTGAGTATAAATGCTTGCGTGCCAAAATGATGCGTTACGTTGTGATAAAATCTGCCCCCAACATACGTTGAGCAGCCTTGTTGCCTTCCTTTTAGTATCAATGCCCTTACTTTGCCTGTTTCTGCTTTTTGTTGCTCAAGCTTGGCGTGGATGTGCTTCTGTGCGCGATTGAGCGTAAAGGGCTCGACCGCGCCCGATTTGCTGCGTATTTTGAGGCATTTTAAGGCGTAGTGTTCGAAATTGTCTTTCAGTTTTTGGCGTATGCGCTTTTCTTCTGGATCCATCTAGTCCAAGGCTTTTAAGCCGTCCTCGTGCCGTATTGTAACTGTTGATTCTGTGTGCACTTTATCGCCGTAAACTTTTGGGGCTAACTTAGAAGCTTGCCATTTTATGGTGTCTACATGCAAACGCTGCAACGATACGCGCCCTGCATCAACACGCTCCACTCCGTCTTTGTCAATATATGTAGGCACACATGAGCTAATCTCATACAACCTTTCCGCCATCATCTCAGCTTGTCTCATTTTTGCCTTGGCGTAGTTCTCGGAAAAAGCATTGTGTACATGTCTCCACTCATATATTGTGTCTTCGCAAGGCATGTCGTCAAACATGTCGCATAATTTATTGGGCCCATAAGGTAGGGTCGCAATACGCTTACAAATTAAGTCAGCAATATTTTCATTATATTTTGTGGGTCTTCCGATTCCCATCATCTTCCCCTATTTTCTTTTTTACGCAAATCAATCTTATTGGGCGCAATCACAACAACAACAGGCTTTACAGCCACATGCCCAACGCCACCGCATACTTTACAATCCTTAATCATCCCACCCAAGCCTAACAGCTTCTTTCTGCCCATACATGAATCACATCGCTTAATATCCGTCATTCACTTATCCACATTTTCGGTTGATAACTATCAATAATCAAGTCTACACCGCACGCGCAGCGCAGTCAAAGTTAGAATCAGAAAAAGTAGTACATGCTGACTATCTAAAAACATGTGAAATAAATCATACATAATCATTGACAGTGCATAATCGTCATGTATAATGACTGACATACAAGGCAATCAAACAAAAAGGAGCAATACGATGACAACAGCTAACAACATCTATCAAAAGTGCTGGCAAAAACCAGCGGGAGAGCTTGCACGACAACTACAGTATGCGCAGCACTTAACGCAAAAAATGCCATCTGGGAAAACGCTGTATATCTTTAATGACGGCTCGCAAATAGCAGTCGATGGAACCCACGCACAATATTCTTGTCTCAAATGGCGTAAATAATTATATCAAACGGTTGACATAGGCTAGATGGTTAGGTATAATAGCTGCATACAAGAGAGGGGAGCAACAAGATGATGCAATACGGAGACTACAACGGCGACGAGGACGAGCTTGACGCCGAGCAGTGGGAAATCCACGAACAACGGTACAACGAAGACGAAGACAATTGGAGGGATGAAGAATGACACATTACGACGGTATGCATTACACAGTACAACAAGAGTTGATAGAGGGCGTTAACAGATGGACTTACTCGCTGCTGGAGAACAGGCCGGAAGGAATCGAGGAAATTGAATCACAAGACTGGTACGAAACAGAAGGGACGGCGGGGATGTTTGCTAGATCACACATTGATAGGCTGCACGATTTTCCGCTATAAAAAAAACTAATGAATATTATGAGGGGTGAGTGATGGCTTTTACAGAAGAACATATGGGAATGGGTGAAATGATGGCAACGAGTACCGCATCAATCATCGAAGAGGCTTTGGCCTACGATTTCACGGCGCATCTTGATTACAGCGACATGCCACGAATGCTGAAATCTGCATTAGACGGTGAAACATCGGAGCTATTCAATGTGGTTATGGCGATGAAACGGGCAATAAAGATATCTCTGCGTGCTGGTGCATCGATGAGTGATATGCACAGTGCATCGACTGAAACTATTGTTGATTTAGTTGTGAAAGAAATTAAAGAGGGGATTAGGGCGCGGAATGAGAGGGATGGTGAGTGATGTTATGAAAAGCGATATTTTAGAGGGGGTGCTAAACGAACAAAAAATAAGAGAACTAACGACCGGGATTATTGGACTAACGGAATTATGCAAAACCCAAAAAAAACATAATTTAGATATTGCACAATGTCTGTTTAACATCGAGGCCCGCTTAGAGGCACTGGAAAACCCTGAGAAATCGGGGATTAAAGAGCACTGATTTTCAACAAAAAAAGGAGAGTAGCTTGATAAAAAAGATGAAAAGCATGGCGATCTTTTTTTTGGTAGCGTTTTTAATTAATTACGCCAGCTCTGAATCGCTTCAGATCCAGCGGCTTGAAGACGAGGTGCTCAATGACATCATTAGAATGCAAGCAAACGAACTTGTTTCGTATCTTAGCAAAGAGCTATCGCGCAAGAAAAACTCGCGACAGTTCAACCAAAACGCCTTTGGGCTGACAAAAGGAGAGTAACTTGATAAAAAAACTGGGTTTAGCGGTAGCGTTGACCGTTCCGATAACGGCCCATGCGGGCTTTGAGTTTTGGACACATCATAGCAGGGCTAATTGTTACGGAATAAATGAAACAATTACGTGGTTTTACGGGCATTTTGGGAAGTATCAAGTTGAGGGCGATCACATTCTAAACGGGACGTCTCATAACGTAAAAACACAGCCAGAAAATACTTGGAGGCACGGAGCAGTTCACTGGAGTGAGGCGCCGTACGGTGGGAAATGGATAGTCGCAGGTAAGCACTGGGCATACTCGTTCGATTGGAAAATGCGCTGGTTAGAACACTCTGAGATTGTAAACAATTGTAGCATTTATGACGGCTGGTATGATGTTTAGTCGCTGAACGATCACAACTAAAAACAGGATAAAAAATGAAAAAAACAATCATCATTGGACTCGCTACGCTATCTCTAAACGCTGTCTCTGCTCCCCTCCCTGAGCCTGATTCTGGGATACAACTACTTCCGGCATCGGAAATAGTGCCACCGGGCTATATGAGCGAATACAAACTTTACGAAGCTCAAACAAAAAAGTTTGGATACATTAAAAAGCAAAACGCGGATGCACGTGACTTGATAATTAAAAAGCGCATTGCAAAATTTAACGATGACAATTCAGATCCGACGCAAACGCATTTGCGAAGTAGTATTAATAACGTTTCGTTTGCGTTTGAATTTCCGCAGGCTGCAGTAGCGGATGTAAAATCTCTGATTGGCTTTGCTCCAGCTGGCGGTTGGCAGGCAGATAAAACCGGCTGGGATGGTGGTGTTGAGCTGTTTGAGTCAGCAGCCGGAGCCTGCCGTTTGGTAGTAAACTCAATCAAACTAAGCCACGCAGCAGTTCAGATCGCAAAAGAATCAGTTAGTTATGACGTCAATGAAAAAGCAACGGTGAAAGGAGTCATCGGGGATGATTCGTCTGGATTTATGTACAGCGTAAGTTGGTACGACGCCGTATATTTTCGCACTCTTGAGTGCGCATCTAAAAAGTACGATCCTGCGAACCTAGATCGCGTTGTTGAGATAGCAAAGCGCGCAGACTAAACCCATGACCCGCATGCAAATGCGGGTTATTTACCGAGCAATCATCATGAATAAAACACCACACAACACCCCGGAACTTACACCAATTAAACTGGCAATAGACCCGCGCACAGGGGCAGTATTCGTCCAGCGCGATTATAGTATACACAGTTCAAGGCATGTTTTTTTCGGGCCAGATGAATCAAATTACGTCGTTGTTAAACCAGCCAAACGACCAAGCTTCTGTTGCTGTGCGGTGCAATAATGCTAGATATTATTGACCTACAGCATGAGTTGTACAATGTCGTGTTGACTGAGATAGTCCCCGGTTATTACACAATAACAGCACAGAGCACACCGGGCGATCACAGTTACGAGCAATATTTAACTGAAGATCAGCGCGCAATGCTGGTGTGCAATGCGCAACAACTGATTGACGCCCTCACGATTTAATTGTAAAGTGCGCCTCCCCCGTCTTTTAATCGTAGTTAGATTGTTCTGCGTGCTGACTGTGGCGGGGGAACATGCCCGCAAATGTAACGGGGGCCCGTTGTGCGGGCACCAACACACCAACGCACCCACCCCACCAACTAGCGGCACACAATGAATATACTCGAAAAGGCCCAGCACATAGTAAACGGCGACCGTGCACAAGAGTACGGCAACGCCAATCTCTGTTTTAACAAGATTGCAGTCATGTGGTCGGCATACCTTGGTCACTACCTAACGCCCCACGACGTCACGCAAATGATGGTGCTGCTTAAAGTTTGTCGCGGAAGCGCAAAAAGAGAATATCAAGAGGACTCCATTCTTGATATCGCAGGATATTGCTTGTGCGCTGAAAACATCGAAAAAGAATCTTTATAGCATCATGCAGCATTTTGCATCTACGCGCATACTATAGCGATGCGACGTGCCAAAAACCCTGTTTAACTCCCCTTCAAGAACATCAATAAACGTATCCGGCTCAACATCTCGCTCAAAAAGCCCGTATAAACGAATCTGAGGCACCAAAATGCCACGCTCATGATAAATTGCATGAGCAGCATGCAAAGTATCTTCGAAGGCGTTTACAGCGGTTTTAAAGTGTTCTGTGCTATTGAGTGCAAGAGCCTCGAGCCCTGCCGAAATAATGTTATCGTGGTGTGCTTGTGTGATGCGCATGTTGGACTCACATTTTTTTTTTGGCTGCGCACTCAGTATAGCGCACTAAATATTATTGGGCACTCCCGCATCGCTGTTTTTCGGCTGATAAGGGCGGACTGGATAAAGTGGACAATCACAACAAACGCAACCCCTAATGCTGCCCCTCCAGTCCGTGTCCCCATCCCGGCCAATGCAGTCATAGCACTTGGCATTGATCGCTAATCGCAAAGAATCAGGGCGAGCCGCTGCTTTTTGCAAAGGGTCGCGCATCTCCGTTTTTATTCCCGCCTCGCGCCTTAAGCGCATAATCTCCTGCGCCTTCTGCAATCCGGTCTTTATTTCAACCATAAATACCTCATTCTATGTTTATTAGACCAGCTTAAGCTAGCATCTCCTACACCTAACAGGAAAAAGCAGTACTGGGGTGGCGGGTGGGGAATATTAATCTCTATTCATAAGCGTTACAAGCATCTAACCACAATTACCGGACAACTCAACCCACTGTGCAGGTTCTGGCGATGGCGCACGCTCCGGCGTGGGCGCACGGTTAAAAAAATGAGGACTATAAGGCGTGGTAGTCTTCCTCCAGCTATAGCAATGCTCAGTTTTATGCCAGTCATTCAATTCATCAGTCAACTGCGCAATAAAGTGTAGCCGACTAGCACTGTAATCACGACCCACTGCGATAGACTGGCAATCAATAGCCACGCAAAGCGCCATAAACGTGCCTTTAAGGGGCACGATCTCAATTCGAGGTGCTTGTGCCTGCTTGTAATCAAAAACCGCAAGCGCTGCGTTTAAAATCGCTTGGAATTGTTCTTTCGTCATTGTCATCCCCAAAAAAGCGGGATTGTATCACCAGCTGAAGTATTGCGCCCATGGTTTTTGGGGTGGTGGGTTGGGCGTGGGGGTTGGTGGCTTGGGGAAGGGATGAATGATACTGCCTTCTGGTACCGGGGGTTGGGGGGTTGGTTTTTGGGTTGGAGTGAAGAATTTTGGGTTATTCATTTTACGCCCTTCCATTCTTTGAATGATGAAGTCTGTTTTTTAGGTTCAGACATAATTTTAAACGCGGATTGGTCGATCTCTGAAAAGGCTCCCCCATTAAACGCAAATGCGCGTTTCCATGTAAGTCCGTATCTGTCTTTTCGGCAGCCCAGAACAAACATATTTTTTAGATTGTAATCATCCGGATCATCCACTTCCGGTCTGTGAATACCAAACCAGTAATCAGACGAGCGCTCACTGCCGCTGGAGTCCGCAGCATCCGCAGTTATAGGGCATTTGTCCTCACGTTTGTTATAGTCCCTGTTAACCTGTGTTAGCGCTATGACAATGCAGTTTAATTGCTTTGCTAAAGCAGCTAAACGCGCCGCGATATCTGCTTGTTTAAGCACATGAGTTTCTAGTCTGTTATTGTTTTGAACGATCCCCAAATAGTCCACAACAATCACGGATATTGGTGTCTTGAAGTGAGTGACCTTGGAGGCCACTTCAATATACTCAATACTAGCAGATGGCTTGGTATCCGTAGTTAACCGGACTCTAAGCGCCGTTTCTATCGCTTTTTGCTTTTCAATGGTGTCGAGAAGATCAATTTGTTTCCCAGTAATGGCCGTAAGCTGCTTATAAAAAATATCCTCGGCGTCCATCTCTAAACTAAAAAACAAGATATGCTGAGCGGGGTGGTTAGCTGCAAGATTATGCGCTAAATGTGTAGCAAAGCAGGTCTTTCCCATTCCAGATCGCCCGGCAACCGTGATTAAACAGCTTTCTTTAAAGCCGCCAAGATTCAAAGCGTCGTCAATGGTATGAATTCCAGACTTGATAATTTTATACTTGCAATCCTTTTTTGATAGAAATGCATCAACAGCATCTTCGGCAGTAGTCACATATTTTTCATCCGTAAATCCAAGCTTAATTATCCGTTGCATTTCCTCAGTCGCCAGCGCACAAGCCTTTGCCGGAAGTGGTTCGCATTTAACTTCATTCAACAAGACGCCCATTTTTTCCAATATCAGCGCTTTAGTCATTTTCTCAGTCAACAGTCTAGTATCGGCAAGCAGCAAGTTGGTTGTATAGGCAGTCCCTGCAATATGGTCTAAGGTTGGGGTATCGTCGCCGGTAACCTCACTTAACATGCGCACTAAATCAAAGCGCTCGTTAGCATCAGCAAGATTTTTAATTATTCGAAAGATATTGCGAGTAGCAGATGTGGCGAAGTGATTCGGTGTTAGCAGCATGAGAGCTTCTATAGACTTCATGTTGCAAGGTGATCCAATTGCCATTAGAGCGCCAAGCGCCCGTGATTCTATTTCTAGTGACATTTATTGATCCTTATAGTTCCCGGCAAGTGCTTTATTAAGATTGCTCGGATTAAGTATTGTATACACAGCGTTTTGCCTCATTCCCCCATTCTTTTTGTCTTCATATGAATTATACAGCCATTTTTTGCAGACCGATGCTAAATAATTTAAATACTCCTCAATATTAGAATCATGACTATTCAATATTTCGGTCGCCTCCTTGAACAACTCCAATAACTTTGCTGACGGTCGGTTTGGGCATGGGATTTTGTGGGTTTTGAAAAGTTTTAAAAGTGACCGTGCGTGGTCGACCGACGAGGTTGTCGGCGACGTGTCACTATCACTTATATCTCTAATATTATTCTTAATACTATGGGGGACATTTTTGTCCCCCTCAGCCAGGACATTTTTGTGGGGGGGGGGGGGGGGGGGGGGGGGGGGGGGGGGGGGGGGGGGGGGGGGGGG
>ERZ1292642.243-Hain-H14-01um-R1-243-length-37099-cov-10_pt1 | contig 37099 bp, 66 predicted proteins | sample MGYA00564403_ERZ1292642 | MGnify/ENA primary metagenome ERZ1292642 (study PRJEB36523, sample SAMEA6512643) | groundwater metagenome | collected 2019-01-09 | study: AquaDiva: Metagenomics assemblies of 32 groundwater samples
GAGCGAAGGGACAGCCTGTCCGGGATCCTTCGAAAGTGCGATAGCAGTCCTTGGGCCACCTTGGCGCGAGGAAACCCCCGCCAGTCTCACGCCAGCCCGCGACCTAGCGCGAGTGTTTCCCCGCTGACACCTGTCAGTTGACACCTGTCACCCTGCTGACGCTCTGATAGGTGCGCCGCTAATAGAATCAATTACTTACGTTTGGCGCGGTTTGTGCTTACTAGTGAAGGCGGGAGGAACAGACAATGAAAACAGCGATCTATCAAGAAGAAGCCCTAGCGCGGGCCACTAGCAACGTCTCAATGTCAAACTACCCCGCCATCCTCCAGGGATTCATAGACAAGGGGATCCCGGAGGCCGACATCCGTCCACGGGAAAACGTCTTCACCTTCGACGCATGGCGGGCGCTGGGGCGCTATGTCCGCCGAGGGGAACACGGGGTTAGGGTGCTGACGTGGGTCCCCATGACGAAAAAGGACCATGAGACCGGGGAAGAAAAGCCCATCGGCCGGCACCCCAAGTCCGCCGTCGTCTTCCACGTCAGCCAAACCGAACCGAGGAACGGAGGATAAGATGGGTTACTCCACTTGCCCACCGATTAACCATCCGGACCTACATCGCCGAGAGGTGAAGGTATGCTGGCGGTGTGATCGCTGCCCGAAGGAACACGGGTTCCGGCTCATGCGGGGAGACTATTGCCCCACCTGCACGGCCGAGATGAGGGGGAAGGGTCTCGTGTGGTCTCCCTACTACAAGGATTACGTCGAGCCCCCACTTGTTCCCCAAACCGTCGTCGTGGTGAAGCCATGACCACGGAGCAAGCTCGAGCTGAGCTCGCCCAGTACGACGGGAACGGAGCTCCCCGGGTGTGGGAGGCGGCCAGGTACGCCAAGCAAGTGACCTTCTACCGGACCATCCTGCGCCTACTCAGGGCCGATGGGAAGCCGTACCGGGAGTTAATGGCGCTGTGGTGCATCCCCCCACGGCCGGCGCATTTGCACCCTGGCGGAACACCTTGTCCGCTCTGTTACCCTCGCTTCCCGACCCACCTTGACGCGCTGGGGCCGGGGTTGTACCCAGCCTTTAAGCGAACCATCGAAAGGAGACCTTAGCCGTGACGATTCTCTACCGTGGTGGGCAGAACCCGAAACCGCGAAGAACCCACAAACTCTTCGGTCGTGACCTTGCCTTGTGTGGCAAGACACCGCGCAACCCTGCATGGTTGACACGGGAAGATACTGAAGTAGACTGCGCCCGTTGCAAGGAGATAACCCGAAGACTTGACGGGAGAAAGATGTGGCTTTATTGACCCCGATTAGGTTTGAAATCTCCCCGCTGGGAGTGCTGGCTATGAGCATTTGGCTCGAGGAGCTAGAGCGGTGTCCGTTCTGTGGGAGCCTGAACACCATCGAGCAGATCACGCCGCCCTTGCGGGACTGCCTTGGGTGCGGGCGGTGGTTCGACCCGTTTGACCCCCAGCACGTCCAGAAGCGGCGGCAAGCGATCAAAGACACCTTTAGGGGGATGGAGGGAAACGTATGAGCCGTTTGACTGACTACCTCAACGTGCTAACCGAGTCGTGTCACTGTGTCGCCCATCCGAACGGCTGCCCAGGCGAAGACTGCGACGGGTGCGACGAGTGCATCACGGGCGAACTCCGGCGAATCTTCGCCGCCGAGGAGAAGATATGAGAGATCAGGCGTTCGATTGGGAGCGCGTCGGGGTGTGGGCGGCCTGGCTCACCTTGGCCTGGGGGGTCGCCCACCTGCTGGGGATGGAATGAACGCGTTCCTCGTGGCGCTGGGTCAAGCGGCCGTGCTGGTCGGGGTGATCTTCACGGCTTGGGTGGTGGTGTACCTGATCGGATGGTAAAGGAGGAAAACATGGGAATACAGGAAGCACTTCAACGGTTTGCCGAACGCCTTGAGAGCGAGCAGCGCGCCCGCCTTGCGCGAGAGTATCCGAAACTGGACTTGACCACCGAGCAGTACCGCGCCCGCGTGGCCGTCGGGCTCAAATACTCGCTGGTGGACTTCGGCGGAAGCGGCAAGTACATGGTCGTCAACGCGACCGGCGAAATTTTCGGGATTAAGAGCTACGGCGTGATTCACCGGGGCCATGCCTACGGGACTCTGGGGACCCTCAACGCCTGGGACTGGGGCGGCTATGCCGCGACCCCGAGAAAGGCGGTTACGGTATGACACGGCGGGAGCGGAAAGAGGCGAGGATGCAGCGCCGGCTCGACTGGGCCAAGGGCCGAGAGGACAAAGCGGCGGCGCTGAACCGGTACACCGACCGATACCGCGGCGACATCGCCTTCAATACCCAGCCGGGCCACATTCCCGAGCGGGCCCGCGTGATTCGGATGAGTGAGAAGGCTCACGAGCACGCCCAGATGGCGGCCCATCACGAGAGCAAGGCGGACGGCATCGCTCACCAGCTCGAGCGGTCCATCTTCACGGACGACCCGGACGCGCCGGAGCGGGTGCGGGAACGGATCGCCGAACTCGAGGCCGAGCGGGACCGGATGAAGGCGGTTAACGCTGAGATCAAGCGGGGACCCGGGTGGGAGGTGCGGCTCACGGCGTCTGGGGCTCCCCTGACCGAGCGGGAGAAGAAGGTTCTCTTGGACGTGGCGCGGTTTCAACCTTACTACTGCAAAAACGGGGTGCCAGTGTTCCCACCCTACGCTTTGACCAATCTCGGCGGGAATATCCGGCGGTTGAAGGGGCGCCTTGTGGCGGTGGACAGCCTAGCCGCTCAACGCGCCAAGGTGGCCGAAGTGCTGTGCCAGGAGGCGGAAAAGAAAGGCTTGACAGTCTCCAACAACTTGTTGTAGTGTCTGACCCATGACGAGGACGACCCGCGAGGTGGTGTACCTGCTCCGCTGCCCCAAGTGCGGGGCTAAGTGGGTGCCACGGGTTCCTGATCCCGTGCGCTGTCCCCGGTGCCAAACCAAGCTCAATCGAAAAGGAGGGTAAATCAAATGAGCGAACGCCAGGACTTTATCAAGGGCCTTCGCGATATCGCGGACTACTACAAAGCCAATCCGAGTCTGCCCATCCCGTCCACAGCGGAAATCAACGTCTCGGCCACGGATTCGCTAGAAGAGGCCGCGCGGCTCGCTCGCCTACTCGCTCCGTGCCAGAAACAGCACGGGAGTGCCGTGTTCGTCCTTTCGAAAAGATTCGCTGGGGTGACACTCAAGTTTGCGTTCTGGCGAAGCGCCGTCTGCACCCGGCGGGTGGTCGGGTACAAGGATGTCCCTGAAGAGGTACGGCCCGCGCATCAGCAGGAGATCGTGGAGTGGAACTGTGAGCCGATCCTACAGGACACCGAGACTGCCAACCCATGACCCCGCGTGAGCGCGTGAAGCGCCTCCAGGCCCAGCTCCGGCGGCTCAAGGCTGACCGCACCCGCTTCGTCTCCCTCTGTGCGGGCTCGGCCGGCCGAGGCTCGATCGTCTATGCCCTGGACGGCCACGGCCAGGTGTGGCGGTTCGCCTACCAGACGGAGACCTGGGTGGAAGTCGGGATGAGCCGCGTCAAGAAGGGGCAGGCCCCGCCGGCGACGGCCGCGCCTCACGAAGCGGCTGGGGAGGGGGCCTGATGCTCCCGTGCCGCGGTTGCGCCTATGAAGCGGGCATACCGGGAAGCGCCCATAGCCGGTGTGTCTTTGCGTGGCCGTCGGGCGAGGTGATGCCGAAAGGCCACCCACACGGGATTCGCAAAGGTTGGTGGCTGTTCCCGTTCAACTATGATCCGACCTGGGGACCGGATACCTGCGCGATGCGTGCGGAGGTTCGGGACTCGGCGAAGGTGGCCCCCTCGAACCCGCTGGCCGATCTTATCTCGATCCTCGGCGGGAAGCGCCTATGATCCACATTGAAGTGGACTGCAACCCCAAGACGCAGGAGCTCACGTTGAAATCGAACGCCGGCCCTGAGCTGTCCCTTCAGGTGCTCCACCAAGCCTATGTCAAGGCCCTGCTGGATACGCTGCTGGCGGCGGTGGCGGCCCAAGCGGCCCAGCAGCGCCGGATCATCTCTCCCCGGGACAACTGAATGGCCGACAAGGACCGCATTTTGACGATTCTCCGCCAGTACGAGGGAGAGTACGTGGCTGGCCTCTACCAGTTGACGGGCTGCATGGTCCACTCTCGGATCGCCGACCTCCGGCGCCGGGGGTATCGGATCGAGTGCAAGCGGTTTGCTCGGGGGGATTACAGGTACAAGCTCGTGGATGGCGTCGGCGCCGAGCCGCCCCAGTGGGACGAGCGCGGGATGCCAGGAGGGTGAGATGAGAACTCGGGTACAGATCGTGAAGGACGCTCAACCTCTGAAGGGGGCCGTAATGCCCTCTGTCCAGTCGCTCCTGCTCTTGATCCTCGAAGTGCTGCTTGATATCCGGGCGGAAATGCCCGCCTACGAACCGAAGCCGTGACGAGCGGCCCCGATCATGCCCTCTTACTCGCAATTCACAAGTGGAGCCTGACCGCCGTGCGTGAATGTGATCCCAAGTATCCCGAGGGCATCGACGCCGAGTTCAACGAGCTGGAGCGTGAGCGGCAAGAGTGGGAAGACCTTCGAGCCCAGGAGCGGGACATAGACTCTCGCCTGGAACGTGAGCGGGAGCGACAGGAGGACTTGAACCCTTGAAGAAAGAATTTCGAGTTGTCACGGACGGCACGGTGCAAATCACCATCAGCGACGAGCGGTGGTACAGCCGTCAAGGCACCAACGCCGTCACGGGCCTCCCCGAGATCCAGTTCGTCCCGAGCGTGACGTGGATCGCGGGGTATTACCCCAAGGGCATCGGCTTTTACAAGTGGCTGGCCGACAAGGGGTGGGACGAGTCGCAGGCCATCAAGGTGGCGGCCGGCGACAAGGGATCCCGCGTGCATCGCGCCATCGTGGATCTCCTCAACGGCCAGACCATCCCGATGGAGGCCAAGTACGCCGGGTCGGATGAGGGCGAGCAGGAGTTGAGCCTCGAGGAGTATGACTGCCTCCGGTCCTTCGTGGATTGGTGGACGGCCTGCCAGCCCGAAACGCTGGCCCACGAGCTGACGGTGTTCAACGAGGAGTTCAACTACGCGGGCACGCTCGATTGGGTTGGGATGCTCCGCAAGCCGCCCAAGGGCCTGTCCACTGGCCCGTGGCTCCTCGACTGGAAGACCAGTAAGGACGTGTGGCCCGAGCACGAGATTCAGGTATCGGGCTACGCCCATAGCGATTGGGTGCGGTCGAATGTGGCCGCGCCGGTCCTTCCGATGCTCCATCAGATACACCTGGGCATCCTCCAGGTGGGCTACCGGCGCAACAAGGCCGGCTGGAAGCTGACCGAGGTCGAAGACCAGTTCCCCCTCTTTCTCGCCGCGAGACAGATTTGGGAAAAGGAATGCGCCGGGGTCAGCGTATCCCGCCGGGACTATCCACTGGCGATCAGCCTCTCGCCGCCATGACGGGTCGCCTCCGCACCTACGCCCCGCTCCGGGCCAAGTCCCGCCGCGCGCTACCCAAGGACGTGGAGTACCAAGTCTTCTGGCGCGCGGAAGGTCTCTGCGAAGTCGTCCTTGAGGGCGTCCGCTGCCGCCGGGTGCCCCAGGATCACCACCACGTCCAGAAGCGGAGCCAGGGCGGCCCCGCGACGGCCGATAATATCCTGGCGATCTGTCGAGCGCACCATGACCGCACGGACTGGCCCTACAAGCGGGGCCGGCTCGTCATTCGGCCGCTGGGCCAAGGACACTTTGAGTGCGCCCTCGTGACGGCCCCGGATAAGTTCGCCCTGAAAGGAGCGGCCCGCGATGCCTGACCGAGTGTACGATCCTCAGTACCAAGAAGAGGAACCGATGACCCCCACCACGGCAGCGGAGTATCTAGCACACGCCGGATTAGAACTCGCAAGGGCACTCGACATTCCCTATACGATGAGGGAGCAATTGGTCTTGACGGCATTCCTTGACGCCTACGCCCGCCAGCGCGTCGAGGCGTTCCGGGAGCGGGTGGTGCAAGTAGCCCAACGCTTCGCGCTTGATCCTAAAAGCGAACGATCTGTGGCAAACAGAATTGTCGCCGCGGTCCGGGCGTTGGAGCCGTGAAGACGGTCGCTAAGGTGGTGGTGGTGATGCCAGCCTACAACGCAGCGCGCACGCTCCGGCTGACCTACCAGGCGCTCCCACAGGACCTCGTGAGTCTTGTCATCCTCGTGGACGACGGCTCCACCGACGAGACCCTCGAGGTCGCCCGGGACCTGACTCTTGACGTCTTCGTCCACGACCGCAACTCTGGCTACGGCGCCAACCAGAAAACCTGCTACACGGAGGCGCTCAAGGCGGGCGCCGAGATCGTCGTCATGGTCCACCCCGACTATCAGTATGACCCGACGCGCCTCCCCCAGATCATCGAGCCGATCGTCACGGATGAGGCGGACCTGGTGCTGGGATCGCGGCTCCTGGGGGGCTCACCGATCCGCCAAGGTATGCCGTGGTGGAAGTACGTGGGCAACCGGGGACTGACGGGGCTCGAGAACCGCGTCTTTGGCCTCTCGCTGTCCGAGTACCACACGGGCTATCGGGCCTTCCGGCGGGCGGTGCTCGAGGCGGTGGACTACCGGAACAACTCCAACGGGTTCGTGTTCGATCAGGAGATCCTCGCCCAAGCGGTGGCGGCGCGCTTCCGCATCGCAGAGATCGCCGTGCCCACCCGGTACTTCCCGGACGCGTCCTCGGCGGGCTTCTGGGCGTCGGTCGGATACGGACTGAGGATTCTGTGGCTGCTCGGTCAGGTCACGCTGAAGAGGGGGCGCTGATGACCCTGGCTGCGATCGCTTGGCGGCATCGCCGAGAACTTGAGGAGTTGTTAAAAGAAATGGGGATTCCGTCGAAACTTGCCTGGGACGTGATCCGGCGGCTTCCTTATAAGACCGCTCAGGATTTTGCGGCCGAGCTTCGTCGGCTTGTTCCTGCACTAAAAAGGGCACCGTGACCGCGACGACGAACGCCCCCTACACCCCGGTCTACTTCCCCGAGATCGCCGAGCCGTGGCGGGGGCACCTCGCCCGCTTCCTTCGATTCTGCGAGGCCATCCCGGTTCCCTCCAAAGAGGCCGGACGGGTCCGCCTCATCCTGTGGGCCACCCAGCGATACGCCATCGAGGCCATCTTCGCGGCGTTGACTGCTGGCATCCATGATGTCGTGTTCGTCAAGGGCCGCCAGCTCGGGCTCTCGACGCTCCTCTGGGCACTCGACCTCTTCTGGCTGACGACCTTTTCGGGCATCCAGGGGATGTATATCGCCGACGACGAATCCAACAAGGAGCTCCACCGAGACCTCCTCTCCCAGATGTACCTCGGGCTGCCCACCAAATGGAGCCGGGGCCCCTGGCGGGTCAATAACCGCCTTGAGCTCGCCTGGCACGATCAAGCCACATGGCACGGGTCCCGTCTGATGTGGGCCTTCGCCAACAAGCAGAACGAGGGGCAGCTCGGGCGCTCCCGTGGGGTGAACTACATCCACGGGGAGGAACTGGACTCGTGGCGCGACCCGGAAGGCGTGGCCTCGCTCACCGCCGCCCTCGCCCAGACCCACCCCTACCGGCTCTATGTCTGGGTGGGCACGGGGCAGGGCTACGGGCTGCTCTACCAGATGTGGGAGCAGGCTGAGAAGTCCCACACCTCCCGGCAAATCTTCGTGGCCTGGTGGCGGCATGGGGCCTTGCGCGTCACCCGCGAGCAGCAGACGCTCTGGGTCGCCTATGGGGCGCCCCGCTTGACGCCCGACGAGCGGGAGTGGGCGGAAGAGGTCAAGAAACGCTACGGGGTGGATGTCAGGAGGGAACAGATCGCCTGGTGGCGGTTCACGCTGGCCGAGGGCAAGGGGATCAACGGGGATCAGGCGAAGATGCTCCAGGAGTTCCCCTGGGTGCCTGAACAAGCCTTCCAGGCCGGCGGATCCCAATTCCTCTCCCCCACCACCTGCCTGCGGCTCCGGACCATGCTCCAGCAGGCCCCGAGGGCCGACACCTACCGCTACGAATGGGGCGGGACGTTCGACGCCAAGGACGACGCGCTCGTGGTCGTGCCGGCCGAAGCCGCCACGCTGACCGTCTGGGAAGACCCGATCCCTGGGGCGATCTATCTCGTGGCGGGCGACCCGGCCTTTGGCTCCTCGGCCTCGTCCAGTCGCTTCGCCGCGACGGTGTGGCGCTGCCATCCCGATCAGCTCGTCCAGGTGGCCGAGTACGTCACCCTGCTCGGCGCGATGTATCAATTCGCGTGGGTGCTGGCCCATCTGGCCGGCGTCTACCCGCGCTACTTCATTCTCGAGGTCAACGGCCCGGGCATCGCCGTCTTGCAGGAGCTCGACCGCATGGGCAACTACGGGTTCGGCCTCACGAAACGAGCCGGGTCACTCCAGGAAGTGGTGGGGGCCATCCAGCACTATCTCTGGAAGCGGGCGGATACGCTCTCGCCGCAGTATGCCCGGGAGTGGAAGACGAGCCCCCAGACGCGCCCCGCCATCATGGAGAAACTCAGAGACACGGCCGAGCGGGGGGCCCTCGTGATCCGCAGCCGGGGGTTGGCCGAAGAACTGGCCGCGCTTCGGCGGAATGAGGACCGCGTGGAAGCAGGCGGCGTGGCGAAGGACGACCTCGCCATGACGGCCGCGTTGGCCGTGGAGTGCTGGACGGAAACGGTGATCCCCGAGATTGAGGACATCATCGCCCCCCTGGAGCCGCCCCGCCAGGCCCCGCGGGATGCCTTGGAGCGGACCGTGATGACCTTTCTCCGCCAGGTCCAAGCCCCTGAGGAACCAGAACCGAGCACCTACGGCGTCCGAACCCGGATGCCAGGAGGGTAACCATGACGCTCTGCCTGTTTCTCTTGAGCGGTAAAACCTTCACCTTCCGAGAGGTCAAGATCGTCCAGGACAATGAAAGCGTGCTGGTGTTCGAGTATGTGGCGATGTCCGATGGCAAGCGGAAGCGGATGACGGCCAGGAAGGACGCGCTGGTTGGCCATTCCACGACCCGATGACCCCCAAGCGGCTGGCGGAGATTGAGCAGATTTTTAGTGACCCAACCTTCGCTTATTATTACCTCCAGCGAGCGGGGCTGGAACTCCTCACCGCGCTGCGGGAGGCGCAGCAAATCGCCGAAGAGGTGCGGGCAAGCGCCGATGAGTTTGAGGGGCAGCGAGATGTTCTCCGCGGCCGCGTGACTGTCTTGGAGGAGGCGGCTCAGGAACATCGAGAACTGCGCGACACCCTCCAGCGGCGGGTGGGGGGGTTGGAGAAAGCGCTCGCGAGCCTCCTTCTCCACGCAGGCGCGAAAGGACAGGCCGCCTATCAGGTCGTGAAGCAGGCCGAAGCCGCCCTGCGCGGCGGGGGGGCGGGATGACCACGATCCGCACGGCGACCGAAGAGCGCCTCCGGCTCGTCGAAGTGCTGGAGCGCCGCATCGCCCAGGCCAGCGACCAGCAACACCGACTGGCTCGGGTGCGAGCGGTGTTGACGCGGGCCGTGACCCGGCTCAGAATGGGGGAGGCCGCGTCGGTCATCCAGGCCGAGTTGGCGGCCAGGAGCATCCGGCTCAGGGGGCTTTGATGCCCGATAGGGTTAAGGTGTGGTGGAGTATCACATCTGGTGCCCTGGGGTTGCTTGGGACTGGATGGCTCTCTGACCAACCGAGCCTCCGCTGGCATCGCGGCGTGGCACACTGGCCGATCATGTTCACAACTCGGAAAGCCGCACGAATTGAGGCCAGGACGTTGACTAAGAAGTTTGCCAACCAGAACTGGAAGTTTCAGCCAGTCAAGCTGGTGGTGACCTATCGTGCCCGATAGCGCCTGGAAACAGCTCGAGCGCTCAGTCGCCGACCTCATCGGCGGGAAGCGGTTGCCCGCCAATTCCGGTCATGCGATCGACTGCGAAAGCGCCGGGTTCGTCGCCCAGGCCAAGCTGGTCCAGCGGATGAGCCTCGACGAGCTGACGGCGCTGGCTGAGAAGATCGCCCAGGAGGGCCTGATACGCAACAAGCTGGGCGTCGTGGGCGTGAAAGTCCGCCGGGGGGCAGGGGTCAAAAGCCCGGTGCTGGTGGTGATGACGGACGAAACGTTCAAGACGCTCCTGGGCTATACTCGGGTGGACCATGCCTAGAGCCGACTTTGTGTGTAACTCGCGGAAGTGTCAGACCCCCGAGGGAGAGGCCCCCGTCTATGAATTGCCCGTGGATGCGAAGGTGTGCCCGGTGTGTCGCTCAAAGCGACTCAAGCGTCTGTTCAACGCCGTGAACGTCCTCCGAGGCCGCCAACCGGAGCGCGACTCGCGCCTCACCTCCTCCAGCCACTTCCAGCGGTCCACGGCGCTCCTCCAGCCCGGCATGGACGAAGCTGACGGTCGCCGACCGCCCAAGGACATGGCGACCTTTGCGGTCAGTGCCGGCGACACCACGGGTCTCGGGGACGCGGGACGGGGGCGGCCCATGACGGAGCTGGAGATCGCCCGGACCATGACCCAGGACCAGCGCCACTTTGGGCAGCCCGTCAGCCCGTCCAGTATCGTCCGGTTGCTTTCGAAGGCTCCCATCCCCACGACGGTGGTGGGGCGAGACAGCGGATGACCTGCGGCAAGACGAGCGATCCTAATGAACATCGTCGGCGCAGCCAGCAGCTCACCGCAGCCTATCACGGTCCTGCTGGTCTGCCGGCTCCACGAGACGGACAAATCCCTGGCCACTGGAAGTCGGCTCCCACGGGGAGCCGTGGCGGTGCGCCCATCTGGGTCATGGCGGAGGCGTGGATGACAATTCGCTTCAAGGGGAGCGCGTGCAATAAGTGCGGGAGCAACCGCCACCTGTCGTCTCAGCACGATGCCTCGGCAGATCCCGATGGCTTCGCGGTGTTCGGGCGCTACCCGAAGGGGTGGGTTCGACATGTGCTCAAGCTCCAGCTCCTTGGCGATGTGAAGCGCGAGGACATTTTGCACGTTTGTTCTGGCACCCTGAGCGAGTCGGAGCGGTGGACGGTGGACATCAGACCCGAGGCGAAGCCCCGCATCGTGGCAGACGGAAGCAAATTGCCCTTTCGTGACGGAGCCTTTCCAGCCGTGATGCTCGACCCTCCGTATTCCGACCAGTACGCGAGGAATCTGTACCGGGTGGAGAATCCCCGCCCGTCGTGGCTCTTGCGTGAGGCCGCTCGGGTGGTTCGCCTAGGTGGGCGGATTGGACTGCTTCATGTGGCGGTTCCCTTTGCCCCGGAGGGCTGCCATCTGGTCAAGGTGTACGGGGTGAGCTGTGGGGTCGGCTTCAGAATCAGAGCATTTACCGTCTGGGAAAAAGAACAAACTGGATTATTGGGATGAGACTTCCTCAGGACCCTCGCCTGCGCCGGGAAGCCGTGATCGAGGTGGTGCGCCAATGCGCCAGCGACCGCGAGGAGCGCCGGGCGTACCATCAGGAGCTCCGGGCGTGGTATCTCCGGGGCACCCCGACGCAATCCCGAGCCCGGTACAATAAGCTCCGCGCCCACGTCCGACAATCCTCTGCGTACCTCTACCAAAGTGAGTCCGTGCGCTTCGGGTTGGTGCTCCCGCCGCAGTACGGGGATCAGTTCTCGGCCGAACTCGAAACCGCCCGCGACGAGCTGCACCGCACGTGGCACGACTCCCGAGCGGGCCTGGAAGTGGGCCTCGGGGTCGAGTGGGCCCACGTCTATCCCACTGTGGTCTGGAAGGTGTTCCCGGCCCACGGGCACGTGATGGTCAGCCTGGTCCCCGATCCGGCGGATGTGGGGGTGCTGGAACCCGACCGACGGTTCGACCGGCAGGAAGCGAAGGTCCATTTCTTCTGGCTCACCCTGCCCCAGATCCGGCGGCTCGTGGCCGGCCATCCGCAGGAAAAGGAGCTGGTCGGACTCGCTGAGAGCCACGCGGTCCTTGGGGGCGGGGGGGATGAACCCTTGATCCCGACCCTCGAGCGCGTGATTATGACCAGCACGAGCCCCTCCCTCATCGGCAACATCACGCCCCCGATGCTCGAGCCAAGCGGCCGGCCGGAAACGCCACGGGTAGAGTGCTGCGAGCTCTGGGTGGTGGATGACCGCCTCCAGGACTGGCGGATCATCACCTGCTTGGCGCCCTCCGGCCAGGTCGGCCAGGTCCTCTGGGATCGCCGGTCCCGGGTGCTGTCGGGCAGCGATCCCTTCGTGGCGCTCACACTCGGGCAGAGTCCCGACTACGTGTGGGGCGTGAGCGAAATTGATACCCTCTCGGCCCTTCAGGAGTGGCGCGAGCGCCGGATGGACCAGATCGACCGCCTCCTGGAGCTGCAACTGGATCCGCCCATCGTGCTCGGCGGCTTCGGGGGGCTCTCGGACGAACGGGCCAAGCGGCTCCGCACCCCGGGCGGCACGCTCGCCACGTCCATCCCGAACCCCTCCGTGAACCGCCTCACGCCGCAGATGCCGCCCGAGGCGTTCGCGGAGCTCGAGGGGATCGACAAAATGTTCGCCGACGCGGGGGGACTCCCGATCCTCCTCCAGGGTCAGGGTGAGCCCGGCATCCGCGCGGGCAACCAAGTCGGGGTGCTCGCCACGTTGGCCTCAGCGCGCATCCGGCAGAACGCGATGCACGTGGAATACGCCACCTCGGAAGTGGCCACGCTGGTCATGCGGATCCACCGGGAGCTCCATGAGGAGCCCCTCCAGATGCCCGACGGCAAACACTTTCTCCTGAGCCAGCTCCCTCGGGAGCTCGTGGCGCTGGTGGCGGCCCATTCAGCCTCGCCGCTCTACGCCGCGGCGATCAAGCAGGACGCGCTGGAGATGCTCAAGGTGGGGGCGATCGACAAGCCCACCTATGTGGAACTCAAAGACCCGCCGATGGTGGACGTGCTCCGCGCCAAAGCGCGGCGGCTCGAAGAGGCGGCGGCCAAGCGGTCGGAGAGAATTTTGAAAATTCAGGAGGAAAAAGCGTTGCGAGGTCGCTCCCGGTGAAGGCACTCCTGCTCGTGTGCCTGCTGCTCCTCTCGGCGTGTGCCGCCACGCTGGAGCATCCCGTCACCCACCAGCGCCAGACCTGCCAATCGGGGTGGTGGCTCGGAGGCGGCACGGGGATCGCCGGGGCGGTCCTGGCCGGGATCGCGGTCGTGGGAAATATCGTCGAGGCGGTCGAGTACCAGAAGTGCGTGGATACCCTGAAGCGATCGGGTTACGAAGAAGTCACGCCCGCTGCGGCAGCACCGGATGAGCCATCGTCCTCTGACAGGGACCCGGGATAAAAGAACAGAGATTCATTGCGTGCCCACCGCCTCGGCCTCCTCCTGCATGGCCTTGAGCGTCAGTTCGTCTCGATCATGGGGAAAGCAGACGAGAATCTCCATCGTTGCGGAGTCGCTTCGGATGAGTGCCGAGGGGTAGCAGACGTAGAGCGGTGCCGCACATCCCGCAAGGGTGACCGCCCAGAGCAGCCAGAGGATCACGGGCCGATCAGGGGGTCGGCGCGACTGGCGGGGCCGCGCCTTGACGGAGCGAGAACCCCTCCCCGCAATCCGCCTGGATCGTGAAGGTGTTGATCCCCGCCCCGCCGAGGCCGGCCCCCACGCTGATCGACCCCGTGCCCGTGACGCTACCTTTCCCCTTGCATTCGACGTACCCGGGGTGGGCCCCCGCATAGCCCAGCGCGTGGGTACAGCCCGACAGAAGGATAAGGACCAGGAGTAGCAGGGCGCGTGTCATGGTTTCCCTCCTGGGGGGGTCGGGGGTGGGGGCGTGATGCCTTCCCACGGCGGTTTGGCCACGAGGCCGACGAAGTAGGCCCCAAGCGGGACGAGCCCCGCCATGATGAACCCGATCCAGAATGCCGACGTTTGGACGAGGACGCCTGGATCGCCGTGCAGTTGCCAGTACCCCCCCGTGCCGCCGATGAAGACCCCGACGCACGAGAGGATCATCTTCGTCGTTTGGTTCATGGGTCCCTCCTCATGTCCATTCTCCAGACTCCAGTTGGCGCTGGAGCCGAATGGCCCGGGCGCCGACCTGTTGCGACCACGGGCCGCTCACCATCTCCGCCGCCGCTGCGGCCCACTCCCCGGCCTGCGCGTGCCGGAGCATCTTTGGGGATTCTAACAGCCCATGGGGGCCGACGTTGAACGCCATATTGAGGAGCGCCGCTTGGCGGACCTCATCGAGGTCTTTGATCCACGGCAGAAGGGCAACCACCTCTGCGGTGATCCGGGCGATGTCGTTGTCCAGAAGCATCTGCGCTTCTTTGAAGGACAGCCCCGCGTCCGTGAGGTTGCGCCCGTACCCCACCGTCGTTTTCCCCCGCGTATCCACATACGCTTTGAGGCGAAGCCCCTCATCCCGCATGAGCTGGTCGCGGAGGGTCATGGTCTCGGGGGCCGGGGGGTGTTCTGCCGAAGGAGTTCCTTGATGTCCTTCTGGATGTCCTTCACATCGCCCTTGATTTCCTCGACGTCCTTGGACGACCGCTGCTGCCGCTCGTCGATGACCTGGAGCTTGGCCTTCTGCTCCTCGTTCGCCTTCCCCTCCGCCTCGGCCTTGGCCTCGACGACACTAATCCGGTCGCTGTTCCATTTGAGATAGCTCCAGCCGATCGTCCCGAGCAGCGTCACGAGCCCCGCGAGGATATAGATCATCAGATGGGGATACTGCTTGGCGAACCGCCGCATCTCGCGGTCCGTGCCATCGGAGTCTGCCTCCCGCCGGTCGTTGCTCATGTCCTCAGTCAGCCCCCCCGAAGAAGAGGCTGTGGGCCTCGGGCAGGTGCCCATGATCCTCGACGAGGTGCTGGTCCAGCAGCGCCGTGGGTCCTGAGACGCCGCACACGGGGCAGTTCGTCAAGACCGTGATGCGCAGTCTCCGCTCCAGGCCCACCCCGCGCTCACGGCTGCGTGTCCGGGACTCACGGAGTTGGCTTTCGACACGCGGCAAGGTCGGCCTCCTTCTGGGTTAGGGCCTGGCGCATCTCGTTTAGGAGCGCCTTGGCCAAAGCGACCTGTCCTTCGAGCCACTCGCGGTAGTCCTTGAGATCGAGGACCCGCTGCTGCTGGCAGCCCAACTGCTGCTCGCATGGCAAAGGACCGAGAGGTGATTGAGCGAAGGCGGGTTCCACTGCGAGGAGCATGAGCCCGAGAGCCCATGCCCCTCTCGCCACGACACCGGCTGGCTCGATTAGTCTGGACCTGTGCCGGGCTATCCCTTTCGGGAACAGTCTTGTCATTCCGAGCCCGTCGCGTCCAGCTCCCCGCCCCAGATGGGCCCGATCCGGTGCTTCACCGCGAGGAACTTGATCGCCGCCACCAAGAGCTGGGTCTTCTCCTTCAGATCGCCCGCGGTCAGGATCATGGTTTTCAACTCCTCCTCCACGAGATCGTCCAGAGACTTCTTGGCTCGCTCCGCCAGCTTATCCCCGAGCACGATGGTCAGATTGCGGGGTTTCGTGTCGGGGTTCATGGGCGATAGGTGTTGGTGATTTCGAGCGGGACGGGGGGCGGGAGCACCGTCTTCCGAGCTTCCTGCGCCATCGCGGGCGGCAGCACACGGAGCGAGAACTGGCTCGCGGGTGAGAGCGGCGCCCTCGTCACGAGCTCCCGCCCACTCACGCCATGCGCGAGGAGCCCGCCCACGGCCCACGGCAGATATAGATGCGAGGTGCGGCCCGTGGCCATAGCCTCGATGAGAAACGGGAGTTCGGCGAGCGCCGCACCTTCCCAAAAGCTCATCTGGGGGAGCTTCCTCGTCGTGACGCCTGGCGGCAGCACTCGCCCGCTCGGCGGCGTGGGAGGGGCCCCAGCGGGCGGACGTCGGAACGCTTCCATGGGCCGCACCGGCAGCTTTGATGCCATGAATGTACTCTCCGCAGAGATCGGAGTCGGCTCAGCGGGCAGGCGGAGTTCGGGGCGTGGGCGCTGCGTGGCTGCCGCGATCGGCCCCTCCACGGCACTCCCCATGCCGCGCCGACGGAGTTCGTCCACCTTTTTGAGCATCGTGAACCCGGCCTCCGCCGCATCAGGGTTGAACCGCCGCCCCTTGAGCATTTGGGACTTGTCCGTAAACTGGATCAGGGCTTGGGCGGCTTTGTATTCTGCCCGTGCGGGGGCCCACGCCGGGTCGAGATTGACGGCATCCACGGCAGAGGCGGCTCGACGGTAGACCCCTGGATAGTCCTTCCATTTCCCCACGACGGCCGCCGCCAACCGATCGGCCTCCACGCTCGCCACTTCCCGTCCCTTGCCTCGGTCGAGCACATCGTAGCCGCGGAGTTTCAAGGTGTGCGCATCCGCGAGCGGGATCTCGACCATCACGCCGCGCCCTTGCCGCGCCACTTCCTGCATCACGGCATCGTACATGGCCGAGACTCTCGCGGGGCCGCGTCCATACACCATATCCACCAGCCCCGCTTCGGTCGAAGCGAACTCCCGAAACGAGGGCACATGCTCCTTGTAGGAGTCCGCGATCATCTTCGCCCCCGATTCTGAATACTCGCGCGTGGCCTGAGCGTGAGCCGCTTTGGCCCGTTCGGTCTCGGCCGTGAATTGACGGGTGCGCTCCTGCTCGACGTTGTGCTGAGTCCGCTGAATGGTGGCGTCCTGCTCCTCACGGGCCCGCTTGGTCGCGGCCGTCCGTTCCTGATATTGGGCCCGTGATTCCCGGATCTTGGCCGCCTCACTCTTCCGAAAGTCCGCGATCCGCTCTTTGTAGGTGGCCGCCTCCCGCAGGGCCGCTTCCTCCGCCTTCCGGACGATGGGCTGGCCCGCTCGCTGCGTCAGCCCGAACCGGAGCCACGCAGGCAGAATTTCGGCAATCCCTTGGCTCCCCGCAAACCGTATGGCGTCACTCGGCGAGAGTTGACCCCGTTGGAGCGCCTCGGTGCCCGCGCCCGCGACCGTACTGGCGGCCATCCGCTTGAGTGGTCCCGTCACCAGTCCGCCGCCGATGGGCAGCGTGGCCGCGAACGCTGCGGCCTCGGACTTCGAGCCAGGCAGGAACAGATCGCCGACCGATCGGACGACTCGACCCGGGAGATCCGTCTCTCCCATGAGCGTCCGAGCCCCCAAGGGGGGTTCGCGCGTGAGCCACTCTTTCGCCCGCCCCACGATGTCAGGACGCGCAGCGGGGGTGACCGCTTCCGGGGGCGGGGCCGTGGTGCGCTGCCGCTGCTCCTTGGCGAGGCGGATGATGTCTTGGCGTGTCGCCCCCTCTGGGGCATCGACCTCAATCGGCTCGCCGGTAGGGGGGCGCACCGAGACTTTCGGCATTTACTCCTCCCACTCCCCAGCCGACACCGACATCTCGACGGGGGTTGGGAGGCGACCCAGGGCCCGGAGATGCTCCCGCGCGATGTCGCGCTGCCCCTGGAACGCCTTCCGCGCATTCGGGATGAATTGATCCCAGAAGCTCTTCGGGATGCCCGTGACGTTGCCCGCCTCGGCCTCCCCGACTACCTTCAAACGCATAATCTGGCCCTGGGCCCCGAGGGCCACTTCCGTTCCGATCAGGAGCGGCGTGCCGAGCCGTCGGAGCGTTTCCACCGCCCACGCGATGTCGCGCCGGCCGATCTTGGTTTGCAGCGCCACTCCCGCCTGGGCCTTATCCCACACCGTCACGCCCGGCGGCAGGACGCCTTCCTTGTCGAGCAGCGCCACCGCATCGGCCACAATGTCCGCGTTCTGAAGTTTTTGGGTCAGGCCCACCTCCTGCTGCTGGAGCTTAATCAGGCCGCCCGCCGTTTCCTCGTAGAGTTTCGTTTTCCGTTCCTGCCGCGCTCCCGATTCTTTCGCCCGCTTCTCGGTCTCCGCCCGGTGCGCCTGGAGGTCCTGATGGGTGATGTAGTCCTTGTTAATCCGCTGCATCAAGACGGCCAACTGGAGTTCCTGGGCCCGCTGGTTTTCCAGCACGGTGAGCACCCGGTCGATCTCCCCGGTGCGGGCAGCGTCGCCCAGGTCTCCGATCTCAGAGATTCGCGCGTCGAGTCCGATCTGCGAGAGCCGGTCCTGCATGGTCCGGGTCTGGTCGTCCAGGATGTCTTGGTAGCGTTCCCGCCGCGCCCTATGTGCCGAGAGAAGGGTCTGGGTCTTCACCTGCCACTGCTCAAAGGCCCGCTGGGCGCGCTCCTGATCCCCAGCCTGCCAGCCCTCCAAGGCCCCCTTGAGCGCCGCGGTGGCCCCGATGGCGTACCCCTTCCCTTTGAGTCCTCCGACTCCCTGGGCGACCTGGGCGATCCCCACGAGGGCCGTCTGGAGCTGCCCGAGGACACTCTGGGGCGGCGAGAGGAAGGGACGGGCCGTGAGGTCGGGACTGGCTGGTGGCTCATACGGAGCGGGGCGCTCGGTCTTCCGCGCTTCGGCTTGCTCCGCGGCGAGCGTGGCCCGCTCCTTCGCCTGGGCTTCGAGACTCTCTGCGGTTTTCTCCATCCGCGTCGCCCGACGCTCGGTGATCTTGCCGGACTCTTGGAGGAGTTCTCCCGTCGTCGGCCCGCGAAGACCGAGCGTGTCGGTGGCGAACTGGGAGAGCGGCGTCGGGCCGCCTTGCTCAAAGGCGCCCTGGGTGCGGATCTCCGTGTCGAGCTTCTCCGGCATGGGGTTACGCCTGCGTACTCCCGAGCCTCCCGAGCTGCTGGTTGGCGGCTTGGATCAGCGCCGCGAGCGTGTTCTGTTGCGCGGAGGCGGTCTGCGCCACGCCCGTGCCGGCACTCACGCCGGTCTGGAGTGCCTCCAGGGCCAAGCCTTCCTGGGACTGGAGGAGCTGCCCCTTCATCGCCTCGCCCATCAGATCAATCCGCGCCAACTCATGCTGAATGTCGGAGGAGTTGCCCAGTCCCATCGAGGCAAACCGCGCCTGCACGTCGGCCTTGGCCTGCTGTTTCCACTGCGCGATGGCGGCTTCCATCGGCGCCGGCAACTTCCCGGCCCGGCTTTCCTCGAGCTGCTCGGTCCCGGCCTTGACGGCTGGAGACGCGGCGGCCTGGGCGGTTTTCTGGCCTTGCTTCATCGTCTTGGTCTGCTCCGCCAACTGCTTCTGGGTGCTAAGGGCAGACGAGATGCCGAGGCCGGTGGCCCCGAGACCGAGCGTTTGGGAGAACGCCTTAAGGGGCGAGTCCGTAAATTCCTTGGCCAAGCCGGTGCCAACCTTCCCCAGTCCGGCGCCGACCTTGCCGGCGAAGTCCCAGAGCCCTGACCCCCAGCCGCCGTCACCCGCTCCTGCGGTGGGGATAAACGGCACTTGGGACGCTCCTTCAAACGCCTCTTCCAGGCCTGACGCAAACCCCAAGAGGTCCTGGCCCCCGCTGATGGCCCTCAGCCGCTCACCCTCGGGGCCGATCCACACTCCGTCCGTCAGCGTCCAGCCCGTCATCTCGGTGTCCACGCTCACCTCAGAGTCCCAACTGCGTTCGGATGGTCACATGCTGAAGGGCGTGCAAAAAGGTCCAGGTCGCAAAATCGTTCGGATCCTCCAGATCATAGCTCGTGAAGTCCTGGGGCGACGCGATCCCAAGGCTCGACGTCTCGCCTTGGTGGACCAACTGGTGGGCCTGGTGCCACTCCGTTCCGCCCCCGTCGCCCAGCGGGAGCAGCGGATAGGACGCAAAGCCAGCGCGACGGATCACCGAGGCAAACACCCGGTGCTGGAGTTCGTGGACGCCGAGGAAGTCGATCCACGCCGTTTGATCGCCGAACGGAAGCACCTCGAAGCTATGCGGATCGACAATCGGCATCAGGCGGACTCCAACATCTCTCGGGAAAACCCGAGGGCGCCCGCCGGACCCCCGGTCGGCATACTCGGCATCGACGCGGGGGTCTGGGCGTCGGACGCCGAGGGCGGTGGCGCGGTCGCTGGCGTTGGCGCGACCGCTGGCGTCGGCGCGGGAGGTGTGTACGCCTGTAAGGCATTGATGGCTTCTTGGAGTCGTTGTCGTGCGGCCGTGGCATTCTTGGCGACGGTCTGCTGGAGATTCCCGACAACGTTGGATCGGCCGGATGCTCCCCCCGGCCCGGCCTTCTTGAATCCCTCCAGTTGTCGTTGCCCACGATTAACGATGTCTTCCAGGGAGGCTCTGGCGGCTGTGACCGCATCCGTCAACCGTCCGAACTCTGGATCCGGACTCTGGGGGAACGCTGGAAATTCCGGCGGGCGGAAGCTCCCGATGACATCCCGCGCAGCCGTGAAGCCGTGCGGCAGTTGGTTCGGATTCAGGAGGTCCATAATGACCGCGGTCACGAAGGGGGTAATCGCCCCTCCCAGTTGGCTCAGGGTCGCCTCGGCCAGTGAGGTCGTCGCCACCCCGGCAGCCGCTCCGGCTCCAGCGGCCGCTCCCCCGGTGATGGGCGCAACGGCCCCGCCCCCCGGACCGAGGCCGGGGATGATGTTTCCACCCTCGGTGAAGATTTGTCCTGTTCCAGCGGCCGTACCCGCTGCCCCGGCCGGGAACTCTGGCAGCCGGTCCCGTAAGATATCCGGGGTCGCGCCTCCGGTTTTCGGTGTCGCCGTGGGCTCCCCCCGGAACATGCTCGCCACGCGGGACCCGATCCCAAGGGCTTGTAACGCGGCCCGCGCGGCGGCCGACAGGCCGTCTGGAGACCGTGGATCGGGGCCTCCTTGCGCCGGGCCTCCTTGCGCTGGGCCTCCTCCCGTGAGCGTCCCCGCGCCCGTCACGGGCCCGCCCGTGGGCGCGCCGCCCGTGGCCGCCGCGAGGCTCAGTTGACGCTGGCCGACCGGCTGGGTGCGGCCGAGCCAGTCCATGACCGAGGTCACGTCCTGGTCAGACAACGCCATGGCGAGAGCGATCCCGACGACCCATGCGGCTACGCCGTATCCACCGTTTCCCATTTGCCCGTGGGCGACACTTCCAAATGCGCCGCTTCCAGCGCCACGCCCGCACTGCACGGCAAGCTCACCGTCCAGCCGACGCGCTGGCCCAGGATCGACGCATCGCGCCTCAGCAGAGCATACCGAAACCCCAGCGGAGAATCAAGGCTCGCAAAGAACTTCTCCGTGAACGGCCCGGTTCCGACCACGACCGTCCCCGCCTCCGTGGTCAGGATGACCGTCACGGCCACCGACGCCGTGGCGGCGGGCGCGGACAGATCGAGCGCCACGCGAAGGGACTGATGGCCCTCGACCGGATCGCCGAGCTCGAACAGCTTGGAGGAGACCGTCATCGTGCCTTTCTGCACATCCGTTGAGCGGGCGAAGATCCGGTAGAGGAACCCTCCGGCGTCGATCCCGTACACCTCGGGGGCGTTGTCGATCGTGAGGGTCACCAGGTCCAGGACCCGGTTGCCCCCAAGGTCCGGCGTCGTGGCCAGGAACCACCGGCCCTCCTGGAAACAGAGGAGCTCGCTGCGGCCTCCGGTCGCCCCCGAGGGGGTGAAGCGGTAGAGGAAGACCAGCACCACGGCCCCATTGAGCATCTGGATGCCGGACTTGGGCCCGAACGTGATGGCCGTACTCAAAAATGGGAACAGCCGGTCGATCTTGGCGGACAATTTCTGGGGCGTCACGCCCAGGAGGGCATGGATCGAGTACCCCGTGGCGAACACCATCGCCCGGAAGTATCCGATCAGGGACTCGGGGAACACCGTTCCCAGACTCGTGAGGGCGTTCGTGACGGTGAACGTGGTCACGCCGGCGGCGGTCGCCACGTTGCCGAGCGCATCCACGGCACTCTGGCTCAACAGCCAGAGTTGCTCCACGGTGGAGAGCATCCCCTGAATCTGGCCGTCGAACGCTTCATCCGTGATCTGGAAGGACCCCGCGCCGTTGCCTGCCACGAAGTCGTCGAAGGTATTGGGCGCGGTGAAGGTGACGGTGCGCGGGGCCGTCTGGAGCCAGGCGTGGCTCTCAAAGACGACGACGCGCGGCCCTCTTCTCGTCGTGCTGATCGTGGTCAAGGTCACCCCGTTCCAGGAGAAATAGCCCGTTTGCTCGTCGATGAGGAGGATCGGGCCGTCCCGCCAGATGGCGATCCCGGTCTGAGAGGGCGAGCCGGAGAACGTCCCCGGAGCCCCGATCTGGACGTCCACAGCCCCATCGTTGAACAAGTCCCGCTGCCAGGCCGAACCGTCCTCGAAGACCACGATGGCGACCGGATGCGGGATGGTATTGGGGCCGAAGGTGAGAGAACAGCCGTAGGACGCCTTGACCGTAGAGCCGGGTTTCAGGACGGCCCCGGCGGCCCCTGCATAGAGCGGCACGGACTGGATCGCGCGACCCAGCCACATCCCGTTTTCGAGCCACGCCAGCTCATCGTCGTCAATCGAAAGGCGATCATCCGAGAGGTTCAGCCCCTTCCAGCCCCGACTCGTGGCCGTCTGGGGTTCTGGCGGGCCTTCCCGAGGAGCTCTCGCCGCACGAGGATCGCGCCCGAGCGCCATCGCGCCCTAGTCGCCCCTCATGGGCAGCCACCCGGCTTCGTCAGGGCGACATACGCTTTCAGCGTGGCCGGAACCGATGGGTCCGCAGCGACGGCGGCAATTCTCGCACAGATCGGCGGAGCCGGATTCCCGCCGACTGGCGGCCCGATGGTGGGCGGCGTCGGCAGCGGCACCCAGGTTTCTCCGGGTTGGAGTTGGTCATCCTGGGTATTCGCGTTCCAGGCCCGGAAGGTCCCGTCGGGCCGCTGAATGGCCCACCCAGCCTCGGCGACGATCGGGAGCATGAGCAGCAGCAGGACCATCAGGCCGTGTCTCATCAGTTCTCCCTCCCGCGAGGGTCGATCCAGCCGAGGGTCGCAATTCTGAGAATGACGCTTCCGTCCGAGGCGGCAAGACGCGTTCGGATCTGAGCCGAGGTGTTGGTCTGAACGATGAGATAGCCGCCGGCATCCTTGTTCGATCCGGTGCCGAACGTCTCGCCGACCTGGACCAGTGGGGCCGCGGTGATCGAGGCCGCCTGATCGGACTGGACGAGGGCGCTCCCATAGAAGCCTGGCGAGACGGCGCCGGCCGTGTTGACCTGGACCACGTTGATCAACACGTTCACGATGACGCCGGTTGGCACCGTCAGGGTGCGCGTGACAGCGGCCGCGCCGGGGTTGGTGGCATCGACATCGAGGATGGCCGTGGACCAGAGAAATTCGCCCCCATTCTGGTTGAAGGCCGTCCAGTTGCCACTCCCGTCCGTCCGTCCCGACCCGATCCGGCGCCGCTCCGTATAATTGGTCGGCATCGTCGGCGCGGTGGCGCTCAGGCTCACGAGGACATCGACCACCGCCGTGTCGGTGCGCTTGATGAGGTGGAAGTGATACCAGGTGCTATTGGCAATCGTGCCGGTGTCCAACCCCCCGGTGGCGGTGCCCACGGCCCACGCCGCCGTCGTTTTGGCGAGGGACGAGGCCAGCGTGAGCATATCGACGTTGGTGCTGTCGGCCGCCGTCCCGGCGGCGATCGTCATCGTCGTGGACGAGCCCGCGGTACTGAGCGTGAGCCCCGCCAAATAGGAGCGGATGATGAGCGTCGAGGTCGCGGGGGCCTGGACGAAGGCCGAGCCGTTCCAGACCTTGGGCAGTTGCGCCGTGGCGTCGAAGCACCAGGTCTGGCCAGTCACGGGCGTGGTAATCGTGGTACAGTCGCTTCTTACGAATAATCCTGGGCCTTGAGGAGTCGCGGGGACCGCGAACGCGAGGACCAGCAAGCCCAGGAGACTCAGCGAGACAAGCCGCTTCATCGGGTCCTCCACTCTGACCCGCTATATGCGCTTATCATTTCTCCGACGCGACTGCCCTCGATGTCTCTCAGCGCCTTAATCGCAAACCCCATGAACACCTCGGCCTCGTCATACCGCCGCTGATTGATCTTGGCCTTGTAGGCCGCGAAGTACGCCACGGGCTCGGTGTAGGGGAAGGGCAGCGGATCGAGGTCGCTCGGGTTGACCAAGGTCGTCGAGAGCGTCACGAGGTCCCAATCCGTGGTGTACGCCGTGGCGGGCGCGGTGGCGATGAACACCTGGTCCGCCCCGTATCGCGTCCACCCGCCGGGGATCGACTGGTAGGTGGTCCACGGCCGGAACATATTGGTGATGTCGCCGAAGGGGCGGTTGTCCAGCTCCACGCGCGTCGAGCCGAAAATCAGCCAGACATGGATCACGTCCAGCACGCGGAGCGTGGGGAACAAGGTGGACAACTTGTAGCTATCCACCCCTGCGGTCAACGGGATGTTCGGCTGGTAGCTCCGGGACCCCCCCGACCACAGATCCCGCTGGCGGAGGCCGTAGTTGATGGCTGCCGTCAAGTCGGCATCTGAGAAATAGAACTTCTGGGCGTCGTGGAGGAGCCGCCGCACGTCCGTCAGATAGTCGGCGAGCTGCTGCGTGCCCGTGGAGGGCAGGACCGGGCCGGGGACGACATTGTAGTAGACGGTGCCGCCCGCCGCGGGGGCCGGAACGGCGAATTGGAGGGTGACCTGGCTGCCGTCTTGGCTGGAAATCCACCAGGCGGAGTTCCAGGAGAGGCCCACGATGGAGAAGATCGCCGCCACGATCTGCCGCTCGACGGCCCCGGCGGCCACGGCTTGGGTGAGCATCAGGGCCTAGGCGGCTCGGATTTGGAAATCCGCCGTGTAGTAGACGGTGCCGCCGAGTGGGGGCGCTGGAACCGAGAAGTTGAGGGTCGTCTGGCCACCATCCGTACTCTGAATCCACCAGGCAGAGTTCCAAGAGAGGCCCACGATGGACCAGACGTTGGCGAGAATCTGCTGCTGGACGGCGGCGGCGGCGACCGCTTGGCTCAGGACGGCGGCCATCGCCGAGCCTCTGGTGGGGTTACCCGATCTGAATGTACGTGATGTTTTCGGACCCGGCCCCCGCGTTCTGGAAGCGCACGTTGGTGCCATCGGAGATGACACACGGGATACCCACCGCGATGGCGGTGACGTTCTGCCAGGCTCCCGCGGCGTCCTGCACCTGCATCCGCACATCGGCCCCCACCGCGTAGACGACGAAGGTGCCGACAGGCAGGACAAAGTTTCCCGCCGCCGCGATGGCCTGGACGACCGGCGTGCGGAAGATGGCCCCCGCCCCCCCTGTCGCCACTCCGGTCGGTATCATCTGCCCGGGCATGGGTGGCTCCTCCTACACCGTGTCAAACAGCAGGCCGGTAATCGACGTAACCGACTTGGGCCGGACGCACACGGTTTCCAGGACGGTGACCACCGCCCCGACATACCCCAACTGGTAGTTCGGCAAGGTCGAGGAGAACCCTGTGAAGGCGAACGCCGCCGCCTGGTGCATGTAGAAGGCTGTGTATTTCGCCTTGAAGAAATAGATCGTGCCCTCGACTCCGTAGGCGTGGTCCACATAGATCGGCACGCCCGAGACCATGAGGGCCGTGAAGCCCGAGCGCGGCCCCTCGGTCTTCGACCGGTCGAACCCCGTGCCGGGGGTAATCATGTACTGCTCGAGGCCCAAGTAGTCCTTCGAGAGCCGCGACCAGGTGCCGGGCCCCGTGATCCCGAAGTCCGGCATCTCGCCGTTGTTGAACTTGGCGGCGGAGGTGATGTACTGGTTCAGGAGCGCCCGCGTTGGCGCCACCCCGCCGGCCGCGATGAGATTCGCCTGAAGCCAGGTGTTCGCCGCCCGCGAGAGGCCCGCGTACGTGCCCGCCGCCGCGGCGATCAAGGGGAGCCCGTCGATGTCCTGCGAGCCGTAGGTGGCGTTGGTCCAGAGCTGGGTCGAGAAATACTCCGCCTGAGAGTTGCCCGCGTCGTTCATCCGGGCGGCCAGAATCGGGATCACCGCCGCGTCCCACTGGAGGAGTCCTTCCGCTCCGAGAAACGGAATGGGCGTGATGACGATTTTCAGGTTCCACTCGGCGTTGACCCCGGGATTGAGCGCCGCCGGCTGGTTGAAGCGCCCCGAGTAGTCGGAGGACTGCGTGTTGACGTAGGGCGCCCCCTGCATGGGGACCGTCACCGAGGAGACCCCGCCCGTCGCCACTTTCGCGTTCCCAAAGAAGGCCGCGACCAGCGGCGTGGCGTTCCGGTTCTGGACGATGAGTTTGGGAACAAACGCTCGTCTCGTAAAATTTTGTAACTCCGTCCCCGGGGCGCCGCCCGGGATGAGGCCGAACCCGAGTTGCGGCATGGTCTATCTCTCCCTTATCGCCCCGCGCCCACGGTTTCTTTCCAGATTTTCTCGACGTAGGGCATATTGATCTGGTCCAGATCCGCCCCTGGGGGGGCTCCCATCAGCGCCTTGATGTGATCGGACTCGGGCATCGTCCACGAATGCTGGCTCTCGAAGGTCGGCTCGGCGGGGTTCTGGAGTTCGTAATACTTCTCGACGGCCACCTTGGTGGACTTGGGGCCGATCTCGTTATCGACCATGAACTGCTCGATCTTGTCCAGGTCCTCTTCGGTCGCCCCGGCCTTGACGAGGGACCCCCGGAAGGCTTTGCGCCGGTCGGTCATCTCCGAGTCATCCAGTCGCTTCTTGAGCCCGTCGATCTCCTTTTTCTGCGCGTCGATCACCGGCTGGAGCTGGGCGGGAATGTCGATCTCGGGGATGGACGCCCTCGGGAAGAGACGCTTGGAGTGCCGCTTGAGGTCTTTGTTCGCCTCGGGATCGCCGTAGAGGCGCTCCATCAACTGCACGCGCGGATCGCCGGCCGTGATCTCCAGGATGTCCGCCTGCGTGAGGTCCGCCAGCCGCTCGTTCATCCGGCGTTACTCCGAGAGGTTCCGGTTGGAGGTCTCCGCCGATTTCGACCCCTTCACGGGCGCCTCGACCGAGAACGGATGGCCCTTGGGCCACGCCGCCGCCGAGGTCATCCCGCCGTGATCGGGAAAGCGGAGAGGGTTATAGCAGATGCCAGAATCTTGTTTGTTGTCGGTGATCTTCCGAATCGGGAAGTTCTTGGGTCTGACTAATCCGGCCATGTGGACTCCTTTCTTACGGCATGGGACTCGCGGGCGTCACCGTGGGCGGCGGCGGTCCCACCCCAGGTTTCGGGCCGCCCGGCGGAATCCCCATCGCCCCGAACTGCTGCTGGACGGCCCCGGGCACCTGCATCGCGTCGCCCTGCGGGGCCGGGTAGAGCTGGCTCCCCATGAACTTCATCTCGGCCTGTCCCATGTCCGCCGCCGGCTTGACGAACCGCTTGCCCAATTTCGCTACGATCTCGGCCAAGGCCTGGCCGTCCTCCGAATTGCCCATCAGCGGAATGGCGATCCGCAAGAGCTCCAGGCCCAAGCCCGCGACCACCTTGCCGCGGGCTTCCTTGCCCCCGCGATCCGCCTGGCCCGGTTGCGCCGGACCCGGCATCGCTGGCCCGGCCGGCATTCCGAGCGGCATCAGCCTCTCCGCATGGCGCGCACCGACCGCGCTTTCGCCGCGTTCCGACGCGCGGCCCGTGCGTGGCGGCGGGAGACGCGCTTAGCGACGGCCCTTCCGTGCGCGACGACCCTTCCGACGATATGCCATGTCCATGAGTCGGACTCCTTTCGGTTCGGACGTGAACTGCGCTGTTGGCTTCCACCAATACGCCCCGCCTCCCCGGTGTGTCAAGGAAATTTTCTCGGGGAAGTTGCTGACGCCCAGAAAAAAAGTTGACACGCCGATTGTCGGGGTGCTAGGGTCCGAGCCATGCGATCACTCGGGCGCGTCCTCGGTCTCCTGAGTGTTGGCCTCGCCCTCTCCTGGTCCGTGGCCCTGGCCCAGAATCCCCCGAACTCGTGGCACCCGTACACGGGCGGGGTCAACTGCATCCAGGTGGCGGACGCCGACGGGAATTTCAACTGCGCGCCGGGGACGACCATCAATCTGACGACCGGCGCGATCTCGTACATCACCCCCGCGGGGGCCATCTTCCCGTTCGCCGGCGCGGTGGTCATCAACACCACGAGCGTCACGCCCCAAGCCCTTGGCAACGATCTGGTGCTGGCGACCACGCCGAGTACGGTCGCCCCGGCGGGGCCGCTCTTTCGCGGGTTGACGCTGCGAGTCCGCCGGGGTCCCGCGGGCACCTGTCAGCTCGTGGTGGCCGGTGGCGACGGATTGCAGGAGTTCATCATTCCGGTGGTCAACCCGACCGCCCCCAATCCGGTGGGACCGAGCTTACTGGGGACTGGCGCGGCGCTGCTCGAATGGTTCCCCGGAGGAAGTCTCGGCTGTTAACCGCGCGATGACCTCGCGCCAGAAAGGAGCTGCTATGAAGCGGCTTGCATCGCTCGCTCTCGTCGTTGCCCTTCTCCTCCTGCCCGGGGTGGCCCTCGCCCAGCAGGCGTCTCCCGGAGCGGCCGTCACGCAGACGGGCTCCACGGGGCTGGCCGCCACCAACTGCCTGATGGCAGGCAGCTTGATGTCCACAAGCGCCCAGCAAACCCTGACCGTGCCAGCGGCGGGTGGGTCGAATTCGATCTACTTCGACTACATTCTGGCGAGCCTGAACACGATTGCCGCGCCGGCCTCCTCGGCGAATGTGTTCACCTTCACGACCACCAACATCGCGGGCACCCCGAGCTTCCCGGCCGGCATCATCGGCAGCGTCGTCTCGGGCGGTAACCAGATCACCGCGGGTGGGGCGCCCGGGCCGCTCGGCATCCCGATCAAGGCGCTGGTGGGCACGTCGCCCACGATCGTCGGCCCGACGGCGGACGCCTCGCACGGGCAGTACATCTTGGCCTGCTGGCACGTCGCTCCCTGATCCTTTAGAATCGGGTGTTTGCGCCGTGAACGCCTGCGGCGTCGCACTGCGCGACGCCAGCCCGGTCATTCGTCTGGCTGGCGCGGATCTCATGCCTGACTCGCGCTGCCCGGGGTGTCAGGCGACCACGGCCGATCCCGTCTGGCCGACCCGCGAGCCCCAGGAGTTCACCCTGCATCGCTGCCGTCACTGTCGGCTCGTCTTCACCGTGCCGCAGCTGAGCCAGGACGAACTCCGAGCGTTGTATACGGCGCCCTACTACGAGAAGCGCACTCTCCGGTTCGGCGCGCTCATTGAGCGAGCCGTGTCGTGGAGTCGCCGCCGTCTGGCGGACACGATCTGCCGCTTGGGCCCGCCGGGTCGCGTACTCGAGATCGGCTGCGGCCGAGGCGAGATCCTTCGGATGCTGCGACAGCGCGGCTGGACGGTGACCGGACTCGAATTGAACGAGGCGGCCGCGCGTCGGGCGCGCGATCTCTTGGGGAGCGACGTGGTGGTGGGTCCCTACCAACCGGATCGGTTTCCGGCGGGCGCGTTCGACGCGGTGATCCTGTGGCATGTGCTGGAGCATCTCGTCAATCCGAGCCGGGTCATCGCCGACTTGGCGAGACTCGTTCGGCCGGGAGGGTTCGTGGCGATTGCCGTCCCGAATATCGAGAGCTGGCAGGCCGCCGTGACCCGCGAGCACTGGCTGCACCTTGATGTGCCGCGTCACACCGTGCATTTTTCGGAGGCGTGGTTACGAACGGCGCTCAAGGCGGCGGGCTTCCGCGTCGGCGAGGTCAACCAGTTCTCCTTCGAGTTCAGCGCCTTCGGGTGGATTCAGAGCCTCTTGAATTGCTGGATCACGCCGCAGAACTTGCTCTACGAGATGCTCAAACGCCCGTCCGCTCGCTACCTTCCCAAGCCGTTTCGCACGTACCCCGTGCAATCGGTGGTGAGCGCGGTCGCGCTGGGGCTGCTGCTCGTCCCGGCGTGCCTCTTGACCGCCGTCGAGGCTCTGGCCCGACGCGGTGCCACGATTGAGTTGTTCGCGTGCAAGGAGACGAGATGAGACGCTGGGCATGGACGCTCGTCGCGCTCACCGCCCTGTTGGTCATGGGCTCGGTCGAGGCTGGGCCAATGGCCCGGGGGGCCAAGGTCTGGCTCCTGTGGTCGCAGCACAGCTCGACGACGGGAGAATTCTGGTGGCGGACGGAGGCCGGCCCCTTCACCGACGAAGAGTGTCGCGCCGATTTGAAGCGGGCCACCTCCCGGCCGAAGGTCGGCTTTACGAAGTGGTACGACATCAGCCCGCAGCACCTTGAAAAGCTCTACGGCCTCGCGGCCACACCCGACAAGGGAACCTGGGTCGCGTGCTGGCCCGCGCCCTTCGACTTCGACCGTGATCTGGTGGACCGGTGATCCGCACGCACCGGCCGTCTCGGTGGCTCGTGCCCCTCGGCATCGGCGTCGTCACGGCCCTCGTGTTTCTCCCGGCCCTCCGCTACGACTTCCAGCGCGCCTGGGACGACGGGCCCTATCTCTTATTCAATGCGCATCTCCTGCACTGGGACTGGTGGTTCATGCTCACCAGCGTCGCCTTCGGCCACTTGATGCCGCTCACGTGGCTCACCTGGACCGTGGACGCCCATCTCTGGGGCGGGTGGGCCGCCCCCTGGCACGCCGAAAATGTGGGGCTCCATGCGGCGAACGCGATCCTCGTGTACCTGATCGCCGCGCGGCTGACGTCCTCGCGCCTGGCGGCCGTCACGACCGCGCTCCTCTTCGGGGTCCACCCCATGCGGATCGAGTCCGTGGCCTGGATCAGCGAGCGCAAGGACGTGCTCTCCGGTCTCTTCTTCCTCCTGTCCATCCTGACCTATCTCCGCTATGTCGCGGCGGACGCCCGGCGCCGATGGACCTGGTATGCGCTCTCGCTGCTCTGCTTTGTCGGCGGCGCGATGTCGAAGGCCATCGTGGTCGTCCTGCCGGTCTTCCTGCTCCTGATAGACTGGGCCATCTTGAAGCGCCGGGCGTGGATCGAAAAGGCTCCGTATGTCCTGATCGCGGGGATCGTCAGCGAGCTGGCCTTCTGGGCGATGCGCGTGGGCATCCACAACGAACTGCCGTGGGCCACGGTCGGGCTGGGGCCTCGGCTCCTCCATATGGCGTACAGTCACGTCTACTACATCTGGCGCTCGGTCTGGCCCTCGCGCTTTTCACACATGATCGAGTACACCTACGTGCCGTCGCTCGATCAGATGCAGTATCCGATCGCCGTGGCGGTCGTCGGGCTGACCGTCCTGGCGCTCTGGCGGCTCGGCCGGCCGGGGCTGACGGCCGCCGCCCTCGCGTACGCGGTGGCGGTCTTGCCCCAATCCGGGCTGTTTCAAAATGGCAATCAGCTCGTGGGGAACCGCTACTCGTATCTGGCCTGCCTGCCGCTGGCGCTGCTCGTCGGGTTCGGGGGCGCCGCAGTCTCCCGACGCTGGCCCCGGCTGGTGCCCGTCTCCCTGACGGGGGTCGTCCTGGCGCTCATCGTGGTCACGCAGGTGGCGCTGCCGATCTGGCGGGACAGCGAAACGCTCTGGACCTATTCGGCTGATAGCGAGCCGGACTGTACCGTCTGCCAAGACTGGGCGGGCATCTTCGCCTACAGGCGCGGGGATCTGCTGGCGACCGAGCGCTATTTCAAGCGGGCCATCCCGGTGTCCCTCGACACGAACTTCCCGCGCTATGAGCGCTACTGGGGACTCGGCAGGGTGCTGGAGGAACAGGGCAAGTACGAGGAAGCCGCGGCGATCTTGCGGGTCTACCTCGTGAGCGTCCCGACGGCCTACCGCGACTATCCCCATGAGCAGTGGCATCTCCGAGACGCCGAAGTGCGGCTCGCCCGCCTTGACGTGCAGATCCAGGATTTGCGCTGATGGGCCGGCGCTGGACGGCTCTCAAACGGATGCTGCCCAAGCCACGGGGATGGGACCCCCTGGTCTACTCGGCGGCGACTCGAGCGCTTCGACCCGGGGACCGTCTGGTCCCGGTGGCGACCCGGGGGCGGCTCACCATCTACCATCTTGAAAGGGGGGCTCCTCTTCTGCTTGCCACGCGGCGCGCCCGATCGTGCTATGCTACGGGCCAGCACCGGACGGACTGACCCACGGAGGGGGACCATGCCAGACGACAAGAAACCGGGACTGAAGAGGGCGGGCTTGACGGTGCATTTCGTCCGGCCCCAGGAAAGCGGGTGCCGGTCGGGCAAGCTCATTGAAGACAGTTTCCAGGAGACGATGCGGGTGCCCCCTGTCGGGATCCAGGAGTTTGGGCACTTCAGTTACGGGGACGCGGCTGGTGGACCGAGACTCCCGCATACCTTCGAGGCCGTCCGACGATACGATCCGCTGGGCACCGTGGACACCTGGCATCTGGCTGCCGAGTGTCCCTTCGTCAAGTGATGGACGCCCGAGAGCTCGCCCGTCGCTCGGTCGGAGACAACGGGGAGCCGGTGGATCGGCTCAATTTGGACGACCTGGAGCTGGAGCGCGTGGCGGAGACCCCCGCGGAGGCACGGCGCGATCGGCGGCTCGCCCATATCGCCGTGATGCTCCTCGACACGGCCAAGGTCCTGGATCCCGTGGTCAAGATGATCTCGATGCGGCTGCTCGCGTGGGCGGCCTTGGGGGCCTCGGTGGCGCTCGCCGTGATGGCGCTCCGGGACCCCTCGTGGGAGCGGCTGGCCGTCCTGGGTGTCTTCATGGCCCTCGCCACGCTGCTTGTGAGATTAACCCGATGATCTACCGCCTGTTGATGCTCTCGCCGGTGTTTGAGGAACCGCCCGAGGTCGTGCGGGAGGACGTGGCCGAGGCGTGCGTGATCGTCGCCTACGAGACACCCGAAGCGCTGGTCGCCACCATCCAGGACGCCATGAAGGCCCTCTGCGAGCAGCTCCATGAAACGCCGTGAGATTCTCTCGGAGCCGATCACGCCGCTCAAAGACGGCCAACCGCCCGGATTCATCGTGGCGTGTCTCGACTGCGACTTTGGGGTGGACGCCCACGGGCTCACCGCCGAGGACGCCGTGAAGGCCGTCGCACCGACCCATCAGAAGGGTCATCACCTGATCGCCACGCACGTGGACTATACCACGGGGCACGGACCCAACAAGAAAGACCCCCACCCGCTGTACGGCCGGTAACGCCCCGAAGGAGGACTCCCATGCCGACACCGAAGTTTCCCGACTACAAGAAAAACTCCTTGCGCCCGAATCCTGAAACCGCCGATCCTTCCCGGGGGGATCTTGCGTTCGCGCAAGAGGTGATCTCCGTGGGGGATTTCGGCTCGTGGGACGCCAGCGCCACGGTCGTGCATCCGAACCCTCCAGCGGCCCGCGCCAAGGGCAAGGAGAAGCCGCCGAACGTCCCAGAAGTGGTGAGACCGCACCGCGACATTCGCGCCCCCAAGAAGTAACGGCTATGGCGGCGCTCGGCTCCCGCCTCCTCCTGGTCCGACGGTCCTCTCGTTGGAGGAATTGGCGCCAGGGCGCACCCGCGAGGCGTCGGCTCGCGTTGGGGAGCGGCGCCGCCATTTTCCTCCTCCTCGTTGCGTTCCTCTTTCCGGCGTCCGCGCAACAGTTTTCCGTCCCCCTCACCTGCCAGAACACGACCGCCATCAGTCAGGCCGCGAGTGCGCAGATCATCACCGGGACGGCGGGAAAGAAAACCCATCTCTGCGGGGTGTTCGTCCTGGCGGCCGATGCCGAGAATGTCTCGCTCGTGGGGGGCACGGGAACCGTGTGCGCCACGGGGGTCTATGCCATCATCGGGGGGACCACGGCGGCGACTGGGCCAAACCTCCTCGCGGGGGGATCCTTTACCCTCTGGAGCCCTACCTTGTCGCTCCAAGCTCCCTCGGCGGCCGCCACTGGGGACCATCTCTGCCTGCTGCAATCCGGGACGGGTCGCGTGGCCGGCGTCCTGACCTGGACGCAATACTAACAGGGCCTAGAAAGGGCAAGGAACCGTGAGGAGCCGAAGCCAGATTGAAGGAGAGGCACAGGCGGCGATGACCGCCGCCCCCAATCAGTTGCAGCGGCTCATTCTCGAAATCTTGCTCGATCTTCGGGACGAGCACGCCTGCCTTGGCGACATCATGCTCGACATCTTGGACGCCCAACCAGAAGTCACGGTGTAGGTTCGCCGGGACTCGCTATGCGCCGCCATCTCTGGGTGTGGAGTCTCCTCATCGCCTTCGTCCTTTCTGGGGGCATCGGGCAGGCGCAAGGCCCGCGCGTGACCGTCGTCACGCCGAGCAAAGGCACGACGGCGGAGAACCAGCCGACCAGCCGGTCCATTGACGCCAACACCACCGCCCTGGATGTCAACGTGGCCAGCGGGGGGGCTGGTGGCGGAGTCGCCCAAACCCAGGTCCGCGACAGCGGCGACACCGCGTGGGTGAACGTCGGCCCCGCGGCGGGCAACGCCAAGATGCCCGCCACGATCTACTCCTCCACGGGCACAGAGCTCGCCACGTCCACGAACCCCCTCCGGGTCGATCCCACGGGGACCACGACCCAGCCCGTCTCGGGCACCGTGACCGCGAACCAGGGAGGCACCTGGACCGTTCAGCCGGGCAACACGGCCAACACCACGGCGTGGTTGGTCACGGGCACGGGCGGCACGTTCCCCATCAGCGGCAACCTCACGGGCAACCAAGCCACCAACACGGTGCAGCTGGGTGGCACCGCCATCTCGCTGAACACGGGCGTCCGAGATACCGGGACTCAGCGCGTGACGATCGCCACGAACGATGTCGTCCCCGCCTCACAGTCTGGCACGTGGACCGTGCAGCCGGGCAACACCGCGAACACGACGGCCTGGAAAGTGGACGGCTCGGCCGTCACCCAGCCCGTCAGCGGAACGGTCACGGCCAACATTGGCACAAGCGGGAGCCTCGCGCTGGATGCCACGCTCTCGGCGACGCAGCCCCGGAACATCACGCAATTCGGAGGGACAGCCATTTCGACGGGAGCCGGAGCGGGAGGCTTAGGCATCCCACGGGTCACGGTGTCGAACGATTCGACGGTCATCCTCGGGACTGGGGCGGCCACCATCGGGGCGCTCTCCGCCAACCAGTCCATCAACGCCGCACAGTTCGGAGGATCGGCCGTCGTCACGGGGACCGGCGCCGGCGGGGCCGGCATCCCCCGGGTGACCGTCTCGAATGACTCGTCGCTGGCCGCCAACCAGTCGGTCAACCAGAACCAAGTGGGAGGCGTTGCCGTCTTCGCCGAGCGATGCCAGCGAGAAGAGAAAACCTATGTGACCATCAACCAGACCGCCGGAACCCAACTGGCTACTGGGGTGGCCGCCGAGCGGATCTACATCTGCTCGATCAACGTGGTCTCGGCCACCGCCCAAAATATTGCCGTCGTCTCCGGGACCGGGACGGTCTGCGCCACGGGCATCGCGGGCGTGATCGGCGGGTCCACCGCCGCAACGGGGTGGAACCTGGCCGCCAACGGCGGCGTCGTACATGGCAATGGGGCTGCCGCTGTGGCCAACACGAAGGTGAACGCCGACAACCTCTGTCTCCTCCAGAGCGGGGCGGGGCAGGTGTCGGGGAGCCTCGCGTATGTCAGCAATTAGTGTGCTGATCGTCGGACTGCTCCTCTGGCCCATCGCGGCCTTCGCCCAACAGGGTCCGCCCATCTCCAACATGACGTGTGCCGCCGATCCGGCGACGCTCACCGGCTGGATCTGTACCAAGGGAGTCCCCGCGGGAACTCCCGATGGGTTGCATTCGTTCTCAGTGACGGTCAAAGATGCTGCGGGGAATACGGCCACTGGCACGGCGCTCATTGTTGTCGATGGGAAGCCGCCCACTGTCGTCGTCGGTCCTGGGCCGAGCGGCGGGGTCAGAGTCTTGGCGAATGATACGGGGTCCGGGGTCACGGAAATCACTCTCAGCATGGACGGAGCCGTATTGCCGTAGCGCGGTCCGGGCCGCTGACTCGCGGAGGCGGCGGCCGGGCGCAAGTCCTGCGCGTCCCTTCCCGGGGGTCTCAGGAGCCGCGCACTTTTGAAAGGGGAACGGGAGAAGCCCATGCGTCTGTCAGCAATTCGCTCGCTGCTCGCCGGACTGCTCCTGCTGCTCTTCACGACTCCCGTGTGGGCGGCCAACGCCTTCGTGCAGTCGGCCCAGACCACAACGGGCAACGTTGCCTTGGGAACGGTCGCGGTCGCCTTTGTCTCGAACGTCACGGCGGGCAACCTGATCGCGGTGGGGATCACCTGGTACAACGACCCTATCACGCTCAGCTCCGTCACGGATACACTCGGGAATACGTACACCGTCGTCCAGACCGTGAACATCGCGCTGGCGCAACGATACGCGACCGCGTATGCGAAGAACATCCTCGGTGGGGCCAACACCGTCACGGCCACCTTCTCGCTCGCCACGGCGATCTTTCGTGGCATCATCGTTCACGAGGTCAGCGGGGCCGACACCACCGCCCCCCTGGACAAGAACGCGGGCCAGGTGCAGACCGCCCCCGGCACGGGGGCTAATGCCGTCACGTCCGGGGCCGTCGTCTCGACGACCGATGGGCAGTATCTCTTCGGATTCACGGCGGAAGGGGCGGGCGTCTCAACGACGATCACGCAGGGCACAGGCTACACGCTCCGGCAGCGGACCCAGAGCAGCACGACGACCGAGGAGCAAGCCTCCGAGGATCAAATCCAAGCCACTGCTGCCAGCATCGCGGCGACCTTCACCATCGGTACGGACACGGAGATGGGCACCTTGATTCTGACGTTCAAGGCGGCAGGAGCCGCCGCGGCCACGCCCCAGCGGACCCTGATCGGGGTGGGGCAGTAGGAGAATTTTCTATGTGGGTCTTCCCGCTTCTCTGCCAGGCGACGTGATGAAAGAACCCGAAGCGTTCGACATCGAGAAGGTCGGGGTCTGGGCCGCGTGGCTCACCCTGGCATGGTACTCCGCGTGGCTGTTGTTCGGATGAAGAAGATGCCGCGCTCGAGCTGGTGGAGACGTTACCGGGCGATGCGGAAGGTGCAGTACGCACAACGGGTGGCCACAAGACTGGAACGGCAACGGCAGGAGGTGCCTATGGTGAAGTAGCATCCCCTGCCGCTGCCGCTATGGAGCTCAACCCCGTCTTCGAATGCAGCGGGGCTCTGAGGTCCGGCTACGCCGGACAAGTAGCGGACACGGGTTGTATTAGGATGCTAGCAGACTTGAGCCGGAGCTGTCAAGCGCAAAAAACAGAAGGGGATGCTAGTGGTTTGCCCGCGATCTGCGCAGAGAGTGGGAAAGCCCATATCTTGTGGTTGACAGCCTTATCCCCACCCCCCTATCCTAGACCTGACCCCCCGCACTACTCTCACCTCCCCCAAGGACTGCTATCGCACTTTCGAAGGATCCCGGACAGGCTGTCCCTTCGCTC
>ERZ1292642.245-Hain-H14-01um-R1-245-length-36959-cov-14_pt1 | contig 36959 bp, 50 predicted proteins | sample MGYA00564403_ERZ1292642 | MGnify/ENA primary metagenome ERZ1292642 (study PRJEB36523, sample SAMEA6512643) | groundwater metagenome | collected 2019-01-09 | study: AquaDiva: Metagenomics assemblies of 32 groundwater samples
AAATTGAACATCCTTGCATACCATCCTTTGACAATGACATTTCACTAGTGACATTATTACATTCGTTAGGGAAGAAAAAAGAACCAAATGTTTACACACGAAATTATTACTTGAAAAATCTTAATGATTTTCCTTGGGTGAATCAAAACTATGGCGAAAACACTTACAATCGGAAAAGGGGAAGTAGGAACAGCATTACACGAAGTATTGAGTGACTTCCACGAATGTTACATTAAAGATGTTGAACCATTAGAAGTAAGCGATGTTCAGGTAATGAATATCTGTTTTCCTTATTCAGAAAACTTTTGTTCGCAAGTAGAAGAGTATCAGCGGATGTATCAACCAAAAGTGACGATCATACATTCCACAGTTCCCGTTGGAACAAGCAGGAAACTCAATGCACTCCATTCACCTGTCCATGGCAAGCATCCAAATCTTGCACCTGGAATTAGAACTTTTAAGAAATACCTCGGCGGTGCTGACCAAACAATGGTGAAGTATGTAGCACGCTATTACCGAGCAGCACGTCTCCGTTACAAGATCGTCTCTAGCCCAGAGGCGAGTGAGCTTTCTAAAATCTGTTGCACCACACGGCTTGGCTGGGATGTCGTCTTTATGAAATGGGTTGAAGAGTTGAGTGAAAAGTATCGTGTACCATTCGATGAAGTTTACGGTTGGGTAAAGTATTACAATATCGGTTATCGAACTCTTAACATGACGAAATATACAAGACCGATGCTTTCGCCTATTCCAGGGAAGATAGCAGGTCATTGTGTAATCCCTAATTGCAGGATGTTGCCAGACGAAGAAATTCCACAGTTTATCCTAAGAAAAAACGACCAGTACACAGAAACCGCCTCATAGGGCGGTTTTCTCATTTCTTCGCAATGCCAGACCTAAGCCCTGCAATAGCCAAGGCTTCTAAGATAAGCTGTGTGCCACTATCTACGTCAACCTTGTCAATATAGAGGCCTATAACCGCATATACGACCATTAGGAATGAAACAATGTACGTTCTCTTGCCAGATAAAGCAGCAAACATAGATTATGCAAAAAAATCTCTAATAAATGATGCAATCGCGCCACTTGCGGCTCCCGCACCCACGATGAGATAGCGCCATTGTTCAAGTGAACGGATACGAACTTCGTGGTCTCTGAGATTTAAGGAAATCTCATTTTTAAGCTCATCTATCTTATCCGTTAAGGCGTGAATCTCCGTTTTAAGCTCACCAATGATTTTTCCTAATTCATACTGGGAATCAGGATTTGTCATAATGGTATAAAGTGTCAATAAGTATTGACAGAATTAGTATTTTATGGTATACATTGCATATATGATATTCGCATTAGTCATCGCCGCAATCGCATGTTTTATCTTTGGCCCTGTCGCTATAGCGGCGGTCTTAGCGATTGTTTACTTCATTTGGCGATTCAGCACCACGGAGGATCGCACCCTTAATTAAAGCACCCTTAGCACCCAAACCTTTTGTTCCTGCGGTAAACGCCTTTTCAGCCGCTAACCCACTCTTTGCGAGCTTATTTAAGGCAAATAGCCAAAAATTAGAGGCCGAAGTAAAACTAGGCACAAGCGAAACCAAATCTCCTAATCCAAGGAGATTGTTTCGTTCTGCGATAGGTAAACGTCTCACCAGGGCATTCTCAATAGGAATGAGTTCAGATAACTGTTTATTGATTCCAGCGACATTCGCTGGTGATGATTTTTCAATTGCGCCTTTAAGTTTGGTGTAAAACGCATTCGCAGCACGTTCCAAGGCATTCGCTTCAGGGTCTCGGACACCGTATTGCCATGCGCCTAATTTACCCACTGAACGCTTAATCTGTTGCGCTTCAGTGAGACTCACTACTCCGTCATCAGTAACAGCCTTAATCTCATCTTTTAAGAAATCTACAGCCTTTTGAACCTTTGTATTCAAACCAAATGATCCCATCTTTGTCTGACGTAAATCTTTTGCGGTGTCATCGAGGATTGAATTGAGATCAAGTTTTTTATTACTCGCACCAATGGCTTGTGTAAGGTCATCAGATAAACTTTGAATCTTCGTATGTGCTTTTTCCGCTGATTGTTGGAGAGTTCCACCAAGTTCGTACTTAAAGATGTTTTCAGTCTTGAACCCATCAGCAATATCTGGCTTTGTCGGCTTAATAAGCGAAGTCTCTATCTTCAATCCAATAGATTTAGCCATTGGTTTCACCGCTGCACTCACAATAGGTAATGCACCAGCAATAAGGGCATTGCGTACAATGTCCTTTTGGTTGCCACCTGTTTGAAGTGCGGTTACTGCACCTGACTCAATGGCACTTCCAGCGGCTCTCGCAAGCAAAGGTGCCTTAGCTCCAGTTGATAGTCCGGCGACACCTGGTAAGGCAAATTCACCAATCTGTGCTGCAATTGCACCTGCTTTTTCCGCAGTGCCGACTGGTTTTGTAAATTCTGCTCTTTTAGTACTTTCATCGAGGACAGTTGGTTGTGGTGCTTGTTTACCAAAGAGACCTTTTGCCAAGGTAGTCCCAACACCAGCTCCTAATGCAGCGGCTTGTCTAGGAACATCGATAAGTTCTTTAATAGCTCCAGTACCGAAATCTAAAATTGCACCACCAACTTTCCCTATTGGTGATTGCTCAATGGCTTGTGCTGCTCGTAGAGGCAACGACAATCTTTGTGATTGAATTGCCGGTTGTACTTCCCCTACGGCTGTTCTTCCTTTACTCAATTCTTGACGTAACAATTCTCTCTGTGGGGAAGTCGGTGCTTTACCAGCACTCTGCAGCTCGCTTCTAAGCAGTTCTAGTTGTTGTTCTCGCGTAGCCATATTATGCAAATTGAGTACTCGACTCTTTAAGAGCCATGAATTTTAGGAGAGCTATGGGATTGATTGCAGACAATTTAGTACTCGCTGACGTGCCTAATGCTTTAATTGCCTGTTTGAGGTAGAGACCAGAATCATTTTCCGATGGTGGTGCGTATTTATAGATAAATTGTTGAAGTGAGAGATTACGTGAAGCATCTAATGCAATTTGGTTTTGTAATGCTTTAACTCCAGCTTCAGGTGTTTTGAATTTGGCAAATCCACCTTCACCTTTAACTGCTCCAGGTTGACCAACGAAACGAAGATTCCCTGGATTATTATTCGCTATAGCAAGTTTTGATCCAAGTTTTACCGTGCCTAGTTTCGTGTCGGCACCAACTTTACTTAAAAGGCCTTGGCTTCTTAATTCCTGCCTTATTTCATCATCAGATAAACCTTCGAACCGTGGATCATCCCTGTATTGCTGGAAAACTGGTGATTCTTGTTGTTCAAAAGAGCTTTCAAAGCCAGACAAGTATTCGTTAAACGGTTCACCAATTCCGGCAACGTTCGCCTGTGACTTATATTGCGATGTTCTTCTTTGACCGGCTGCAAACCACGTCTGTGCGAGTTCTTTAGTTGCGTTCGCCAAATCAATCGCTGCCTTGTCACTAATAACTTTCCCAGCAAAAACACGATCCAAAGTTGTTTTGAACGTATCAAGATAGCTCTGTGTTTTTTGTGCCAACGCTGTTTCACCTTCACGGACAGCGGAATCAGGATCAAGATTTTTTACCAATGTATAGAGAGCCTTGAGCTGGTTAGTGGCTTTGCCTGGATTTGCGAGTACTTGATCTGCGACATCAATTGTCGTTCTTCCTCGGTCAGCATTTTTAATCACTTCATCAGCCTGATACTTGTCACTAATTCTCAAAAAGTTTTGTTGTTGTATTGGACTAAGCCCAGCGACTTCTTTAGGAACAATACCCTTTTGTGCAGCTTGTGCTTTCGTTGTTCCATACGGCAAACCAAGGAGTGCAGCTTCATTTGGTGATAAAAGCTCATCAGTAGCTCCTTTTTCAAGATTCGCTACAGCTTCAAACTTTCCCGTCTTAGGATTAAATGCAAAACGTGTTTGCCCAGGTGACAACTCAAAAGATTCTTGTGCTTTTCTTTCTGCTTCAGATTCCTTAAATGCCCTGTCTAATGCTTTCTGCCTTTCCTCTGCAGCTAATTCTATTCTTTTCGATTGTTCATTCATCACTTGTTCGGTAATAAACTGCACTTCTTCTTGCCCTCGGTTGAACAAGTTTTCAACGAGTTCAATACGATTAAGCAACACATTACTCCTTGTCGCATAATCTTCTTTGAGAGCATTTGTTTTACGTTGTCTTGCACTTTCACTAAGCCAAGGATTCTCACTCACTTCAGCAATCTTTCCTGACAACTCATTTTGCACATCCTGAAACTCTTTAGTGAGGGCATCAAACTGTGTTTTCACATCAGATAATCCTAATTGCTGGTACACCTGCTTATACGCATCAACGAAAGAGTTGATAGGACTAAATTGTCCACTATCAGAGATAGGGTAAAGATCAGCCAAAGACGCCTCCGCTGCTTGATAACCAGAGGTAGTTACTTCTTGATTCTCTTGTGGAGACAGTCCGTAACTTGGCGACTGATAACTAGGAAATTGTGCCTGTTGCGTCCCTGGACTTGGTTTGAGGTAAATGTCGTTACCTTGCCGAGTAAAATACTGGTCAAAATTCTCTGGAGTAACATTGTTTTCCCTCACGAGGTTCGCATATTCTGTTGGCCCTAGTTTTCTCCCTAATGTCTCTACGGCTTGACTGGGTGCTTGCGCCTGTTGGAGTTGGGGGGAAGTTACACCTTGCGCTGCCGTTTGGTTCCGCAATTGTGTATTACTAATTTGCTGTTGCTGCTCTGTGGTTGGTGTAAGCGTTTGGAATCCACCTTCAGGGGCAGGAAGACCCTTAGAAACAAGAGACTGCTCTAATGCAGCTCTACCGCCAGAAATAGCGTTAGGATCATAAGGAGCTTGCGCACCAGTCTGATTAAACCCAGCTCCACCTCCTTCTAGGGCTTGTGCTTGTTGGAGGGCTAATGTTGTTTGTGGCGTACCACCCTGAAATTGCGCACTGGAGAAAATTGACCGAAACTGGTCAAGTTCTGGAATCGTATTCACTCCCTGGTTTCCGAATTTAGCAAATCCTAAGTTGTCCTCGCTTGTTGCAAGAGACTTTAATTTTTCAAACCCAGTTGCACCAGACAGGCTACCTGATTCACCACCATACCCAGGTTGGAAATTAGTCTTAGTTACCGTCTGTTTAATGCCGAGATTACCAAGCTGTGCTGCAAGAGGCTCATCAACAGAAAATACGCTAATCGCACCGTTAGGCGATTGCGCATACAGTTGGTTGGTATTGCTTTCTGGGTTTCGATAGAGCGTGAGTCGTTGGATAGCCATGGCCGTGTTTCTTAATAGAATTGGTCACGTTTAATCACGTCGTCTCTTAGGTCTCCTTGTATAACATCAATGCGCTTAAACATCCCTTCACTGTCAGGGGAAGGCATGTAGAATGACTGTTCATCCGCATACTTCTTAAACATCATTTCTAGGACTTCGAGTGCCTTTTGGTGATGAAAAAGTGCTGTCTTATCATCCCGCTCACGTTCGTAAGCAAACGCCAGCATTTCTTCGACCATGGCAAGGTTTCCATCTTCATCAACATTGGAGAATACGGTGGTTGCAGTTGCATCGGTAATATCAATTGCACCAGGCATATACCTTCCCCATACCGTAAGTGTCCCCGAGGCATCACTATTAGGATTTACGTACAAAATTCTGGCAAAGTCAGTGAATACCTTCTCTTCACTCGAAGACTGATCCTCACGAAATGCCTTGTATTCCCTAAAATTAGTTTTTGTAAATCTCTTTCCACCTACATCAAGAAAACGAATAGAATCTTGGATAAAGTTTTCTGGATAATTCCATTCTTCTTGACTTGCGACATACGTTGTTGAGTTTCTTCCTTCAACAAACGGCCACAGCTTGTAATTTGCGCAAAAACGATGCGCTTGGTTTGCCCAATCACCTAAAATAGCGTCGCTATAGTACCCAGACGTTGTAGAGACGCCTAGCCGCACGATCACCTCGTTTCTAATGTCGTCGAAGGTATTGAGCATAAGTTATGTCGATATAAGTGTAGCAGACCGCCACAGGTTACTTTGTGTGTCGTAGACGTAAAGACTTGCAGCACCACCAGTTACTACTAACTGTATCTGTTCACTAAATTTTCTCGGTACTCCAGTAGGGACAGCTGTTCTTGTCTTAACGAGACCGATAAGATCATCAAGCAATTTTTCATCCCTTAAAGACGGGAAAGGAACACCATCAGATAATCCTTTGGTCACATCAACCGCTGGCTTGTAAGGGTTAGTTTCTTCAGCCATATTAGGTCACTCCCATTTGTGTTGGGCCAACAGCGATAGGATCACCCCACAGTTCTACACCACGAAGTGTCGCTCCATCATTGACGCCAATTAAAATACGCAGGATTTCTGCTCGAAGTGGGCCAACGTTTCTCCACAAATATCTGTTTGCTGATCCTGAATTTGTACTAGTAAACGTCTCATCGATAACCGCCGTACCAACATCCTCATTGGTAATTCGTATTTGTACCGATGTACTTGCTGTTAGGGCATCAACTAAGTTGATCCTAATAGCCTTAATGTTGAACGGTTGTGGAAGTTTAATAATGTTCGTTTCAGCCGTAGCATCTTGAGCTGTAGCAGAGAATCGATAGAGATTGTTGTCTGCAGCACTTACATAAATCTGATTAAAGATATTCGTATAAAATGCTTTGTATGCGACGTTGTTAGAGTAAGGATTAGAAAATACCGCTGGGCTATTCGGTAAAATCTTTCCATACGTCCAAAAACGGTTATTCGCTATCCACGTCTGTTGCCCTCGGCAATATCCATCACCACCTCTTGCTGGTTGTAAATCAGCGGATGCAAACGGGGCATATGTGCTTGTAGACGAGGTAATAAATGGTTCCGGTGACGAACCTACAGAAAAGAGATATATTCCTGACCCAGCAAACGCTTTTAGCGTTCTCCCACTTCCTGTTTTGCTGATCGACGTAATTTCACCTTCGTGGATTTCCCACTCAAAGTTAAAGTTTGGTGAAATAGTATCCCAAAACAATATCCTGCTTTCTACCCTTGTGTGAGACGATCCGCCTTTTTTCACACAGGCAATAACAAGGAACGTACCATCATCATCAATATCCACTATCGTAAGATCATCACCTAATGTGAGCTTCGCTTCACTATAGCTTGCCGATTCTTCTAGGAAAACAATGTTTTTATCACCTCCGTAGAGGTTTCCTTGGAATACGTGTAATGGGTGGTTCGGACTACTGCTTGAAAGCTGCTTATAATCGTCTGTGAACGCTGGACCATCACCGTCTGGGCTGGTTGCCTTTCCAAGCGTACTATCGCGCGTGTAGCGCAATTCAGAGCGAAATAACACCATGTCTTGTCCGGCAGATTCCGTAAGACTTCGTAATGAAGTCACTACATCAGTTGCAAGATTAAGACGATAAACTCCACCAGAATTTCCATACATAGTGACAAACGATGAAGCCCCTAATCCTTGCACAAAGAAGTTCACTGGCTCTGCAATAGTGCCCGCGCCTATTTCTGTTTCACCTAAACCACCAGTAAATGAGCCTGGAATACGAAAAGGGTCAATTCCAGGTGCCCTCCAAAATAACCCGCCGACAGTTGAGAGCTGGTTTGCACTGATTCCATGCTTAATGAAATCATCGGCGGTTATTTCGAGAATCTTGCGCATGTACTAATAAGTAAATTTGTCGACAACTCCTAGGCCAGGAATCTTTGCATACCTATCAATACGCAAGTATTTTCCTCGACCATAGTATCGATCTTCTTTTGAGAGACGAACCTTTTTTTGGTCAATCATGTCGAGAAACATTTGTGCCCTAAGTCGGTAAGCATCATCCTCACTAAGGAAAGCACACATTACCTTCTTAATAAGTTTGATACGGTCTTTCATGTCTGGCACTACCTCACACTCTTCCAACTTTTCAAACGTTTCGTACATATGACGAACCGCTGGAACCATCTTTTCCTTTGGTGGTAAGTCGTATTTCACCTTCTCCATTTCTGCAAAAATCTCATTGAAGAGTGCGTTTTTAATCTTGTGCTTGATTGCAGCGAGTGGGCCTGTAAGGAAATGACCTCTAGGGAAGCCAGGATACAACCTTTTCTCACCCTCAATTTCCATCCACTCACTTCCATCTTCTCTGCGAACCAACTTTGCCTTCGCTGGTTGGTTTCTTTTCCAATAACTCACCATTTCAGGCGGACGTATTTTGTACCATGTGTTGAAAAAGAACCGAGAAAAGAAACTGATAATTTTTGTCATAGAAGAGGCTCATTTCTTCCCGTCATGAGGTGTGGTTCGGGAAGAACACACCCCATAAACGAGCCTTAGCTAAACTCTCCAAAGAAGCGTGTGACTAGTTCCCATCAGGAAAAAATCCACTGCATCTTCAGAAAGGCTACTTAGATTTTACCGAACAACAGAGCACCTGATCGGCGGCGAATACCTGGAACCTTTGCACCAAAGAGGTGAAGACCCTGGTATTTCTTCGCAAATTGGTTTTCTGCATCTACCACACGTGACTCTGCCCACTTGTAACCAAATGTGCAGTATGAAATGTGGTTGCCGAGAATCTGGTGAGAACGTGACCCGTCAGTGAAAGCAAGGTCTGTACCAAGACCAGACGCTACCGTTGGACGTTCGAGACGCGTAGTAACACGCGAACCGGCGGCAGCATGGATGTCGAATCCACCAACACGACCGACACGACCATTGATAATGACGTCTTCGTAGGCCATGGCAATTGCTGGTTGAAGTTCCGACGCTTGCTTCAAGATTGCGACAACTGCCGGAGGGACAGTGATGTGGCGATCTGTGTCAGGGATTTCCTCGTTGTCCAGCTTTTCAGCCAAACCAACGACCTGCTCATAAATCGTACCTGCGGCAATCGTTGTAGAGCGACCTGCTTGAAGTTCCCAACCCCAACCACCTTCAGTTGTTGGTTTACCATCAGTGTTGGTTGCACCTCCAGTGAAGGCAAATCCACCACCCATACCACGGAGAATATCACCGTTTGGAATATCTGGTGCTGCGGTTGCCGTATCCCAGTTTTCAATGGCAACAACTGTTGAACTAGTCACACTGGTAATGCGATACCATTCTGTTGCCCATGTTGAGCCTGAAGTAAGACGAATTGGTTTACCTACATCAGTTGAGTGGAATCCAACATAATCGCTGGAACCATCGCCGTGCTCGATTGACGCTGGACCGGAAACAGTTGCCGACTGAACTGTGACGTTTCCACCAGTTGAAGTGGTTGCAATAGACGCTTCCGTATCACGAGAAGAACCTACGACACGAATATCAATACCGATCCAGGAACCTGCCTTTGCATACTGGGCTTGTTCAAGGACATAGGTATCGATTGTTCGTTCAATAGCCTTACTCGCATTTTCCGAGAGGGCGTCAGACGCGTCATCAACGTAAGTGAACAAATCTTCCAATTTATCAATTGGGAAGCTGTACGACTTGCGCTTTTCGACTACGAGCTGATCTTCCAGGTCATAGATGGCCTGGGTGCTCATGTCTGTTCCTGCTACGTAATCTTCAAGTTGGAGATCACCAGGAAATGAAAGGATGTTTACCCGATCACCTGCCTGTTTGAAGTCTCCTTCGTAGTTATCGTTTGTAATTGCTGGAGTAATTGACGTGTTGTAGAAACGGCGAAGCGTTTTTGCAACAAATCGTTCTCCAAAATTGCTTAAAGCCATAAATTATAGATCAAAATGTATTTTTCCTTCCTTTATTATTTTAAGGTATTTGCGTGGATTACTCTCACGCATCCTTTTGAGTTCATCTTCAGACATACCAGAGCTAACTGGTGCTTTATTACCACCATTAGCTTTTTCCAAACCTTTTCTTGCAGGTGATTTTGTAATCCCCTTCTCTGCAAGAAAGAGCTTCGCAACCTTTTCAAGAGGAAATCCATCGTATTCTTTCCTAAAATCCTCAAAATCATCAGAAACTTCTCGGATTTCAGGATATTGGGTAAATAATCTCTCCTTTGATAGCTGCTCTTCAACGGACTTGAATTGACTCGCAAGAGTATCAATTGTCCGTTTAAGTGTCTTGCCTTCATCGGAAAAGACTTCATCATCCTGAACTATCGGTTGAAGCTGTTTGTACGCTGTGCGTTCAAGTTCCTTGATACGCAACTCTAGCTCTTCAGCCCTCTTTTCAGCCTCTCGGCGCATTTGTCTCTCTTCAGAGACAGCACCATAGAGGTTTCGTTCAGGTGTTTTTTCACCTCTTTGCGGCATTTCCGATTTTTCTTCCTTTAGCTTTTCAGCTTCAGGTTCGAGATCATCGGGTAACTCCGCTTCCTGGATATTCTCTTTGTTAGGTAGTGCTTTCTTTGGTACATCCATAGATTTAACGGCTCTCGCCAGTAAGATTTAACGGCTCTCGCCGAGGAAGGGGTTTAACGACCTTTCCCTTAAAGGTCAGTAATTTTACTTATTCTTAGTGAATTTCATGCTATATTTCTTCTTTTTCACCACTTTTTTTAGCTTTGACATCGTGTAACCGCTCTTTTTACCAAATGGCATATTAGACATTCTTCACAAACGTCGCACTTACGACGATGTTCTCTCCACTAATATCTGAGAGACCAGTAGTTGAGTTAATAATTGTCCACGCATTACCTGCTTCATTTTGCGGCTTTGTACCAACAAAATGCTGGGTAACTGTGCTATTTGCTGGAATTTGCATAGTAACTACTGCACCTGATCCAGCGGTATCGCGAATATCCAATGTTCTCACTGCGCCAGTAGTATTTGCAGCGGTAATTTCAAGGAGGTCATGGAATACACCACTTACTCCAGCTAAAAGTTGCACCTCTGCCAACGTAACAGTCTGTGCCAATGCTGTCGCAAAGAGATCACGCACTTGATACAACTGCATGACTTGGCGACCAACATCATCGAACGTGGCACTTACTCTATCTCCAGCGGCTACTGCCGATGGATTTGCTTGCCTAGCAACACCGCCAATCTTTACCGGCGATGATCCAGTATCAGCGGCATCAGCGACGACATCGCCTATAGCGACCACAGAATCAATAAAACCAGCGACAACTGCTATAGACAGTTCACCATTCGGGTTACTACGTACCACTTGGAGTGATCCTTGCGAATCTCGGGCGTAAATTTCAGCGTCTTTCATAAGAAAACGGACAGCTTGCGCTGCCCGCTCTTTGTGTGAGTAAGGGTTTTCTCACTTCAATTGTAGGGTTTTTCCCCTTACTCCGTCAATAAACCTTTAAGGTATTTTTCCAGGCTTTCCCTTTCCTGTTTCTTTCCTTCAACCAAACTCAACATTGATTTATACACTGTGTGAGCGACAATAAGCCTCTCATTCTTTTCTTTTGTGTTATCAAACGTTTTCCATTGGTTTTCAATTATAGCTAAATTTTGTAAGCAAAAATCAGCAATATCATCTACCGTAACTGCTTTCTTTGATAACGTATTTTGCCATCCATCAAAAATCTTCTTTTCTTCATCAGAGAGATCATCAAGTTTCGCAATATGCCTCTTTTTAAGAAGATCAGTGAGAAGAGCGTGCATATTAGCCAACACCCATTAAAAGAAGAGATAAAGCCGATGATCCTGCGACAGCCCCGCTGTGAGTAACAACCAACTTAGGATCAGCGGAAGTTCCTGTTTGATCTGCAGAACGGATATTCCAAGCATGTGTTCCGTTAGTACCAGACGTAGGAGCAACATTGTCTATATCATATTGGCCATTTCTAATGCCGAATTTAGTAACACCAGTTTTAGTGATATTACCAAGTCCAGTTGCATTGAGAGGAAAATCAGTATATGTGCTATCGTCTGCTACCAAGTTCGCATATGTTACTCTGCTTGCTTGTTCAGTGGTTCCTAAATTTGCGTAGTCAGACGCAGCAAGTGAGGTATCGGAGGCTGGAGTAGATGTGACTATGGCCGCGTTCGGTGTATTAAGTCCGCCAGAATCAAGTTTTTCATTCCCAACAAACGACAGTGTTGCAGCAGTAATAGTATCACCATTAGGTATGCTCGAAGTATCAAAGAGACAAATAAACCTTCTCAAATTTACCCAAATATCTAGTGCAGCATCGGCAAATCTAAACCCATTATTTGCTGCTGAGGTGTCATCAGCATTTGTTCCTGCTCCACCTCTTATTGTCCCCCAATTTTCTAATGTAGAAGTTCTCCAAACTGAGCCATCAACAGATGTACTTTCAGTATCAGGGTCAGGGTAAAAATACTTATCTGTTATGACGACAAGTTTAGGATCATTAGTAGTGCCGGCCTGATCTGCAAAATATGATGTTATGTAAGAAAAACTATCACTCGGACCTGGTCGAGAATTATTTATATCGCTGCTATAACGGATTCCAAACTTAGTAACGTCTGTAAAAGTAATAGTAGCTAAACCAGTCGCATTTATAGTAATTGCATTATAGGCAGATGTAGACCAACTTCCTTGATCTAACGATCCAAAAGATGTTGATCCAAATTGGTCAAAATCTCCCGTAACCAATGCAGTATTAGACGCAGGACTAGAAGAACAAAGGTGAATATCTTGATTCAAGGTATCGTCTGCACCAGCTGCCCCAAAAACAGAGAAAGTCGCAGAAACAACTACATCATCATTTGGTGTTGCTGACGTATCGAATAAATACATCGCTCGGTTAATCTGATATAACGGTGTTCCAGTGTCGTCATCTAACGCATAAAGAGATTGTGCTGAAGCATCAGAATCACCTGCCCCCTCTGAAGCAATAGCATCATGGGTCAATTGCCAGGAACCAAGGTTAGAGGTAAAAAACCTACCATCAACGCTCGTTGTTTCGACATTAGCATCAGGATAAAAAGTATATGTTGCTAAGGTTAAAAGTGGCATAAATTCTGGTATCCTCTGAAGACTTGGCATGGTAAAAGCAGCAATAACCCAAGGTATAACTCGTAGGTACCTTGTTCTATGTCGAAGTATCAACCAGAACTTCTTGTTAGTACGAAAATCTAATGCCTTCTTACCATTAAGACGAAAAGCGTAATGATTCGGTCGTAATTTTCCTATTTCTGCTTTCTGGTCAGCAATACCGAAAAACCGTTTACCAATTCTCGTATTGATAAATCTCACTAATGGTCTTTGGTAATAAGTAAAAAACTCTTCAGACGGAATACGCCATAAATCCCAACAAATTCCCCTAGTTAAAAGAGCCATGTTCTCGACTGGCTGCCATGCTTTCAATAGCCGCAACTTCAATCTATTCCTCGAAAAAAACATGGTTCTCTTATCAATAAAAACCTGTTCATTTTCTATCCTTGCAGACCAATCGAAACTAATAGAATTAGTTGCAATCTCATATATCCTGGCTTTTTTAGGTATTCCAACTGCTCCTAAGGCGAAGAACCACCGCCCGACAAAAGTATTAGTAAACCAGACCAGTCCTTTCTGGTGTTTTTTGAACCAATCCTTATTAAAGGAGGCCAACATATTTAGACTTCTTTGCTAAACAGTGCAGAAATATAGACGTTCGTGCCTGTGATATCTGGCATATCTGCTGTCCAAGTATCTGCAGCAACATCCTGTGGAATAGGAACTGGTATGGATACGCCTGCGGTACCATTAGCTGGAATCTCAATAGTCATCACTTTATTTGCCCCTGTTGCTGCTCTAATATCGACTTGGACAGCAGCGCCAGAGTCATTAGCACCCATGATGTAGATAAGATCACTAAACACACCGGAAGCACTCGCGAGAAGTGTCGTTTCAGATCCATTAGAAAGCGTTGCATAGGCAGTTTGGATAAGATCACGAATTTGGAGTGTCCTCATTACCTGTCGGCCAAGATCATCATATGTTGCTGATACACGATCTCCGGCAGCTACCGCAGTCGGATTTCCTGTTCTCGCAATACCACCAATCTTCACAGGACCCAAAGCTGAATCGGCAGCATCACTTGCAACATCACCAACAACCATCACTGTACTATCACTTCCTGTAACTACACGGAGAGTTCCTGTACTTACCGTGCCAGCTCCGAGGTTAATGGCTGCGCCACCAAGCTGTGTAACATTCACCGAATCTTCAGAACCAGATACTTGTTTAATATCTAAGGTAACTGTTGAAACGATATTAACACTATCAATTGAGCCAGATACTTGTTTTACATCGAGCGTAAACGGTTGTGATGCAATTTCGATACTGCTTACTGCTCCAGAGACCTGTTTGACCTCAAACGAGACATCAGAGCTATTGATCTGTACCGAATCTGCGGCACCTGACACTTGTTTTACTCCTAGGGTCGCAGCATCAGCAGCAATGTTCACATCAAGCGCATTCGATGTAATACCCAATAAACTGCCATCAAAGCCTGACAACTGTACTTGCCCAATACCATACGAAGACCCAATCCATGATTGCACTGATCCACCATCAAAGAGACCAGAAACAGTGACAATACCTCCAGCCTGGTCTGGAGTTGCACCATCGTTATATTCAGTTCCTACGGCTGAACCTGCGATAACATTCACGCTCATTGCAACATCGGCTGCATGGACAATGCGCAACGTTCCATCATTTGCCACACCTGAATTTACCGCTGCATTAGTGCCAGCAAACTGGATTACATTCACCGAATCAGCATTGCCAGACACTTGAGCAACGTTAAGTGTTCCAGTACTCGCAACCATGTTGACCCTGATTGCATCATTCGTATCATCCATCACTGAGTCACCAATAGCCGTAAGGATATTCTTCACGGTAACAGTATTTGCTCTCGGGGCTGTTGAACCTTGCATGAAGTTCAAGAGAGGTTTCCCATCAGTGCCATGAAGAAGCACAGGAAGAGGACTTTTTGCATTTACCCCCTTTAGCATAACTTCAGCCATGCTCGGAACAGAAATAGGAGGTATTTGGACATCAGGAACCCTCACATTTACGCTTGGCGAGGCAACTTCAATCTTCAATCCGCTCACTGCTTCCTTAATCGCCGTCTTTAACATTTCTCCAACAGGTGCCATGTCCACTTCCATGTTTGGCATGGCGATGTTTGGCGCATCCATCTTCACTTCCTTAATTGCTGCCTTCAATGATTCTGAAATGGTGCCAACCATTTGTGACAAAACAGGCGACAGTGCACCAACTAATTCTTTCTGAATAGCCTGAACAATAGCACTAGAATCTCTAGAGGCACTTTTAAGGCGCGTTGTCTCCTCAATAGCCGCGTCTAAGGCTTCAATTAGTTTCTTTTGATCTGGCATATCATTGGAGATTTCGTGTTAAAGCGAAAAGACGTTCTTTTAAGGGGTTATCTTCGACACCAGCGGCGGAAATAAACTGTTGAATCTTAGAATACAACGCATCTTCTTGATTAAGACTACCAATCTTTTCAAGTCGTGACTGTACTTCATTAGGTGCACCTTGTTGCTGTTGTTCCTGCATGGGAACAGCTTGCGGTACTTGACCCGCAGCTTGTGCAACAAGTTCTTGTTGTTTCTCTATCTGTGTAATTTTTTGCTTCTCTTCTTCTACAATTTCATTTATCTCTTCAACAGAAAGATCAGCAACATCGAGCATACGACGTTGTGCAACACGTTTAAGTGCAGAATTTTCAGGAAATTGTTGCAAGAGGAATTGAAATCTTTGCACAGCCTTTGTTTTCTCTTCTTCTTGCTCTGAACTAGACCGAGCATAAGCCTTAAATCCAGCTTTTGATTTCCAGTCGCTCGGATACACCGTTTTTGGCCATACATTTCCCTTAGATGAAATCTTTTGAAGCTTTACATCTTTATTCATGTTTGCATCCATCATCAAGTACCACTTCATTGCCAATTCTTGCCAACTTCTCCGATAGAACTTCGCGAGTGACATTGTTCTTTCCGTCGCTTTGCCAACAAGAGTCTTAACTTCTCCAAGGGTAATTTGTGCTCTTTCAGATACACCTTTTTCAATTGCTGTGGCAGCGGTACCTCTTTCAACAACCTTTGTAATGAAATCAATAGCAGTCAAAGATTCATCAAGGCCTGAAATACCTACAGGCATTATGGTCTTATTCGGGTCTCCAGGTGCAGGTAACATTCGACCAGGACCAGGTTCATACGTTTGTGGTTGATAACCCTGTACTGTTGCGTCATACCAGTGCATTTGGAAATTACGAAGTGTACGATTTTCAGCTAATTGACTGAACCAGATATTAACGAGCTTATTTGGAATGCGAACCAAATCAGACGGTCCGTCTGACCAAAAATCAGTGGTCTCAATATCCTCTCCCCAACTCACAAAAGGGTATTTTTCGATACCAATAAGGTCTACTAATGGTTCGTTCAAGAGTGGAACAGAATCATCAGCATAGGTAACTACCCTGCGCTCAAAAGACTTCGTTTTTACGTTCCAAATGCTCGTATAATGCTCGCAAAGCTGTACAAGCACATCACCACCGGAAAAGAGAGAAAATTCACTAGAATCAACTCCTAATGCCCTTAATCGTTCCATCTTCTTTTCCCATTCTTCTCTATTTTTCGATGATTGAACTAAGCCCTGGTCAGTTAAGGATATTTTCTTTAGTTCTTCTTTTCCTTTTGCACTATATCGAGTGTCAGCCAAAATCTCTCTTAATGGCTTAAAGATATTCTGTTGAATAATAAATCGTGCAGATTCAATATCGAGTGGATCGACGAGAGGATCAATTACCACGTCATAAATATCGAGTGCTTGAAGATCAATCCAATTGTCACACCAATTGAGCTTCTTAAAACCACGCCCGTAAAGTAAAACAGACTTCTTGTCTTGCATGTCTACACCCTCAAAATTCTCCTTTTCCTGGGTAGTATTCCAAAGCTCTTGTAAGATAATCTCCTTTTGTTTATCGCCACCCAATTCTCTCCATTCAATAGATGGGGCGTCATCAATCTTTGATAAAAGTGTCTTCACTGTCTCTTTCATCAAAGGGATATTCACTGTCTGTCTTTGCGTGAGACGATTAGTCCTCACTTTATTCCGATACAACTCATAAATCTCATTCCACGCATCATGACGTCGTTCTTGAAATTCACGGGCAATCTTTTTCTCATGCAACAATTTCTCCATGAGCGGTGAGCTGGAGTTTGTACCTTCTAAAATTGTTGTTCCGTATGACATGAAAAAACGGCTACGTTACACGTACCCGCTCTTTGTTTGAGTGAGGGATTGATTGCTTTTATTTTAGGGTAATATCGACTATGCCGTCAAAAGGACGGGCAGGTACGCCTAAAACTTTCTGATATGCCTGTACATCTTTTGTAACAACGGCACCCGCAGCGATAAAGCAACCAGTTTTTAATACAAGACCAGGCAAGATAATTGCACCAGCACCTATTACCACGTCATCCTCAACAAGAATCATTGCCCAATTCATTCCTTTACTAGGTGGCTTCTTGTCGTTTGTGAAAGTAACCCTAGGGCCTATAAAGACATTGTTTTTAATAAACACCCCAGTTGGTATGAAGGAGAATGCCTGTATCTTGCAGTTATTCCCTATCTTAACGTTTTCACCTATCCAAACGTGACTGTGTATCTTGCAGTCGTCTCCTATAATGACGTTTTCAGCAATGTTTGAAAGTTCCGGTTTATAGATCACTGTTTTTGTTCCTATTCGACTCATTGTAGTCTCCTTTGCACACGTTTTTTTACCGAAAAAAGTAACTCCATGAGGTTTCCTTCATGGTCAAAATGGAGTGTGACACTTCCACTTTTGACCGTAAAGGCACCATAAGCAATAAGCTCTAAGATTATTTTTCTATACCTTTCCGTATCCTCATGGGATATAGGGTCTATCTGAATATCTATAGTTCCTTTAGCCATACCTATAAACCATCAAAGGAATAAGGATTAAGTATCGGGGAAGCAGTATTACTAATCTTTGGTTTTTTAAGCAATGAAGAAATTGCATAACGAAGTGCATCCATACTGTGACTCCATTGGTGCTCTGGTTCATTAAGCACTATTCCTTGCCTATCAGTAGACCAAAGATAGTTTCTGTACTCTTTTATGATATTTACCGACCTTTTTGTGACAGATATTCTCTGGTCTTGTACCAATTGAATACCATTCCTCACTGAATCAGCACCTTTCTCTGCACCAATAATTGTTACTCCGTATGTTTTTATTTCATCAATACTCTTTGGTTCAGCACTGTCAGCAATCACTAACGCTTTTTCCTGATTAAGGAAAATATCGGCAATCTGTTTATTACTCAATCCTTTCTGAAAACAAACTTCATCGAGAATATATCCTCCGTTGCAATAATACACTGCAACAATGGAGGATGGATCGTTTGAATAACCGAAATCTAATCCATATCGCTCTAATCTTGCGACATGGGGTAGCTCATCAATAATCTCCCAATCTCTATAAATTTTTCCTTCTACCTCACCTAACTGCCCCTCCCCATAAACTTTCCACCATCCCTTCCTTTCTTTTCTTTGCTCTATAGCCTCTACGATGGCCTGTGGCAGGGCTTCATTATCTTTGTAGGTCAACACGAGGTGGTCAACATCATTGCGCCTTCCTTGGACTTCCTCGTAGAACCAAAAAGAGTTTGTAGGGTTCCAATCAAGAAAGATGAAATCCTTTGTACGAACTTCAAGTTGGTCAAAGGTTTCATAAGGAACATTGTTAGCCTCGTTGATAAACAAACGATCACGGCGTGGACCTCTTACCTTTCCTGGCTGGTCTACAGAAAAAAACTCAATCTTGCTTCCTGTCTCGAAGGTATATGTATGGTCAGTCTTGTTCCATCGATTAGGGACAAAGTATTTCTGTGTCTCTAAGACATCTAAGAAATCTCTTATTGCGCCACGTTGGAGGTGGGGAAATGATTCAGAGACAATACTTGTCACCGTTGGCTTATTATCTCTCTGTGCAGCATCAATCAGGTACAAGAGAATACTTACCGTCTTACTCGCTGACGTTCCCCCCTGAATCGCCCTGACTCTCTTCTTCATTGCCAGTATCTTCTTTGTTGCTGTTGTTATCGCGTACATAGCCAGTAAAGAGAGGTATCGGCTTATCACCACTAGTCACATCAGTTGTGTTATGGGGATTACCTTCAGCCATGCGATAACGAATTTCTGGGCTAAGGGAAGATAAAAAGTTCTCTTTTTCCTCATCACTCATGAAAGCAAACTTTGCTCTATCGTATTCCTTTAAGCTCTTACCTTTTGGTCTTCCAGGTCCGCCTTTTGATCCTGGAATAAACCTGCCATTTTCATCTCTTGATTGCCCTTTTTCTTCCATTTTTAACGGAATCTCTTCCATATTTAACTATCAATTTATTTATCATTATTCACTAGCACTTTTTAACATACGCTTTAAGCATATCTAATGCTGCCCTGTACCCTTGAATAAGGGCAATACAAGATTCTGGTGCTGTTTCATCATCAGTTTCTTTATCAAGAGAAGCCATTTGTTGTGTCTTGTAGGCGAGATCGGGAGAATAATGCTCAACAAGTTTTTCTAATTTTTCTATTGCTTCTTTATCTGCTTCTTTGCCACGTTTCTTTTCTTCTTCAACTCTTGTTTTAGCCATTCGCACTTTTTCATTTATCCTGTCGTATTCAATACGAACATCTTCTCGTAATGCTTTTAATCTTTCTCGTCTAAACTCTTCATTCCAAAGTTTCTTCTTTGTCTGTCGGATAACTTCTTCAAAGTGTTTTCTTTTTTTGCTCTTAAAGAAAGGCATATCATCTTGTAATACTACGATATATCAATTTCAAAGTATCATGAATCGGTTTTGGGAGTCTATTTATACATTCTCTTAGGATAATACTTTTCCTTTTAGGCAGATGTATTGGATCACTTGCCCAGATACCAAAATCAAGAAAAACAGAATCTTTAGTGCGACCGCAAAGTGGATTTCCTTGATAAGGGTGATTGAACGTTGTTGATATATTATTTCCGTGTGTTCCAACAATGAATCCTCTGCCTGGTAGTGTTTTGAAATTGAGATATTTCGGCACTTCTTCATGGCTTTTGTATGGGCCTATATATTCTAGGTGTTCTATTGGATGAAGAAATGTTTTTGCAGGGAAAATGATTGTTGCAAATGGTGGTTGTGTTTCAGGATTATATTCAGCCAATTCTCTGTTGGTATAATTCATTATGTACCCTTTTTTCCAACCGAATGCTTTTCCTTTTCTCGGTGCTTGATTTTGTATCATATCTACTGCTTTTGACATGTAAAGATCATCACTCGGCTGACAGGTCAGGTATACCCATTTTGAACTACCAACTATTTCTTTTAGTTCCGGCAAGGAATATGTCAGTGAAGTACGTAATCTCTGCACTGCTTTTTCAGGTGCATGCACGTCATCATAGAGACAAATACCGTGAAAAGTGAAAATTACAGACAATCCACGCAAACCATTAAGAGTTTTCCACAGTTCTTGCACATGTGGATTATTTTTTTCTTCAGGTCTCCATTGGCACCATAAGATAAATTCTTTTTTTGTTTGGTGCATTAAAGATGGGATAACGAACTGTTTGAAAACTGCAATGCGGTTTTTAAGCCATATATCACCCCTATAGCCATTTTTTCTTCCCAATCCAGTGAAAGGAACTGAAAAAATATGGCAAATCATAGAGAGGCAGTAATAACATGTCCAAAGTATTCCCATTGAGTTTTAGGCCATATGTGCGGGGACATTTTTTTTATTTGTATATCATAAAAACCTGCTTCTTCAAGCAATTTTTCATAATTATGCAAATGGTTTCCTGTCATAAACATTACACCTAGTCTTTTCCACCATTTCTTTTCGTGAAATTCTACAAAAACTACACGCAATCGTGCAATTCTTTTTATTTCTTTTAGTGCTTTTTTAATTCTTTTTGATCCTAAATAAATAAGACAAGCATCAGTAAGTACAACATCAACACTTTTATCTGAAAAAAAGAGATTGTCTGCACTACGAACATCAAAAATTCCATTGGGAATCATTTTTTTTGCTTCTTCTATGGCATCTTTGTTCACATCACAACCTCCTACTTCGACATGAGGAAAATGTCTTTTAACAAGAAGGAGATTTGGTGCAGAGGCACAACCAATTTCACAAAGCGATTGAAAAGGTTTTTTTTGAAGTTCTTCAATTATCAACCGTCTGTGTGGATGATCGATTGTTTTGGTATATGCCTCTGACCAGTCTATTTTCCTCTCAGACCAAAAACGTATGTGCCGTGCAGTGGTTGGCATACGAATGAACGGAACATGCCCTATAACGCGTTTTATGGCCTTTAGGAGCATGTTAGCCAGCCATCTCAGCCAACTCTTCTTCAGTTGGTTCTTCTTTAACCTCAACAGCTTCTTCAACGACTGGTTCTTCTACTGGGTTTTCCTGTGTTTGATCGCTCATAGATGAATCTAAAAATGAGTTACACAACGATTGTAGCAAAGTCATCAGTTGGATTTAAGATGAACAATCCAAAAAAGTAACCACAAGAAAAGTATGCACACAATTTCACCAAATGTCATCGGAAGAAAGAGAACAAGCAACCAAGGGGTAAACAGCATGACAATGTTGAACAGTAATTGTTCTTCAGCGTTTATGAAGAGGAATCTGATAAGTTCTCCAATCCACCCAAAGAATGTACGAAATGGTGTCCACATACCAAAGTTTCTTTCATTGTCTCTTTTGGTAATGCGTACGACAAGTTTTTTTTGTTGAGCCAGTTTTCGCGGATGGCACGATGTTCGAGCGGAACAACTGTTAAGGTTAAAAATCCTTACGGATTTATCCAGTTAAAGAATGATTGTTACGTCCCTTATATAGATATATAGATTGTAATATCTATATTTTTCTCCTTACAGCTTTTTGTTATTTGTTACGGCGTAACATGGTATTTTTTGCTATAGTTAGCAACTAAATACCTTTGTTACATGATGTTACAAAACACCATGTAATTACCACTCATAATCATCAATTTTGCCAGTATTTTTTTTATCGTCCGTAACATCATTTTTTTTTGCCTTAATTGAGCTTATTTCAATGATGTTCCCTTTGTTACGTTCCCATACACCTCTAAGTGGATTACTTACCTTCCCTTCTTTTTTCATTTCACTTAATCGAGATCGTATATCTTTAGCTTCAACACCTAATTCATCGGTAAGTTCTTCAACTGATTTTGATCCTAGTTTAAGTACCTCTAAAATCCTCGGCTTTATTCCACGCTCATTTTCAATGTGAAGTGGATTTTCTTGAACAATCTCAATTCCTGATTCATGGAAGGTTATACAAGCACCAAATGGCGAACGAACACGATCATTATTACTCTTTCGATGAATCAAACCGGCATGGATACAATTTTCTTCCTGCTCCCTATCAGTTTTTACATTCCAAATGTTACGAGCTGAATTATGAAAAAATACTGATCCAAATACGTATGCGTGATTTTCTGCCTTCGTCTCGTGGGCAATGGTAAGTGTAGTAATTCCTAGACTATTAAGGGTATTAAAGTATCTAATTGCACTCTGTGCATCCTCTGGACTTCCACCACAAGCTAAGGCAGCACTATCTACAATGAGAAGACCAATGTTGTATTTTTCAATTATTTTAAGCAGAGTTTCCTTAATCTCATGTAACGGCATTCCTTTTGAGTTGAGGTAAACCAAACCTGCCTTATCTGTTTTTTCAAAACCAACACAGAAAGCCATCATTTGGTCGACACGACTACTAAACGTACTCGCAGTAGATTCATAATCAAGAAACAAAACGGCTGTTGGTTTAGTAGGATTCTCACCGAGGAATGACGCGCCACAAACAACTGACATGGCCATTCTCATTGCAAGGAAAGTCTTTCCACTGCCTCCTTTGCCGAAAATAATGTTTGGTGATCCCTCTTCGAGGAATGGAGAAAGGAGAAAAAGAGTATCTTTTGCTTCAATTTCATTACATGTTATGGCCTCATTAGTGAGAGAATCCCTAAAAACTGTAACGAAAGTACTACATATTTTAGATAAGATAAGTACCCATTTAATTTCTTTACCGAATGCTAATGTAAGTTGCCTCGCGTACGATTCTTTACTTGAGTTTGAAAGGCAGTTAATTCTGCTCTCAAAGGTTAATGTATCTGCAGTTGGGAATATCACTACGCACTGCAAAGTAGCTTCAATATCATTTTTTGCATACACAGGTGAAAGGAACCGCCCTACAATTGCTCCCTCAACACCATCTTCTCTTTGTACATCTAGTGCGACGGTTATTACGTCCTTATCAATGGTAACTACAGGCTTATTCATACATATGTTGCATTTACTTGAAGTAAGGTATCGTTGACTTTTTTTAGTACATCTTCCGGTATCTGATAGTGATTCTTATTCCATTCGACAGCTAGTGGCCAGATGGTACTCCATTCACTTTTAGGAAGGTCGCCGCATAATTTTTCAATAAGCTCAATTGTAGTAAGTGTGTTTTCTTTTTGGACATCGACATATTCACCGCACTTTGGACAAATAAGCTCTGCAAGTAATTGTGCAGTAGTGTCCTCACCAAATGTCTCTTTTTGATCGTACGTCGCGTGACAATAAGTACATTCAAGTAACATAAAAAACCACCTTTGACCCCAACCCGATTGAACACCTGCACACGTACAGGCACCCCGTAGGGTCAGGTTGAGGTCGAAAATGGTTTTTAACCGTGTGACTATGATAGGAGTGTTCAATTCCCTAGTCAATAACTGATTTTATTATATCAATGCTTAAAATGGTTTGTCTAATGGCATGTGCATGAGTGTATCAAGTTCAGCCTTCATCCATTCTTTTGTCCGTTGATACCCTTCTTTTTCAGCTAATCTTCGTAAATCAATAAGAATTGCGTTCTTTAGTTCTTCTACCTCAAAAGAAATTTCCATACTTGACATGTTATATACATGCGTATACCATACAGGTATACAATAATTCTTGTCAATTCTTGTGAACACATCCCATTATTCAGGAAGCTGCGAAGTCGTGTTCGACGAACAAAAACACACCTACCGTGTGAATGGTGAAATTATTCCTGGTACTACATCTATCCTTGGGGTAATAAACAAACCTGCTCTCATTGCCTGGAGTGCTGCAGAGGCCGCTAAATACGTCCAGGAACATCTTTTACCTGGTAAAGCACTATCTGCAGTAGAAATAGAAACGTTATGCTTGGAAGCCAAAGCAGCACATCGTAAGAAGAAAGACACTGCGGCAGACATCGGCCACCTTACCCATGCCTGGATTGAAAATTACATTAAGGACAATCAAGAAGAATTACCGATAAACAAGGAAGCAAAGAACGGTTGTCAGGCATTTCTCACATGGCTTATCCAAAATAAGGTCGATTTCATTAAAAGTGAGCAACGTATTTACTCTAAAAAATACAACTACGCAGGTACTTTAGATGCGCTTGCCGTAGTTAATGGAGAACTCACTTTGATTGATTTCAAAACTGGATCAGGTTGTTACCCAGAAATGGGCTATCAACTCGCATCATATCAACTAGCCTTTGAGGAAGAGTTTACTGAAACACATATTACAAAAAGATTGATCTGTAACATTAAGAAAACTGGTGAACTTGAAACAAAAGAATACCCAGAATACGAGAAAGACCGTGATGTATTCCTTGCATCGATGGTCTTATGGAAACGACAGCAAGAGCATAAAGAAGAATCTAAACTAAGCAAATAATATGTCACTTACCCATTGCCCAGTTCATAACCAACCATTCAAGACTATTCCAGGTGGAGTTTCTAAAAACACTGGTAAGTCATATAGCGCATTTAATGCTTGCCCTGAAAGAGGTTGTCGGGAAAAACCATCACAAGATGGTGTTGTTACCACTACTTCTCCGACACCAGGATCAGTTGCCATTATAGAAGAATTGAAGAAAATCACCGAGATTCTTACCCATATCAACGAAACAATCCTTGAGTTGCATGATAAGCAGAAAAAAGATTTATCCAACATTTCATTCTAAGTTATGATCCAATTCACTGCACAAATTAAGAAGGTAACGACAAAGACGTTAGTGAGTAATGACGTCGGGTTTTGTGTCGAGATCATTGGCGAAGACCCAGCAATGATGGAAGCCAGTAAGTTTGCTGGTGAAAATCTTGTAAAAGTAACTTTGGAGTACGCCAACGGCTAATATGGCAGGAAAGTACGGCACAATAATGGAGTGTGGAAAATGCCACCGTCAGAAAAAAGCCCACTGCAAGGTAGGTGAACTTATCTATTGCACCGCTTGCTATTCCCATTATCACTACCACAAGAGTAAGGGTAATAGACTACTCCATAACCTTTATATGAGACGGTATCGAAGGAAAAAAGCTCTCAATAAGATTAAGTATTTAGTTGTTTAACAACGAGTACTAGATAACACGTGGCGCAAGGAATACGATATTTTGTTCCTTGGTCACGGTTATCCGGTACACCTTTTTGTAAAATATGATAAAAAATAAAACCACCCAACTTATTGATGAGATAATGAAGGAAGCATTGTCACTTAAACCTTTTCAAATATTGGTTCGTGACAAAGAACTTACAAATGACCAATTGTGTGTAGATTTTGACCATGTAACATTTTTCCTAAAGTCCTCCCTCGAACGTGTAGCAAGAGAAGCGAGGATTGAGGCTTTGGATGGATTGGGTATAGCTCTCAACAAAGACAAAACTGGTCACCCAGAAGAAGGTGCAGATTATTGGATTGGTATTCAAGAGGGCAAAGCAATCGCGTTAAGAATTATTGGTGAACAAAAGAACGTATGAACAACAAATCTCAATCAGAAGGAGGTGCCTCGCCAAACGGAGGAGAAATGCGTCTCGCCTTTTTACCAAAAGACATAAAGGTTAGCGGTGGAGATAATAAAGGTGGGTGCGGTTGTTACCCACTTTGCCCAGTATGTAAAAAAGAAAAATGTGAGAAAGATTGGGAAAGAATCGGTACACCTGTTTGGTACAGAAGAAAGTGTGATGCGTGTGACGGTAGTGGAGAAAAAATCTTTACTCTAATCCCCGCAGACGGGGTAACAACAAATGCCGGATCATGCAAAAGTTTTTGTTCTAAATGCCATCCATCAGCCATTCAGTATATGGGTATAAAAAATGAAGCTGGATATATCTATGAAATGCGATATGAATAACTGGGAAAAAGAGTTTGATAAAATCTGGCCAACCGTGAAGACGGAGATGGGTATTGATGAACCATACCCGTACCGCGATGGGATAAAATCATTCATCTCTACCCTCCTCGCCGAAAAAGAAGCCCAGCGCATTGCAGATGTGAAGGCGATGGTGGTGGAGCCAGTAATTCACGAACATTCCTTTATTGTTGAGCCTGATGATAAAAAATGTATTCAATGCGCAATGATTAAGGGATGGAATAATGCGATGCAAACACAAATCGAAAAGGCTAAGACGTTGAGGGTTGAGATAATCTAAACCACACGCCTCACCTGGCGATATGTGGGAAGTATGAAGTACCAAATTATCTATGCAGACCCACCTTGGGAACTAAAAGCTGGTGCTGGAAATTTACACATCCCACACCAAAAAACTCGTGACCTCTCTTATCCAACAATGAGTTTAGAAGAAATTAAACAGTTGCCGATTCAGACTATTTGTGAAGATAATGCCGTGCTGTTTCTCTGGACTACCAACAAATTCATCGAAGAGTCATATGCAGTAGCACGAGATCTGGGGGAATGAACTTAAAAATGACATTGAACTAACCCTACCCATAGTGGTGTGACGAGAAAGGATATGAACGAAGATAAACAACAAACATCAACCTTTATGGGTGCAACAGGAATGCCTGTACGTAGGAAGCCGTTATGGATGAAGCTTGTCGCTGCAGCATCAATTGTCTCCTTAGCGGGTATTGGTGCTGCAATGACGACAGAACCAGTGAATATCTTGATTGCATTTTCTGGTGGATGGATTAGTCACACGATGCTTTTTTGGGAATAATATGGAAATACTCATCATAATTTTTGGATTAGTAATTGGTGCGGTACTTTCTTATCTAGGTTTCTTACATGAACTTAAAAATATAAAAAACTTTCGTATTAAAGATCGAAAAAATGTACCAACAATGTGTAAAAATTTTAGAAGATGTGGAAATAATGATCCTGTATTTTATGGAGATTATTGTGACGAATGTTGTTCTGACAAAGAATATGATAAAGCGTTCTTATTATTATGTTTTCCGACTTTTATTCTGATATTGATCGCATTTATTAGTGCTTGTAAATAATCTATGCAAACTTTAGCTTATGTCGTACTCATCCTCGCTCTCATAGGTGCTTTTGTATGCGGTTCTAAGCTCGTAGAGTGGATGTTTGATCTAGGCAGATGGTTAGAACGGAGACGGAGGAATGATCCCTATTGCGAGAGCTGCGGTAGGGGGAAGAAGTGATATGAGCGTACAAGTAATGCCAGGAGGTCATTGTTGCGTGTGTCATGTTGACTACGAAGATTGGTGCCCAACTTTCAATCTTCATGTTGAGGAACCAACACCTTGTACCGAGGCATGTGGTAAATGGTACATAGAAAAAAAGACCCTTAGCCAGGGTCAGGAAGTCGTGAGCGACGGATGCTTGTAATGAAGTGACAGTTGTCGCAGCGGTAGTACGCAAAGACTTTATTTTGTTGGGTGAGTTTGTGGATGCAGTTTTGTTTACATCCTTCGCATTTCTTTTCTAGTTGTTGTGGGATCATCATTGCCTCCGAATAAAAACAACCCTCGCTATGAGAAAGGGCTGTTTTTATTTGTATGGTGTCTTCTTCGCGACTCCTTGCAGCGTGTTGAAAGAACGGAATAAGTCCAGTTACCCTAGAGGACTTACTCATAGAAAAAGCATAACATATAAAAATAATTTTTAATAAAAGTGTCATATATCTTTGACAAAAACATAATAATATGTTAATATAAAAACGTATGATAAAAAAACAAACATGTAAAAATAGTTGTATTGAGAAATTAAATAAGGCTAACGGTAATAGAAAATTAGTCACTAAATGCAATGTTTGCATTAAAAAAGAGAAAGAAACTTTGAAGATTTTTTCAAAGATAATAAAAAATATAGGTTTGTAAAAAAAAGACAGCTAATCTGAAGTGCCGTCTTGAGGTTCTTGTTTAGGTGTGAACAGTACGAATTTACATCTGAAGCACCAAGCACATTTTATGTGCCAGTACTCTTTTTCAGCGATTAAAACAAAACAAACTTCATGTGGTGTGTTTGATTTACAATGTTCACACACCCTTTTTTGACATTCTTGTTTCATTTTTTACTCCTTTCTCCTAAATTACCGGCTCACCCTTGAGATTGCACTTAGGATATTTATTCCACTGTTCCTTTGTAAGGCAGATTTTGTTTCCAAAATCAGTATTTCGCATTACCCATGAAAGTTGCAATTTATCGAAATCATCGACAATAATTTTCCCATTAAGGAACATTCCAAATCCGCCAGGATGCTCGACGAGCTGAATAAGCGCATTTTGTGGAATAGTCATAGGTGTTTTTTCTACCATTTGCACATCCCATCGGACAGCGAATGGAAAGAGGTAATCCCAAGCTAGAGGCTTAAATGCTTTGTCGTAATGATCGTAAATTAGCCAGTGTTCATTTTCTTTTGCCTGATAGAGCGTAACCATGTGGTTCGCTGAACCATCTATTTTTTGATACACACCATCTACTGTTACTCCATAGGCTTTAATACCTACTTGTAAAGGAGAATAACGAAGTAGCTCAATAAAATCCTTTTTTTCTACGTACTCATAGGCAAAGTTATATTTTTCTTTACTTTGCTGTCCTGTTTCTTTTATTTCAGGAGTAATGAGCGAATAATAATCATCGAAAGTGAAGCCAGATAATGTTGGCCAATCCATTTCACTTACGACACCATCATTACGAATAGAATCAGCTACTTTGTACACAAAATTACCTTCCCTTGTCGTACCGGACATCGTTGCAGTGAAACGATCAGAAAAGTTTTCCTCTCTATTGTATTTACGCTTTATTAGCGTCTCCAAGCAGTTCAATGCAGAAAAGGTGACACATGCCATTGTATCGAACTTTGGAAGCAACTGTGCCTCGTATACGGGCAAATACGCAGACCAATTACCATCATCTACAAGTACGTCTTTTGGTAAGACAGTGAAGGCTCCAAAACGAAAATCTTTTGGTCGTGGTTCATTGAGAAGAAGACCATAATTTTTTTCCATAAACTAAATTGTAATAAAACCTGAAAAATCAGGCTTTTGGTCAAACTTGGCATTTATTTTTATACTAATATGCTGTTTGTGACGATAACCAAAAGAACGCATAAGCGTACGAAGAGTGCTCGCCATTTTACCCTCTTTTCCTAAAACATAGGGAATGTCTTTTGAATGACAATCTACCGTAAGTAAACAGCCAAGTTCGTCAATTGTTTTTTCTATCTTTACTTCATTTGGATACTCGACAATGCCACCTATAATGGTGAGTAAATAGGATTCTGCATTCATAATTCTTTCATTAAATCATTGACGGCCTTCTTTAAGTTCTCCAGCTTCCACAATACCGTACGATCAGGTGTTTTCATAACTGGTTCTCTTGATCTCTTTAATAACTCTTCAAAAAAACACCACTCTAAAATAACTAAACTCTCTTCTAACGGTACATTTGGTGGGTGCCAAACAACAACAGGTTTTTGGTATCCTAAACCATCTTTTGTTGCTTCCTTAAACCATTCAAGGATTTTTGGTTTAGCTTGGTTTTTACATTCCCAGAGTATTCCAAGGTCGGAATCAATATCCCCTTTTATGTGTCCATTGCCCGATCCTGGGGTTCTTGTCGCACGAATATCTAAACCAGATTGTTTAAGCCTTTCAGTCACAAACGCTTCAAGAATCTTCCCCTTTTTTTTAGCTGAACTTGCGAGCATAGTATTTTTGTAATGAATCACCATGAGTATCTTCTATAAATCTTTGCGAGTTGGGAAAAATGGAAATCTCTTTTATCTTTACAAATTTAGAACATTCAAAGAAGGATACCATGGCGGTACTCCAACAGCCGCAGTGGATGATCCTAGACTCACTAAATTAGGATCATTCCTCAGAAAAACAAAATTAGATGAGATACCAATACTTTTCAACCTCCTTAAAAGGGATATTTCTTTGGTTGGTTGGAGGCCTGACGTACCTTTAGAGATTGAAACTTTGGATGAAGAAACAAAAAACATAATTTTCTCAACAAGGCCTGGAATAGTATCGCCGGCTACTCTTTGGAATAGTAACGAGGATGAAATCCTAAAAGGAATAGAAAATCCACATGAATTTTATTGTGCAAATATAAAACCAACAAAATATAAATTAAATGTATGGTATATTCACAACAAAAATTGGTGGTTAGACGCTAAAATACTTTTTTATTTTGTGATAAAATTGTTAGGTATTAAAATGTCATTGCAATCAATTTATCCACCTGATTTCGAGGCACATGAACCTTCAAGAAGTAGCAAATGATTCAAGAAAAAGAGTCTTAAAAATGATCTATGAGGCACAAACTTCACACATCGGCAGTAATTTCAGTTGTGCAGAGATCATGGCGGCAGTATTCGATAAAATTGATTTAGACAAAGACAAATTCATCCTCTCTGCGGGTTGGAAGGCAGCAATGCTGTACTACCATCTTTGGAGAAAAGGACGAATAACTGAAAAAGAACTGAATAGCTATTGCAAAGATGGGTCAAAATTCATCGGTTTAAGTGAACCAATCCACCCCGATATTGCTTTTGCCGGCGGCAGCATGGGTATGGGACTCGCAGCCGGAGTTGGATTTGCCCAATCAATGAAGATGCAGGGCAATAAAGGGAGAGTATTCGTACTTGAATCTGACGGAGGCATGAATTGCGGCATTACATGGGAAGCTATTATGCTCGCATCTAAGCTCAATTTAGGTAACTTAACACTCATTATTGATTGCAATGGATTCCAGGCAATGGGTGCGACAAATGAAATCATCGCACTCAATGAAATTGAAAATAATCTCAAAGAAAAGATGCAGAGTTTTGGGTGGTACTGCTACGAAATGAAGGGAAACGACTGTGATGACATTGCGTGGCACGTTAATCCACCACCATTTACTTCACCGCTATGTTTGATCGCTCATACCACAAAGGGGTCTGGCGTATCTTTCATGGAAAACGATAATGTTTGGCATTACCGTGCACCAGAAAAAGAAGAGTATGAATTAGCAATGCAAGAATTATGTCGCAACTAGTTAAAGTTCAAGATAGCCGTCGGGAGTTCATAGACGCACTTTGCGAAATTGCAGAAAAAGATGAGCGTGTCTGTTTGATAGTTCCTGACGTCGGATTTTTATATATTGAAAAGTTTAAGGATAAATTCCCAGGGCGTTTCTTTAACACTGGTGTTACTGAGGAAGCCACGATGCTCATGGCAGCGGGTATGGCACTTAGCGGCATGAGACCTTTTGTGTTTTCAATGATTCCATTCGTGGCATTCAGACCCTTTGAAATGGTAAGAAACGGTATCGCATTACATAATGCCCCAGTAATTCTTATAGGCGTTAAGGGAAGTGAAAAATACAAATTCCTTGGGTTCTCGCACAATATGATTTTTGATGATGAAGACATCTACCATCTTAAACCTTATTTATCGTGCTACACGCCAACAATAGAAAACGTAAAAGACGTTGTTAAAGAAGCTTATTCATCCAACAAACCCGCCTACATTCGCTTGTAATATGCCAGTTCCATTTTGGGCACCAGCCAGAGAATATACAAAATACAAAAACGAAATTGATACCGCGATGCAGGAAGTACAAGCAAAGGGTGAACTAGTGTTAGGGTTTAGCCCAGAGATAGAAAAGTTTGAGAAGTCTTTTGCTGATTTCATTGGAGTAAAGCATTGCATCATGGTCGGTTCAGGTACACAAGCATTAGCTGTTGCCTATAAATCTGTTGGTATTGGTGAGCACCCTTGCGGCAAATGCCTTCAGTGTTTGGAGAACACAGAAAAACCTGAGATCGTGCGTGCATTTAATTGCACGAATGTAGTGCGTGATGAGGTGATTACGACTTCTCATACATTCATCGCCACCATTGACCAGATTGTGCGGTGTGGTGCACATCCAGTACTTGTCGATATTGATGAAACAACTGGCTTGATTGACCCAGAATTGATTGAAAATGCCATTACACCAAGGACTAAGGCTATCGTACCTGTGCACTTAGAAGGAAAGATGTGCGACATGGGACGTATCATGGATATTGCACGAAAGCATAATCTCTTAGTAATTGAAGATTCTGCGCAAGCCATTGGTGCAACGTATGTCGGACAAAAAGCAGGTTCTATTGGAGATTTGGGCTGTTATAGTTTCTTTCCTGCAAAAGTATTAGGAGTTCCTGGAAATGGCGGTGCTGTAACTACTAATAACGATGAGTTTGCGAAGAAAGCTCGGATGATTCGCTGTAATTACAACATCGGCAAAAACCAGGATTATGACGTCAATTGGGGTGATAATTACGAGCCAGATGCTATCCATGCAGCCGTATTGAATGTAAAACTTCCCTATCTCAAAGAACGCCTTGAGAAGAGAAAAGAAGTTGCTAATCGTTATTACACTCGTTTAGCAAAATACCCAATCATACTCCCTGTAATTCAGGAAGGACGTATTTACCAGGATTTCGTTATCAGACTTAGGACAACTGAAGAAAGGGACAAGTTGGCAGCATTCCTCAAAGAACGAGGCATTGGTGTGCTTGGTCATAATTTGCGTCCCAATCACCTCTATCCTGCATTAGGATTCTCTCTTTCACTACCAAAGACTGAAGAGTATATCGCTACGCAAATCCGTATTCCTTGTAATCCTGATTGTTTGGATTCCGAGGTGAGAGAAGTGTTAGAGGCTTTTGACGCCTTCTATGCCCAATAAGAAGAGAGTATTGGTATTCGGGTCTTCCGGTTCAATAGGTAGTGAACTGGTGAGGCAATTATCAGAGCATAACAGTGTCTACTGTGTGGACATTGATGATGTTTCTAACTTCGATCTCATAGAAGAGTTAAAAATGAAAGGAAAGAATGTTGAAGGAAGATGCGGAAATATACGAGATCAATCCACTGTCGATGAAGTGTTTTCCGACTACAAACCACACTATGTCTACCATGCGGCTGCGTATAAAGTAGTGACATCGGGTGAAAGGACACCAATGGAATACATTCAGACGAATGTTATTGGATTGTGGAACGTAATCGCCGCAGCAAAAAGATTGCCAGTCGAAAAGTTTGTGTTCATCAGCTCTGATAAGGCAGCAACCGCAAATTCGGTCATGGGCATTACAAAGAAGATGGGTGAAGTTCTGGTAAGAAATCAGGGCAAGGGGTTTGTTGTTGTGCGGTTTGGCAATGTCATGGGATCAAGAGGTTCAGTGCTTCCTTTGTGGCAAAACCAGATGAACAGGGGAGAACCAATCACTGTTACAGACGCACGCATGGAACGTTACATGATGACCATACCAGAGGCAGTATCATTAGTTATCGATGCTGGAGATAAGGGTGAAGGAGGGGAAATCTTTATATTAGATACTGGGAGAAAAGTGAATGTTCTTGAGTTAGCACAAGAGATCGTGAAGAAGTCAGGTAAGAACCATCGAATAGATATTATCGGGGTTCGAGAAGGAGAGACGCTTACCGAACGTTGGATGACAGACGAAGAAGAGAAGGTCGCGATAAAACATGAAAAACATTGGATTATTAAATGAATATGCAGACTAAATGGGCCATCATCGGACTTGGTTTTATTGCACCTCGCCATATCGAGGCAATTAAACACATCGGTGGAGAAGTCATTGTTACTTGCGACAACGATCCATTGAAAAATGCTGATTACCTGGATTATGAAGTAATGATGGGTAATGAGATATGGAAAGAAGTTACCCATGTCGCAATTTGTACACCAAATTACCTCCATTTTCCGATGTGTAGGAGTATGCGGGATAAGATTGTGCTGTGTGAAAAACCACTTGTCCTTCACCCTGGACATTGTTTGATGTTGCCAGACAACATTTTTACTGTTTTTCAGTTACGCCACCATCCTGAAGTGATGAGATTAAAAGAGGCGCACCTACGTCCACAAGTTGTTAAAATGAGGGTAAAGGTGAAGAGAGATGAACACTACTGGAAATCATGGAAAGGTGACTCTACAAAGAGCGGTGGAATTCTCTATAATCTCGGAGTGCATTATTTTGACCTTCTCATTCACCTCTTTGGCAATGAATACGAAGTGCTTACTTCAACAATCTCAAAAACGTCGGCAACTGGAGTAATCACCTTCAATGGCGTGAACTGTATTTTTGATCTTGCGATTCTCCCTGACAGCGAAGGTCAAGATAGAAGCCTGGAAATAGATGGGCAAGAAATAAGCCTATCGAAACAAGATAATCTCTCTTTCGAGGATTTGCATAAAAAGGTCTATGAATCACTACTTAAAGGTGACGGTGTTAAACCAAAGGAAGCCCACCTTTCTATAAGTCTCATTGACGCAATCCAACAAACCTATGGAAGGAAGTAAGCAGTATTTTGCGTGTAAAAGGTGTGTCTATGATTACCCAGAGATTCCTGATTTAGTTTTGAACGAAGAAGGTATTTGTAATTACTGCCTTGAGTGGCAAAAAAGAGAAGAAGAACGTCAAGTTGAGGCAACAAATCTCCCTTGGCGCTTAGACGCTATACGGCGCGATGGCAAGGGAAAGAAGTATGACGTAATCTTTGGCCTCTCTGGCGGCGTAGACTCTTCCTACGCCCTCCATATAGCCCTACAACATGGTCTTAGGCCATTGTGCTTTGGATATGATGATGGATTTAATGATCCACGGGCTGACGAAAACACAATGAAGATGGTGGAGAAACTAAAAGTTCCATATGAAAGAAAATCATACGGTATAGACGAAATGAAGGGCATACGCGCAGCACTCATTAAATCAGGTGTGAAGAACCTTGAGGCGGGATACGATCATGTGCTGTGGGCGATGACGTATAAAATTGCAAGAGAACATGGGATAAAACACGTGATAAATGGCGGTAATCATGCAACGGAAGGGCTAATGCACACTATTTATGGGCACGACGCCAAAGATATACGATTTCTAAAATACGTCTATAAAAAATTCCAGGGTGAAGAGATAAAAGAACTTCCTACACTCACACTACCTGGATATATCTATAACCGATTTATTAAGGGGATAATGATTTTCCAAATACTCAATTACGTTGATTATTCTCGGAAGAAGGCAGTTGAGACCTTAAAGAAAGAATACAATTGGGAAGATTATTACGAAAAACACAGGGAGAATTATTTTACTGCTTGGCACATTGATTTTTGGCTGTTTGACCGTTTTGGTTTGAGAAAGGATAAAGCTCATTATTCGAGCATGATAAACAACGGTGAAATGACACGCAGTGAAGCACTTGCGAAACTTGCTCTTTCACCTGTCTATCCCATGCTTGGTATTGAAGAAATGGCAAGACGAGTTGAGTTGCAGGAATTAGATTATTTAGCGTATCCCAACAACAAACTATGGTGGGATTTTTTGCAGAAAATCTATGGTTCTCTTAAAGGACGATGAAGATTTTTCTACTTCACCAATAAAATCTTTCGATGAAATAGACGAAAACTGGCGCGACTATCCTGGGCTAGTCATTTTTGGTACTCACATGCCAATGTCAGTAGAAAAAAAACTCATGGCAATTAAAGAAGCTCGGGAAAAGAACATACCTTTTTTAGGTATCTGTTTTGGAATGCAGCTTGCCATCATCGAATATGCACACAACGTCTTAGGATTCACTGACGCAAATTCCACTGAACTTTCACCAGAAACCATACATCCTGTGGTTGTGAAAATGCCGAATATCCGTGTGGGGATTAAGAAGGTAAGTTGGGAAGGTAAAGATTTTCTTTGTTCCCATTGGCATAACTACAAGATGAATGTCGACTATATCCAGTATTACCGGCAAGGATGGGATTTCTCCCTAACTGATGGTGTTGTTGAAGTTATGCGACTGAGAAAACATCCTTTTTTCTTAGGGATACAAGGACACCCAGAATATGACTCCAGCAAAGAACAGCCACACTTCTTGCTAAGTCAATTCCTGAACACCTGCAAAGCGTATGCAAAATCCTGAAGTGTTTTGTCGGTATGCACCATCTTTAGGGGCACTTGAAGATTCACCAGAAAAAGCGTGGGGTACCACTCCTTATGTATGGTGGAAACATCGTGATAAACAATGTGTCTTTACAGGCCTCTACGACCTCAGAGACTATATCGCCCTATGGTGGCACAGAGGGGAAAGTTGGGTATTTTGGTGTGGATCAGACATCTTAAACCTTAAAAACGGATTTGTGGCGAACGATGGCAAACTCATGTGGTTGTCTGTTTTATTCAAAGATAGATTCACAACGTTGATTAAGAAAATCCTTAGTAAAAATTCACACTGGGTTGAAAATACTTGGGAGAAGGAACAACTGGAATCAATGGGCATTAAAGTGGATGGAGTACGGCAAAGTTTCATGGGCGACCCCACACTATTCCATATTTCCTATAAATGGAAAGAAAGACCGCAAGTCTATCTCTCTGCTTCAGAGGGACGCCAGGAAGAATATGGATGGGGTAAAATAGAAAGTATCGCAGGTTATCTCCCTTGGATGGACTTTCACCTCTATGGTGCAAAATGGAACACGAATCACAACAATGTTGTTGTTCATGGTCGAGTACCAAAAATAGTGATGAACAATGAGATCGCTCAATTTCAGATAGGTCTTCGATTGAACGAAACGGATGGATTTTCTGAAGTATTGGCTAAGGCAGTTCTCATGGGTCAATACGCAGTTGGAAAAATTGAACATCCTTGCATACCATCCTTTGACAATGACATTTCACTAGTGACATT
>ERZ1292642.250-Hain-H14-01um-R1-250-length-35956-cov-9_pt1 | contig 35956 bp, 65 predicted proteins | sample MGYA00564403_ERZ1292642 | MGnify/ENA primary metagenome ERZ1292642 (study PRJEB36523, sample SAMEA6512643) | groundwater metagenome | collected 2019-01-09 | study: AquaDiva: Metagenomics assemblies of 32 groundwater samples
CCATCCTTGACGATTCTCATATCGTAACTTTACTTTCAACTAAAGGTTAAGGAGGTTAATCATGTCAGACCTATTTTACGGACAGACCTGTACAGCGCTTATAAAATTTATATCGGCTGGTACTGCCCATACTTTTCAATTTCTTTTTCAACCCGATAAAGTTGTTTTTAATAACCTCTCTGATTGGACTGCTACGGCAGCTGGAAGACCGATTTCTGTGTGGTTTAGGGATCAAACTACAGCTGCCCATGCTTTTCAACAACAAGTTATAGATTCGTCCGCTGGAGCATCTTTTAACTTTTTGGATACAGCAACAAATGGTTTCACAGTTGCAGATTTACCAGGTGGTCAATCGACTTCCCATGCAACAATTAGCGGAATTACTCAAGCTGATCCAGGCGTTGTTACTCATAGTGCTTTTACATTTCAAACCAATCAAGTGGTAAGGTTAACTGATCTAGGTCAAGTTACTCCTACAACAAACAGAGGGATGGGCGCTCTTAATAATAATAGATTTAGAATTGTAGTATTAAGCGCCACAACCTTCTCTTTGAAAGATGTAATAACAGGAGAGCCAATTGATACAACCCTTATGACAGCTTATACGTCTGGGGGTATAATCACATTGGAAACTCATGTGATCGCTTTAAATAATCCTCAAGTATTGCCTTACTCTGAAATAAACCCATACCATCCTAATCCTTATCGATATGATCCGGTAACGTATCAATTGACAGCGGGAACGGACGTAATGGGAAGTAATGGAGATAAATTCAATATTGAAGTTTATAAATTTGGTCAAATAATCGATTTAGGGGATTTGCTAGTTTAACCTCGGGCAGCCGACTATTTAGGTAGTCGGCTGTTTAATGAAATTTTAGTTTAAAAATATATTTATAAAGATTAAAAGAAATATGCAACCACCAATTGGACAAATACCACGCAGAGTACCAATAGTAAATATTACTAACTCTTTACCGTGTGAAGTGACTACCGAATCTGAGCATGGTTTTCCTAATAAATCTTTTGTCCGACTTACTGATTTAAATGGAGCAATGCCAGTTCCGAGGGGTGAAGATCCTTTAAATAACTATAAATTTAGAATCATTGTGACTGGTTTTTTTACTTTTACTTTACAAGATCCGATTACCTTCTTACCAGTCGATTCAACAAACTACCCTCCTTATGTAACTGGAGGAAGCTGTAACTTGGTACAGAGTACATTTATTTTTTATCCAAGCCCAAGTCAAGTATTTCCAAACTAGGAGTTAATATGGCAAAACATACACATGTAGCCCAAGAGGCACAAAGACAAGATAATGCAATAGATACCACTTTAAAAGCGGTAGAAGGTGAAAAATTACCTATTGAAGAAATGCCATTAGAAACCTTAAGAGATTATCGTCAGTACAATGAAGAAGCACGTAGATTAAATAAAAAATTAAGAGTTTGTCGTTACCCTATAAAACAATGTCCAGTAGAACTTCATCCCACCCAAAGGGTGAAAATTGATACTACGGATGGATCTAGAAATCCTATTCCTGTTTTCGTAAGTAATCATTTGATTCACTATTATGAAAAATTGATTCCAGGAAAAACTTACGATATTCCCGAATGTATTTGTGCTTATTTAGCGGAAAAAGGCTATCCAATTTGGGGATGGGTTAATCTTGCAGATGGATCAAAAGAAACTCGTCAAGTGGATAAGAAACCTAGATTTTCATTAACTACCGTTTATCAGGGAACATATTAATGACAACTAATATCCGTACAGTTCAACAAGCCTTAGATATCATGCGTGTAACTCTTGGTCGTAGGAATGAAAACGATCCTGATTCAAGTGATGAGCTTTTCTTAAGTTATCTCAATGACTTTGCAAGCTTGATTATGCCAAATGACACTAAGCTTTTTGAGAGTTTTGGAACATTGAGTTTTACAATCGATGAAACACATACGGATGGAGTTTATACATTTAATGATGTAGGGGCAGATTTTGATTTTATCAATATTTCTCAAGAGGCTTTCATTTCACTACTTGATCCAGTGAATAATTCTGTTTCTTGGAATTATCTTCCGATTTATCAAAATCCAGGTGAATTTTTCCTGATATGGGGTATCAATAACGATGATATATTGATCCCTGGATATCCTACAATGATGCTTTTTTATGGGAATGAATTTACATTTCGTACAATTCCTCAAACTTCTTACCTTGTAAAAATCTATGGATATAAGAAGAATCAAGATTATCCCTCTCCAGATACTATTTTACAATATGATTACTGGTTACGCTATATCGCTTATGGAGCAGCTCTTAATTATGCTAGTGATTATAGGTATGAAGATTCAGCATTAAATAAAATTCAAAGAACGTTTTCTCGTGAAAGAAAACTCATGTTAACAAAAACCCATAATCAAATAAAACTAGCGCGTGCGTTGCCTAGATTTTAAATAAAAAAGGAGAGTTAGGATGCCTCTAGTTAAAGGAAAAAGCCAAAGAGACATTAGACAAAATATTGCAACAGAAATGAAGTTGGGTCACAAACCTAGAAAGCAAGCTGTGGCAATTGCTTTAGATGTTGCTGATAAATCAGGTTACAAACCCAAAAAGAAAATGGTTAAAAAAGTAATGAAAAAGAAGGGGATGAAGTAATGGTAAAGATGATGAAACCAAAAGGTAAAATTGTAAAAGGTTGTGATTACGTAGAAGATGACGAAAAATATGATAAGAGAATGGTTAAGAAAGAACATAGAGATATGAAAACTGCTGGCTTAGCATTAAATTTGAAAAAGTCTGAAAAAGAACAAGGTTATTCTAAGAAGCCTCGGGTTAAACCTCAAAAGAAAATGGCTAAACCTATTAAGGGACAAGCAAAGGTTTATTGATGAATGATGGTAAAATACAGGTAGATAACCCAGCTGTTGAGTGGGATGACAATCTATTTATTTCAATAAAATCAGCAATAAGGAATATGAAAAATGACAAATTGGATTCAAGGAGCCATAAAGAAACCAGGAGCTCTCAGAAAAAGTCTAAAAGTAAAAAAGGGAGAAAAAATTCCTGAAAATGTTTTGAAAAAAGCTGAACACTCTAAAAATCCTTTAACTAGAAAAAGAGCGACTTTAGCTGAAACTTTACGTAAATTTAAAAAATAGGTAAATAATGCCTTGGAATGTTACTTGGCCACTGGGCGCTCAATCAGTTAAAGCTAATCGAAATCCTGGTCAACAAAATACAGCTTATATTAAAGCAACTATGGGAAAAGATCCTATAGGAGAGAATACAAATATTACAAGGGATCACTTTTGGGATGTAGGCTCAAATGAAGATGGTAGACATAGATTCATTAATTCACCAGCTTTTACAAATTCTGGAGGAAATCCAGCAGATCCAGTGGGCGGGTCCGGAATGGATGGAGTTCTCTATTTAAAACAAACGAATGCGCAATTTCAATGGTTTACTAAATCCGTAGATTCAGGAGTGGTTTATCAAGTTTCTCCTAATACAATATCAGGAACGGTCGTTCTTTCAGGCTCTTATGCTAACGTTGACGTAGTTCCTGCAAATGTGTATGGAGATATTATTTTATGGACTACAGCAGGTAGACATAGTGCACAAAATGGTTTTTTTAGAAGTAATGCAAGTAAAGTTGAAGCGTGGGCAAATTATCTCGGCCCAGAAAGTGAAGGGTCTAGTCTAAATTTAAAATTAGGTAATGGGGTAGATTCTCCAAATTTTAATATTAGAGCACGCACTCAAGAAGCGGCAAGCGGTCAAGTTTGGCAATATCGCATAACATATCGGGCAATATAATGGATGTTTATGAAATTACGGCCTATCAAACAGGTGTAGATAATTCAGGGGTGAATTATCTATCACCTTTAGATTCTTTCACAAATATTACAAATGGATTTATCTATCGACAAGTTTTGCAATCTCGTATGGGAGTAGGCTATTTTGCACCTAGATTGGCTGGAGAAACTCGAGTATTTGGAATTTTTGAACATACTAAACCAGATTCAACTAAAGATCTTTTAGTTTTTGATCAGAATTTTTTATATAAATATAACACGAGTACAGGAATATTTGTTCAAGTTCCATTTGGTGGAAGTATGGCAGCTTATGAAGGATTCAATATTCCTGCTAAGGATCTTTATATTTCTGGTACATCTTATCCTACGGCTTCAAATACACAACGTTTTGTTTTTTGTGGAGAAGGAATTGAGCAAAACGCTAATGGATCTGCTATTTTCTTTTACGATGGAACAAATGTAAAAGATTTTACTGATATCACAGATAATTCAAATTATTCAGGTCCTCCTCAAGGTGATTTACATTCGGCTACTTATGTACTTTGGTTTAATGAAAGAATTAATTTTATTGTTCCTCTCATTGGAACAGTGGAATATAATCAAGGAACTTTATATTCAGGGATAAGAACGGCTTTAGGAAATGGAGATAAGTTTGATGTAGCGGGATCAGGATTATTTCAAGCGGACACTTATCAGAACCTCACCGGTGCCACTCTATTAGGTCAAATTATGATTCATAATTACGATCGTATGGCCTATACAATGGAAAAAACTAGAGACGCATTCAATCCTTATTTTGGCAGAGCGGTTCCAGGAGTGCTAGGAACAAATGCAAAGTTTTCATCAGTTTCTTGGAATGAAACAGTTAGGTCTATAGGCAGAACAGGAATTTTAGGAACAGATGGAAGGCAAAATTTACGAGTTGATAACAAAATACCTTATTTCACAGCTACAGAAATGGACCAAGTTGATTTTAATCTTACCTATGGTGGATTTGACAGGTTAAATAATCAATTTCTATGGGCCTATAAATCTTCTGAATCTGATAGTGATACTCAAGATGCTGTATTAGTAGGAAATTATGAAGAAAATACTTGGTCAGTATTTGATCAGAGATTTAGCGTTTTTGGACAAACTGACTTAGGTTTAAATCTTACATGGGATAAAATTGATGAAACGTCAGGAAACCTATCCTGGAGAAGTTGGAATACTACCGAAGAAATTTGGGATAGAATAGGTTTAGGATCTTCTGTACAGAAGACTTTAGCGGGTGATGACTTTGGTTTCATTTATGAATTAAATCAAGACTATGATGATTATTATACTTCCATTAGCGCTGTTACAACGGGTGCAACTACTACTTTAACGGTTGTTTCTGCTGGGATGATTGCAGGTGATTTGGTAACGATTTCGAATGTAGAAGGAATGACCGAGCTTAATAATTTTGATGAAGAAGAAAATGTTCAAAAAAAAGATCTTTATACGATAATTTCATCTACTCCTACCTCCATAGAAATAGATGTAGATTCTACCTTATTTACTCCCTACGTTCTTAATACAGGAAATATTTCTAAAGTCATTTCATTTTCAGCAGAAACAATTCCCTTTAATCCATATAGATCAAAGGGTAGAAGATGCTTCTTATCTCATGTAGACTTCTTTATAGAAAATACAGGAGGGAGCTTACTTGTAGATGTTTTTGCAGATCAACAAACGACACCATTTAAAAGCAATGTTCTTATAAAACCTAGAAATCTTGTTCAACAGAATGGAGAATGGATTAGTATGGTAGTTGATCAGGAAGCAAATTTTATTACATTTGTTTTAAAGCAACAAAGTCCAGCGGTTCAAGTTAGAATAACATCCATGAAGATATATTGTGAGCAAGGTGGAATGACAAATGGATAAAATTAAAATCTATTATAATTAAGGTAAATAATGGCAAAAATTCCAGAATATTTCAATGTTGGAGAAAGGGAAGTTTTAACCATTGAAGGATTATTGTTAATCATAGAAAGAATGTATAATGATTTAGCGGTTGCTATCAATAGTAAACCTGATTTGGTTCAACGTGAAGTAGATGGTCAGACAGGTGATACTTTTTTATCCCAAGGAACTATTAATATTAATTTAAATACTGATAAAGTAGAAATGTTGACCAATCATATTGATCCAGCTACAGTAACGTGGACGCAATTGAGTTGATTAATAAATAAAAAGGAGGGTTAATATGACATTTGGTGCAGAAATTTGGGGACCGCCTCTTGTGGCAGCTGGGGCTGGATGGTTATCAGGTCAAGGGAATGCTGATAAAGAAACTAAAATGCAAAAAACACAACGAAAACTTGTGGATAAACTTCTATCTTCTTTACAGGGTGAAGGGCCATTTTCTGATTTATTTAACTCTGACCCTGAAGCATTTCAGAAGTCATTTGTAGAACCTGCTCAAGCAAGATTCAGAAATCAAACAGCTCCTCAGATTCAGCAACAATATATTGCTTCTGGCCAACAAAGAGGAACTGGATTAGATGATACTTTGACAAGAGCGGGTGTAGATATGGATTCTTTATTGAATCAATACATGTATCAATCTCAACAAGATGCTTTTAATAGAAAACAAGGTACAATAAATTCTATTTTAGGAGCAGGTTCAGGTGCTCCAAATGAAACAAGTGGAATTCAAGATATACTTTCTGGAGCTGGTGGATATCTTTCAAGTTCTGATTTTTCTAATCAATTCAAAGATTATTTTAAAAAACCAAATACTACGGCAAACAATCCTGAACCACCTCGTAGAGGTTTTGAAAGTTAATAATAAGGGAGTTTATTTATGAATCCAGCCTTTGACATTGGTAGGCAAGTAGGGAATAATTTTGCAAATACTCGTAGAGAAGCTGCGGATGAAAGTTCTATCGATCAGATATTATCTGAAGCTATGCAATCGGGAGATTCTAAAGTTTTTCAAAATAGCATTGGAAAGATTCTTTCCTCAGTATCACCAGAAAGACAAGGATTAGCTGTACAGTATTTACAAAGTCGTATGCAAAATTTAGAAAAGCAACAACAGCAATCTAAGTTAGATACTCAAGGAAGAAAAGCAGCTCAAGAAGCTGGTTATACTTTTGGGGCACCTGCTCAAGTTCAGTCTCAGCAAGTGAAAAATCAAGGTGCGCCTAAACCTTTAGGTGGTGTAACTGCGCAAGCAATTCCCCCTCAATTTGGTCAAAAAATCTCAGAGATTATTTCTAAAAATCCAAATGCTACAGCAGATGAATTAGCCGTAGCGTTTGATCAAAGTGCTATTCCTCCCATATATACTTCAAAATATATTGAGAATAGAAGAAGACAAGATGAAACTAGAGCGAGTAATCTCAGAGAAGATAAAAATATTTCTAGAAAAGAAGAGTTGCAATTTCATAAAGAAAGTGAAAAATATGATGAAGAGCTTTTAAAACAATCCCGAACTTCAAAAAAACAAGCTGAGACAATCAAAGATATTGATAAAGCTATTGATTCAGGAAATGTAGGCCCTTCTTCTTTTGCAAATATATTTAAAGGATTTGGAACTATAGGAAATAAGATTTCTGAAGCACTTTTAAACAAAGATGAATCTACTTTACTTTCTTCAATTCCTCAGCTTTTGGAAGGGTGGAAAGAAGTTTTTGGAGTACGCCTTTCTGATGCTGATTTAAAGCTTTTACAAGATAAATTACCCTCTATTGGAAAAACAAAGGAAGCTAATAAGTCTGTTTTAAATATCTTGAAAAAGTATTCTGAAATGACATTGCTACGTAGTCAAATTGCCAATCAGATAAAATCTGCTAATAAAGGACTAAGAAAATTAGGATATGCCGATGATATAGAAAAGCGTTTTGATGAAATGACTACGCCCGTTAAAATTATTAATCCCACTAATGGTAGAGAGATTGAAATTCCTGCTTACAAGCTTTCTGATGCATTAAAATCTGGAGCAAAATTAGCTTCTCAATCTCAAGGAAGTTTACAAAATGAATAGTTTTGATTTCTCTATGTATGATTACGGTGACGAAACAGAAGATAATGCGGGTCCAGTTACTAATCAAGATCAACCAAAGCCGAAAATTCAACCTATTTCACCAATAGAACTTCCAGAGTCAAAAGGAGATTTTGATTTTAGTGTTTATGATTATGAGGATGAAAAACCCTCTGAAAATAAAACTGAAGAAGATTCATTTGGTAAAAATTTACTGAGAACTCTATATCAGATTCCATCTGGAATCGCTCAAGGGATCACATATCCATTAGATTTGATTAGTATGATAGGTACGGGAGAATCTTTAGACCCAGAAGAAATAGAACATATAAAAAGAATTTCTGAAAGGGAAGGAGTGCCTTTTGATGAGGAAAAATATTTGCAAGCTGTCCAAGGAGCTCAAGAAGCTTTCCCTACTCAAGGAAATGTAGAAAGATTTATAGAAAGTAAAACAGGATTGCCATTAGAAGCGAAGACAAGGCTTCAGAAAGGAATAAAATTTGCTTCCACTGCTGGCAAAGTAGCTCCTACTAATTCTACTTTTAGAGGTCTTAACACGTCTTTACCTAAACCAGTTTTAGGGACTGGAGTTGCAGCAACTAAAGAACTTTTAGATGAGCTTGGAATTCCTGAAACAATTTCCGATATAGCATCTTTCGGTGTTTTAAAAAATCCAACAGCTGGAGCTGGTAAAATTAGCGTAGGACCTAAGAAAAAGCCTTCCGGTATGTCTGAGCTTAGATATGAGAAATTAAATAAACCTACTCAAGTTTCTGAATCAAAATTCAATAAAATTCAAGACAGACACAAACAAGAATTTACCGATTTAGCTAATAAAATTATAAAAGAAAGTCCTATTGGAGAAACTTCACAATCTTTAAAAAATGATGTTACTTTCAAACAAAAAACAGCTGAAGGTTTTGAAGATCTTCAAAAATTAGCTGAAAAAATTCCAGATAAACTATCTACAGAATATTTAAAAAATGATTTATTGAAAAATCTTAATAATAAAAATACTGGTATAACTCCTTCAGAATTTGAAAAATCCCATAACAAATTTATAAAAGAATTTGTCAAAGAAACACCTACAAAAGACGTTGGTTTTCCCGAATTGCTTTCTCAATATAGAAAAAACAATAAGGAGCTTGGAAAAGTTTTTGAACCTGGTCAATCGTATGCTTATAATTCAGCTAAGAGAGAATCTCTTTTAGATTATAACAATTCTATTGCAGATGTATTTGAAAACAAATTTCCAAATTCTGGATTTTCAGAGCCTTTCAAAGAGTTAAATAAAAAATGGACTCAGATAAGCGATGCTGAATTAATCGAAAAATTTCTTGGAGACATGTTAGACGGAAAGATTAATTATAAAAAAGGTCGTGAATTTTTTGATAAACAGGGTATGACAGTTCCTTTTCAAAGAGCTATGGGTAAAGAAGGATTTTCAAAATTTGAGACTCTCATGAAAGATATGATGAGCACCGAACAAGCTTCTAAATTATTAAAAGAAGCTAAATCGCAAGGTTTTGGTGATTTAGCTAAAATCGCTGGATCTTATATTATCCATCCTGAATTAGCACAAGCGAAGTTAGGTTTCAACCTATTGAAAGGTGGTTATAATACAATATTTGAAATGCTTTTAGATAAACCTCAACTAGCAGTTACATGGGATAGAGGAATTAATGCCTTTAAAAAGGGTAATTTTAAAGCTGCCCAAACAGAATTGGGAAAAGTTTCAGAAGCTAAAAAAGATTTTGATCTTAAAGAATCCTCCAGAAAAGAAGCTTTAAGAAATTTTAATGATAAAAAAAACTTAAAAAACTGAAATAATTTTCTAAGTTTTTTTTTATTAATCACAAAAAACCCCAATAACTATAAGACCATATCCACAGATGAAGAGTGAACTACCTATAACAACTATAATTTCTAACATTTTTAATCCTTTTTATTTTTCTCTTCAATAGCACATAACCTACCATGAAAGTCTTTCATTTCTGTTTGAATAGCTTCGATTAATTGTCTTATGGCACGATAATCGGATCTACTTTCACTTCTTGCCCATAAAAATAAAGCAATATTGGACCCTACGATAGTTAATACTTGAGACCAATCCATTATTCTTCCTCTGAATGGTAATCCCATCCTTCATTCATTAATTTTAAGAAATTTTTTTTATCTACATTTAATTTTTTACATTTTCTGATTAATAGATTTCCTAAAGCAGATAATATTATTTTATCTGGAATATGAGGAGCACAACAACACAATAATTGATCTTCTACCATTTTAGTGTAAGATGTAACAACATCTTTTTCTAATTCTTTAGCGTCCATTTTTATTCCTTTCTTCAATTGCGCAAAGTTTTCCATGAAAGTCTTTCATTTCTGTTTGAATAGCTTCGATTCTATTATTTGTCTGAATGTGTAGAGCAATCGTAGTTCCAAAAAAAGTTAACATAATAACTAAATTTGATCCGATAATTGTTAAAACTTGTATCCATGTGTCATTCATTTTTTTAACCTCTCTTTTAAATCATTAAGTTAGGATGATAAAAAGTTTTTTCTTCATTTTCTTTCTCACACTGCATATCAATCTCATTTTGTAACATGTAATTTACCATACAGGTTATTTGCCTAGCTGTTTCTTCATCCTTTTCATTATCTGGGTGAATTGTAATTTTCTGTTTTACTTCTTTCATGTTCACTACCCATCTAATTGTTTTCATATTTCATTTAACATCTGGATTTTCTAGTTTGACTTGCTTAATTTTATCTAAAATTGCTAATCGAATAAATTCACCCATGCTTTTATTTGTCAATGTACACATCATTCTTAACTGAGTATGTAAGTGATTAGAAAGTTGAAAAGTCGTAGTTCTATGTATGGAATTATTCTTTTGGGTCATTTTATTCCTGTATTTTTATTCAATTATTCAACTTTTTCAATTTAAAGTCAAATTATTCTAGTAATCGTATTTGTCAAGTAGTATTTTAAAAATTAATTTAACTAAAAGGGGGTTTAAATGCCTAAATTTGCAAGACCTAATTCTTATACAGGCAAACAATCTAACCAAAATTGGACAGGTGACTCACGAGCAGCTAACTCTCAAGAAGTGTCTCAAGGAGCATCACAACAACTTTATATTAGTCCAGCAACATTATCAGCAGCAATTGGAACTTTAGTAGATGCAGAATTAACAGCTCCAGGACCAATTGGAAGTGTGACGCCAAATAGTGGAGCTTTTACAACCTTAACTTCAACAGGTATAACAACTGTAGCTTCTGGTGCAGGAGTTGCTTTTAGAGCAGGTAATACAACGGGAACGGTAGGTTTTTTTGGTGCTACGGGAGCTGTTCGAGTCGCGCAAGTTGCATTAACTAATAGCGTGACATCTGGAGGGGTAGCGGGAACAATAGCCAACTTTACTGATTTGACTACTTACGCTACAGATGCACCAACCATTAGAAATGATATTTATCAATTGGCATTAGCTTTAGCAAATGTAGTCACAGCTTTGAGAAGTTACGGCTTATTATCATAAACACAACACAAGGATTTGATATGCAAAAACCAGTTCAACAATTTACATCTGAGTGCCAAAGATCAAGAATTTTAGTCGATAGTGATATGCCTATTGGTGTGTTTCATGATTTTTTAATGATGGTTAAGGGGATGATGGTAGATCGAATGGTTGCAGCTCATCAACAACAAGTTGAAGAGGCAAAACTACTCATGCAGGATGAACCACCGGAAGAAAATAAGGAAGAGGTAATAGATGCAAAATAATTGTCGTGCATTCTTTGAGCCTTTAAGAACTTTAGCTTTTGGGGGAATTTCAGGAACGTATGCAGGTGTAGGAACTCCTACAACCCATCCGGTGCGTGCATTTTGCATAACAAATAATACTCAAGGCGACATGATATTTTCTCTTGATGAAACTAATTCGGATGGAAATTTATTTGTTGCAAAAGGAAGTTATAAGCTTTATGACGTGCAAGCGAATCAAAATGCGCAATTTGATGATAAATATGTGTTCCCTGTAGGAACTCAATTCTATGTTAAACAATTGACATCTCCCACGTCAGGTGCTGTTTATGTGGAAGCATTGTGTTAGTATGATACAGAAAAATCATTTGGTAAAACAATTTGAGTTACTTACTCAACAGGAAATTAAGAATTATCAGGATTCTTTAAATTTCGTTCTTCAATCCATTAATGAATTAAAAGATTCAATTGAAGAGATAAGGCAAAACTCATTAGAAAATTATGCTGCTATTCATTCGGTTCAGGTTCATATGGGAATTGAGTTAGAGCATATAAAAAATAACCTTGAGAACATTAATCAACGTGTTGATAGGAATTGTAACGACCAAAAATCTGTGAATGAAAAAAATAATTTTGAAATAAATAATATAAAAAATGAAATTTCTTTAAAAGTTAGTAGAGATAATAATTTTGAAAAAAAACTAATACATATTTCTACTACTATTGATAGAGTAAAAGAAATTTCAGATAAAAATAGGAATAGTTTAGGTGAAATATCTGATAATATTTTACGTAAATTTTCTAATGACTTAATAAAAACTAAAAATGAAATCCTCAATTCTCCTTCAGAAGCATCTCTCGTAAAAAAGATTCTGGAGGAGAAAATTGATTCTCACAAAGTTGATGTTGCGGGAATTATGAGAGAGTTAATGATCTATAAAAAAGAGAATGTGGTTACAGAGAAAAAGATTGAGAACATCTATACTTTAATTGACAGATTAAAAAAATCGGAGGCATAAATGAGCCAAGTTTCTATTATAGATATTGCTGGCAATTATCCTCAGATTCCTATTCAGTTTAATGCAAACGTTGGTTTTGCAATTCCAATTGCAAATATGCTAGAAATTTTAGGTGAGACAGTCGTTGCAGGATCTACTCCAGTTCAAACGATAGGCTCGGGTAATACCATTACCAATCAAGTTCAAATTTCTCAAGCTATAGCTTCTACTAATATCAATAATGTTGGATTAGCGGCATTTGATTCAGCTAGTTTTGATGTAGATGCCAGTGGATTTGTAACTTTTATAGGTGGTCCAGATCTAACTATTACAGGTAATGTGGGCGGACCTCAAGCTCCTGTATCAGATAATTGGAATCTATTAACAGCGAACGCTACTCCCAAGTTTGTTGGGACTTCAGGTACTTTTACTTTAGATTTCAACGTAGATAATATTCTTCTAGGTGTACCTGGTTCGTCTATTTCCTCTGCATTTGCCAATACAGCTTTGGGCCAATTCTCAATGTCAAACATTTCTACTGGGCAGTCAAATGTTTCTCTGGGACATGCTTCACTTACAACAATTTCTTCCGGAAGTTTTAATGTGTGTCTAGGAGAAGGTGCCATGTTTGCGTGTGCGGGAAATGTAAATTCAAACATAGCTATCGGATGGCATACTTTAATTACTGGTTCAGGAGATGGTAATACTATTGTTGGATTTGCATCTGGCGGTGGAATTCAAGGAGATTTAAATGTAGCTATTGGATATGAAACTTTACAAAACCTTGGAAACGGTTCAACGAATATTGCAATTGGACCTCTAAGCGGTACTAATTATAGTGGAAGTGAAAGCGGAAATATTGTAATTGATAATGCAGGAGTAACAGGAGAAAGTCTTGTTACCAGAATAGGAGACAGTCAAACAGCAGCTTTTATTTCGGGTATATTTAATCCAATTGTTGCAGGTTCAGCAGTCGTAGGAATAGATTCAAATGAGCAACTTAGTTCTCTAGGTTTTGGCACGGTAGGTCAAATTTTTACAAGTAACGGAAGTGGAAATAGTCCAACTTGGCAAGCACCAATTACAAGTAATGTAGCTAGTTCGGTCGTTACACAAGGGTCGGCTCTTAATCTAACATCTGCAACTAATATTGATGTTACTTCGATTAGTTTAACGGCTGGAACTTGGATAGTATTCGGCATTGTGGCATTTGGTAATACTCCTACTATTACAGGTGCTCAAAGAGCCTCTATTACTACGGTAAGCGCAACTCATGGAGCTATAGGAGATAATAGTTTTCAAGCGGGATGGTTAACTAATAATTTTGCTGCATCCAACTGCACTATCGCTATTCCAGGATATCAAATAACTCTTGTAAGTACTACTACTGTTTATTTAGTAGCATCTGCAGTATTTGTGGGTTCTATGAATGTTTATGGAAGAATTAATGCTTTTAGAATTGTATAACATTGTGAGGGTAATATGATAGCCACAACTATCGGTCTTAGTGTAAGAGTCTGGTTGGCAATCTCCAATCCTGATAATGATGTACATACTGCTTTAGGTATTTATCCAGATATTGGTGAATGGTTTATAAATACCAGTAACGGAGCTTTGTTCTTATGTAAAAATGGTTCTTCGGGATCTCAAGAGTGGCAAGTTTCAACTAATACTTCTTTAGTTCAATCTATTATCGCTTCTTCAGTTCTTCAATCTAATTGGACAGAAGTAAATACAAGTAACCAAGATTATATCAAAAACAAGCCTGTTTTGGCCTCGGTTTCTACAAGTGGTAGTTACAATGATCTTATTAATACTCCTACGATTCCAGCCGCTCAAGTTCAGTCTAATTGGACACAAGTTCTTTCAACTTCTCTGGATTTCATAAAAAATAAGCCTACTCTTGCTGTCGTTGCAACTACAGGATCTTATTCAGATCTGATAGGAAAACCAACCTTGGCAACTGTAGCAACAAGTGGGAGTTACAATGATTTATCTAATAAGCCTACGATTCCAGCTGCTCAAATTCAATCAGATTGGACCCAAACAAATTCATCGAATGTTGATTATATTAAAAACAAGCCTGCGTCAAAAAGTCAATCGGCAGTTAGTAGAGCTTTAAATACAATTTTTCAGATTAGTGCAACAAGAGATACGCAAGTGGTCTATAGCGTAGATATTACTTGTGTTTCTACTTTATTAGGGGGCCAAGCTGGAGTTGTTTTTCTTGAAATAAGTCCTTCGAGTACTTTTTCTTCTGGAATTCAAGAAATATGTAGTTTTACAAATGCTAATTCAGTTGCATTGGCAATTGCTATTACAGTTACTCAAACCAATACAGCTGTTTTGTCCTCTCATTTAATTCCTGCTGGATATTATGTTAGATTAAGAACATCAAACACCACTGGAACACCAACTTTTTTATATAGATCAGGGCAAGAAGTTATAATTTAAACAGGTAAGGAAATTGTTGGAGAGACTGAAGTAGATGGCGTGTTTGAAGCCGTTTCATCTACCACGTCTGTTGCTTCTCCTTGGGTATGTACCATTGTAATTGAATAGGTACATCCCGATAATGCTAGTAATGAAAAAATAAGGACATATTTCATAGTTTTTCTCCATTGATCACAATGCAAAACAAACTAATTTTTATCAACCAATATTGCCCAGCTTTCTGATTTATCTTTTCGAAATTTTTCTAATTCATTTTCATTTAAGCTGAAAGAACTACATACTTCTTTGTAGTCGATTCTTCCTTTAGAAAACTTCTTAATTACTTTTAAACCTGCTCCCATGCCACTATCTTCTCCACATATTCTTATTAATTCTTTTTTATAGAATTGCTTCATTTCTTCTAGACTATCTAATTGATCACATATTTTTTTATATTCATTTGCTACTTCATTAAATTCTGTAATATCATTCATGTTTCTATAGTCTTTATGATTCATTTGAGGAGGTTCAAAAAAAACTATTGACCTCCAAAAATCTTTTGCTTTAGGAATGTATTTTTTCTTCCATTCTAAATCAGGAAAAACTTCAATTACATAAATTTCATTATCCCAAATTGATACATAAAAGCATTTTTCTATTGTGTTATCTGCGCACAACATTTGATGTTGCATTTGATCCATATGAAAATTTGGCACGCCATTAGCTCTAATTTCTTCTATACGCTGAGATTTAATCTCTAGAATATATTTACCACAATCGCTAATACCATCTAATGACGCGGCTAAAAAGTTGTAAATTTCACTTTCTATACAATACGGGATCATATTAATCCCGTATTGTTCAATAAATATTTGTCTAGCTATTGGTTCATCTCTTTGCCCTCTAAGCATGGCATTGTTAACAAACTGCTCTGGTGCTTGCCCTACTTTTCTTTGCCATCCCTTAAAGGGAGTGGCATAGGGAGAGTTGCCTAAAATAATGGCTGCATCTGTTGCCGTAAGGAAAGTTTTCCTCCAATCTAACCACTTTTCCGATCCTTGTTCTAAATATATTTTACGCATATACATTCCAATATTTTTAATTCATGAATTGTGTGATTTTCACACATGTGCTAATTCTTTCTTTTCACTTTCCATAAATTTAAGAGCATTTTCATACGCCCCTAATACAACTCTGAAAGAATCAAAAGGAAGTTCTGAAATCTCAGTGGTTTTGTAAGAAGAATTTAACCAATTAGTTATTTTTAACTTACATGTTTCATCCAATCTCGATTCTAATTTTTTTAAAATTCCAATTTGATTGGAATTCATTTTAGATTTGATATTATCAACTGACTTTCCTCTTCCCACTGCTGTTTCTCCATCATCATCGTTTGATACGTCTTCATCTGCTACAATTCCAATCATTCCACATAAACTATATCTTTTTGCATATGTCATTGCAGAGCCTATTCCTTGTGAGTCCATTTTTGTGGCCACTATTGGAAATTCTGACTTCATCCATTGACCAGAAATATGAGCTATCATAGTTATCAAATACAACTTTCCTTCGATAGTTTCTACATATTGAATGGGAGCTAATCCATTTTCAGAAAGAGGGATTCTACAAGCATCCATACAACTTGAAAAATCTGCATATTTATTTTTATAGTGAGGATTTATTTTATTAAAAACAGCCGGCTTCATGCTACCTTGAGCTTTTGCAAGTGCTGCAACAAATTCTTTTATTTCCGCAGAATGACTAACTTTTGAATTATGTTCCATAATTTACCTTTGTATGTTTAGATTTTTTAAAATTCTTTCAAATGCTTCGGGATAAGCGCTACTTAAAATAATGAATATTCCAGATAGATCTCCTTGAAGTGCACCAGATAAAGCAGCCCATTTATTCTCTCCGTATTTCACACTCATTTCTTTTTCTAGATTTTTCATATATTTATCTGCAATTTCCCAGCTTTTCATAATTTCCTTTGATATATTTAAATATTTTAGTATAGATAATGTATTCATAGAGTTCCTATTTGTTTTTTGCGAGGTGGAGATCTAACCCTCCATCTCTTTTTTCTAAAAGAAATCATTCCAAGAAACGCCTAGGCAATCATTACATCCATTCGAACAACAATCGTATTCTTCTTCTAATTCATCCTCTTCGACTTCTTCAAGGTAAATATCCATATCCTCTTCAAATAAATCTTCTTTGTCCCATTGAATCCAATATGTATTCATTATTCCCCTGATATTCTTTTTGATTGATTGAAAAAGTTGATTAAGTTTATGATTATGAATATAACAATAGACTTGTATTTTAGTCAACACAAAAAGATACAAAAAACAAAATAAAAGAGGATGGATAGGTGACTAAACTAGAAAAATATTTGCAACATAGATGCATTTCTCAGAGAGGATTTGCTAAGAAAATTGGCACCACTCCAAACAATTTAAATTTATTGGTTAAAGGGAAAAGCACACCAAGTTTAAGGTTAGCATATGAGATTGAAAAGCATACAGGGGGAATGGTAACTTTATATGATTGGTTACCACCCGAATCTTTCGAAAGTGGTAGGGATGAATTTTTTTGATAAACTGTATTGTTTTATTTTGATTACAAAAGTTTTTGTATATTAAAAAATTTATTTGAAATTTCTTGTAAATAATTAATTTTATATAAATATTGAAAAGGAAGAGTGTTGTGATTTGGCGTCCTAACACTCTAAGAGAATATGAAAAAACAATATAAAAAATTTATAAAGCGTTGATATTTTAATCTTCAGCGTAAAAAAAATCAATATGGATTATGGAAAATGAATGATTACGCTGATTTCCCTCCTGTGAAATTATTTAAAAGATCACTTTTAATTTCTCCTAAAACTTCTCTTCTTTACCTTGATATTTACAAATTAAGAACCCCTGGGGGTAATTTTGTAATTCAAAGAAAAGATGTTAAAAAGCAGTTTCTTATTTCCCCCACTTTATTTAGAAATCATTTACTTGCGTTGAGTAGGATTGATATTTTGTCTTTTGAAGAAAATCCAAGTTCTTACGTCATTAAATTCTTTCAGTAGAAAAAGGTAGATTTCAATTGGGAGGGGTATGAGATTAAATAATTGTAAAGATTCTGTAAGGAATGATAAGATGACAAAAAAAAACGTCCGGTTTCGTAGTCCGGACGTTTTAAGCGTAATCAGCAAAAAAGCTAATTGTTGGAGGTCGACATCTCTCATATTAGCAGATTACGCAAATTTATACAAACAATTTGTGGGTTGCTATGTCTGAAATTCCTTTTATCTTCTCTCCCATTCCTCCCGAGTTCATGACGGATGAATTTTTAAATGATCCAATCATGATGAAATTGATTAGATATATATTCAAACGCGTTAGACCATCATCTCATACTCAAAAAGTTATGAATAATCGAACATTGATTCAGCTTGATCTTGGGTCATGGGAATTTATGTATGGAAGAGAGAAAGCTGCCTTAGAATGTGGATGCTCAGAAAAGCAAATTCGCACAAGAATTGAGTTATTAAGGGCCAGCAGTTATTTGGAAGAAATTCACGTTGTGACTATGTCTAAAGGATATTTCTCTACAGTAAGGGCCAGCAGTTCGGCGCAATTTTGGTCCAGCAGTTTTACTCAAAAAAGGGCCAGCACTTTTACCGTTTACAGGATAGTTACAGAAAGTTTATCTGAAATCAAGGGCCAGCAGATTTTAGAAGAAAAGGGCCAGCAGATGGGCCAGCAGTTCGGCAAAAAAAAGGGCCACAAAGAAGAAGAACTCAAGAAAGAAAGATTTAAAGAAAGTCATCATCCTGATCCTTCTTCTAAAAAATTCGCAGCCGATGATGACCGGACTGATGATCTTTCTAAATCTTCAGTTGAAGTTGTATCTGGAATTTTCTTATCTCAAAAAGAATTGCAAGAGTGCATAGCCATCAAGGGAAGTTTGGAACTCGTGCAGGATGCAATCTCTTACATCCTCTCTTCTAAAGCTCGTACGAAGAAAATTACCAATTGGCCAAATGCCCTCGAAAACTGGATCATCAAAAATCCCACCAAAAACCTTGTTCCCAAAAATGAATCACGAGCCAAGAGACTTGAAGAGATTTACGAAGATGAAAGGCCTTGGTCATGCAGATGCTATAAAGACTCCAAAAAGGACCAAAGAGGAATATTATTTGAAAATATGAACTCAAGAGGGAGTGTAGACAATATATTTATAGCTTTTACTGATTTGGAGTATGATAAAAAAGTTGATAAAACGTTAAGAGAGAAGAAGATGCAGAAAGGTAGAATTAATAAAGATAACGAAGAGTATTAAAATACGCATAGTATTTTAGGCTTGTAAATATATTATGAAGGTGTTTAAAATAACTAAAAAGAGGTGGATATGAGTAGAATTGAATTCGTTAGTCACGAGAGTTTTCCTGAGGATGAGTACACAAAAGAGCTTGTTTACCTATGCGTGGATGGAAGTTCTAGAGTGGCTTATGTAAGAAAATCTTCGAAACATGGAGGTCTTTTTTGGAGTGTGGCTAGTGTGGGAGTGGTCAAGAACGGTCACAAGGAGTTTTTTCCAGCGTTTATGCATGATTCTAACTTTCTGGAGAAGGATATCAAGGCTTTTTTAGAAGCTCGTTCTTGGGAATCTCGCTCAGTTCATCAAGCGCAGGTCACCGATCCAGCAAGATATTTATCACCAAAACCAACTTTAACGGATCAAGTTTCAGATTATGATCGATTACCCTTTTGACAATAGCTTAAATTCTGATTATAAGGCATCGCCATTGATTGAAAAGGGGTATACCAATATCAACGTAGTCCCCCATGAAAAAATCATCAACACAGGTCTTTTAAATGCGTTTTCTGAAAAAACTGAAAATTCAGTAACCGTTTTCATTCCATTGGTCACGGTTAGCGAGGCGAATGGCGGCCCAAAAAAAACTTTCAAGCGTGAAGGGAAAACTTTCTACAAAGGCGAGAATTGGGTTCAGAAACATAAGCGTCATAAGAAGCAAAAAGGCATCGTGAGAATGATGTTGATGAGATTTAGGAGTGATTTTAAAATTCCATGTGTGATTACGCTGACTAGATTTGCTCCAACGAAATTAGACCGTCATGACAATCTTCCGATGTCAATGAAGTGGATTTTAGATTCGTGTTGCGAAGTTATTACAGGGGATTTTAGGCCGGGAAGGGCTGACGATAATGAAGAAATCGACGTCAAGTATCGTCAGGTTATTTCAAAAGAATATGGAGTTAAAATAGAAGTTAATTACTAATTTGTTATAATCCTTTAAAAAAAACAGATTATTGATTTCACAATATCAACTTCACTTCCATCATTTTTATATTTATCTAAAACAATTTTTTTATTGTTTGTTGTATAAGAAACAATATTTATATATTCATGTTCTTCATTAATTAATTTACTATCGTAATCAGTTTCAGTATTTATCATATAACATTGATCTAAATTGACGAGATTTCCAGATGATTGTTTCCACCAGCACCATTTCATTTTTTAACCTCATTTTATTTAATAAGTTTTTATGATCTAATATAATTTTTTTCTTAAAAATATATTAAGCAAGAAAAAAATATGTAAGGTGTGAGCTAAACATTGTTCATACTGATTAAAAAAACAAAATCCGCAGAATAATACATATGATATTATAGATATAATAGTTGATTGAATCAATTTATTCTCTTTTATTTATTATTATTTCCAATAAAGACCAGTGTAAGGAGTAACATCAATTCCAGGTAAAGAATCCATAAATCTAAATGTTGTTGATCTTGTATTTCTTTCTTCTTGCGAAATATTCCAATGCACTTCTTCATAATACATCTCGGTTCCATCGTGAAAATAAGGGGGCATTCCTTCTGCTAATTTTTCTTTATATTTAAAATATTTAAGTTTTATTTTTAATAAATCTAATATTTCATTCTTATCTTTTCTATCTTGAAAATCTCTTTCAGCTTTTTCAACTACTTCTTCGTATGTGAGTAATTTACCAGGGTTTAATGTTCGAGTAGCTATGTATTCATTACGTTTAACAATCTCTTCATTTCTTTTTTTTCTCCCTTCGCATACTTGAATAATATATTTTTCTACGAATAAACTAGTAATAACATGCACTTTTTTGAATGAGATTCCTAAATCTTGTTCGTGAGATTTTATCCATTTATTAAAACTTGATTTATAAATGTAACAGTTTCCATTTTTGCAATGAACACAATAGGTATATCCAACAAATTCCAATATAGCTCCGATTAGATTGATGTGGCTATATTTTATACCTGCTTTTCCAGTTATTGGATTTATGTCATTTTCTGGAGTGAAATCATTAAAAAAGCAGCGTCCATTAATAAAATTCGAAGTGATACTCATTCTTTTTCCTTAATTGTTTTTTATTAACTATCTATATACGTTCTAAGCATAAACAAGACTCTATCTTCCATTTTTAAATTTAATGTAGAATGAGAAGGGTCTTTATCGTGCATTATTTTTAAAAATTTCTTTGATTGGAAATACATTAGATTTTGATTATGTGATAAAATATAAGTAGACAATATATGAACTTTTTCGGGTGAAAATCTTCGATTAAATTGCTTTACTTCTATATTTTGAATATGAATAGCTTCTCTTTCTTTTAAACTATAAGCAGCCATGTTTCTAGCTATTTTGCATTTTTCTTTAAAAGATAGAGATTTATCAGAAATTTCATTTAAACATTTAGCTTCTAATACATTTATTTTGTAATTAGATTGAAATCTAATTTTTTTATAAAATTCTAATTCTAAATAAAGTTTATCAATGTTGTTATTTTCAGAAATAATAGATACAACAGAGATGGGAATTGCAAGTACTGTCAACATGGCACCAAAGGCAACTTTACGATTGTAAAAACTTTTTGCAAAAGTTTCTCTAATTTTCTCTAGGAATAGTTCACAATTTAAATTAGATTGCTCCTTCCTCAATAACCTGCCGTTTTTTGATATTATTCTATGCTGATCAAAGATTGCCGGTTTTATTCTTTGGCATAATTCATATCCAGAATTTATTCTACAAATAATAACACTCTTCTTTTTAGAGTTGGAACTCAGAACATAATCAGTTTCACCTCTAATAACAATTCCCACAGCTTTATTAGATTTTCTACTAATTAATGGACATCCAGAATTTCCGCTAAATGTATCAATTGGTAAACGGATAAAGTTATCATCCATTTCTTTTATGTGAGCATAACCTACGCTAGCTGTTTTAACATAAGTTCCGTTGGGACACCCTATCGCATATACTTCATTTCCTAATTGCGGATAAAAACCCAATTCTATAGGAGTAATTCCTTCTACTTCTCTATCTAATTTTATGATTGCAAAATCTGGATCGGAAATATTACCTACACTAAATTTAATTATCTTTTTAATCTTATAAACATCTCTTGTTTCAAAATCTCTCTTTTCTAAGTTAGGGTGGGTTTTGTGAAATCTAAAAACCACTCTAATTTTGTCTAGTTCTTCTTTTGGATATAATTGACCCGAATCTTGATCTCCAACACAATGACCAGCCGTAATAATTTTGTTGTTTTTCTTTCCAATTTTAGCAAGAAAAGCAGATCCAAAACCAGGTACTAAATCATCATGAAACTTCTCTCTTTTATGTAAAGGGCAATTAAAAACTTCATTATCATGTTGATTTGATTTTTTATGATATATTGATTTAGATAGTGTGTATGTATTGCAATGAAGACTGTAACCATTTGTATTTTCAATAATTGCAGTATCTATCATCAAACAAGCCACGGCTAGTGCATTTGTTTTGATCTTCTGCAAATCAGGATATAAACCATCCACTTGATCTTTAGGGATATCATCAAATTCATACATATTCATTCTAGTATCAAAACTATTGTATATTGCCTTTAATTCAAGTGAGCTGTTCATTAGTACCTATTATTAAGTAATTTTTTCATCTTCTTGACATTTATCCTTTAAATCATCATCCAAATTTAGATCAACATAAGCTCTTGGAATACATTTCTGACTTTCCTCTGCATAAGAAACAATGATCATTGCTTGCATAAATGTAATTCCATTAGAAGTCATCCAATCTACGATTGACCTATGGAATTCAAAATTTTCTTTATTCATAAATCGCCTTTTTAATGTCATCAATTCTATTTATATAATTTTCTTTAACAAAGTTGCATCCTTGGCAATTTTTCATTGCTATCATTTGAGGTAAAGGATGATTAGGAGAGTAGATACATTTATCTGAAAAAGATTTAGGTGCCCACATTTGTTCTCTTCTTGAATAATCAACGGAAAAATAATATATTCCCATATTCATTCCTTTAATTGTTTTTCTAAATTTTCTAAATATTTCATGTTTAATTTATTTTTTATATACGTTCTTCTTTTGCAAACCCAATTAGTAAATGACAACCAATCCTCATTGTTTTTATCAGATGGATAATTTTCCATTCGTGTTTTTAAAAATAATAAAAATTGATCTTCATATCTTCTTATTATTTCTTCGTTAAAAGATTCTTTTACATAATCATCAATTTCTTTATCGCTAATCATTATATTCATTAATTTAAATAAGTTTAGGTAATGGTAGGATTAGGAATGGACCTCTTTCATAACATTTCGGGCATTGTGCAAAAAAACTCTCGAAAAATCCTGAGCGATTCTCATGTTTTATGATTTCAGGTTCAGGAAATCCACACCAAGGACAGCCTGTTTCTCTTACAGTATCGTATAACAATCTAAGGTTCATTCCATTTTTTAGTCTTAGCTTTCCATACTTCTCTCTCAAACATAATGGTCTTTCATAAATGCTATATTCATGAGGAGGTACAAAATCGGGATGGGCTTTAAACTCACGCAAAAAATCACGATTGCAAAAGTAAACATATATTTCTTTAATCATTTTCTAAATTCTCTGCATTTTCGATTAACTTAGACTGTGTTTCAATGAGTTTTTCTCGATAAAAGTTTACTACTTCTTCAAATGTAATTTGAAAGGGTGTTGTATTGTATTTGATGCCTGAGAATATACAATTATAGCACATGTCTAAAGGCTCGTCTGTGTTATTAATCGTGTCATGCAATACCATACCATGTTTAGCGCTACACTTAACGCAATCGAACGGTTTCATGTGTTTTCCGATGTTGAGTTTGATAGATATAATTCATTTTACAAATACAAATGAAAAGGGTATCTCCATCTCGTATTGGATATTCGGGATGTAGTGATTCCCAGCATTCAATCATTTTTCCCTTTGGTTGTTCGCATCCAAATGCCCACATCGCAAATTCCTTATCTCTTCCATCGCTAAACCAATCAGCTATATTTTTTGGGTATTCAATCATGTTTAATTCCTTCTTTAACTATTTTACAGATATCACACACGCAAATGATTTCTTCACGACATTCTTTGATTGACTCAACGAATATTTTATTACCAGTATAGACTGGACGTTTACGATGGAGAAGTGTACATCTTGCCCAAGCTTCAAGATGACTTGGTAGGGGACTGATTTCAGTAATTTTACTCATAAATTCTCACCCTCCTTAGTAGATGATTATTTAAAATCTGTTACGGTACTGGACGATTCATTTTCATTGGGTGGTTCAGGAAGAGACATATAATGGGTTGCTATTTCATTAGTTTCTCTATCCATATCATTTATCCAAACATATCTATCGCTTTCAGGTTCCCAATCATAGGCGTATCCATATGTAACTTCTTTTTTTCCATTAACGAAAAGATATCTGTATTTTATTCCAAGCTTAGGTTTTTCATCTTTTACACTAATCCATTTCATTTATTTCCTTTTCTTTGGCATATTTAACACTTATTGCAGGAATCATGTTTTATTGTTTTATCATTTTCTTGACATGGAGGATTAGGAATTTCCATCCAGAATCTAATATTATTTCGTCTAACATTTTCTCTAGAACGCCATCCCCATTTATTTCCCTGATAGATCCTAGACTTTTGTTCCCAAATGCAGTAATGAGATTTCAATTTTCCATTAATTTCATAAGCAACCCAATAAATTCCCCATTTATTTGGTAAATCTTCTTTAACACTTATCCATTTCATTTTTATTCCTCATCATCTTTCCATTCCTTGCTACACCAAAATTTATCGTTAAATTTGAAACCCATTGAATCTTTATGTCTAATTAGTTGATTTAACTGCTTGGCTACTTCTTTATTTTCAATATTATTGGGGACGACTTCAATGCAAGATTCATAAAGTTCATTTTTATCCCTTGTATATATTGCATCAAAGTCGGATTTTAATTTTTCTATAGCCTTACAATCTTTGCATTCACATTTCTTTTCACCTTCTTCATATATTCTAATGAATCCATTCCAAGCAAATTCCAAACAACCTGCTTGTTCTTCAACTAATTTCTCAAAAGATTTTTTTTTATCATTCATATATTTACTCAGATATTCCTTTCTCTTTTAAAAAATTAATTAAAAGAGACATAAATTTTTCTATTAATTCTTTAAAATCTTCTAAATCTATTAATTCATTTAATTCTTCTTCTGTAACTATTCCGCTAACAACATATTTTCCACCAATCGTTTCTAACTCTTTCATAGCTTCCCAAACTTTGAATGCGGGCACGTTAGGTTTGGTGATTACATATTTAATTAAGTGCTTTACACATTCAATCTCGTCTCTTTCATCTTCTCTTAAAGATCTCATTAAAACTCCCGATCATGTTGGCAGCAATTAAATACAAATATCCCTCTTCTTCTCCACATACGAATAACTTTTGGTCTGTCATCGAATACGAAATCAATAGTCTTACCTTGTGCAATGGCTTCATCTAGCCACTTTTCTTTAAGCTTGTCATCTGGGGTGTTGTCACCGATGGGGCGCATTTTTAAATGCTCTATAGTATAAAATCTTGTAAGATATTTTAAATTTGCATTATCCAACAGCCATTGATATGTTTTTTCTCTCGTAGTTTCACACCTTCCTGACCAAATTTGCACATCTTGTTCTTGAGCATGTAAATTATGAAAAATTTCAATTACTGAAAGGTTAGGCTCATCTTTATCACAAGCTTCATAGAATGATTTCCAATCAGGTTTCCAAAGATCTCGTGTAAATATTTCACCATTCACAGGATCTAAACATGCAGTGGCTCCATAAAGTGCAGGACGTTGAACAAAATGCCTTCTATGCTCACAATCTGCCAGAGTTCCATCTAAATCAAAAATTATCATTTTCAAACCTCTTTATTCTTACTTCGGTATCTCCTACCCATGTGATTATTTTATTAACTGTAATTCCATCAAAAGAGTCATGGACATCGTTAAAGATCTGTGCAGCTTCTTTAAGCAAGTCACCGATTGCTTTAATCATCTTGTCAGGACATTCAATACATTGTCGTCCATGCTCACAGTGAAAAGGGGGAATCATTAGGATACTTCTCCTTCTTTGGTGGAGATAGATTTTTTTTCCGCATCTCTTTTATTTTGATTGTAAATTTTTGATTTCAATCTACTCATGACGCCATTACAAGCACTACAATATTTTTGTTTACAATTTCTTTTTTCAATAATTTTATTGCATTTTTCACAATTCATCATTTTCATATTTAATTTTCCCTAAATATCTAACTAAATCTAATCTTCATAGGATTTTTTCATCGAATTATCTCTTTTTGAGCTAATATAAATGAGAGATGTTTCAATCATATCTAAATAAAATTGAAATTGTATATCGTCAATAGATTCATCAAATATATTTTCACAATTTTCTAGAAAAATTTGCTTAATTGTAGATTTAATATGTACTTTTTTCTCTATTGGCTTTTCAATTTCTTTTGCCATTCTCTAAATCCATGTCTTTTTTGTTTTTCTTCAAAATTTTCCTGAGCTTTCTCAGGGTCATATTTTCTAATATCTCCCAGTCTTTTTGCTTCACGCATCACTACGGATTTACATCTGCCGACATGTAAAGCAATTTTTCCATAAGACATATCTAAGTCGAGACCTTCTTTAATTAACCTTCTTTCTTCAATTGTAAGAGGGTTAAAGCAACTCCAATTTCCTACCATTTTTTCTTTTTTTATTTCTGCGATTCTTGCATATCTTTTTTAAATAAATCCCAACTGTCAGATATTTTTCCTAAAAAAATATCTTTATTCAATCCATTATGAATACTTTCTTTAATTATTATTGCTACTAAACACATCATTGCGATGTGAGGTTCATCAGTTTGTAAAATGATATAAACTTTATCCATCATACCAACTACTCTTTCTCTTGAATCTTTCATTTTTAATGCAAATCTCTCTTTTAATTATATTAAAAATCACAATGATTCTTTATGTGGCTTTACATTGAAGTTTCCATGGAGTACACTATGAAATATCAAGGAGAATGTCAAGATGAAAATTGTCGTGTCATTAAAAAAAAATTGGGGTAAACAATTATTTTATCCTGTTAGTGATGATGCTAAATTACTTACCAAAATCACTGGTAGACCAACACTTCTCAAGCATCAATTAAAATTATGTTTGTTAGCTGGATGGGAAGTTTCTATATCTCAAGAAATTATTAATATTGAAGATTATTTAAGGTCAGAAAATGAATGAAGAACACAGTAAATTAATTGCTAAAATCCAGCATTTTTATGAAATAATGCTTTATCGTCTTAAATCTCTTTTAGATGATTCTATTGCAAGTACATTACCAGACAAAAAACATTGTGTCGAAAAAGCATCTATTTTTAATGAATTATTAGATGAATACGAAAAGTCTTTTGAATCTTTTTTGTATAAAGATGAGTATGAAAAAAATGATAGAATGTAAAACGGTTTTACATGAAAAAAAATAAGGTTGGTAATGAATCCAAATAAGGCCGCTTTACATTGCACAAGACTTCAAACTTGTTATTGTGGATTATGTTTTTCAGTACATCATGGGCCATTTGGAATACTATTTAGCGCTCCAGTTCCAATAGAAGATTCTTGTTATCTAATGAAATTTTATTCAGATAATTTTGGATATGACATCTGCGATGCAATGATAGCTCATCATATGAATTGTGCTCTTTGTTTAACTACAAAAAAGAAAAGTAAAAAATGGCGTAAAGAGTTAGGAATTGACGAATAAAAATTCTTTTAATATAAATAAATTAAGTGTAAGAAATAATTTAATTTATTATGGAAAAGAATTTTTATGGGTATAACAAAAGCTGAATTGCTTAAAAGAAGAAAAATGGGAAGACCAAAGGTCTACGATGCTGCTGTAATCATCAAGCAATTATTAAATTGGGCTAATAGAGAAGACTCGATTAACATGGTTCAATTTTGTGCAGATCACGGTTATTTATCTGGATTAATTTGGAAATTAGAAAGTGAAAATACTGATTTTTCTAGGGCTTATGAGTTAGCTAAAATGAAATTAGCAGCTCGTCGTGAGCAATTAGTGAATGCAGAACATTTAAATTATGGCGCTTATCAAAGATATCAATCTCAATACGATCCTTTTTTGAGAAAAGCTGAAAAACAAGAAAAAGATGAAGATGCAGCTCGTCGTAAAGGAATAGTAGAAAGTGAGCAAGCTAATTTCATTACTTTAGCTCGTTTAGCTGCTGATGGAAAGATCAAGCAAAAAAAGAAATGAGTATTCTTTGTCAAAAATGGCGTTTGAATAATCTTTATCGCATAATCGATCGAAATGCTAATTCTATTCCTTTTGAACTCAATAAAGTTCAAGCAGATGTTTTAGATAATCTTCATAATAGAAATTTAATTTTAAAGGCGAGACAAGTTGGTCTATCCACATTTTCAGTTTTATGGCTGATGGATACCACCTTGTTTACTGAAAATCTTGCATCTGGGATCGTTTCGTATTCTTTAGAACATGCTCAACATATCTTTAAAAAAATTATAGGACATGCTCTTGATACATTACCCTCCGAAGTCAAACAACTCACCGGGATCGTTCAAAGATCTGCTAGGGAAATTACTTTTAACAATGGTAGTTCGTTACGTGTTGACACCACTCTTCGTGGGGGTTCTTATCCTCTTGTTCTTATTTCCGAGTTTGGAAAAACGTGTGCTAGAAACCCTCAGAAAGCAGAAGAAGTAATTACTGGTACTCTTCAATCTGTTCCACGTGATGGAACAGTCATTATTGAAAGTACAGGTGAGGGGAATGAGGGTTTTTTTGCTGAAATGGTTACTCAAGCAGCGCTTCGAGGTAATGAAAATATCTCTGCTTTAGAATATCATCTATTTTTTTATCCTTGGATGGATGAACCCTCTTACGTTTTACATGAGAACGACATAAGATACGATGTAACTCTTACTGATTATTTTGAAAAGATTGAAAGAGAAACAGGAAGGGTAATTTCTCAACCTCAAAGAAATTGGTATGCAATTCAAACAAGAATTCTTGGAGATAAAATAAAGCAAGAATTCCCTTCAACCGTTAGTGAAGCTTTTCTTTCTTCTAGTGATGCATTTTATTTCGCAGATGCAGTGAGTAGAGCTTATAATGAAAATAGATGCTTATATACTCCTCTCTACGATGCTTTATTACCTGTATTTGTTTCTATGGACATTGGAGTTAATGATCTCACTGTGATAGTATTTTTTCAGATCGCTCACGGTGAAGTTCGGGTTATTGATTATTATGAAGACAAAAATAAAGGAGTTGATTTCTATGCAAAATTCCTTTTACAAGATAAAAAGTTTCTTTATCACACTATTTTTCTTCCTCATGATTCTACTAAGCGAGATGCTTTAGATACTTCTAACACCTATGAACGTGATTTTAGAAGGCTTTTTTCTGGAACTAACACCTCTTTTCATGTTCTCAAGCGAATAGATAAACAATTGTCTATCTCACATTCAAAAATGATGATTGATCGATGTGTGTTTAATGTGAATCGAGTCAAACCATTCTTAGATAAAATATGTAAGTATCGAAAAACTTGGAATGAAGCCCAAGGTAGATATCTTGAAGAGCCCTATCACAATGAAGCATGTTTTATTGGTGAAACTCTCATTGAAACAAATAATGGTGAAATAAGAATAGATCAGATAAAGAAAAGCGATCTTGTACGTACTCCAAATGGTTTCAAGAAAGTTGTTAATGTTTTTCAATATAATTCAAAAAAACTTATCTCTATATATTCTAAAGAAAGATTTATAACATGTACTCCACATCATGAAATATTCACAATGAAAGGTCTTGTTAAAGCCGATTCTTTGCGTTATAATGACCGAATTATTACAACAGAAGATAAGGAATTATGCCACAAGTTATTATCCCTTGGGGTGGGGAAGAATGTAGGATTCAAGGAATATTTCTTGTCAATCACTCAGGAACAGTTATCTACTTCAATGGATATAAATATAGAAAAAATAAATTTGGATATTGGATTGGAGGATCAACGGGTACAACCAAAGGGTATGGGTGTTTGCATAGGGCTATTTGGGCCTATTATAATGGAAAAATTCCTAATAAAATGCACATTCATCATAAAGACGGTGATAAATCTAATAATGAGATTGAAAATCTTGAACTCATTGAACCGAAAAATCACGCTGCTATACATAACACGGATGAAAAAAGAGAAAGATCTAGATTTTACCTTAATAAATGCAGAGACAAGTCTGAAGCTTGGCATAGCACCGAAGAAGGTATTGAATGGCATAAAAAACATGGTAAGTATGTTTTCGAAAAGAAAAGAAAAGTTAATATCATTTGTTCTAAATGTGAAAAATCTTTCCAATCCGTCTGGCCTAAAGCTATGTTTTGCTCACCTAATTGCCGTTCAGCATCAAGAAAATTATCCGGTATTGATGATGAATCAAGGGAATGCTCTTATTGTAAAAAAACATTCAAATGCAACCGATATGCCAATAAAAGGACATGTTCAAAAGATTGTGCCTATAAGGTTGGAGTCATCACAAAAAGTCTACGACATTGAAGTTGAAAGCGATCACTGTTATTTTGCCAATGGATTTTTGGTAAGCAACTCAAATTATGCTGATGCATTTCGCTACTTAACTCAAGCTGTTGGACATCTTGAAACCGTCGCAGGTTTAAAAGGCGCGTTAGACAAACATAAGCAAGTGGTTGAGAACCGCTACAAAAGATTGATTTAACTAACATATTTCTTTGATTTAATAGTATTTTAATGTAACTTAAAATTTTAATACTACAGTGTGATTTCATGCTTACAGACAACGAAATTCGCGGTGAATTTCAAGAAAATTATCGCTATGCTCATGACTATTGGGCACCTTTCGTAAAAGATGCTCAGGTGTATACTTTAGCGGCATCTGGATATACATGGAGTGATGATGAGAGAAAAGCTTTAATAAAAGAAGGTAGAGAACCGTTAGAACTTAATATTATCAGAAGACCATTACAGTTTTTTTCCGGATATCTTAGAGATAATATTAATGAAATCATCTATTCACCTGTTGAGGGTTCGGATCAAAAAACAGCTGATCAGTTTACAAAATTAAGTTATTACATTTGGGATAAAGGTTTAGGCTTTCCAACTTTTTTAGATGCTTGTGACGAAGCTTTCAAATCTGGAATTGCTCTTTGTGGCATTCAGATGGATTATTCTAAAGATTTTATCAATGGAGATATAAAGTTCTTCAAACGTACTTACAATAGCTTTTATCTTGATCCCACCTTTGAATCATTATGTCTAACTGATTGTGCTTTTGCCATTACAAGAGATTTAATTGATAAGCAATATGCTAAGCAATTAATGCCTTTTATTGATCCTGTAGAAATTGATGATTTATCAATGGGATATAGAGACGATAAATTTTTACAATACCATCCTGAATTCACCACTTTTTCGAGAAATAGAAATCTAATTGCTTATGATCAATATTATAAGCGTATCACTAAAAAAAGAACTTTTTTAGTTGATATGAAGTCAGCTTATTACCGTGACATTACAGATTTGCCAAGAGATGAATATCAAAAGTTGAAAATGGGAATTCGTAGATTCAATGAGACTAGAGAAAATGCAGATATATTGGGAATAAATCCCAATGACATTCCCGAGTTAGAAATTAAAACAGTAGATCGAACATTTGTTGAACTAAATATTCTTTTGAATGGACAAAGACTTTACTGTGGAGAAGATAAAACAGGAATTAATCAAACTTATCCTTTTGCTCCGGTCATTTGTTATATGGAGCCATCTATTTGGATGCCTTCACAACGAATTCAAGGTATAGCATCTTGTAATTGGAGTGCCCAAAGACAGTTCAATAAACGCCATATGAAAATCGTAGATATGATGGATTCGGATATATCTACTGGATTCAAATACATGATTGGTTCTGTTCCCGATCCTCAAGATTTACAACAATCAGGTCAAAATAAAATCATTGGTATTGACCCGGAAAATGCACCTGCTGGTATGGATTCGGTTCAACAACTCAGTGGTGGTGGAGCAAACCCAGCTCTAATTCAATATCAAGAAATATTAGATCGATTGACTTTAACTTTATCTAATGTAACTGAAAGCGCATTAGGTATAGATGAGAAAGGAAATACTCAAGTTTCAGGAAGATTGGCAGAAGTTAGGATTGCTCAAGGTTTGAGAGGAAATCGTAAGATAATGGATCAAGTTGAGACTTCTCAACAGCTTATCGGAGGATTAATTTTAAAAGCAATCCAGACTCATTATCCTCCAGGAAAAGTGGAAAGAATTCTTGCTGAAACTCCAACCGAGCAATTTTACGAAAAAGAATTTGAGCAATATGATGCGGTAATTAAAGAAGGCGTTAGATCAAAATCACAGAAGGATGCTTACTATTATGAGTTGGTTAATCTTAAACGTGATGGCATTGTGGATGTACCTCAATCAGCTATTGTTAAAGCGCTTTCCATGGCTGGAGTAAGTGAATTAGAAGAAGATATCGCACAGCAAGATAAAATGTTAGCTCAGAAAGAAGCACAGAATCAAGAATTCCAAAAAATGCAAATGGAAGTTCTGAATGCAACTAAAGAAGAAAAATTAGGATTAGCTAAAGAAAGAGAATCAAGAGTTGTAAGTAATCTAGCACTTAAAGATGAAAGAGAATCAGAAGCTCAGCAAAATATTGCACAAGCTGCATTAGATCGAGCAAAAGCTATTACCGAAATTGCTTCTATGCATGAATCTCGAATATTAAAAGTTTTAGAATTTGTAAATCAATTAGAGCAACAAGAAGCTGCGGGAAGAGAAGCACAGAAATTACAAGTAGCTGCACAATCTGAACAGATAAATGATGAAGTGAATATGTCCAACCAAGCAAATCAATTGCAAGGACAAGTAAATCAACAACAAGATCAAAGCCAAATGATGCAAGAATTTGCTCAAGGAGGATAAATGGCAAAAGGATCTAAGGGAAATAAAGGCGGAGGCGCTTTTATGAATAACGGTAAGGGTGTGTGTTCTTACAAGGACAATCCGATGAAAGCACCTAGAGAAACTGCACCTATGTGTGGACCTGGTGGAAATGCTGACCAGCAAAAAGCTAACAAGCTTTTACAAAAGGCTCAAAAGCAACAAGATTCCTTACGCGGAATGAGTGGAATGTAAATGACATTGAATTTAATGCAAGATCCGGCTAGTGGACTAATGCTTCCTCGTCAATTTATTGATGAAAAGCTAGCTTTAAAAAAAGTAATAGACGATGTGATAGATAGCGCTGTGAATGCTAATCAACACATTAGGGAAAACTATTATTTGAGCTTGCACGCTAAATTCGATCGTCTAGATTCCAGCCAATTTGTAATTAGCCGACCAGTAATTACATTTCGCTTGCCTCCCTTTTCATCAAATCAGATGGTTTTTTGGGTAAGTAATAAGAAGGGGATATGTGAACTGTTATGGATGGTTACAAGAGGGTCAGATAAAAAGTTAAAAGTTGATTTCAATAAACAAGGTGTTGCCTACCTTCAAGCAAAGGGCGCTATGCCATCGTGAAGGGTTAATTTCACGCTATAAATGACGGAGTAAAAAATGGATAACGAGGAAGCCGTAGAGCCTCATGCAGAGCCGATTGAACAAATTATTGATCAGCATGAAGTTGATACAAATGTTCAAGAAGATAACGATCAGGAAAAACCTGAAAAGACCATGATTCCTCTTTCTGTAGCTCAAAAGCTAAGAGAGAAGAAACGTGAGCTTGAATTAGAACTTCAATGGGAAAAACAAGAACGTATGAGATTGCAACAGCAATCCACATATAAAAAGCCTGAAGAAGAGGACAATTCACGTTATGAATCTGCGACTAGAGAAGATTTATCAAAGTCTCAGCATGAGATTGTTCGCATTGTAGAAGAAAAGCAATGGATTAAAAACAATCCTGAGAAATATGAGATGGTTAATCAAAATTTACCGCAATTTCTTAAACAAAGACCTAATCTTGCGTCTGCGATTTCTGATGCCACAAATAGGTATGAAGAAGCTTATACTCTCATGGACGCATTAACCGCTAAGCAACAAAAACAACTAGCCAAGGCGGCAACTCCTACTCTCAAGAAAGAGGCGCCGAATTCCCCTGGTGGAGTTCCTAAAGCTGCTGCGTTGAATCAAGCCGTCGATGTGATGAATATGAGTGATACAGAATACCGAGCGTGGAGGGATTCGCAGAAACAGCGTAGATAAGGCATAAGGAAAAATTATGTCAATTACTACAACATCCGGCTACGGCTCAATGTCTAATGCGTGGGCACACCGTGCTTTATTGCAAAGATCAAAGCCTCGCTGCGTACACAATCTTTTTGGACGTGCATTTACATTGCCTCAAAAGAACACCGATACAATGGCTTTTAGACGCCAAGAAAACTTTAATTCTGATCCTGTTGTTCTTTCTCAAGAGGCAGATCCTGCACCTGAGCAAGTACAAAAATTCGACATCAATGTCACCATCCAAGAATTTGGAAAAGTGGTATTGCTTGGTCGAAAAGTCTTATTAGTTGTTGAAGATGATACAGCTTCTGAAACAGCGGATAACCTTTCTCAGTGTATGCATACTATGCTGGATAAGGTAACACGCGATGTTTGGGATGCTTCAGTACCTCAGATCACTTGTCTTAACGGTAAACTTTATGCCGTTATAAAATCTCTTGTAATTGACTTGGAGTGCCTGGCTGCGTAAGCGGAGGTTAACAAGGGGCAAGCAATGTAAAACGGTTTTACATGTGCAGCCTGAACGACTAAATCAAGGGACGCTTAACAGCGATGCGATAGTCTGACCTCGACGTATATATGAAGGTCGAGAGGGAAATCCGAAGAGTTTTCCCCGCCAAATTAGCGTAATGTAAGTGTAAAAAACACTTAACGCCAAATTGGTCATAAAAGTAACAGATTGATAAATGGAAATGCAATTACAGAATTAACTCAGACAGATGTTAATCGCGCTATTCAATATTTGGATGACAATGATACTGAGAAAATGACCCCCACAATAGAAGGTACGTCACGTTTTGGTACCGGTCCTGTCGAGAGCGGGTTCTGGGTTGCTGCACACGTAAATTTAAAACCAGATATTCGTGCTTTAGATGCGTTCGTGCCTACTTCTCAATACGGTTCACAAGAACCAGTTTTGCAAGCTGAGTTCGGCGCAACTGATGAAGCACGTTGGGTAACATCCACTTTAGTTAAAGTATCAGCAGCAAATCCGCCAGTCTATAACAACACATTCGTGGGTGCCAATGCTTACGGTTATGTTGGTCTGGATCAGGTTTCTACTGAAATGATTTTAAAACCACTTGGTTTTAATGATTATTTAAATAGATTTCAGTCAATGGGTTTCACAGCTTGGTTTAACGCAGCCATCCTTGACGATTCTCATATCGTAACTTTACTTTCAACTAAAGGTTAAGGAGG
>ERZ1292642.252-Hain-H14-01um-R1-252-length-35804-cov-6_pt1 | contig 35804 bp, 45 predicted proteins | sample MGYA00564403_ERZ1292642 | MGnify/ENA primary metagenome ERZ1292642 (study PRJEB36523, sample SAMEA6512643) | groundwater metagenome | collected 2019-01-09 | study: AquaDiva: Metagenomics assemblies of 32 groundwater samples
CTGTAACTGATACTGTAACTGATACTGTAACTGATACTGTAACTGATACTGTAACTGATACTGTAACAATATTATTTGAACATATCAAATTAATATCTAATACTAAAATTCAGTTGACATCAGATCGCCGAAAAGACATCAATAATATTTTAGCACTTGGTTATGAAATTGAACAATTGAAAGAAGGGTACATTAATTTTTGCAATATGCCTTTTACTATACAAAAAAAGCAACAACTTAATTTATCATATTTTAAACGTGATATTGAGCAATTTTTATTTGCTAAGCAATTACCAAAAGAAATTAAGCCTATATCAGTACATAACTGTAACTCAATTGACTATGAAAACCACGGAGGATTTTAAAATGGATGATTTTATTAATCTAGCTGATACTATATCAGATGCTCGTATTGAGGAATTCAAAGAAATGAAAGCTAAGCTCGTGTCTAATATTATTGATTGTAAAGATCATGGCGAGGGGGTACAAGCAACTCTAGCAAATACCTGCTTACAATGCCGAAATGAAAAAGAAAATAAGGATGCAGATGCAAAAAAGTGGGAAAGAATGCAAGAACACGCCATGGTACCGCTGCGTTATCGTGATTCGTCATTCGATAATTATTATGTGACTGATGGTAACCAAAAACAACAGCAATTTAAAAATGAAATGTTATCCTACGATTATAATAGTAATTTGCTGCTCATTGGTGACACAGGAAGAGGTAAAACTCATCTTGCATGTGCTTTGCTTAATCGGGCATTAAATAGTGGCATGTCGGGCTTTTATGTGCCCTACTATAGAGCTATAGATTATAAACTTCATGAAACTAATATTTTTAAGCAAATGATAAATTATGATTTTTTAATAATAGATGAGTTCGGCGTACAAGACACTATTTTTAAGAAAAATCTATTGCAAGAAATTATCGACGAACGTTATTTACAATGTACAGCCAAACAATTTAAACCCACAATTATTATAAGTAATTTAAAACTTAGTCCATCACCCGAGGAAGATTTAACAGCACAAGTTAAAGGAATTAAATTAACTGGTTATTTTAGAGATGCCGTGGCCGATGCCACTAAGTCTAGGCTTAAAGAGAATTATAAATATCACACTTCCATGCCCTGGGAAGATTACAGACTAAAGAAAGGTGGTAAATGATGAAAGATATACCAACATATACAGAAAAGAAAATAGAATTTGATTTGTCAATATTTTATTACGAACGAACGAACAAAAAAGAAACAAAACGGGAAATGCAAGTGCCTCTACACAATGAATTAATATACTTGCCAGTGTTAAATATTATTACTGGATTATGATACTCATCAACTATTAAAATCTCACCTAATTACATAAAATTATTAGATAATTACAACAAGGGATGTGAGATTGCATTTCAAAATCTAGCAAATGCACGTAAAATAAATAATCAATAAAAGAAGGAAATAACAATGATTAAACTATTCAAAAAGATAAAATGCTTATTCAACAAACATGATTACGTTAGAGTTTGCTACTGGCACACTTGGATACATGCATGTAAGAATTGTAAGAAGTGCTACAGGGGCGGCAAATATGATTGAATTATCGCAATTAGAAAAAATAAAACATAAAATATTTAATAAAATCAGATGCTTACTAGGAAAGCATAAATATCATAATGTTGGTAGATATACGGGTGATAAGATTATTACAGATAATTATGTATTTGGCTTACAAGATGCTCCATACCTAAAAATATATACTGCATGTAAGAATTGTAATAAATTTTTGTGTGATGGAGTAACAGATACTCATTCAATAGACAAAATATTTGAAAAACTAGCTGAACTATCCGACAAAATCGGACAATTGGAACTCAAATATATTGAGCAGGAAAAACATACTAAAATAATTTATGACTTAATAAAAAAATAGTCATTAATCGACATCTATGTGGTCTAAATTGAATTATAATTGTGGGATTGGTATATTTGTATCAAAACCACAAAAAATAGCGTACAATCGTTTTAAAAAGGAAAATCATGTTGCACGATGAAATAATAAAAGAAGTACAAAGAATATTGAGAATACATTTTTATGATGAAATATTAGAGGTACAAAATGACAATGTAAATAAGTGGCTAGTTAGTTTTAACGAAGAATTTGGGGGCAGGTCACCCATGTATTTGCTTGGAAAAAATAGTATCACAGCTACTAAAGTATTGAACTATGTTAAGAATAATTTAGGTGCAGAGCAGCAATAAAAGTAAAACCCCCGATAAATTTCTCTACCGGGGGTCTGGGAGGAACGCGAAACACGACACACAAATAAAATAATCAACTTCATGCGCAGCTATACTTTATCAAGTCATTATATTATCACAATTATAATTATTTGTCAAGTTTATCCGACTCGTTTATTTTTGCTTGATTAGCTAATGCATCTTCTTTGATCTTTTCGATACCAGCCTGCAAATTTTTGTAATAATTTTCTTTTTCTTCGTGCGTCCAGTTGTCATTATAATTACCGCCAAACATTTTATGATCCTTCAAAATTATAATTTAGTTGCTCGATATTATACATTATTTATATCCACCCTTTTTTAGTTTTTTTATAATCGCGCTGAAATTCCAAAACTTCGATACATTCTTTACATGTAATAGCTTCATGAGTTGCAATATAAGTTGCTGTATCGCATGGGAAAAATCCGCACAATGTAGCTTCTCCACTGATCATCATCTCATCTACACCGTGTATCTTATCCACCCAATTTATTGTATTTTTATCCGTAGGATCTGTAGCATCTGGTAAGATTGATGTTATTAAATATTTTAACCCCATTTAATTTACTCCTAAAATTAATTTATTTATTTGTCAAGTAATTTAACTAGTAGATATATTTTTTCATTTAAACTCTCTTTTTGTAGTTTTAAGTCTCTCTTTTTGTAGTTTTAAGTCATGTTTCTTTATTGATTCTGGTGTAGCACCAACAATGTCGCATTCAGCTTGTGTTGCTAATGTAATTTCGTCCTCTTCTCTGATTAAAGTAATATTACTTGTATCTATTAATCTATACATACCCCCATAGGGCGACACACTTTCTACATAGCACAAACGACCGTCTTCAATTTTTACAATATCGTATTTTTGATATTTATACATTATATATTCTCCAAAACATCTCTGTTAAAAGATATGAAATAGGTGGCGCTACTATGCATATTATAATTATAGCTGATAACATATCAGAGATGGTTGCGGTTTGAATATTGATTTTAATGTCATAACACATTGCCCAGGTTACCTCTATAAAGTATATAATAAAAGTTATAATTTTAGCTATTTTTAGATTCATTTGTTATTTGCTCCAATTTTTAAAGTGTTTTTTTAAAAGTGTTAGGCATAGCACCCCTAGTTCATTATGACTCATACTCAATGATTTCGCAAATTCTTGTAGACTTTTTGCAGTATCATTATGATATTTTATTGCCGTAAATTGTAGATTAGATCTTGCGTTATATTCCTTTTTTTGTAGTTTTAGTTTCTCTGCTTTTAGAGCTGCATCAATATTATACATTTCTATTATTTTGTTCATACACTCTACTTTTTCTGCATCAGATTTTATATCTTTTTGTGTACTTTTTTGATGTTGCTGTTGCACTACATCGAGTTTATCGAGATCTAAATATAGTGACATCGTATGTGCTGCATTATTGTTTTTAGACATTATGATTTCTCCTTAAGTTTATAGTTTTTTTTAAATTCTTGAAAATACCCAATTACCTGAAATATATTGTTATTTTTTGTATCGAATTCAACTTGTTTTTTATGACCAGTTAAAGTTATAATTATTTTATCTCCCAATAAATTAACATTTACTCGATTAGAGTGTAAAGTGTTCATAATATTATTGCGAATTATCGGAATTTCGTATTGTTTAATCATTTTTTCCTCCCAAAATTAATAGATTATACCTTTTACGAGATCATTTTTACAATATGATCAGTTATAAGATTTTTGATTGATTCGTAACCATACGATTCTGCTGTCTCTAATATTTTTTTGAGATTAGATGCGTCAAATTCTATCTCAAAATGACTGTCTCGTACGTAACACTCAGCTGTGATTTTCTCTTTTTGGCACACGTTAAGAAATTCACTTACAGTTTTTGCAAAATGTGTTATTATTGATATGTGTTTGTTTTCCATGATGTTACCCTCAAAAAATTAGTTTAAATTCTACTAAATAAGTTAGATAAAATTGTCTGTGCATCTTGTATTGTGATTATATCTAAGTCTATTATAACGCAACTTTTAATATATTCATTGTTTTGCAATCCCACAAATTGTTCTTTTTCGCATTTAATGCTAGTACTTACATATGTTTTCATGTTTGTTATTCCTTTTTAAAATTATTATCAATTATTCAACATCAAACCAAATTGAGCATGCATAGCCAGTGTAGTCATTTGCATTTTTTTTAAAAAATTCTAGCGTATCTACGCAATATTCAAAATCTACATCATCAACGTTTGACAGATCAATGTTTAATTCGGCGCAAATCAAGCGCAATGTTTCATAACAATCCATGTTGATTACGTTTTTAATAAAATAAGTTCCTTGCTCTTTTTTGCTAGATAGATTTAATCTTAATCTTGATGTTAGTGTTCTCATAGTATATTTTCCTTTTTAAAATTATTCTTTAAAATTATTCAATAATGGCAGCTACAACCGCATCTTGCATAATGATTTCTTGGTATGTAGTGCCATTCTTATAATGCACGTCATTACCATTCTCCGCGTATGAGGTTGTTGTTAATATGCAGATAGACCCTCCGTTATATGCATATGTAGCATTTACAAATGATATTGCATTAATAACTGATTTTTTAAAATCAGCATAATTATGCACATCATACTCCCCATCTCTATAGTTAATTTCAATCCCACATGTGCCATTAAGCATAGCTCCGGTGGTCTCATATGTTGACCTATCCCATTCTAAGTCCCAATCGTAAGAGTCACGTGCAGTGCTGCCTATTTGATAATTCTCGTCATCAGCTAAGACTCTAACTGCTAGTACAATATTATTACAGTCTGTGCATAATTTATGCAGTGCTGCAATTTGTGCGTCTAGTATTGTTCTTGTTTTCATTTTGAGTCCTTTCTATTATTTAATTTAATTTATTATTAATTATTAGCCGTTAAATTTAATTGTACGCTTAGTTTGGTGATCATATATTGTCATGCCAATATCTTTCCCAAAAAACTTAACAGCTCTGCCACATGCACGGTTTAATCCATCTTGTAATGTAACCCCGCAAAAAACTAGAGACATTTTTTCGCCGCTTGATGTTGTGATTGTATATTTCATTTTGAGTCCTTTGTTTAAAATTATTAATTAGCAAGCCACAAAAAAACGCTTAATGAGCATTTTGCACTGTCACTTATAAAGTTATCATTGTATAACTCGTTTTCAACTGCATCGTACAATCCGTTAAATGAAGTGCAATCTAAGTAATCACTAAGTAGATAGCACAAGTTTTTTTTATCTATCTCGGCTGCCGATGTCAAATTTTGTATTATTGTTTTTAGAGTTGTTGTTTTCATTTTGAGTCCTTTATTTATTTTATTTTTGCGTCTCGAACCTTTTTCTCGACTGCATAAGATATTATATCACATTTCTGCTTGATAAGTAATTTATTTTGCACTTATACACTAATATTTTAAACAATCGTTGGGAGAGTAAGCAACTAATTGATGAGAAATATTAAGAAATATGAGAAAATTATATAAATTGATGAAATATAGAGTAATTAATTAGCAATTAACAATAAATAGTAAAAGGTATAATAAAAATATATAAAACTGTAGTGAAAAATATGTTTCACATGAAACATCGTAGTGTGTATAGATTATGTTAGTATGAGTAGTGTAGTCGTAGTGTGTAACTGAGTAGAGTGTAGTTAATCGAGATAACAAGTATCTACTAACATCATCAATCTGCTATCATATAAGCAGTCAAGATGCAATACATAACATTGTGCGTATATTAGCGTTTAATGTCTATATATATTCATTTTCTAATAATTTCCCCCACTTTTGTTGTAATTTAGATTGATTATGTTAGTAATTATCTTGTTTATTGATTGTTTCCCCCACTTTCATCAACTTTATGATAGTTTATCGTGTTATATTCCCCACTTCTGCTTTTTATCTTCTCGTATGATAGTTTATAGATTAATCAGCGTTTGCTTGCTATGCAGTCAGTTATTGTATCAACTACAACGAGCGTACAACAAGTAGTAATTATATTGTCAATCAGTAGCATGTTATAACTAGTGTTGTTGTTGTATCGTTGGATAACAGTAGATAAGATTTGGATTGAACGATATACCTTTGAAGGGTTAATTAATTAACGAACAAATAGGTATAATTGGAAATTACCCCACCCTAGCACTAATCTCATTTTTTTTGTATTTTCAGATTTCATAACATAATTTCATATATAAAACACTAATAACAATATATAACTGATAGTTAGATACTTGTGTATTATATAGAAACAAGTACATGGTATCAAATGGGTAGTATGTATGACAAATATAAGCTGGTAGTATACCAAACTTTTATTGATTTGTCAATAGGTGTTATAATGTAGTATTTGCAGTAGTCTTACATAATGAATGTATGTATATCAATGGTGGACAGTTATATAAATAGTTATAAATACTTGTGGTGTTAGTACAGTTATGTATTAATAAAATATATTTGCAACATTGGTGTATGTATGTTACAATAGTGAACTTATTTATAAGGATATTAATATGAGACCATCTGAATTATGTAGTATACTGAATATTTCTAGTGAAGTACTCTATAGACGTTCTGGAACTAATAGAGGTACATTTCTTATTTGGGTTTGCAGAGAGATACTAGTTAGAGCTTCTGATAGGTTAAGTGGAGATGAAAGAAATACTCTAATAGAAACTATGAGGACTTGTGTTAGTGATGGTGCTGTAATGGGTAATGTGCTTAATAATTTGTTTATTAATAAGTTATTAGTATTTGATTCTCCGGTGTTAAATAGGTTGGTTAAGACTTATAGTTATGGTAATATTCATAATGTTGTTATTTAAAATTTAAAGGAATATAAAATGGTTAAAGTTACAGTAGAAAAGTTACGTTTAATATCTAGAATTATTAATAAAGTACAACTAAATAAAAATAATTATAATCAAGATGTAAAGTTAGCTGAGTATATTAAATCTTTTGATATTGCCACAAATCATATTAATGATAAGATGGTTTCAATAAAAACTGCTCGTCATAAGTCACAAGAATATTTGGATAATAAGTATAGAAAACAATATGATGATCTTAAAATACAAGAAATTGAAGTACCAGAATTGGATATATCATTACTTGAAGGATTCGATCTTGCAGTTGGTGAGATATGTTTATTGTCAGAATTAAAGTCTAATATGGTTATGTGTACTACTCCATTCATCGAAAAAGATATAATCGGAGATATAAAAAATCTTAAAAATGTTGATTGGGATAAAATTGAATCCATAACTGTTAATACAGAAGCATATAAATTATTAGATAAAGAAATGATAAAGAAAGTAAATAATGGATATTAATCAAGATGAATCAAATTTATTCAATAGTATTAGAGTTGATAATCTTAATCTATATATAGGAAAAACTATACTTGTAATTGGTAAAAAAGGTGCATTTAATCAGATAGTTGCTTATTTTAAAAGTAGAAACCTAGATGAAAAGTTTAAATATTGGGTATGCAATAAATATAGAGTTCCTGAATATAAAAAAGATTATCCTATGTCGCAAGTTGCTATTGATAAATATGAAAAAAATTTATTGATAGCACATAAGAACATACTTCCAGAAGATGAATCATTAAAGTGTAAACGTGAATATATGAATGATGGTATTATCATTACCGAGTATTCAGATGATTTATGTGATAAAATAATTCAACATGGTAGAGAAGGATTTTTTATTAGATCATTCTCTGGTAAATGGAATGTATGTCAAAAAAGTATTGAAACTTGGATTAATGAGAAAGATAATCCAAAATATGACAGGTTTAGATCTGCTGTTGATATAAGCAAGTCAGCTACACTTTATTATTGGAATTGTGAGTTAATACATGCTATGCATAATTATGCTGATTTAGGTTCTTCAATACCAGTATTAAGAGGGTTTATCAGTGACATTATGAAAACAATGTCATTGCAATTTGATAATATAGCAGCACCAGATAGTCCAGAAGATATAAAAGCTAAACAAGAAGCAAGTAAATACACGGATATACAAGCAGCTATGAGAGGACAATAATATGGAATTACAAGTAATTATATTTCTACTAGCATTTATTGCTGGTATATTACTATTTGGAAATAAAAAGGATAAAAAGTAATGGATGAATTAAATATTAATTTATTAGACAATAATTATCCTATAGATGAATTATTATTTAAAACATTATTAGATAATTCATTTAAAATGTCTTTATATAATAATAAGTTATTTGCGTGTAAAGATATGATATGTTTACATTTTTCTGGTAAAGAACAAGTTACAATTCAATATGGAATAAATTCAAATATAAATTTACCCAATTCATTGGAATTTTTATCTCAATTTATTACAATACTTCATAAAAATAATTATAATAGAATTACAAAATGTGTAAAGTTATTGAGATATTTAGGGTTTAATAATGGGTAAACCAATCACCCAAAGAACAAAAGAACAAAAGAAAATATTAGCTAAATATGCTAAAGATAATGGACTACCTGAGAATATTTATGAAGATTTTACTGTATATGCTCAATATATGGTTCCATCCTGGAATGCTACAGATAAATTACCTTGGGAATGGTTTCACTATCATATTTGTAAATATTATCAAGATTTATTAGATGGTACTACTACATATTTAACACTAGAAACTCCACCTCAACATGGTAAATCAGTTCTTACAGCCTTATTTATTACTTATATATTTGGGAACAATCCAGATAAAAGTATAATGTATTTTACTTATGATGAAACAGCTGCAATTAAGTTTACAAAACAATATATATTCGGTTTCATGGGAAGTGACAAATACAAGAAAATATTTCCATGCGTTATATTAAAAAATGAATTAAATAATCTTAATAAAACAGAGTCTACATCAAAATTATCAATGAGAAAAAAAGAATCAACACTTAGAGATAATGAGTTTAATATTATTGATCCTTCATTAAAAGAAAAATATCATGGTAGATACGTAGCATTTGGACTAGGACAAGGGTCTCATGGTAGAGCTGGTGATATAATGATAGTAGATGATTACATATCTAATGGACGTGCCGCTAAAAGTGAAACAGTAAGAGAAAATCTAGCAATGGCATTCGATGTGGATATAATATCAAGATTTCAAGCTAGTACCATATTGATGGTTATATGTACTAGATGGTATGAACGAGATATGGTTGGGTTATTAAATGAACGTATACAGTATGTAATAGATGATTTTAGAAAATATGCAGGAAAAGATGAAATAATACCAACATTAAAATCAGTAAAAATTAGAGCAGAATATAGAATTAGTGATGATAATCCTATTGAAGATCCCAGAACTATAGATGGTCAAATACTATGGGTACCAATGAGAACTAAATATTCAATGGCTAAACATGGAGAATTTCAAGAGTTCTATCAAGCTATGTATAATTGTGATACTAGTGATGTGGAATCAATAAAACAACTAACAGAACAAGATTTTGGATATTATTACCCAGAAGATATGCCTAAATTTGGCGGTAGAATATATATTATTATGGACGGAGCATCAACTGTTAGGTCAAATAGTGACCATACAGCAATAGGTAAATATAAGGTTTTTGGTAAAAAAAGATACTTAATGAAATTATGGTACTTTAAAAAGACCATACCACAATTAGAAAGATTCATGGAAGATCTACTAACTGGTGAATGTTCTGATTATAATGAATGTATCATTGAATTTGCTAATTCAGGTGTTGCAGTGTATCAATCATTACAAGAAAAAGGTATTAAATGCAAAGCAATAGGATTTAATGGTAAAATTATTGATGATAATAATAAACACATATCTTCTAAAAAGGACATAACCTCTAAATGTAACAGTAAAATGGATAGATACATTAGACATATGCCAGAATATTCATACACAGATAAAAGAATATTTTTACCATATAATGCAATTCAACATCAAGATGAATTCATAAACCAATTGACAAAATTTACAGGTGAAGATGGAAAAAGAGATGATTTTGTCGATATACATACATATTTAGTAAATCTAACATCACAAAATATCATTGTAACATCTTCTACAAATTTTAGTACAAATAAAAATAATTCAACGCAAAATGGTATAATGCGTTATAATATGCAAAATACTAATTATTTTATGAAACGATAATTTTATTAGGAATAAGAAATGAAAAAAGAAGTTGGTAAAAAAGAAGTTAAACACGTTGGATTCAAAGGTGCAGAAAAAAAGGTTGAATCTGAAGGTTATAGTAAAAAATCTGCTGGTGCAATTGTAGCTAGTGCATCAAGAAATGCAAGTGCAAAAGAACATAAAGCAAACCCAAAACTTAATAAAGTTAAAGGTAAGTAATGACTAGAAAGAAAAAAGTTATTAGTGATGGATTGCCAATGAAAGTGCCTGAAACTATTAACTCTTCTGAATTAAAGATTAAAAATCCAGGTGTAGGTTCATTTGTTGCACATCAGGGATTACTTGATTATTCAAAAGTTGCTTTTGGGCAAAAGCAAGTAAATCATACAGCACCATTGTCAGTTCCTGATGGGTTTGCAACTCAAATACCATATAATAGCGCTATAAATAGTACAATTATTCAAAATACAAGTGCAGTACCATTAACTACATTCTATACTGCTATGATAGGAGACCCAATTGTTTATCAGTGCATGTTATATATGATAACCACTATAATTGCTAGAATAGGTGATTATAGTAGTACAGATAAAGAATGTGAAGAATTAATAAGAAGTACAATTGAAAGAATTGGTAAGAATAAATTATGTCAAGCTTTACTCACTTCATTGTGGGCTGGATTCGCAGCAATAAAGTTAAATTGGGCATATATCGATAAATATACTACAGTTGAAAGTATAACAGTATTACCACCAGATAGTGTGATGTTAGCAGTAACACCAGAAGGTGAATTAGATCCTAAATTTGGAGTTATGCAATATTATTATAATATAAACTCCGAATGGAATCAAAATTCAAAAGCATTTTCCAGTTATGGTAACTTTCCTTTCGCTGCATTTGGTGCAACAATGTCACCTCAACGTCAAGTATCATTTAATCCTATGTTTTTAAGTGCATTACCGGAAAAATGGAGAATACTACATACATTTAACCCAACAGGATTAGCTGGTAATCATTGGGGTAATAGTATGATAGCACCAATATTTAGTGCTATAGTAGATAAAAATAATACTAAATTAAAGTTACAAGTTGGTATAACTTATAAAGCAGCACCATTTGCATTTATAGAAACAGATACAAGTACACGAGTTGAAACAACTGATGGCAATACAATAAGTAAAGCACAAGATATACAAAATTCATTAGGTGCCGCATCAACAACAGGGTTTTTAATTAGTGAAGGCATAAATGCATTAAAAATAACTCCATTAGATAATAGTATGGATGTGGATAAAATAATTAATTCAATTGAACATTTTAATAATGAAATTAGATCTGGATTATGCACACCAAATTTAACAGGTAATGCAGGTAGTTATGCTAATGCAATGGCTAATAATCAATCAAACGATGAAATTATAAATAATTTTACTTTACATGCGATAAATACAATTCAAACACAACTTGTAAATGTTATATTAGATGAAGCAATTGGTGGAGAATATGGAAGAAAAATTAAAGATTATGGGCATTTTGAGTTATTGGATAACTCTTTACAAGATAAAGCTATTTGGATTAAAATACTTGAAGGCGGAAAAATGTTGGGTATTATAAGACCGGATAATTTAGATGATATAAACTTTCTTCGTAAAAAAATTGGTATGACAGAGATTGACACATTAGATGATGATATGGTAAATCAAATGATTCAAATGATGATGCCAAAACAAGATGGGACAAATATTGGTAAAGCTAAAGAAAATACAAAAGAACCATATGCAAATGGTATGGAAAATAAAAAACAATATGATTATGCATCATAAAAATATTTGCATTTTATTTAAATTTATGATATAGTCCAAACTTATATGATTAATATTTTTATATGAAACAATATGGAATTTAAAAAACAACCATTATCTAAAGCACAAATTGATGCTATGAAAAATACTACACCTCAATTATATGAGGATATGGTAGGTAAATATGGTGAAGATAATGTTATAAATAATATATTAATAGATTTAGTGTGTTTAACAGAAGATAAAAATTTAGTTACAGCTAAAGATAATGAAGTAATTATTGTAAATAAAGAATTAATTAATAAGGTAAAAATTGCAAGTAATAGTGCATTTAAGGTTTATTTAAAAGAACCAATTAATAAATTAAAAAGTTGGATAACAGATGGTGATTCTTCATTTGGATATACTCCAATTAATAAATCTGGAAAAAGTATGATTATTGATAATAATTTAACTTATTCACCCATGATATATGATCATGCAAAAGTACAAGATAGAATAGGTTACATATTAGGTGGTTCATATTACACTTTAGAAAAAGACAAAAAACTACATTTATTGTGTAAAGCTATTTTAATAAGTCCAGAGGCAAAATATAATTATATTATTGGTTTATTAAGAGAGGACTCTCCAACACTAAAAGGTGATTATACAATTAGTGAAATGTCTTTTGTAAATATTCCAGCTCAGATGACTAATACATCACTAAGTTCTGGAGATAATAATTTAATGCAAAGTATTAATATTGATAATCAAGTATTAGAAAATAATACTAATAATCAAATAGAAGAACCAATTAATTGGACTGAGAAAATTGAACAAGCAAGAAAATTTGCTGAACAAGAAAAAGAAGAATTTAAAATTAAGCAAAAAACACAAATTGCTGAAAATTGGACTGAAAAATTATTACAGTCAGGAGCAATAACTAGTTCACAAAGAAGAAAATATAATGATATGTTTATTCAATTATCAAGTGGTCAAGAGGATTTGGTCGGTTCTTCTATTTTAAATGTTAAATCGTCTCTGTTTAGAAATAAACCGAAACAAGTTTTTTTACAAGGAAATTTATTTATGAATAAATCTATAACTGAACAATATACAGATTATTCAAAGGAACATGCTCATAAATATACATGTAATTCAGATTTAAGGGCTGCATTTGAAAAACATATGGCGCAAATGAAAATATCATTATCTGCTGGTGATGGTTCTTTAATTGATCCAATTGAAGATATAATGACAAAATTGCGCGCAATGAAAGAGCACGGTTCATTAACTGATGAACATAAAAAAATATTAGGTGAATTTTGTTATCATGATGGTGTATCTATGAGTGATAATGGTATGGTTGGTGATGGGAAACCTGTTGAAGGTGGTGGAATTGCAATACCAAATAATACATCATTAAGCGCTGCGATTGATACATTGCCTGCAAGTAACAATTTAATAGCACAACTTGAAGCTGGATTTAATTCAGAAAAATTAAGAGCTGATAAGTTGGATGCTGAATTATTAGAGCAAAAGAATACTATACAAGAACTTAAAAAAACTTTAGGAGTTATATAATATGACTAGTTTAACGATAAATGGCGCAATTAAATTATATAGTAATAAACAATGGAATGTTTTATATGAACAAGAGAACGCACCTAAATATCCAGCATCTGCTGGTGTATTAGTTGCATCAACTGATTCTACAGCATTGACATATTATTCAGGTAGAATATTATCAATAATTACTTCTGCTAATGCTACAAATCCAGCATTAATTGGGATGTTTTTAAATTATCAACCAGGAAGTTCAAATCCAGATCAATTAATTCCAACTCATTTCATTTCAGAGGAGTGGATTAACGGTATGGTTGGACTTGATATAACGAATACCACAACTTCAACAAATACATTTAATAATGTACAGGTATCACCATTAATACCAATTGGTACAACTTTATACTATAACACACTAGTAGCAAATAATACTTCAGCTGTAATGACTGGTTTTAATGCTTATTTTATTATTGAACAATTAGCGCCAATTTATCTAAATCAAGTATCGTGTCCGTTAATAACATTGCAAGGAGTAGCATAATGTCTATGAGAGAAATACCAGCACGCATGATTGGTGGAAATATTGATTCAAAAGCAATATTTGAAGCTTCAAGAGCTATTCAAGTAAATGGTGGAATGAATTATGAAGGATTAACTAAATCTAAAAAAGAATTGAAAGTTATTGGTATTGATATTGATAAAGAAGGTAAACTTGATAAATTTATCAATATTGGTGAACAACAAATTATGCCATTCCATTCTGTATTAGGTACTAGTGGTATATCATTATCTGCACCACAAGATTCATTTATTGGAACAGATACATTTGAAATATCAAATCAATTAATACAAGATGCTAGTCCAGAAAATGCAATTGAAGATAGTCCGTTAAACACTATGATGCCATTTAGAACATTTGATGCAATAACTGCTCAACAAGATATAATGTCTTCATTTTGGGGTTGGGCTGATGGTGATAATGGAACTTTTGGTGCAATAAATGTGGTTCCTTTATTAGAAACTATTAGCAATCAGTATAAAGGTTATGAAACTTCTGAAATATCATTTTTAGAAGGTAATGATCTAATCAAATTGCGTGAAGTTGGTGCTAGTGATACTGAAAAACGTGGAGCTGTGCAAAAATTAAATATGGGGCAATTGAATTTATTAAGGAGAGCTGGTACAGGTTTAGAATTAAATCGTATTGAGGCATTAGTAAAAGGAATATGGACTTATAGATCTAGTTTAACTCCAACTGACCCTTTAAAAATTAGCCAACAAATTCCTGCTGGAAACGTGACAACACTAACACAAAGTTTAGGTTCTTATGTAACCTCCACAAATGTATTTACTCCAAATTCTGGTTTAACTGTAAATCCATTGGTTCAACTAGGTCAAATGATTACAACTATTAAAAATGCTGGCTGGGACATTGAAAAAATTGTAATGGATAATATTGTTTATGGTGCAATATTTAATTGTTCTGCTGTATCTTCCCAAACTCAATATGTAACAATGAACTCTGATAATGATGTGATGGGTGTACGTAGAAACTTATTTAGAATTACTACAATACCAGCATTGCAAGGAATAGATATTGAAGTAGATAACAGGGCTGTAAAAATTAATTCAAATACTACAACCAGGTTAAATACAAGACCATTATGGTGGGGTAAAACTGTTGAAACTGCATCATTTAGAGCATTAATAGTAGTTAGACCTAGAGAACTTACCAGAATAGGTGATTTTGGATTTTTCCCTAATATTTATGCTAGAACAACACAAATTAGTGGTGGTACTCGTAGTATGGGTGGTTATGGTGGTGGTATTGTAATGGTCAATCAAGATCTTGCTGTTCAAAATATTTTAAATCAAAAAATTCAAATATTAGCAGCTTCTAATTCTTCACCAATGACATATTTGCCGAATGGTGTATTTACCTTTGACTTTAATGTAACTGTATCATAGGATTAAATTATGACTAAAATTCAAAAGGATATACAGGATAGACCATCAACTTTTAAAGCTATAGCTAATGTAAATTTTCATTTACCGGTAGCAATGTTTGATGATATTAAAAAATACAATGAAAAATACATTAAACAGGTAAATAGTATAAATGGTACAGATTCACCAATTCCTGCTCATATGAACTTAAGAAGTATATTCCGTGGTGATATTATGTTATTTGGTGAAGAAATATGTGTTAATGCTGAAACTGGTAATGTAGAAATATATCCAATCAGTATATATGAAGAACTAAATAAAATGAATGTAAGTTTACCATGTGCTATGATGGGTGAAGTTGATGCAAATTTTGATAAAAGTCTTGCTGCTTTACCTGTTAGTATGAGAAAACAACTTGATGATAAAAGAGAATCTGTAACAGCAAAATATAGGGTAGTTCCATTTATTGAAAAATATACAGGTCAAGAGTTGGAAGATTAAGAATGGTTGCACCTGTATATTTAACTCCAACATATATAAATTTAAGTATGATGGAGAATCAATTAGCTAAAACTCAAATATATATAACAACTGATCCAACTCTTGGGTCAGATGGGATATATATTGATGTTGCTAATGATTTATTAGCTAAAGGTGAATCATATATTATTAAAAATATACTTTCTAATTATGTACAAATACCATTGGAAACCATATATAATACACCTTTTGATAATTTATATGGTGATCCACATTATAATGATACTTATGTTGAAATAAGAGACTTATTTTTAAATAGTGCATTTTGGCAAATATATAAGAGTTATTACAGTTGGAGCGGTTCTAATAATGGTGATGATATAATAAAACAATATTCTAATAAAATAAATGCTTATACTAATACATTGTTAAGATTAGATCAAGCTGGTAATCCATTGTTAAAAAATGCTTTCTCTGGATTAAAATTAGGTTCTAATAGTTCACATAGAATAGCTTCTACTGCACGCATTCCTTGTGGAATACCTCAAGGTCAAGATCAATCATATGCTGCATTTGTTGCTACACCAAATTTAAGATGGGGATTTAATAGATAATGGGGTTAGATTTTGGTATACAAGAAAGTATGCAAAAAGTAACTGAAATTATTGAATCTGAATATCCTAAACTTTTATCTAAAATAGCAGAAGAGATATTTGCATCTGGTGGAAAATCACATGGTAGAAATTGGGAAGATAATAAAAAAAGCACCATTAAAAGAAAAGGTGGAAATTCACCAAATATTGAAACTGGACAATTAGAAAATTGGCTAACAAGTGAAGGGAATTTATTAGAAGATGATTATATGACTAAATTGCCAACTCCTAAAAGATCACAGTGGGGAGAAAATAATTATACATACGCTAATCAATTACGTAAATTTGATGATATTGGTAGAACCCAAGATGATGAAGAATATATAGAACAAAAATTAATTGAAAAACTAAAGCAAAAATTATGAATAAAGTTTTAAGTACATTATTATGCGAAGGATTAGCTGCTTGGTTTACATCAAATACATATTTTGTACAATTAATTAATCCACTTAATAAATTATTTAAAAGAGTTGATTATTATTATCGTATAGACTTCCCACAAGGTGAAATGACATCAATATCAATATACCCAATAGAATCAGATACTGTTAAAAATCCTAGTAAAGAAATTGGTCAAATAGGAATAGATATAGTTTTTAGTTCTGGATTAGAAAGAGAAACTAGAGGTAAGACAATATATCACACTCTATCAACTATAAGAGCGCAATTATTAAATAATCCAAATTATATACAACAATTTTTAAGTGCAAATTATGTTCCCGGATTACAATTTATAAATTCACAAAATAGAACAAATTATAATAAATTGAATAAACAAATATATGCTAATAGTGGTTCTACAACTATACAAACTGTATTAAATTATCAAATAGATATACTATTAAATCAACGTGCATTATGGAAAACAGGTAATGATTTTTACTCTCCTAATACTATTATTTATAACGCTATTAATACCATAAATATTACTACATCAATTGGAAATAATCCAAATATAATTGGTTACTTTGTAACTCCAAGTGAAAATTATTCAACTACTGGAACAATTATAATACCTACTAATTATGCAGGAAAAGGATTATTAATAGGTAATAATGGAACTATAACAGATGAATTTTTAATCTTAAAAAATTATATACAAAATCCAGAATACTTTTATGTAGATATTATAGATAGTGTATACTTATCTACTGGTATGCTAATATTGTCTAAAGGTGCAATTTCTGGATATGGCGGCATACTATTGGGTGATGATGGTATTGTATATAGATTAATTTATGATGGTAAAATATTCTCTACAATATTTTATGGTACAACAACAGTGTTTGCAGCAAATGGATACACAGTAAATGGTACTTTATTAACAAGAATAGATGTTAATGTAAATAATGCTGGTATATTATTTGGTGAAGATAATAATATTTATGATGCAGTATACTTAAATGCTTAAATGAAAGGTAATTAAAATGACTGATTACAGTGTTGGAACAACGCTAATAAATGTATTACAAGCTAATACAAACCCAATAAATCCAGCAAAACAAGGTTTAGTGTTTGCAGGAAGAACTCTTGATTCAGATAATGTATTATCTTTACCATTAAATGGTAATCCAATGCCAAATCTATATGTACCGTTTATGTTACAAGCATATAAAGATGGTTTGTCTGCATTAGTTGCATTACAACAAATGGGATTCAATTATGTTTTAGGAACAAATTTTACTCAAACTATTATAGCACCAGATTCAGTAGTTACAAATGTTACCACAGGACTATGTACAATGAACTGGAATAGTACAACCGTAGGACTACAATACTTAATAGGAAATAGCCCAATTGGAACAGTTACACAAGGGTCAAGTTCTGGCACAATTGTGAGTGTATATATTTATAATAGTAATACTTATATGGTTGTTTCTCCTACTACTGGTGCATTTAATGCGTCCACAATAACTGTTTCAGTAGAACTTGATACGCCATTCCCTGATCCTAACGTATCTGATGAAGTATGTGTTGCTGCATTTTGGTTTTATGAACAATATAAATATTCTCCAGTTTTTACCACTAGTCCTAATTTATGGATTAGTGTATATATTACTGGAAGAGATTTATCAATCAGTCCAACAGCAACATCAATAGTTTTAGGAATACCAACAGATTCTGATGTTCAACCTGATGGTAGTTATAATTTGACTTATCAAATAGATGCTGATAATTTAGGGTTATTACCCACAACAGCATTAGGTAATTCTATTGCCACTCAAAATGCTCATACAGCATTATATAATGGATATACATTAACATCAACTACATGTATTATTAATGTAATTAATCCAACAGGTGCATTTGATCATACTAATTCATTAAGTTTAGTGTTAGATATAACACAAAATGGATATAAATATTTGGGCGATAATCAGATTAATGCTTATGGAATTGGTTATAATATTCATAATTTAACTGGTTTACAAATCACACATGCTGATTTTTATAATGGTATATTTAATCTACAGTCAGCAGATGCAGTACAATCAAATAAATTTAATGCAAAAGGTTATTATTCATATGTATCTGAAAGTACAAATGCAATACCATTAAATCAAATTATAGCACCAGATGTAGATTATTTTGTATTTGGTGTTAAAACTGATGTACCAACATTATTACAGTATCCATGTAATCCAATGATGCTAACAATGGGTTTAATGTTTATTAATCTTAATAATGACTATCCATATCAAGAAACAAGTGGTAAAACTACTGTATTAGGAATTACAGCATCTAGCAATATTTCAAGTTACCCAAGTAATTCTAACTTAAATCAATTATGTAGTCAAGGTGCTACTGCTATTGGAATAAATGGTAATAATCAATGCTATATATATAGAAATGTATGTACATTGCAAACATTAAAAGGGTTAGTTGATAATGAATATAGATACATGTCATTACAGCAAAAATTAACATGGTTAGATATAAATTTATATGAAACTGCTGAAACTACAAGTATTGATGATAATGGAACAAGAAAAAACAATAATCCTGAATTAATATCTACTATGACATCTAATTTATTATCTGTATTGACTATTGGTTATAATAATGGTAAGGGTATACTTGGAAATACAAATAATAGTGTTAATGTAACTCTATCAACAACTGATATAACCAAATTAGCAATATTTGTAACCACTACTATTGTTTCAGCAAACTCAGGAAATATAATACAAGTAACAGTAACATCATTTACAATTTAAGAGGATTTATATTATGGCAGATACTATTGTTAGTATTAATGGAACACCACAAGTTTATAATCATGCACTAGTTGCAATTGATGGACAAACCAGTATTGATGCACAAGGTTTTTTTACATCTTTAAGCTGGGATACTGGTACTTTAATGGCATATATACATACTATTAATACAACTCCAAGACCAATAGGAATAAATGCAGTTAATGCGGAACCAAAAGGGTCATTGGGTTTTGCGCCTGGAAAATTCCCTACATTTTATAAATTTTTAAATGGAAATATTAATACATATTTTAGTATTCAATTTAATTATTATACTGTAGGTGATTTATCAAATACGCAACCAATCCTATTTACTGGATGTAAAATATCAAATCAATCAGGTGGTGTTTCTCCACAGTCACCAGCTAATTCAGGTGTTATGGGGTTTATGTGTACAGATTTTACATGGTTATAAAAATATTTAGGAATAAACAATGACAAATTCAATTAAGGATTCAGCTAACTTCATACAAAAATATGAACAAATTAAACATGGTGATGCTGATGATAAAGATAAGGGGAGAATTTCTTTTGATGCTGTAGAAGATGGTCTTCAAATGGAAATGGTTGATAAATTATTAAAAATGAAAAATGGGATTTTAACATCAATTAAATTACCATTAGATAATGAAAGTGTTAGTGACTGTCTAATTCCATTTAGATTATTATCTTCTAGAGAACATGACGAGATTATGGATGAAATGAATAAGTTAAAATATATTAAAAATGTTGATACTCAATATAATAGTTATTTAATTTCTAAAATGTTATCTAAAGCCTCATCAGATAATCCATCATCCACTCCTAAATTGTCAGAATTATCATTGAGATCAACCCTTACTAGAGATATGTTATTAGCTACTGGAATTAGATATAATGAATTTGTACAACAGACATCTCCTCATATAGAATGGTTGACTGAAGAAGATATTAAGCATTTTATTGAAGATATTAATAGTCAGGAGGATATTACAAAAAAGTTCGATATACTCAATGGATTGAGTTTGAAGCAGACGCAAGGGGTTCTTCTAAATTTATTGAACAAGTTGGAAACTATCACAAAACAACTGGACAAATTTGTTACTGGTTCATAATACAAAGATACAAAGACTCTAAGGGTTGGTAATGGCATCAATAGATATTAATTATAAAGTACAGGGATTAGACCCATTAACTGAAGCTGTTGAGTCATTAATAGCCGTATTTAGTAATGTTGGTAATAATTTAGGAAGTATTAAGTCTGAGCGTATAGAGCCTTTAATTTCTCCAATAAGTAATAATTCTGGTGTTAATACAGTATTTGAAAAATCTATAATACAGCAATCTACTTTATCTGCAAAATTAGAGCATTTAATTAACTCATTAGATGTTAAATTAAATGCACAAAAACAATCATCTCAAACAAGAATAAATGAAGGTAATTATAAATTAAATGCACAAAAAGAAATTTCTGGTGTTAAAATTAATCAAGAAAAAGAATTAACAAATCAAAGAATTATAAATGAACAAACAAAATTAAATTCTCAAAAACAATTATCTGATACAAAGATTATACAAGAGAAAACAATATCTGATCTTAAAATATTACAACAAAAACAATTATCTGATACAAAGATTATACAAGAGAAAACAATATCTGATTTAAGAAAAAATGATAAAATAGATGCATCTCAAATTATTTTATCTGATAAAAATAAACAAAATTTAGATTATAATGAACAATTATTAGAAATGAAACAAAAATATAAATATAAAGATTTATCAAATAAATTGTTAAATACTGCATTATTTGGCATTGGAACATCAGCTATTTATTCTGCTTCTAGATATGGTTCAATTGCTGGAAATGCAACAGGATCGATTAATACTACTGATTATAATTCATTTATTAAGAATCAATATAATAAAACTGTAAGTGCAGAACAAACGTTTACAGAAACAGGTGTTGGTATTGCAACTATATTGGGTGCATCATCATTAGCAAAGGGTGGTTTGATAGGAAAAACTGCGGCTATAGGTGTTACTGCTTTAGGAGGTATTGCGGAATATCTAATTGGTAAGAGATCACAAGAAAATATAGAGTTAAACAATAAAGTAACTGATCAGGATTTAGCTGCTTGGCGTTTTGCAAATTCTGGTATATCTCCTTATGATAGTGCTACAATTTCAAGTAGAGGAGGATTAACATACAATTCTCAAAATGGTAAAATTAGTCAATTACAACGTAGTAATATGGGAAATGTATTTGACCCATCTTTAGAATCAGTGATGTTTGCAGGTCGTCGAGATGTAATCAATGGAATGTCTTCAGAGGATAAAAAATCTTATAATAATCAAATAAATATGTTATCAAGATTAACTGGAAATCCCAATGTTCAACAACTTAGTTCTGTAGCATCTCAAATATCATCAGTTACTGGGCAAAATCCATTAGAATCAATTAAAAACATGACTAATGATTATGTAAAGTTTGGTGGTGATACTGCTACCAATACAGCTAAAATGGTACAGATTATGCAATCTTCACCTATTGGATTATCACAGGCTCATGACTTAGTTAATAGATACCAATTTAATGATCCTATGATGCAAAATAAAATAGCACAATCAACAGCAACAATACCAAATAAATTAAGCCATTATCTATTAATGAAAATGGGTGGCACTAGTGAAGAACAAGCAAGAAGTGGTGAATGGAGTTCTGAACAAAAAGCAAGATATGCAAAAATGCAACAAAGTAATAGACCTGAAGATATGTTAAACCCATTTACTTTAGCTTATGAGTTAAGTAATGCTCAATATGGTACTAATAGATTTGCTACTGAATCAGGAAGTATGAACCCATTCAGTGGAACTTCTGGAGATATGTCAAATACTGGAATAATGAATAAAATGGTAGATCAAGTTACTGAAAGTATAAAAAAACTAAATATAAATGAACAAACAGTACACGTTACGGGAGACGTAATTATACATGGTAATCCAACAATGCCATATCAAAGTTTAGGAGATAGATTAATTTCTGGTAAAAATATGCAAAAAGGTTTACCAAATACTGGTACTGGTTATACTGTACCAGCAATTGATAATGATATACCACCAATAACAACAAGGAGAAGATAGACAATGGCTATTATAGGAGGTCAATCAATTGCTAATAATTTATTATCTGAATTAGGTTATAATGGTTGGGCATTACAGAATGCTTCATATAATGGATGTACATTTAGTACATTTGTAAAAATACCAATTGTAGAAAATTCACAAATATATCAACAAGCAGGAAATGCAGTTGCAATATATAATCAAACAACTGGTAAAAATTCTGGTTCAGATCCAAACTCATTCGGTAATTTATATAATACTATTTTATCCTCAGTACAATTTAGCACTGAACCTATATTACAAGTTGCAGTTAAACAATTACCTTATTCTAATAGATGTAATACTGAGGATTTAGGTACTGGTGGATATGAATTCAAAATGACTGTAGTATTTATAGGTGATAATTATCAGAAAGCTGAATCAAATTTTGAAAATGCTATAGCTAATCCAATTGCAGGTGCAACTTATCTTAAATTGATACATCCTACAAAAGGTGAGATAAATGGAATAACAAGAGTAACATCTTATAAATCAAATACTAGTTTATCAATTTGGAATGGATGTACAGTTAATGTAACATTTAGATCAGAACAAAGTAATACTCAACAACTTAATAGTATAGATTATGTTCAACAAGTATTAAATACTTTCAATACGGGAATTAATGCAGTAAAAGCAATTGATGCATCAATATTTACAATAAATTCAATATTTGGTGTGGGTGTGACATCAACATTTTATGCAGCACCAATAATTTCATATACTACAATTAATGCAATACAAAACAGTAATACTAATTTATCTAAAACATTGTTGAATAACATAATTTATATATATCAAAGTAGTAATACAAATATTAGCAATACCACTTTATCTTCTAGTGTAATTGATTATAATTATATCCCAACATCATTAAATTTGAACTCACCATATACATCAGCACAAGGTAAGATTATTTTGCAATATTATCAAAATATTGCAAATATAGCAATTAATTTATGTTTACCGACATTTTATTATGATAAGTTAAATCCATATCCTATAACTCCAACTAATCCACAAGGATGGGTAATTAATCCAACAGGTTTAAATTTAGGTGTATATGGTAATGATATTATAAATATAATAAAAGAAAGTATTGCAACATTATATAATATTTGTACATTATTGTCTCCAACAACAACAAATTCAACTTATACATTACCATATGAAATGTCTATTAGGCAAGTATTAGCATTTAATAATCTTCCAATGTCTCAAGCGTCAGATACATTGTTATTGAATCCAGACATACCATCAGCAAATTATATACCACAAAATTTTACGGTGCAATTATGAGTGATATTTCAGTAACTATTTCAATTGATAAATTATTACCAACTGATTTTATAGCTATTATAAATAATCTTAATCCATTAAAACCATACAATATTGATGATAATGATCTTGGTAGATATTTTGATTTCTTGAATGGTACAATTATTAATGATATTATAGACCAATCTGTTGAGTCTAAAATTTTAATAAAAACTAATTCTAATCTAAATGAATTACTTTTAGATATATCAACAGTAACTGATTTTATTGATACATTAATTGGAAGACCTATAACTGTCTATACTAGTTATTATAATAAACAGACAAATATTCAATATCAAAAAATTAACTTTAAAGGTTTTATATCTAATACACCATCAGGATTAAACCACAGTGATGGCGGTACAATTGAATTGACATGCATATCAATATTGGGTCAATTAGGTATTATGACAAGTAATGGTAGCTGGAATTCAGCAACTAGACAATATGGTAATATTTTTAGTACAATATCTGCCAATCAAGTTAATTACCAACAATTATTATCTGTAATTAGAAATGGAACATTAAGCTCAACTTCAAATTTACTAATAAATGATGGTTCTGCAAAATCTTTACCATCTAAAGTTTGGGCTTTAATCATACCAGATAAAACAAGGTTAGAAGTATTAAAAGAAATTTTAACACCATATAGTAGGATAATTTATCAAAAAGAAAATGGAGATATTACTATTCAACCTTTATTTATTGATGATAAAGCAGATGATATTTACTCAGTAAATTACTATTCTAATAATTATAATTGGATATCAATATCAGGAATAAATAATGCTTCTAAAATTCCGAATAGAATTGATGTTATATTTGGTACTACATTACCTATTCCGTTATTTGGATCTGGAGTAGATCCAAATATATTTGCATCAGCACCTAGAATAAGTTCGAATAATAAAATTGAGAATACAAATATTTCAACATTAAATTATGCAAACATTTATAAGTCAAGCGCTAGATTATATAATAGTGGATTATTTATAATGCCAAAGCAGTCAACTATAACAGTTGATAATTCTATGTTATTGAACCAAAATTTATTAAATCTTCTAACTGGTATATATAATACTAAAGACTTATTCAATAGTATAATTTATAAAAATGATACTGGTAATACAATAATTAATACATTACCACAATTATATGCACAAATGTATTTAGCTATGGAGAATGTAACAAATTATAATGCAACAGTTGTATACGATTATTTAAAAGTAATTGTTGCTGAAAGTCCTTTAGGTAAAATAATAAATATTGATAATTTTGGTACAATAGACTATCCAAGTATGTTAGTATCTCGTACTCAATTGAATTTAACACTTTCTGGTTCAACATATGAAGTAGATACTGTGCCATTATTATCAATTACTGGTGTATGGTACACAAAATAGTTAAGGAATATTATGTTTAAAATATTATTTAGAAGTTTAAAATCTGCAACTTCCAAGACATATGGAATATATAATTTGGTGGTAGGTACATTCACCAATATGAGAGCCAATGGATACCAAGTAGAAAATATAACAATGACAACAACTTATGGTGTTGGTGGTATTCCACCAGACGGCTTATCAGGATTATTGATACCTATAGAAGGTTCAAATAAAAGTTATGTGTGTGCTGGATTTGGGCAAGTAATACCTAATATAAATTATTCATTTAATTCAGGTGAAAGTTGGCTTACAAGTGCACCGTATTTTACAAATCCAGGTTATACCTTAATTATGCAAAGTAGTGGAGTAATTGTATATAGAATAATTAATCCAAATCATCTTCCTTTTTATGCTACATTACCATCTGGTGAATGGATGAATAAGATATTAGGTGACTTACTTAATGATAATAATAGTGTGTTGAGAGATTATATAAATAATACGATAGTATCAATCTTTAATGCACATACACATATTGCTCCATCTGGTGGAGGAGCAACAAGTGCACCTACAGCACCAAATACTATGACTAATATACCAAATAGCACCACTTTACCAGATGATGCTACAGCAGTTAGTAATAAAAATACTTTAATTAACGACAGCGGAACAGTGCCGAGTTAATTATTTATTATACAGGATTCATAATATAAATTCTAACCATATATCTAATAACTTTTGTTGAATAATAATCAAATGATATGTCACAGTATGTATTAACTGGAAATTTACGAGTAACAGTAATTAATCCATAATTTGTTTTTGGATTAATAAACTCTATCAATCCTTCATAATTGTTACATCCTAGAACTTTATAATTATAAGTATTGTCTGTAATATCAGCTGGTGATGCACAGGTTTTAGGATATACGTCAACCCCATATACCATTATTTGTCCCATTGCACCTTGTGTATTATTTATTACCACACTAATAGGTTGAATAGTACCATAATTACATACATCATTATTATCAGCATTAGCACTATTCATAATACAAATTCCAAAAATTCCAATACTATATAGTTTAAGTAATTTTAATAATTTTTTCATAATATTCCTTAGTAAAAGACAAGATTATATCACAAATAAATAATTATATGGTATAATCTGGTGGATTAAGAGGTATAATAATGGCAACAAGTTTATATGTGGATCCAGTAACTGGTGGTTATTTATCAAATAATAATAGATTGATTCAATATTCATCTGCAATAAATAAAGCTAATTGTTTATTATTGCAACCTATAGGAAGTAATATTTATAATATGAAACAAGGTAATCCATTAATAAATAAAACCAGAAGATCATCACTTTCAGAAATAACAGCAGATATAAATTCCTGTTTACAACCATTATTGAGTAGTGGTGATATTGTAGCATTAAATATAGCAAAAATAGAATATGGATATAAACCTAAAATTTTTATAGATGTAACATTATCAGATGGTTCAATTGAATCAATTATTGGATAAATAAAATGGCAATACCTTTACCAACACAAATAGAATTAAATAATCAGTATCAAGAGTTAGCTCAATATGAAGCTAATCAATTAGGTATAACTATCGATATAAGCAATTTAACAGATTTTAATATTAAAGGACAAGTTCTTTCTGGGGTAATTGCTGGTATGGCACAAGATGCTACCACTATGTTTAATAATACATATCCACAATATGCTGATAGTCAAGGAATAAATTTAATATTATCTAATGCTGGTGTTCCAGTAATATTCCCATCATCACCATCAATTGTGCAATTAGAAGTACAAGATTTAGTTTTTGGAAAAGTTTATAATTTACCAGTTGGATCTATTTTAACAGGTACAAATGGATCAACATATACTGTAATAGGGAATAATACAACAACATTAATATCAATAACCATTACTAGTGTAAATAATACTTTTAGTGCAGTTAGTATATTAAAGGGTCAAAATACAGCACCACTGATAGGTGAAATATTAACTTTGACACCAGCAATTGTATCAACTGATGGATCAACTTCATTTTCAGATTGTACAGTTTCATCATCAACAGATGGTGCTAACGAAGAAACATTAACAAGTGCTACATCTAGGGCTATTGAGATTGAACAAACTCCACTTTGTGGTACTAGATCATCAGATTTTAAAAATATTATTCTACAAGCTGTATCAATTGCTAGTACAACATCAACACCTACATCAATTACTAATGCAATTGTTTTAATTAATAATCAATTAACATATTCTACAGCATCAAATAACATAGGAGTATTTATTTTGTCTGGTACGCCAATTAATGATACTATTTTAAATCATGGATTATTAGATAGCGATCCAATGGTATTTAGTAGAACTGATTCTACTGATATTGTATTTGCACAGAATATACTTAATCAACAAGACATAATAGGAGTTCCTACACCAATTGCTAGTACAGTTGGCACTCAACAACTTACATCATTAACAGGTTCTCCTAATCCATTTTTTAAAATAGTTGTAACACTACAAACAGGTTACAACTTATCAACATTAATTAGTCTAATAGATAATGATTTTACTATATCACAATTAATACAAAGAGAAGTTAGAAGAGCAATATGCAATCAACCCTTAGGAGCAACATTAAGTTATAATGGAAGTGGAATAATTATATCCTCTACATTTCCAGTATCTTCGATAGAACAACAACTTGATTCAGCTCTTGGCACGTCAAATACTGCTGGAACTTTAGGGTCATTTTTATTGAATAGAACTGTTTATGTATGGAATGGTAGTTCATACGTATATCAAGTGACAATACCATTAATAACTGGTCTTCCTGTAGCAAATTCAGATTATTTATATTGGATATATGATGTCAGTACAACTGCTGCAAATATATATCCTAATATATTGGTATCTCTATAATGTCAACTTTAAATTATTCAATTCAAATAGCAAGTACATACAATCAAACTGCATCTCCTATTATATTTAATGTTGGATATTATAATACTAAGATTAGTGGTTATAAATGTATTAGCTTAATTCCATCTTCAACTTATATGATATATCCATTTAATAATGATTTACAACAAATACAAAATAATATATTACAAGCTGGACATAAAGGTAGCTATACAGTACAGTTTTTAGATATGAATTATCCTGATAATGAATCTATCATATATAGTTTCTATATATTTGAAAAGCCATTTATTATTAATCAAGATATTTTATTAAGAGTTATTAATAGAGAATTACCAGAAATTTATAATCCAACAAATCAATTAAATCATGTAGATAATTATGCAAGTTCTGGTATAATTAATGAAGTATACAATTATATATATGAATTATTTTATAATTCTATGACATCTATTGGTGCTACTATATTAGGTGATGATATAAATTCTGGTGCAGGATATAATCCAAATTGGGAGACAGTTTATATAGGAGTTACCAATTTTTTACAGAATGCAACATATCCAGCTGCATTTTTAAAAACATTAATGACTATTAATACTAAATGTAGTGTACAAAAATTTAGTATCTCAATAACATTAAGTAGATTATGTTACCAATTTTTAGGTATCACAGTTCCTGTCTATATAGAGTATAATGATGATATTAAAAAGAGTTATACAATAAATATTTATTATACAGAAAATGGTGCTTGGGTTCTTGGAGATTCAATTTTAAGCGTTTTAGGTAGTACCACAACTCTAGTAAACGAAAATTCAAAAGATTTCTTGTGGATTATCCAAACTATAGCAAATAGATTAATGCCAGCGTTTGTAAATTTTAAAATATCATATCATCCAATAACTTTATTTAATAGTAGTTTTAATATTAGTGATGTTTCTTCTGGTGTGGATTTTATAGATACATCAGTAATATATGATGCCTACATTGTAATCAACAATAATAATGTGTTTAATACACAAGGTTATTTTCTCAATCCGTAATTTTATTTTAAAGGAATAATATGTCAATCAAAGGTGAAGTTTTTATTAATGGTCAAACTGTTAATCAAACAAATATGAACAATACATTTACCAATCCAATAACAATAATAGATGGATTTTTTCCAATTGTACCAAATATATTAAGTGGCATAGGAACTATTAGTGATAATTTTGGACAAGTAGGTACAAGTAATGTATTTGCTTTTAATTCAGGATATTTTAGATTTAATGACCAATTACCACCAAATGTGGGTGCTGTAATATCTTCAATATATAGTGATTATTCTGCTACCGAAGTAACTATAACTTGTCCTATTGATGTTACACAACATTATATTGTTGCGGCATTATCATTAGTAACATCTGGAGCGAATGAGTATACAGTAAGCTCTACTATCAGTCCAACCGCATTAACAGCTACTCAAATAGCTCTTAATACTAATGGTTATTTGGTAATTTGTGCTATAACAAATACAGCTGGTGTTTATTCAGTATTTATAGATTCAACTTGTGCATTTAATTATGGTTATAAATTACCGCAATATTTAGATATAACAGATGATACAATTACTGGCTCATTAACAATGGGTGGACGTATTGCAAACGGTAGACAAAAATTAGGTACATTTGATTCAAATGGGAGAAAATCTCAAATATTATTTGAATATGATACTGGATATTCTTCAGCAGGATCACTTTGGAACTTAACAGACGCAGATGGAACAACAAGTAATACTGGTATATATTTAAGAAATAATTCAAGACCATTAATGAGTGCAAATAATATAGAAACACTACAAAAATCAGATGCAAGTCTAAGTGTAATGGGAGATACTGGACATAGAAGTTGGTCTGGTACTGGTGGAGCTGGAGCAACTGCACTATATACTCGTAGATCTGATGGTAATTATAATATTACAATTGGTGGTCAACTTGTGATTGAATTAACAGGTGTAGGAACTTTTCATTCTGAACTTCCTCTAAGTGTGTTTGGGTTTAGTTCTGCAATACATGGTAATATAGGATCTTCTGGAGCATCTATAGGTTCTGGACAATGGTTATGTTCAAATTGTATTATTGAAAGTGGCAAAATAATACTTTCTGGAAATTCTTCAGCTACAACTGGTATGTTTGTTGTAGGTTTTACTATACCATTTGTTGGTATATAATAATATTAATAAGATCTAAGGAATATATTATGAGAACTAATTTTATTATACCATCAGATGATGGAACATATTTAAGCCAAATATTTGAACCATCACCACTATCAAATTTTATTAATAATGTTAGTTTTGCATTCTATGATGATATTGATTTAACCATTCCATCAGTTGGAATGACTGGAACATTTATTATAAATGCTAATAATGCACCAAATACAATATGGCAGAATATACCAAACACATCTACTCCATCATCAGTTAATGTAGCATTGGCAAATTCTTTAATATTTGAAGGTACAGTTTATCAATTTCAAATCATTACAAATGGAATAACTAATACTAATTATATTAATATAATATATGATATTTCATTTCCAAAATAAGGATTAATATTATGGCAGGATATAGTGGTGGAATAGGATATGTTCCTAGTGGTATAGGATCTGGAGGCGGTGGCGGTGGCGGTGGAGCAACTATTACAGTAACTGTATCCACTGTATCAAATATTGACTTATCATCAGCTCCTACAACCATTGATGGATATACCCCGTCAATAGGTGACACCGTATTAGTTAAAACTCAAACACCTGATACCGGTACTGGTAATCCAGATAATGGTTTATATGTATGGAATGGTACAGGAAGTGCGATGACTAGACTAACTGGTTATACCACTTGGGAAGCATTTATCTCTCTAACTGTTAAAATCCAGAATGGCGACACCTATGCTGGTTCTTCTTGGGCTAATTCTGCATCAGCAGGTGGTACATTGGGGGTTACTAACTTATCGTTTAGTGAATTGCCTAGTGTATTAAATTTTACAAATGGTGTAACTCAATCTGGTACTAATGTAACTTTAACTACAGCAGTAGCACCTGCTAACCAATTTGCAAATGGAGTAACTGGTGGTGATATAGTTTATCGTAGACCAGCGTTTAGCGATTTGTTGGGTGTTGGAACAATTGTACAAGGAGGCACTGGTCAAAGTACAGCTAATGCTGCATTTAATGCCTTAGCACCAAGTCAAACATCACAAGCAGGCAAAGTATTACAAACTGATGGCACCAATACATCATGGCAAACCGTAAGTTCTGGGGCTGTTTATCCTGCAAAAATAGCGTGGGTTGCTAGTAACGGTACAGATGGTACCGCAATTAATCTTACTATAGATGGTGCAATAGCATATCTTGCAGGAAGCGGTACTATTATGATAGCTCCTGGCACATTTAATATGCCATCATCTTCGCTTAATAATTATGTATTATGGGGGTCTGATCCTATTAATACAATAATTCAAGCCACAACCGGTTCTACTTTTCCTGTATCTGATGGAGATAAAATAGTTATAACTAATATTCAATTTAAGGGAATCTCAACTAATGTTACTCCAGTGATAATTTCTAGTAAAAGTGCTAATATTACGTGGAATAATACTTTGTTTACAGCTTATTCCACAGGAACTGTGTCATTATCAGTTACTAACTGGGGCGGAAATATGATATTTAATAATCTTAATGCTAATAAAAATATTACCATGGGAGGGGCGATAGGTGGTGGTGAAATTACTATAAATTATGGAATATTTAATATTGATGTGACTACTTTTAGTGGTGCATTATCTACGGTAATTTGTAATAATTGCGATCTTACTATTGTTAATTATAGCGGTGGTGGACTAATATTAAATAATCCTACATTCACTAATGATTCTACATTTTCAGCAATTAAACATAATAACAATTATGTACATATAATTGATGGTACATCACAATATTCTTATAGTACATCTTTATATCGCAAATTGAGTTTTCTTAATGATGGAGCGTTTAATATAATAAACTGCAATACAGACAATAATAATAATGATTTTGGAACAGATGCTAATGGATTAATTATAGGTGATAATAATTTAATTAAGAATATAACCTTAAATTATCAATTAAAAGGATATGAAGGCGGGAAAAGTGATGCAATTATTAGGGCTGATTGTCGGAATGCAGAAGTATCAGGACAGTTAATAATTGATTTATACCCCATAGCTAATTATGGCGAAGAATGTCAGTCAATAATTTATCAATTCCAAAAAACTGATACTACAAATGCTAGATTAATTATTAGATGTAATGGAGGGGATACTATGATAAATAGCACTTCTGGATCTTCAACATTAGATGAGACAACTACACAATACGGTATATTCTGTATAACTCCAATAGTAGGGGGCGGAACTGGTGTTTCCGGTAATGGTTGGTTAAGAAAATTCACCCTATAAAATTAAGGAGATAAAATATGAGTTACGAAACAGGTCGTGGAAATATAGATGATTCAAGAATTTTAGATGATCAAATTTTAGCTGTGTGGGGTGGTATCGCGGAAGTATCCACATCAACTGTAGATATGAGATAACTCTACCCCCTACACAAACTTCTATTCCATTGGGTTTTAATCCAATTCAAACTAATGGTACTTGCTATATAATGAAGATGGATGCTGAGCCATATGTGGTAAATATTGTAGGATTTAATGTAGATTTTACTGCTGATACAACATCGGGAAGTCCTAATATTACATCAACCTCTATGGAATTAAATATTGGAGTATATATCGTAGGATCTGGAATACCGGCAAATACATTTATTATTAGTGGTAGTTCTGGATCATATGTAATGAGCAATAATGCTACAGTTACGGCAACAGGGGTATCTTTAGTTTTTACTAATACGATTAATGGAGAAGTACGAGATGCAAGCAATCCTATCATATTGACTAATCAATATGATTATGTTATGTTTTATAATGATAATGGAATAGATGTTAAAGTTATCGGTGCTGGCAATGGAGAAGGTGGGTTTGTTAAAAATATTAATGGTCTTACTGGAGAAGTTATATTCCAAGGAACTTCCGATCAAATAGAACTTAATATAAGTGGTAATATTATTACTCTTAATACCCCTCAAGATATATCCCCAACATCAGATGTAACGTTTAATGATGTAACTGCTACATCATTTATTGGAGATGGTAGTGCTATTACCGATTTAACAGCAGTATTAAATAGTACAGTAAATGATTTAACTATTGCTATAAATGGTGGTACTTCCTCAGGTGCAGTAGATATTATTAACAGTAATGCACTTGATCTAACAGGCACAACTTTAACATCCACAGTTAATGGAGTTGATAGCAATACAGTTTACGTGCAACCATTAATCCCAACACCGACTGCAAATGACATTGTCGGTGTGGATGGTACGGGTAAAGTTATAGATTTAGGAGTATCTATTACTACTTCAGCAAGTGCAAATGATAATATTACAGTATGGACTAGTGCCGCAGGTACAACAGCTATTTCCAATGCTATTATTAGTGGTAGGTCATTCCGAGGAGGTTATGATGCCTCTACTAACCTATATCCAAGCACAGGAGGTTCAGGAGTTGCTGGAGCTATTCTAGCTGGAGATTATTGGCGTATAATTGTTGGTGGAGTTTTAGGTACTGACACAGCTGAAATTGGTAACACTGTTGAATCATTAGTTGATACCCCGCTACAAGTAGATGCAAATTGGTTTTTAAATCAAGCTAACGTTGAAAGTATATTTGGACGTACAGGAATTGTAACCGCACAAACTGGAGATTACACTATTGCGCAAGTTACTAATGGATTAAGTAATGTAGGAACATCAGCTCAAATCTTAGTAGCCAATGCAAGTAATATATTTACTCCAGTTGATATGACACAAGATGTCCATATTGATAATGCAGGAGTTGCAACTATTCAGCCCAATGTTGTTACTAACACCAAATTATCTACAAGCACATCTAATACATGGAAAGGTAACAATACTGGTTCAACTGCTAACCAAGCAGATAATGCTACTGCTAGTTTAACAGAAACCACATCATCAATATTAACTATAACAGGTGGGTCAAACGCTGTATTGAATCCAGCTACTATACAGGTTAAACAATCCAATACATCCCAATCTGGGTATGTAAGTTCTACAGATTGGAATACTTTTAATGATAAATTAACCAGTACGCTTCCATCTACTAATATTTTTGTTGGCAATGGTAGTAATTTAGCTACTGCTACTGTTATGAGTGGTGATGCCACTATTGCTAATACTGGTATATTGACTATTGCTAATAATGCGGTGACAAATTCTAAAGCAGCACAGATGGCATCTAATACAATTAAGGGTAATAATACCGGCGGTACATCCAACTCTACTGATCTAACTGTGATACAAACAAATACTATGTTGAATAGCGTATCTAATAACATATATTATGTATCTCCTAATGGTAACGATACCTACAACGGCTTTAGTTGGGCTACTGCTAATTTAACATTAACCACAGCCTTAACGGCAATTGGAGGAAGCGGTAAACAAATAGCTGTTTCTCCGGGAACATATGCAGGTAACTATACTATATCAAATCAAAATCTTAGTATCATGGGTGCTAACGATGAAATAGGTGGAATAGTTAATTTTACTGGTACATTTACATTTTCCCACACAACATCAAGTTCTAAATTTTCAGGATTGGCAATTGCGAATGTTACACATAATAATGCTGGTGGTTTGTATCTTAATAATTCTAATATAGGCACTAATTTTACTAGTAGTGGTTCTGGATATGTGGAAGCT
>ERZ1292642.253-Hain-H14-01um-R1-253-length-35771-cov-8_pt1 | contig 35771 bp, 55 predicted proteins | sample MGYA00564403_ERZ1292642 | MGnify/ENA primary metagenome ERZ1292642 (study PRJEB36523, sample SAMEA6512643) | groundwater metagenome | collected 2019-01-09 | study: AquaDiva: Metagenomics assemblies of 32 groundwater samples
CGATCCCCCCAATTCTCGACGGCGGCACTGTGACGCGCGCGAGCACCCGCGTCGGTGACGATCTCGACGCCGGGGACAGGCTTGGCCTCGGTCGCTGCCTCAACGTCCGCCGCAGGCGGGAATTGTGGTTGTATCCTGACCGGACTGGCGCAGCTGCTCGCAAGCAAGGCGGACGCCAGGATCAGCGGGATCGCCAGTCTTCGGATTGTCGATTGCGTCATTGAGCGCCCTTTCCTGTTCGAGATTGGTTGCGGCGTCCTTCAGCCGCTGGTCCGCCGCCTTGGTGTCGGCTTCCCGTGCGCCCTTTTCAGCGGCGAGATTAACTTCGGTATCGTGCTCGCGGATCACGGAACGGTCATAGCAGCCCTTGAGAAGCCCCAGGAGCGCGAGCGCGGCGAGGATGGCCCCAAGGTATAGGAGCGGCTTGCGGAGCGCTTCAGGGACGCCCCACAGGGCAAATTTAGCCAAAAGCCAGCCCATCACCCTTCGTTCCCTCCCATCGACCAGCATGTCCGTTCCGCTCGTGAAACTTGGCTGCCCAACCGGAAAGCGGCAGGATGCGCTGCCGCAGCATCACCCCGCCCTTTCGATAAGCTCGGCCAGCGCGAGCGAGGCCAGGATCATGACCGCCAGCATCGCCAACGTGCGAAGGGGGTCTGCCCAGCCGCCCATTACAGCCAGCCAGCCACCATGCGCCCCATCGAATAGAGCGCGAAGACGACGACCGCCAAAGCAGCGAGCGTCGCCGCGCAGCTTTTCGAGTCGATAAACATCGCTCAGTCTCCCTCCGCCTCGCCGCCAGCCTCGATACTCACCCCGCTGCGCCCCGCGCTCAGCTTGAAGGCGCGAGTGGTGTTTTCGAGGCCGTAGAAGAACGTGCCGAGGCCGACGATGCCGAGAGACCAGCGGGCGATCTCGCGCAGCGCTTCGGGCGCCTGTAGCCGCTCGGACAGCCACCACACCAGCGCCAGCAGCATCAGCACGACGGCAGCTTGCACCACGCTGCGCAGCGCGCGGCGGGCTTCTGGATTCGACAGGTTCATCGCACGTCTCCAAACGCTTCCATCAGCAATGCGTGTTCGGCCAGCCGCAACGCCCCGATGGCGCTCAACAGCGGAATGCGGTCATCATATTCATGCACAACGGCCATAATGGCCTCGTGAAGTTCCGCGATTTCGCGATAGGGCGAGCCGCCGAAATTTGCCGCGATAACTTTGCTCATGGGTAGTCCTTCCATGGTAGTTGCCAGTGCGGGCCATCTTTGAATCGTCGCCAGTCCCCGCCCCACTCAACCGGGATGCCGAGTTCCTTGGCCGCCTGCTTCACGAAAGGCGCGAGCCGGTAATACTGCGGCCATGCCCAGGAAACCTGCCCGCCGTCCAGCGGGGCAATATCGACCGCGCGGCTCTTGCCATCCGGCCCGGCTAGATGCCGCGACTTCATGGTTTGCGAAGCCCCGCGCGCCACAAGTTCGCGTTGACGGCCCAGTGATCGCAGGACTTCAAGCACAGTGAAATCGACATCGGACAGCGCCGCCGTGCGCTTGATGATGGCGGCGAGATCGGGATGTGCGAGTTCCAGCTTGGCCAGCGACTTCCCGCTTAGACTGATGCTCATTGCCCATGCCCCCCTTGCGTCAGTAGCGCCCATACCGCCGCCAATGCCGCGCCCACAGCGGCCAACCAAGCAACCAGCGGGCTGCGCAAGATCGACGCCCACACACCCTTTTCGGCTTGCAGCCCGGCATTCGCAAGTTGCAATGCCTGCGCAATGTCCCGCGTTTCCCGTCCGCGCAGATCAATTGCCTTCAGCCATTCCACATATACCGCGCGCACATCGGCCATCGCCATCATTTTGCCCTCAAGATCGACAAGATGCAATGCGTTGGCTTGGCTGGCTTCGAGGCTCTTTTCAGCGATCTTGCGGATACCGTCCAGTATGCGCTGCTGCGCCTCATGCGCATCGTTGGACATCTTCACGAATTCATCTAACCGCCGTTCCATGGCGGCGAGCCTATCGTATGGCGGGGCGGGCATCATATCCCCCTTTCGGGGGATAGCCATTGCCTAGGCATGTGTGCTTGGGTCATGCTGGCCACCCTGCATTTAGATCAACCGCGCCCAGCCCGGCGAAATTCGCCGCCAGCTTGATCTCCTGGCCGATCTGCAGCAGCCGCGTCCGGCAGGCGTCGTCGTTTCCACCGTATGCCTTGTCGGCTTCCTCTGCCGCCCGCGCTCTTGCCTTCTGCCATAGCCGCTGTTTCGCCGATAGGAATTTTGCCGCGATCTGCGCCGCCGTCAGGTTGTCGATTGTCCATGTCTGCACCCATTGCCCAGCGCTGAAAACCGGCGTGGTTTCCCGGAGTTCCTGGACCGCCGTCACCGCAGGCGGGGTTGTCCCGGCGACCGGGAAGACGCCATAGCCCGCGAGCAGTTCATCGCTCAGCGCCGCCGGGAATGATACTTGCGGGTGCATCGCGCGCAGCGTCTCGGGCGGGAATGGATAGGCCAGCACATTGCCAGCATCGGTGAGAACGTAAGCCATCATGCAGCCCTCAACACCAGAGCGGCGGAAACATAGGAATAACTGGCGCCATCCACACCCGAGAATGTCCATGCCGCGCCGTTATAGGCGGCGAGCTTATTCTTGAGAAAGCCCATGCCGCACGTCGCATCGCGAGTCGATCCATTGTCGCCGATGCTGATAAAGCTGTTGAGATAGCTGGCGGCAAAGGTTTGCGCGCCCTCGCCATGCGCGCCCCCGCCGACCAGCAATACCAGATTGAGCGCGACAGTCGGCGCGTTGGTTGCTGGTGGATCGGCCAGCACTGTCGTTGTGCCTGTGGCCGTGGTGGTCGTTACGTCCAACGGCGTCGTTGTATCGACGCTGCGGAAGACCTGGACGCAAACGGCGTAAGAGCCGCCACTGTTAGATGGGATCGACAGATCGAACGAGGCGTCGGGAGACGCGCCCATCTTTTTATAATAGACGGCCAAGTTAGTGTCGCTGGTGCTGTTGGCGTAAAGGTCCTGGTCTTCGGTATAGCCGCTGGTCGTCATCACAAGATCGAGATCGCTGCTGCCCGCCACGCTTAGCGCGACCACCACCAGATCGTCGGCAACCGGAGCCGCCGCCAGACCGCCGGTGAGATTGGTCAAGGTGATATTGGGTGTAGTCGCGCCCGCTCCGGTCGTGCCGCTCGCCGTCTTGCCGCCGACATAATTGATCCCCGCCGCCAGCGCCGCCGCCGGGACTCTGATTTCTGCACCGTAAATGGTGCCGCTATTTTGCCACAGTTCCAATGTGGTGATGCCGCTGCCCAGCGTCGGCGCGACACCGCCGCCCCAAGTCACCGCCACCGTCGTCCAATCGATAGTGAAGCCCGCCGCCGTAATCATCATGCGGATGCGCTTGCCGTTGACCCAATTGGCCTTGGTCGGTGTCCGCGCCGCGCCAAGCGTGACGCTCTGCACATCGCCGTTGAGCGGATCGATACTGAAACCGGCGGCATCGGTGATGGTGAAATCGTCATGCTGGATCGCCCCGTCGATGATGGGGGCGGACAGGGTCTTGCCGGTCAGTGTTTCCGTGCCCGCCAGCGTCGCGAAATCCGCATCCGACATCGCCGTATTGAACTGCGCCTTCGTGCCGGTAAGTGTGTTGCTCGCAAGGTCGACGGTCTTGCCGGTGAGGGTTTCCGTGCCAGCCTGCGTGGCGAAGTCGCCATCGGTGAGGGCGGTGTTGAACTGCGCCTTGGTGCCGGAAATCGTATTGCTGCCCAGCGCGATAGTCTTGTTGGTGGCCGTCTCCGCGCCGGTGAGCGTGAGATATTGCGCCGACACTGGCACCAGCCCGACCGACCATGCCGCCAGCGTGCCGCTGCCGCCAATCACCGTGACGTTGACGATCAACTCGCCGTTGCCGGTGGTGTAGCTCGTCACCTGCCCGGCCATGTAGTTCGCGGGCGCGGGCGTATTGGCGATGATGACGAACTGGCCGATGTTGTAGAGCTTGCCGGTCTGGACGGTGAGTGTTTTCGAGCCGGTGCCGATGGCCAGCGAGGTCGTCGAGGTGCTGTTGAAGTCGGTGCCGGAAACCGTTGCCGCGACGGCCGCTGACCAAGTATTTAGCTCCGCCGGGTGCGCCGCGATATAAGCCAAAAGCGCATCCATGTTCGCAACGAATACACTTGGCAAATCTGTGAGCCGTTGCGGTGCCGTAGGGGCGGCGGCGAGCGTTGGAATCGGCATTACACCAGCCCCTCGACTTCAAGGTTGAGATAGCTCTGCGTCAGATAATCGATGGAAACATTGAAATCCCGCTGGAAGCCGAAAACCCAGGTGCTCGCGTATTCATCCGTCCCTTGGTAGACAACCGGCGTATCACGCAACCGCGCCATTGTGTTCGAGACGCTATCCGCCCGTTCCGCGACGCTAGCGCTGCTTGTGCCCCGCACTGCGACCTTGAACGTGCCTCGCTTGCTGTAGGAACGCACGGTGATCGTGGTGTTGCCGAAATCGTCCACCGTCTTTTTGGAATAGTTGATGATGCCGGTTTCCGCGCCATAGACCGTTGCCCCAAGCGTTGTCGCCAGCCCCGGCACGAAGCCGCCGCATTTGACCTCAGCATCTGGATAAGCGATGATGGCGCGCAGCGACAGATTCGTCACCGGCGGCAAATCGTTGACGATCAAATCCGCCGCATAAGTGATCGGGTCGAAGAAATAGTGCCGATAATCGGTGATCGCCCCGTTGAGCGATAGGTCAAAATATTCCAGATAGGCGGTTTCCCAGCCGAAATAGGCGCTGTCGGCGGGCTGGTAGGCCGTCACGGCCGCCGCCTGTTCGAGTTGCTGGCCCCAGACATAGCCCGCCGAAGTGGAAACGCTGTCCACGCCATCGACGACCACGCCGTTCGAGCTGAAGGACGCCAGCACGATCAGGTCGGTCGAGGTATCGGTCGTCGCGGTGAGCGTCACGCGGTAGCGCCCGCCGCCCTTGCTGGTGATCGTCGCGCTCGGGGCGGTGAAGCCGCCGCTTGCCGCCGCCGCCGTGGAAATGGTGCCATTGTCCAGGTTGAAAACCACGTCCGCCTTGGCCGCGCCCGCGCCCGCGATGCGCAGCGCGCAGAAGTTGCCGACGCTCTTCTGGACATAGGCCGAAAGCGTATAGGCCAGCGCGCTCGCCGCCTTGGTCAATGACTTCCCGCGGTATGCAGCAGCGGTGCTGGTCCGCGTCCACAGGTCCGCCGTGGCGGTGCCGTTGGGAGCCGTGCCCGCGTTCGCGGTGATATTATTGTTGGCGCTGTTGGCCCAATAGGCGTTGTCGAATTGCTCGGTATAGCCAAGCAGGTTGCGGTTGACCGCCTCGGTATGCTGGGCCGAAAGGTAGATTTTCGAGGCGGTCATATTCATAAGCGCCAAGCTATCGCAGAGCGATGGCAGGGCAACGGTCACGTCTATCTGCTCGGCGAATTCGCTTTGGCTGGTAATCGACAGATCGAACATCGCCCAGCGATTCGTCGCGCCGACTTCCAGCCACCACGTCGGCACATTGGCCGCCACGGTCGGGTCATGTCCGGTGTTGCTGCCCTGCGCGCTCTCATAGACGCGGTGCGTGCGTAGATCGATGATCGTATCGGCCAGCGCATAGGTCACACTGACATCCCAAATCTTGTAGCTCTCGCCGTCGAAGCTCCACCATGTAGGCGAGCTGGATGGGGTGTGGCCGATGTTACTGCCTTGGAGCGAGGTATAGACCAGCGCGCGGGTGCCGGAAAACACCACCACACGATCACCCAGCGCGTAGGTCGTGCCGCCCGCATATTCCTCATAGGTATTGCTGGTCATCTGCCGCCAGTAGGTTGGCTCGCTGGTCGGGTTTTTGTTGAGGTTGTTGGCTTGCAGCGACTGATAAAACGCGCCGGTCGAGCCGCTGATGAGACCGGCGATCTGACCCACGGCATAGGTGACGGTGCCGGACCATTTCGGTGCGAAAGCGCCAAGCGTCCAGAAATTGTTGCCGGGCAGCGATGAGCCGCTGGTCTGGTAACGGCGGCGCGGCTCGTAATTGAGGTTGGCGTTGATGGTGCTGGTGAAAACCGCAAAATAGCTGCCCGCCGCCCGCTGCCCGCCGATGGTCGAAACATAGGGAAAGGCGACAGGAAATTCGTGGCAGACAACATTGCCGTTTGCATAGGTCGTGCTGGTCGCCCACTTGTTGTAGTTCGTCGCGCTGACCGCCCGCGGAATATCCTCGATGACGTTCGACGCGGTGAGCGCGGCGTCGTCGATGGTTACAGGCTCGATGATCCTCATGTCGCCGCCGTGGTGTAAACCGGCAGATCGTTTTCGCCGCGCACCAGCAGGCCGCCGCCTTCGATCCGCCGGAAGAAACTGTCCTGACTCGCGGCCAGCTCGATCAGCCGGAGACTGGCCCGCGCGTTTTCGTCGCGCAGCGCGACGACTTCCTTGACCAGCTTGGCCTGGAAATCGCTTGCCTCCTTCGCCGCTGCCGCCTGCGTTTCCGCCAGCGCCACGGTCGGCGGGCCGATCAGCGTGCGCAAGGCGGCGATGGCATCCTCGACGGACACCACGTTTTCATTGATCGCGATCAGCCCTTCGACCGACTTGTCGAGGGCGGCGAGCTGGCGTTCCGCGGCGCTGGCCATGCCTTCGCTGCCCCTGATCGCGGCGCCGACCACGCCGGAAACGCGCGCCACGTCGCGCTGGTAATCGAGCAGGCTGCCAGCCTGTCCCCGCGATGCATCGAGGAAGGCCCGCGACACACCGGGCAGGGCGGTGATCGAAGCCTCATTGCCGAGCGCGGCCATGCGCCCGGTGCTGGTGAGCTTGGCGAGCAGGGCACCATAATTTGCCGTCCCCGCTTCGGTGGTAAACAGGCTATCCCGGAACGTGCGCAGCCCATCGGCGAAGTCGCGGAATTTGCGCGCGGTCGCTTCCAGTTCGCCGCGCTCGCGCTGGTAGGAAGCGGTGAGCGTATCGCGGGCGGCGGCGATGTCCTCGGCCAGGTAAATCTGCATCTGCAGCCCGCGCAGGCTTTCGTCGAGCAGCGCCAGTTCGCGGATGCGCAGCGCCGTGGTATTGCCCTGCACCTGCAGCAACCGGGTTTCCAGATCGTAGCGTTGCGCGGCCAGTGCGCTTATCTTCGCGGCGGCTTCGGCGGCGGCGGCGGCTTCGTCCTGCAAGGCGTAGATGCGCGCCTGCAGCGGCCGCAGTCCGGCCTCCATGCCTTCCATCTCGAGCGCACGGCTAGCGGCAAGCGCGGCGGCGGTCTCGCCAGTAAGCTCCATGATCTGAATTTCGAGCTCGCGGCGCGGGCGGGCCTCCCTAGCGGCTTGCTCGATAGCCTCGGCTCGCTTCAATTCCATGAGTTGTGTGAGCGAGGCGAAGTCCGCGGCGCTCGCCCCGGCCTCGGTGAAAATGGCGGTGAGCGAAGTCAATTCCTTGGCCAGCCCGGCCAGGGCATAACCGAGCGGGTCGGTGCGCTGCTGCAGTTCGGTGAAAACGCCCTCGAACTTGACCGCCTTGGCGAGCTGCTTTTCCAGATCGCCCGCGCCCTTCAGCAGCGCCTCGGTGCCCGCCCGCAGCCCGAGGATCACGCCATCCTTGATCGCATCCGAGATAGCCGCCTTGATCGCGCCCGCCTCGTCCTTGCCGAAGTCGAGCACGCCCGCGCCCTTGGTCCGGCCTTGCCCCGTGGTATCGACGCGGAAGCTATCCTTGCGGATGCCTATAGAAACGCTTGGCGTGCCCCCTAGCGTGCCGCCGAGCGCGTTGGCTATCTGCTCTAGCGCGGAGCCGACATTGCCCGCCAGCGCCCCCGCAGCGCCCCGCCTGTCGGCATTGTTGCCTGATAGGGTGGAACCGAACTGGCCATTGGCGAGAGTAAGCGTCGCAGCCCCGGTTTTGGTCTTGCTGAACAGGCCGCCGAACAGGCCGCCAAGGATGCCGCCCACGATAGCCCCGATTGGCCCGGCCGCACCGCCAAGCGTCTTGCTGATACTTTTGATACCGGTAGTGATTGCTTGCCCGGCGATGCCCCCCAAAGCCGCGCCGAAGTTGTTGCCCTTGCCGCCGAGCACCGTCGTTGCCCCAGCGATGCCCAGCCCGGCCCCTTCGAGCAGGCGCTGCATCGTCTCCGCGAACTTGCCGCTGCCGCCGAATACGCGGTCCAGCTCACGGCCCAAGTCATCGACCATTACCCGCAGCGCCGGGGACAATTGCAGCATCGCGCCGATGGGGCCGGTGACGGCGGAATAATCGTGCCGCCGCGAGCCTTCGATCAACGCGCCGATGTTGCCCAACGTGCGCCCCGCGCCGCCAAGCTGGTCCAGCCCCGTGACGACGCGCGCTAGGCTATCCGCCAGCAGCGCATTGGCTTCGGCTTCGTCGATAGCGCCTTGCGTGCGCGCCTTTTGCGCCGCCGTGAACGCCGCCGTCATGGCGGTCATGTCTTCCTCGGTCTTAAACGCCAGTTCCGCGTCGAACGCCTTTGAGATTGCCGCGCTGCTCGTCATCGCTGCCGCGATGCCCTCACTCAATGCCTTGGCCAGCGCATCGGCGGCGGCTTTCCCGGCCGTGCGCCCGGCCCGCGCGCCCGCCTTCTTCGCCGCGTCGTCGTCGAGCAGGCCCTTTTTCTCGGCTTCCGCCGTGTTGCGCTTGCGCATGGCATCGAAGGCATATTTGCCCGCCGTGTCGCCGATCTCGGAAAACGTGCCCAGCGCGCCGCGAAACGACTTCTGCCACATTGCGCCGATGTCGAATGCGCCCGGTCCCGTGTCGAAGCCCGAAAGTTTGCCAACCTGGAACGCCTTGAGCGGATCGACCTGCGCCCCGCCCGGCAGGACCGACATGATCCTATTCCACATGCCGATCCACTGGTTAGCGAAAATCGTCGCTTTGTCGATCAGCCAGTTGAAAACATCGATTGCCGCATTGGCCGTCACCACCAGCGCATTGCCGACCGTGCCGGAGATAAGCTGGAATGACCGCCCGAGCGCTTCCGCTGCCGTCTTGCCGCTGGCGTAGATCGCCGCGAAGGCAAAGCCAGCGCCCCTCACCGTCAATTGCAGCGCTTCGGAAACCTTGCCGCCCATGCGCTCGAATATCTTGGGGATATTGACCCCAATTTCCTCGCTGATCGCGCGGGCCAGACCCTTGATGTAATCGCCGACGGTGATCGATACCGTCCCGAGTTCGCGCAGTTCGTCCTTCGTCAGCTTGAGTGAAGCGGTGAACGCATCGATGTCCGCCTTGCGTTCCCTGTTTAATTGGCTGGTCAGGATTTTGAACTCGCCAGCCGACACGCCCGCCGCGCCACCGGTTGCGATCAGGATCGGGTGCGCCCTGGCGAAGGCTAGCGCCATGGCCCCGACCTGCTTGGCCAGCCCGCCCATGCCGACGCCCATTTGCGAGGAAATCTGCGCGATCTGGCCGCCCTGCTGGATGAACACCTGCATGGGCCGCTGGCCCATGGCGAGGCCGGTTACAACGTCGTTGATCTGGAACGCCAGATTGCCCATGTGCGCGCGGGCGGCTTGCGCGGCGGTGGCGTGTCGGCGGCTGTAATTCTCCATTTGCAAGACGGCGGCACCCATCCCATGCGCCGCCGTCGTTGCGCCCTTGATTTGGGTTCCGGTTTGCTGCGCCTCGTCGCCAAGCTTATCGATTGCGCCCTGCGTCCGCTTACCCGCCGCCGTCAGCTTGTCGAGTTCCGCGACGCCGGTTTTCACCTGGCGGCTGTCGATCTCCATGGCCAAGCGGGCGAAGTCCGTCACCGCGCGGCTTCCTTCGCTTGGCTGGCATATTCCGCGATATAGGCAGCATCGGCCCGGCGGATCGCCTCGAGCTCCCAGCCGGCGAAACGCATGCCATGCAGCCGCTGGTAAGCATCGATCTCGCCGAAGCCGATCCGTTCCGGCCCGAAGCCATTGCTGCCCCGGTTGCTATGCAGCGCCATGAAGTCGCGCCACAGCGCCATGCAGCCAGTGGGGAGCGGCGGCACGGCGGAGAGTGTCGCCAGCGCCATCGCATCGCCCCGTTTGGCGAGGTTGCCGAGGTGATCGCGAAGCGGTTTGCCGTCCACCTTCTGCGGCGCTCCTAGCTCAAATTCGCTTGCGGCGAAGGCGGCGAAGCCTTCGACAAGCGCCCGATAAAATTTGCCAGTTCACTCGTCTGGTCGTCGATCTGCACGCGGACCCATTTGAACTGTTTCAGCCACCGCTGCACATTTTCGGGTGTGCATTCCAGCCGTTCGTCGCCCCAAATGACCACAGACTCGCTTTTGCCGCCGGTCACTGTGCGCCAAGCAGTAATCGTCGCCGCCAGCGCGCGGAGCACCGAATCCTCGGTTTCTTCGACAGGTGCTGCTTCGGCTTTGTCGCCTCTGCGTTGCCGCTCGAATTCGACCCGGCGCAGGCGGTTGCTTTCCTTGCGGACATAAGTCTGCATGGTTGCGCTCTCCGCACCGATAAGGCTGATGAAAACACCGATGCCGTCGCCCTTCTCGAACAGGAATCCACCTTTGCCGTCGGGGACATCGGCGGGCGCGGTTATCTCGAATTCATGAGGTGTTTCCCCCAGCACCAAGGGATTGATAATGTCGAAATCGAATGCTCCATTAGGCTTGCCCATGATGATTCTCCTCCTGGTGTTCCGGGGACCGGAGGATTGGGCAATCGAAGCCCCCGGAACACATTGCCACTTGAATTAGGCGGCCAGGCTGTCCTGGACGGTGATAATGGTTTGGTCCCACGCCAGCGACGTGCCGCCCGCGCTGTTGAGTTCGGCGACGAATGGATAGTTCCGCACGATGCCCTTCTCGCCATCGTCCGGCGCGTTGCCGGTCAGTTTGATCCGGCCCAGCGTGAACGTCACGAAATCGGCGTCCGCCGTTTCGTCGTCGGTCACCACCAGCATGAGGCTGATCGGCGTTTCCGCCCGGTAGAGCGCGGAGATCGTATCGCTGTCGAATAGGGCGGAAAACGAGCCGGAAACCGCGATCTTGCCCTTGTCGATGTCGATGAGGTTGTTGCTGCCGATCACCGCATCGCCGTGCTTCATCCGCCCGTCGATCATCAGCGTCGCGCCGGTGCAGTTGGCCACCACCGTGCCGTTGACCACGACCAGGCCATTGACCGCCGTCAGGACGGACGTTGTGGTTTCCGCCGTTGGCGTGGTCAGGATTTGCGAGCCGCCCGCCACCATGCCAAGGCCGAGCACGTCGAGGCTGATCGTCGCATTGCCGGTCGAGGGCAAAGCAATATCGGCCTTGGCGATCTGGCAGTCGGTGAACTTTTCCGAACGGAGGAGATCGGCGAACCATTCCTCGATGGTCCAGTAGTAGTTGGTGTGCCCGGTCAGCGGCGGCTTCGCCTTCTTGCCGGTCACGGTGACGGTGCAACCGACAATCGCGCTTTCCGCCGTCATGGTGAGGCCCGCCCCGAGCACGCGCACGGTCAGCACCGTCGCGGTGAGCGACAACACCAGCGCATTCTTGCCGACGTTGTTGGCGTTGAGCGAGCCGCCGGTCAGCCGGATGACATCGCCCGCCTTGATCCCGCCGGTGAGGAAATCGCCGGCCGAGCGGGTGATCGTATAATCCGAGCCGCTCGCCGCGATGGTGAGCGTCAGGCTGGCGATGGCCGCCGTGGCAACGAAGTCCGCCCGCAACAGCGCCTGCAGGAGCGTATCCCACGTAGTGCAGGACAGCAGCCCATCGATCTTGCCGTTGGCCTTGATCACGCCATAGCCGACACCGGTCGATTGCTGGTGCGTGACGATCTCGTCGGTCTCGAACGTGTCGCGGTCATAGGAAAAGACCGAACTGTTCCGGCGCAGCGTTTGCCCGCCGCTACCGGTGGCCGGGGTGCCGAGCGCGCTCTGCACCTTGTAGTTGGTCTGCTTGCGGATGCCTTGCGCAACTGCCATTTTAACTCACTCCTTAGGCAACGTAATTGGCGAAAAACCGGATTTTCACCGGCACCACATAGCGGTCTTCCTCGATCCGCGCTGGGGCGATCTCTGGCGTCTTCTCGACCTGCGCGGTAATGCCGCTGGACACGAACGAAGCGCCGCGGTAGAAGGTGTCCCGGATCAGCTCGGCACGGGCCTGTGCAGCATTGGGACCGGTATCGAGCGGGTAGGCGAGGCTGACCTGCATGTAGCCGCGGTCGGTTGTGAAGCGGCCCATTTCCGGGTTGTCCGGCTCCGCCGCCAGCAGGAAAACGCGCTGATAGGCGGTGCCGTTAACCGGCGCGAACGGCACATTCTCCCATGCCGTCGCGAGCGCGGGCGACATGCCGCTCAATGCGGTTTCCAAGGCGGCGCGGATGGCGACTAGCGACATGATGCCACCTTCCTTGCTAGCTTTGTAGCGCGCGTAGCAGCAACTCGCTTCGCTATGGTGCTCTGGGACTGCGGGCCGCGAGACTTGCCCATGTTGGCGGCCGATAGTCGCGCCCTATGTTCCTCCGTCTTCGCCTTCCCAACGAGCGCAACCGAAATGCGCCGCCGCGTGTCGCCGCTGCGCTTTTGCCCGCGCATTTTGGCCAATGTCTCGGCGGTATGGATATAACCGCGCCGGGCAGCAGCAAGTTTTTCTGCGATCACTGCCTTTTCTTCGGGTGTCCGGCGTTCGCGGGCGGCGGCCATTTTGGCCTTTGCTTCATCGCTTTGCTTTGTCCCGCGCCGACTCCCAGCTTTAGGGGCAACATTGTAGCCACGCCCCGGACAAGCAGAGCCAAAGTGATCGATCCAGAATTGTTCCCGCTCGATAAGGAGTGCCACATTCTCCACGGTTTCGACAATCTCGAATACGAACGCATCTTCTCCGTATTTATTCCAAGCTCGCTGGAGTATTATGCTATGGTGCCTTCCCATGCGCAGTTGGTATAAATGAGTTCCTTTTCGGCCAGCGCAGTCCGATGCGCTACCGACATAGCGCTTTCCGTTCGCAAGGTGGCGGATCATGTAGATGCCAGCGCTTTTCATTTCATGCCTTTAGCAGATTTATCAACTATAGATTGCCATTCTATAGCAGTCAAACCAACAACACCGCTAGGGGCTTGTGTGCTCCATCCGTCCTCTATTCTAACCGAATACGGAACATTATTTGTTAAATAGTATACATTGCCTGCCGCGTGCTCCGGGATGACGGCAAGGTTGCCCGTGACCGTCGCTGCGCCGCTCGGATCGATGCGCTCCGTCACTACATTGCTGGGCGCGCCGATGGTCAAATCCCAATTCGCCCGAAACCGGCCCCCGACATAACCCGCTGGCGGCTTGTGCTTCCACAGCGCCGGATTGCCTACGGGCGAGCGCATATCGACGCGCGCAACCACGTCCGCGACAACCTGCCCCACAAGATCGTCGGCCTTCTTGCCCGCCTTTTCGGCGAAGCGCTGGAGGTCGAGGGTGAAGGTGCTCATACGTTGGCCCTCACCGTCAGCGTGTAGATGATGTCCAGCCCCGCCGGACTGAGTTCGGAAACTGCGATCACGGTGAAGACGTTGCCCGCCGCGTCGGTGAGCGTATCGTTGACCGCCGGGCGGGTAAGTGCGGTGCCGACGGTATTGAGCGCCGACAGCAGGCACTGCCGGTCGGCCGCCGCGATGTTCTCGCCCGCCATCTTGCGCAGCCCGTCGGCGAAGTCGAGGATGACACCCTTGCCATTCTGCGTCGTTGGCGTGACCGCCGCCGCGCCCGTCGCCGGGTTATAGGCCCCCGCCGCGCGGCGCGTCAGCGTCACGGCCTGGCCCCTGGCGCTTATCATAGCCGCCGCCCGGCTGCGCTGCGCCGTTGTCATACGCGGACCAGGCGCGCCATTCCGGCGGCCCCCTCCAGATAGGGCGCGAGCAGCATGTCGATGCTGCGGTAGCGCACATGCTGCGGGCTGGCCCGGTCGTATTCGGTTTCCAGCACGTCGATCTTTTCGCGGACGACGCCGCGCGCCAGATCGGCGTTGAGATCGCCCGCCGCCGCCTTGAACGCAAGGTCTGAACAGGCATTGGCGATGGCGGCGGGCACCGAGGTTGAGAGAACCGAATAGCCATCGACCACGACGCCGACGCGCGGCCAGGACAGCGCCTGCGTGGAATTGACCCGCAGGCCAGCCCAGCGCTCGCGGTAGGCTTGTTCCATGTATTGCGTGGCACGGCGCAGCGCCTGCTCCTTCTCTGCCGTGGTGATCGTCGCCCAATTGGTATTGCCGAGATTCGCCTGGCGCGTGTCGGCGCCCGCGACGGAAATGAAGCTCTCCGCCGTCGCCATGCCGGTGCCATCTTCGACGATCAGGGCCATTATGCTGCCTCCAACGGATAGCGCTGCTTCGTGCCCGTCAATGGGTATTGCTGGTCATCGTCGCCGGGGTAGGGCTGCGCCAAGCCCGTCAATGGGTATTGCCGGAACATGGCCACCGCCGCCGGGTAGAAGCTGTTGTCGTTGGCAAACAGCGCGGGCGTCAGCGCTTGGTCGATGCCGATGGATGGGGAGTGGAAGATCGGATTATTGACCAACAGCAGCGCGATAATCGCATTGCTCGCGCTGGCGGCCGGTGCATGGAAAACCTGCGCGTTGGTCAGCAGCGGCGCGGCCAGCGCATAGACCGAGCCGACCGTCGGCGCGGGGAAACTCGGCGCGCCCGCAAACAGGCCGGGCGCGAGATCGTAAGTTGTGCTGACCGTTGGCGCGAGGAAACTGTTGCCATTGGCGAATAGGCCGGGCGTAAGATCGTAGGTCGCCAAGACAGTCGGCGCATAGAAGCTATTGCTGTTGGTGAACAGGCCGGGCGTCAGCGCCTGATCGCCGCCTGCACCCGCCACCGTCGGGGAATAGAATGTAATGCTGTTCGAGAATAGACCCGGCGCAAGATCGTAGGTTGCCAGAACGGTCGGGGCGGGAAACGACGGCGCGCCCGCGAACAAGCCTGGGGCGAGGTCGTAAGTGGCGGAAACCGTCGGAGCATAGAAGCTGTTGCTGTTGACAAACAGGGCGGGCGCGAGATCGTAAGTCGCGAGCACTGCTGGTGCATGGAATACGGGCGCGTTAGTGAATAGACCCGGCGTGAGATCGTAAGTCGCCGAAACCGTGGCGGCAAGGAATGTCTGGCTGTTGGTAAAAAGCCCCGGCTGGAGGTCGGGCTGTTCCTTGAACGAGATACCCTGGATAATCCAGTCCTCATTGAGACTGATCGTCCAGCTTACCGTTTGGCTGCCCGCGCCGCTTTTGATGCCGTATTGCGCGCCGCGCCCCCATGACCCGGCATCCCAGCCGTTGATTTCAGTGCCGCTTTGGCCGGTCGTGGCCCATGTTTGCATTCCGTCGCCTACACCGCCGAACCAGATCGCGCCGTCGGCCACAGTGAACGAAGTCGATGGATTGGTGCTGCTGCCAGCCGTGCTTACCGCATTATCGTAAGTGGATGCATTGCCCGAAGCGGCGCTGGCCCAGGCATATGCGATGGCCATCGCCTGCGCGCCATCGTTCTGAATCGATAGTTCGTAGCTTGCCCCGGTCGCTGGGTTGAGGAGATACCAGTCCTCGGAACATTCCTCCGGGGTGCCGCCCGCGTTAGCCTTGGCGTTGCCCGCCGTCATGGCGACGCCATTGAATGTGGGTGCGCCACCGGTCCGCGCGGTCGTGCCGCCTATGACGATGCTCACCCAAAGAATTGTCGTTCCGGCGGGGAGGTTAAAGCTGACCGTCGCCGGATCGAGGGTAGTGGTCGTCCCGGTCGCCGGTAGCCTGCCGCCGCTGCCATAGGTATGGGCCATTAGTCAGCCCCCGCGCCCGCCGGGAAAAGCACGTCCGGTCCCGGCACGATGATATGGTGTTCCCGGCGGCTCCCGTCCGGCATGTAATGCCGTTCGCGCAACGCCGCGCGCATCCGCTCATAGAGATCGGCCAACTCGGCTTCGGCCCCGGCGATGCCGCCATGCGACTGGCGGATGGCGTTGATCACCATGTTGCCGCCCGCGTTGATCACCGCATCGCGGGGATAACCATGACCGGCTGCGGCGAATTTGCGGGTGAGTTCGCTGCGCTGATCCATCAAACCTCCTAAAGGGTGAATATGCCGGAGGCATTCCAGGTAACGGTGATATTGCCGCCGTTCGGCGTCACCGGCAGTCCGGTCACGCCGGTATCGATGAAGGCGACAAGCCGCCAGGTCGTGTTCGCGCCCACGTTCTTGCGGTAAATCACCAGCGCCTCGACGCTCGCGCCGGAAACCGAGGTATAGGTCAAGTTGTCGCCATCGAACGTGCCGGTTGTCACGGTCGGCGTGGAAATCCGCTGGTCGGTGCCGATGATGCCGGCCAAGTCGTTGTAGAAGTCATGCGCGGTCGAATAGGTGTAGAGGCCGGTATCGATCAGCGCGCAGAACGGGCCATCGGTGGCGTCGTTGACGTTGAGGCTGACATTGGCCGAAGCCGCCAACAGCGCCTCCTTGTAGAGCGGATAGAGGGCATTGGCCATCGCTAGGCGCCTTTCTTTCTTGGCCGGCCGCGCGGCAATGAACCGCCCGGCCTGCCATCGCCGTCATGATCGAACGGATCGGCCAAAACCCAGCCGCCAGCCCGCCAGTTCTCGACTTCATCCGGGTGGACATCCGCCTCATATGGCGGCTGGTAGATTTCCGGATCGCGCTTCATCCTGACCGTCATCAGCGGACCCTCCGCGCGCGCAGGAAGCCATAGGCGGCCAAAGTGCTGACCGTGAACGTCCCGATGGTGACGAGGTAGATCGTGGTTGTCGCGGCGATAGAAATGCGGACCTTCGGCGTCGGCAGTAAATTATCATCCGTCGCGCCGGGCACCAGGGCGGCCACCGCCAGCGAGGAAGCATTGCCGAGCGCGCCCATGGTTGCGCTAGTCGCCGAAATGCTCTGGGCCAGCCGTGTGATCGATGTCGTCGCGCCAGCATTATAGCCAACTATGCCCTCGACATCCCACTCGCCAGCCGTGAGCGAAAGCGAAGTGACGTTGGCGGCGACATCCGTTGTCAATGAAATCGCGCTGCCTTCGGCGACGCTCGCGGACTTGTATTCGCCGATTTCCGCGGCCGCCGCGCTATCGTTGGTCGCTGTGGCCGCCGAGAGGCTAAGCTCCCAAACCGGCGCGACTTGCGTCCCCCGATTCCGGTAGACCTTGCCGTTCGTCGTATCGATGCAGAGTGCGCCAGGCAGAGCGACGCCGATGCCATCGCCTGCGCCGGTCGCGAGCGCCGCCTCGGCCATAGCTGTAACCGTGCCGCTGCCATCGTCGGCGACGCCGGTATCCGCCGTCATGATCGCGATGGAAACCAGCGCATTGGCCGCATTGTGCGCCTCGATAGCGGTTTTCACATCCGCCGCCGTGCTAGTGATCACGCTGCTGCTATTTGTCGCCAGTGAGGCGGTGATCCGCGCGCCGGAAACACTGATAGCCAGCGCCTGACTTGCCGCGCCGGGATCGGTATAGGTCACGGTGATACTGTTGCCAGCCGTGCCGTAAACTCGCGCAGTGTAGATCAAGCCGTTATCGTCGCCAGCCGGGTTGACCGTCGCGGTTGCCGCAACCGCCGTTGTAGGCGCGCCCGCCTTCGTCGAGAACATGCCCCCGAACGATGTTGCCGCTGCCGCTTCGCTGGTCGCGACGGTCGCATCGGTGACGCGGTAGGAGCGCGCCAGCAGGAACGGGCCAAAAACCGCCGCATAGCCAGGCTGGATGGTCGTTACCGCGCCGCTTTCGACTTGCTGCGCAGCGCCCATGACGCCCGCCGCTGTGGCGGTGAGGACTTCGCCGGGCTTGATCGTATGGTGGGTAGTCCCCATCACCTTTCCCCTTTCGCCGGGAGGGCTAGGGGCCGAAGCCCCCGGCCAAACCCGTCAGCCCAGCAGGTTGGCGATGAAATCCGGTTTCCACGCCTTCCAGCCATAGAGGGCGCGGACCTCGATCATCGTCTTCATGTAACCCTTGTAGACGGCGATCTCGAAGGACAGCCCGGAATGCGGGTCCTGGACGATCATCACGTCATCCGCCGCGTCGCCCCCGACCGGCATGGCGGGCGGGCGCATGGCCAGTTCGACAGCCGAGCGATGCAATGCGATGTTGGCGGTATAATTGTTGCCGATGGTGATCGCATCGTTATCCGCCTCAGCAACCCGAAGGCCCGGCGAACCGATGGTGAAGATGCCGGACGCCAAGGCTGTGTTCGCGACATATTTGTGGGTTGTGCCCGCGATGGTGACGATATCGCCCGCGAGCAACGTGCCCGTGCCGGTATCGACATTGATCGTGGTGTCGTTCACAGAACCGGCGGCGGAAAGCTGGTAGGTCGCGCCGGTGCCCTTGGTATGCAGGCCGATCTGCGCGCTCTCCTTGAGCATGAAGCCCAAAAGGTCGAGCAGCACGCCCTGCCGCAACAGTTCGGTGCCGCCGCTTTCGTTGGCCTTCTGGAGCGTTGCCAACGAACGCAGGTTCGCGCCCGCTGCCGTGTCCATGATCACCGACCATTGGCCATCGCCGACCGGCGCGCCGTTGTCCGCCAGAATCTTGTGGAGCTGCGGGAGATCGTTGAAGTTCGACGCGAATGGAGTGGTGCCCGCCGTGCCGTAGCCGCGCGAGGCCGTCTTGTAGACCGCGGACCAGCCGTCGAGTTCGATCTTGTTGACGCAGGTGCGGAACGCCTGCTTGATCTGGTCGCCGTAGATCGTCTCGTAACCGTTGCCGTTGTTGACATGCTTGATGTCTTCGCCGGTCCACGGGATCGACACGCGGACGAAACTATCGACGGTCGCGGTCTTGTTATCCACGGTCTGATCATCGCCTTCCGGGATCGTCATCGACGGCGAGAAGGTGGTGTTGACCGTCTGGGCGCGAGTGAAGAACGAGCGCACGGTGTCGCCCTTGGCGACGCGCTCGGTGCCACCGTTGATCGTGACGGAAGAGATGATGCCGACGAGTTCGCGGCCAACGGTATCCGCTGCCTTGTAGATATCGGCGGCAAGGCTGGTGAGAGTGTTCGCCATTTCAGGCACTCCGATTGCGCTGTTTCGGGGAACCTGGCGCTGGCGTAACCAGCTTGTGCAGGCCCGGCGTAACCGGAGAACTCTCAAGCGTTACCTGGGAGCGCGCGCCTTATGCCATGGCGCCCCCCCCATGGCAAGCCCTAGGCGGCGGCGTCGACCACCTTGCCGCCTTCCTTCGCAAATGTGGCGCGTTCGGGCTGTGACATGCCGTCGAAAACCGAGCGCGACACGGTCTTCCCGCCCCCGCCGCCCTGGCCGCCGCCCGGCGCGCCGCCGCCGCCGGAACCCGCGCCCGCGACGAAATGCTTGCCTTCGTCGCTCGCCGCCCATTCCTTGACGGCATCGGCCAGTGCCTTGTCACCGAGCTTGGCGATGCGGCTGTCGCCTTCGGCGGCAACCTGCACCCCGCCCGCCAGCATAGCCATCGCCGCCTTCTGGTGGACCGCATGGGTCACGCCGTTGGCCGCCAGCGCCTCTCTCAGGCCGTTCTCGACCAGCAGCTTGCGGGTGAAACCGGTTTCTGTCTCCAGTGCCTTGGCGGCCTTGTCCGCCGACGCAGTGGCATCCTTGGCCGCCTTGAGCGCGGCGGCAAGGTCCGTTCGCAGCCCCTCGTTTTCCGCTTCCAGCTTCGCGTGGTCCTCGGGGTTGATGTCCTTGACCTTGCGCAGTTCGGCCTTAGTTTCATTGAGCTTGGCGAGGATTTCCTTGTTCTTCGCATCCAGCGCCTCAATGCGCGCGTCGAAATCCGCCGCCGCCGTTTCAGCAGCCTTCTCCCCCGCCGCCTTGAGCGCAGCCTTCACTTCGGGATCGTTCATATCGATTGCCATAGTTTCCTCCTACCTTGACTGTAATTCCTTGAGCGTCAGAGGCCGCCCCGTGCCCGTCACCAGATCGCGCAGCGTCAGCTTGCCAGCCAAAAACATATCCGCCCGGCCCTTGCCTAGCTGTTCCTCGACTTGTGCACGCGGCGCGCGACGCAGATAGCCCGTCATGCTGGTGTCCGCGCCCGTAGGGCCGAGCGAACTTGCCCTGCCGCCACGTGCCTCAAGTTCCTCGGTGATGCCCGGCATAGCCGCTTCCAATGCATCGCGTTTTGGGACCAGCGTCAGCACGCAGCGGCAGGACCAGTGCTTCGGCGGCGTCCCCTGCCATTCGATTGTCGCGCCCTTGATCGGCGCGCCGTCGAAATCCCACATTTCCCCATCCAGCGCCACACAGATCGGACAGGTGATGCCATCCAGCGTCGCCAGCCATTGCACCCCAAGGGCGAAGCGGGCCATCTTCTTGAATGTGGCGTAGCGGCTGTCATTCGCCGCCTGCATGATCGACGAATGCACCAGCGCCCGCGCATTGCGGCGCGTTGTTTCCATGATGCCCGGCTCGCCGGGAACGTCCCCGCGCGGCTTGCGCCCAACGATCCGCTGGACGATCCGCTCATTGGTTTCCCCGTTGACTACGCCCTGCCTTACCTGACCGGCGAACTTCTGTGCGGTATCCTCGGCCTGGCGCTCCCACCATGCGGCGGTCGGCGCGCCATCGATCAGCACTTCCTTGGATAGCGACGCCAGCCGTTCCGGTGATGGCGGCTGGGTGGCGATGCGGGGAAAAGCGGCGGACAACAGATCGGCGGTGTTTTTCGCAACCGCCAGCATCAATGCATGGGTATCGACGCCAGCCGCCAATGAGCCGTAGTGGGCATCGATGATCTTTTCGGCCTCGGCGATCACTGCATTAAGTTCCCGCTTGCGCAGCTCGGACAGCGTTTCCGCGTTCATGAGGCGCTTGAGGTCGTCTTCCATGAGGCGCAGCAGTCTCACGGCCTCGGCTTCCTCGTGCGCCGATAGCCGCTGCAAATCGAGCGCGTGGCGGATGATCGCGTCAGCCAGTTCCTGCTCGCTCATGGCAGCACCGCGCGCACTTTGCCATGGACGCGACGCACCAGAAATCCGCCGCGCAACCTCATGATGCCGCCCACGGGATCATAGCGCAGCACGTCAACCCAGCCAGCGTCCGCGTCATAGGCGACAACGCCGCGCTTGCAGTCGCCATCGACGAACACCCGGATCATGCGGTGCTCCCAATCGCCCGGCGGCCTGGGGAAGCCGTATTGCCCGGAAACGGCAAGTTGGCGCGGGGCATCCGTCATGCCTTCAGCCCCGCGCTTACATCCGCGCAGCAATAGCGGCACCTGATGGCCGCGCGCTTGATCGCCTCGCTGCAATGCGGGCAGAGCTTCAAGTCCCCGCCGGGGCGAAGACGGCGCAACCGCTCAGCATTCAGCCGCCGCTGGGTTACCTCTGGGCTGGCCGACAGGGCCAACGCGATGGCGAGGCCAAGTGGCCCGAAAATCAAGCCAAAACCCAGCCCAGCCAGCCAACTACGCCCCTTGTTCGCCATGACCGGGATGGTGATCACGATGCTGACAAGCCAGATGAGCGTGAGCGTGTCCATGTCAGGCAGCTTCCTCGCTTGGCGGCGCGACGACCGGCTTGGGCATCGGCGGGGCCTTGTCGATCTCCGCTTGGTGCTCCTCAAGCGTCTTGTCCGCGGCGATGATGTCGCCGCGCTTGAACATATCGAACAATTCGCCATCGCTCAAGCCGCCCGCCTGCCAAGCGCCTACAAGTGCGGTCAATTCCTGCGCCCCCATCGGCACCGGCATGAATTCGCGGTTTATCGCGTATTCCACCTTGCCGCCCGCCCCAGCCCATTCGGCCATGACGCCAAGCGCCCACTCCATGCACTGCGACACGCCGATGACGATGGACGCCAGAACCCCATTTTCGCCCGCCCGCTTGATCTGCGTCGCGCCCAGCGTTTCGGCCTGCGCCGTTTCGTCCGCGATCATCCGCGCGCCCAGCAGCGCCATGCGCATTTCAAGGTCCGCCAGCGCTTCCTTAAGCGCGCCCAGCCCCTGCCCGGTGAATTCGAGATAGGCAGCTTTCGCCTGCGGGTCCGGGAAAATCCATGCGGCGGTCGCACCGATAGTCAGCACCGCCTTTTCGTCCGCCGGGGTATAGCCGCTCACCACGGCCGTCGGCAGGCCGGTGAAGTGCAGCCCGTGGCGGTAGTCGCTGTTGATTTGGTAATGCGCGATGTTGAGATTGACTAGATTGATTGTTGGCGGCTCTTCGATTCGCGCGCTCATGCCATTCCGGCCGTTTATCCTAAATGGGAGATAGTCTAGCTTCTTGAGGTTCATTGTCGGATAGATCGGCCCTTCGACCAGCTCGTCCTCGCCGCGTTCATTCACCCGGAACAGCCGCTGGCGGTAGAAACCCTTTTCGTCCAGATCGAGCACCCGATAGCGCGGCTCGCACGTTTCCTCCCATTCGTCCTTGCCGGGGATCGGCGCGTCCTCGCCAAGCACCACCATTACCAGCGCCCAGGCATTGCGGCGCCGGGCATAGTGCCAGTTGCGGATCGTCTTCGCATCGTAGAACAGCATTTTCGGGCGCAGCCCCTGGGCTTCATCGGCGGCTTTCGTGATCGATTCGACGTTGGCCGGCATCGGTGGATAATCGACCAGCACCCCAGCGCGGCCGCTCTCAAGCACTTCCTCGACAAGCCCGCGAGCGAATGCGCTCGCGGTCAAGCCAGCCATATCGATATCGTGGAGATACGGCTCAATCGCAGCGGGCACGGTGTAAATGGGCTCCTTGCGAAACGCCATGCCGGACAGCCCGGAAATCGTGCGCCAAGTGGCGTTGAAGAAATCCGAGCGGGCGCGGCGGGCCTTGTAGTCGTCGTCCTTTTCGGCGTGCAGCTTCGGCAGATATTTGATGCCCCCGGCATGAATGGCGTCCTGCCCGGACACACAATCGGCGGCGCGTTCCCATTTGGGAAACATCCGGTCGTAATCGCGGTGCGTTGCCTTGACCGACATTGCCTAGAAGCCCCCGAGCTTGACCTGCCGCATTTCCCGGCCGCGCACCGGAAAGCGGTAGTGGATGAAATAGCCGAGCGCGTCGTTGATATGGTCCAGTCCGCCGGCCTTGTCCGGCTCGCCGTTCTTGTCGTAAGCCTGCTTTTCGAGCGCTTCGACCAGCGCTGGGCACTTGTCCTCGTTGACCTTGAAGCGGCGCGCGCCATCGGACAGGATCATCTGGTTGACCGCCAGCACGCGATCCTTGACGGGCGGGTTGGCATTCGGCGCGAGCACGTTGAAGCCCGCCGCGCGTAGCAGGGCAATGTCGCTGATGCTGGCGTTGTTGGAGTGGCGCGAGCCGCCGCTGGCGTCTGGGTAGACGAAGATCGCATGCCCAGCATACCGCGCCTTGATCGTCGCGATGAGCGATGGTGTGTCGAGGATGCCGGTCAGCTCGTCGATGGCATGCGGCAGGCCATCACGCAGCACGAAAACCGCGCTGGCCATCTGCCCGACGTTGAAGTCCTGGCCGATGTGCAGCGGCTCGCTGATCTGGATTGTCTCACGTGAAACATTCAGCGCGCGGTCGAACTCGGGATAGACGCTACCTGATGCCAGGTTGACAAACTCGCCGTCGAGGTAAGCGGCCAGCAGGTTCGCCGGATAGCTAGCGCGAAGATCGGGGATATAGTCCTCGGGTAAGTTTTCTGCGTTGTCTTCGGTCCTTGCCCGGAACATGACGTAGCCCGGCGCGGGAGCCTTTTGCCAGCGCTCATAGACGAATTTAAAGCCTTCCGGAGTGGTGGCGACGCCGACAGTATTGCGCATCCCGCACTTCTGCCTGTTGCGGGCAATGATCTTGTTCCAAGCGTCCCGTGCCTTGTCGGTGGGCAGTGTGTCGATCTCATCGACCAGACTATGCGCTACCTCATAACCGACAATACGCTGCGGCTGTTCCATGTTGCGGAAAACAATCTTGCCCGCGTTGGGAAAGCTGATTTCCGCATCTTGGGTATTGAGCTTGAACGCCCAGCCCCGGCGCTCGCACAATTCAGGGAATCGCTCGAACGCAATATCGCGGATCAATGGGTATGTCGGCAGATAATAGCCGATGTTTTGCGGACGGCAGATTACCTTGAGCGCCATGGCGCGGGCCATCGCCGCCGCCGTCTTGCCGCTGCCATAACCGCCGACGAAAGCGGGGAATGCCGCCTTGCAAGTGACAAAGGCGCGTTGCGTATCGGACAAGTGGCGCGGCTCGCTCAAAGGAAATCGTCCACGGTGCTGGGCAGAACTTTGGCATTCACATTAGCATTTATCTGCATCGGCAGGACTTTGCCGACCAGCGCCATGAACGCAACAGGTTGGCTAAGAGCTTGGGATTTCAGATATTCGATGCCACCACATTGATCGAGCGCTGCCAAAATCATATCTTTCAGCGCGGCAGGCACTTTGTTGCGCGAGCCTTTGGCGCGGCCCTTTCCCGCATTGCCCCTAGACTTGCCTAAACTAGGTTCGTTGGCCGCTCGCATGGCGCAGCCGCATAGCATAGGCGGCGCGGTCAGGGCAAGTAGCGCTCTGGCAATTCCCCGTGCGCCAGCATCTCGAGGATGCGGGCGGCTTTGGCAAGTAGGGCCTGGCGGCGCAATCCATGCCGCAGCCTATCCTGGTTCGGGCTTCTTCGTCCGGCACGTTCTCGACGCGCTCCTGGTAGCGCTCGACTGCGTGTTGCGTGATCGTCAGTTCAGCCATCGCTTTTCCTCCTGTTCCGCGCCCCAGCTCCCGGCGGGGTGTGTAGGGGCGCGCCTAGCGCCCTACACCCCTGTAAGGGGTGGGCAACTTCCGCAAATAACCTCCGCCATATGTTTCAATGACTTAAGCATACGACTTACGCTACCTCCGCCGACTTCCGCATCGTTTGTTTTCAATGACTTAGCAACACTGCCTCCGTAAATTTAGGCAACCTCCGCCAGACCTCCGCAAGCGATTTGCGTTACCAAACTGGCGCGTCAAGCACGCGCAGCCCGAACATTTTTGCCTTGCTGTCGATCATCTCGTAAGCGATCATCCGCCGCTCCAACCATGCCGTGATATGTGCTTCCCAGACCTCGGCATCGCCCTCGAATTGCATGTGGAGGATGCGCGGCGCAAAGCGTCCGTCGCGTCTGGTCTGCGGCTTGTGCGACAGCGGCCGGCCCTCGTTCCACGCATCCGCGATCAGGTCGAATGCCTGCCGGATTTGCTCGCGGGAAAGAACGCCTTCCGCCGGCGCTTGCGCCTTGGCCGGGATGAGGGTTGATTGTGCTTCGCCTGGGCTGTCCGCGTCACCGGTGTCCCACTCGAAACGTTTCAGTTCGAAATGGAGCGGCGGGCCTTCCTCGGCGTCCTTCTGCTTCTCGATTTTCAGGGTGGTGATCTTCTCTCCTTTCGTCAGGCGGATCGCTGCATCGCAGGCGCCGAGCAGCACGCTCGAGCCGCGCATACCCCGATCTTTGTCCTTGCCGCTATGGTGGATGCCGAGCACCGCGCCGCCGCAATGTTCGCGGATTTGGTCGCAGGCGCGAACGAAGGCGCTCATCGTGTCCTGGCTGTTCTCGTCGATCCCCGCGATGCTGCGGGAAACCGTGTCGATGACGATCAGCCCGACCGGGAAATCGAGGCGGCGACGGGCCTCGTCGATAGTGCGCTTGAGCGTCGCGACATCGGCCGCGTCCATGAGTTGCGGCGCATGGGGCAGCAGCAGGAAATGCGCCATCGTCAGGCTTTCGCGGTGATGTAGCCGCCAGCCGGTGATGCGCTTGCCGATGCCGCGCGCGCCCTCGCCGGCGATGTAGAGCACGCCGGTTTGCCGCGTCGCCTGGCCATGCCAGTCCTTGCCGAGCGCCAGGCGCAGCGCCATGTCGAGCGCCAGAAAGGATTTTCCGGAGCCGGGGTCGCCATAGATGATGGTCAGCCCGCAGTCGCTGACAAGTTCGTGGACCAGCCATGACGGCGGCGGCATGTTTTCCAGATCGGTTGCGTCTAGGAGCTCGAAGACGCCCGCATGGCTTGAGGCGCGCGCCGCCGCCGCGTCCAACGCTTCCTTGTGCCGGGCGAGAATGTCCGCTGGGCCGGTGCTTTCGCTGGTGTCATGCGCCGCTTCCGCCAGCGCCCGGCCAGCGTCGATCAGTGCCCGCTGCAGCGCGAGGTCGCGGATTTGCTCTGCCAGCTCGACCGGCGCGAGCAGGCCCTGATCGTCGTTGGCCAACCGCGCGATGTATAACGGCCCGCCAAGCTCGGCCAGCGCTTCGTCGTGCTCGAACTCTGGGCGCAGCAGGAGCGCGTTGGCCGCGTGTCCGGCCTCGATATGGCGGGCGATGGCGGCGTAAATGCGCCCATGCTCCGGCGCGTGGAAATCGGCCTCGGCGACAATCCCGGCGATGAGCGCATGGATGCCATTGTCGATCAGCAGCGCGCCGAGCAGCGCCGCCTCAGCCTCGACATTAGCCGGGACCGCGCGGGCGCTGTCGATGGCGTGCACGGTCGCCACGCGGGTCACGCTTCCACATTCCGGGAGATGAACAAATCGCCTTGCCGCTGCGCTTGGTCGATCCGGTGGCAGGCAATGTCGAAATAGCTTGGGTCCAGTTCAATACCGATGAAGTCCCGGCCAAGTTGGGTGGCGGCAACGCCGGTCGTGCCGCTGCCCATGAATGGATCGAGCACTAAGCCGCCGACCGGACAATGTGCCTCAATCTGCTTCGCCGGCAGTTCGCGCGGCTTCTGGTTGGTGTGAAATTCGGAAAGAGGCTTCGCGAATGAAAGCACATTGCCCATTGCCGGGACTTCCTCATTCCACGCCAATCGTCCGCCCTTGCGGTGCGCCACCATAATCATCTCATGCTGTCGGCGGTATCGCCAGCCGATGCCGGGGTTTTTCTTGTCCCAGATGACTGAGTGAAAGAACGACAGGCCGCTGCTGTCCATGCGTTGCGCCAGCCATGCGAATGTCGGTCGCGGGCCACCGCCGCAGCAGCAGCAGCAGCAGCAGCAGCAGCAGTCTCGCTTGAGAACGCGCGCGGCTTCGGTCAGCATCGCGTCAACCATAAAGCGCATGGAGTCCATGTCGTCATTGGCGATGGGAACCATGGTCGTTCGCGATCCGTCACCCTTGATCTGGCCGATGACGGAGAGTGCATCATCCACGCCATTGCTGTGCCCATACGGCGGGTCAGTCCAGATCATGTCCACCGAGTCGGCCGCCAACAGCGGCAACACGTCGCGACAGTCGGCCTGCACCAGCACGGCGCGCCCGACAACTTCGACGCGAACGGCAACCGCGCGGATCGCGTCGAGTCGGGCGTCGTCCATCACACCGCGCGCGTTTCGGCGATGACATCCGCCAGCGCCTGCGTGCCGGCCCATGCGTCGTCGAGCCAGTCCGGCGTGTCGCTGGAAAGGAAGTCGTTCCGCGGCTTCGTATAGCGTTGCGGCCGCGGTTGAACTGGGATGACCACTCCCGGCGGTGGCGGCTTCCTGGCCGCGCGCCTGACAAGCGCTATCCGGTCGATCACGAACGGCCCGGTTTTTTCGACCGCAAGCCCGAGATTGGCGACGAACCCCGAAAACCATGGGTGATACCGGCACCAAACGGGCACCATCCTGTCGGCATGGATCATCGTCGAATGATCGTAGCCGCCGAGCGCCCGCCCGATCGCCGGATAACTTGGCTGCGGCGTTTGCAGCCGGGCGATGCGGATGATGGCCCCGCGCACCATGACGACGCGTCGGTGCCGGTCGCGCCCCGTCAGCCGGTCCTCGGGGATGCTGGCCATCTCGCTGGCGATGGTGACAATATCGGCGATTCTGGCCATGATGCATCCTCCAATGTGATAGGTGCGCCGCATTCACGCAGCCATGCGACGGCGGCTTGCGGCGAGAAGAAGCAGGCGACGCGGTGCCTCCGGCGGTGCAGCGCGTTGCCGAAGTCGATTTGCGCCTGACTGAGCCTGCCGGCCCGGCCGCGTGCATCGTATCCTTTCATTTCCAGCCATGCGGAACGCTGCCCACCAGCCGGCTCGCCAACGCTATACGGCGGATTTGATGGCCAAAGGATAGTGTAGTCGAAAACCCCCGCGACGATGCCCTCACGCTTGGCCTGGCGCGGGTTGCGCTTGCCGGCGTTGGCGTTGGCGAACACGTAGCAGCGCGGCGCCAGCATGCGCATGAAGCGGCGGAATGCGACGCAGCGCTCGATCTCTGACCACGCGCGCTTGCCGTCAGGTTGTTCCACGTGGAACAACGGCGCTTCGACGAGCGGGATTTCCAGGTGGTCGAAGTCACCCATGGCCGCGCAGCTGTGCAGAATATAGCGCTTCGGCAATCTCATGGCGCGGCAGCTTCTTGTGGCGGGCCGCCAACTCATCGACGGTCAGTTCACCCAGCCGCCTCGTGAATATAAGTTCCACCGTCAGCGCCTCACGATGCTGCGCTGCGGTGCGCGCCTTGTTGCCATAGTTCGCGCGGCCCCGCGTCATGCCAGCAGTTCCGTGTAATCCGCAGCCCGCTCCAAGCGCTTGCGGCAGGGGGCGATCCAGTCGAATCGGGTCTCAACCTCGCCCCTGATCCACACCAGCCAGCAATAGGCGGTGGCGGTTGATCCTTCCGGTGCGAGTCTGCCCTTGTGCATCACCACGCGCTCGGTGAATTGCAGGACATGGCTGGGCGGATTGATTGAGAAGATGCGCAGGAACCGGCCTACGCTTTCCAGGAAGGCGCTGCGGACGATCATGGCGACGCCGATCCTGCTGGTGCGGCACGCTCGCTCTATGAATTGTTCCGCGAGCTTGAACGGCGGGTTGGTGATGGTCCAATCGGTCATCGGCTGGGGCAAACCGAACAGATAGTCTTCGACGCGAAAGCCCGCGCCGTAATCGTGGACATCGCTGGCTTCGACAATGCCGAAATACTCAGTGAGTGGGCGGACCATATGGCCGCGATTGGCGGCGGGTTCGCGACAGGTTCTCAAACATAGATCGGGATAGCGGCTGACGAACAACCATTCGCATAGCGCCCGCGTCGCCCATGGCGGGGTCGGGAAATCGTCGAGCGAATCGTGCGGCTCGCTGCGCTGCTGCATTACTGCGCTGGAGCGATTCTGCATCACCCCGCCACCCAATACAGCGGCTCGCCCCGAGGCCCGCGCGGGATCGGCGGCTTGCGCGGTTTGTATGAAGCGAGAACATGTGCCCGCCGTTCGTCCATATCGCAAGGCGGCCCGAGATCGACAATTTCGGGCTTGCCGCGGACGCCTTCGATCACCGGCAATTCATGCAGGCCAAAACCGCCGCCGCATCGTTGGCGCAGCATCGAGCACTCGCAGAAGCCGCAGACGCGCCGCTTCAACCACGCGCGTTCGAGCGGCGAAAGAGATGCAACTGTGCGGATGGTGGGGAAGGTCATATATTGCTCTTCGCCAGCATCGATGTGCAGGATGCATAGGCGAGAACAACAGCGGCGATCTTCTGGGCCTCTTGTTCGGTCATGTCTCGCGGCAGGCTCAACATGGCATGGCAACGGTAAAGTGGAATCGGAATCAGCACCCGCCTCTGGCGCTGGCGCGGGCTTGAGAGTAGCGGTGTCACCCCCCGCCTCCCCGCCAGGCCCAGAGTGCCCCCCATGCGAAGCCCCCCGCGGTAAACACGATGGCCGTGGCGATGATCGCGGCGATGGACTGGCTGTCGGTCATGCCGGTTTTCTCCGTTGTTCGCGCCTTTCCCGCGCCAGTTTGGATGCATCCTTCGGGTTGCTGACCCCGAGCTTGGAGCCGCGCCCCATGAAGTGCCTGCCGCGCCGATGCTTGAGCTTGCGGATCAGCGTGCGCTGGATCGTTCTGACGAAGCCACTCATGCTGCCAAGCCCTTGCGCGCCGCCGAAGCTGCCGCCAGTTCATCAAGTGTGATGTAAGCCCGCTCGGCGAACCACTGCCAGTAGGGGGCTGGGATGCTCGACCGCTCGTGCCATGAGCGGACGGTTGTCAACGGAATCTCCAGCGTCTTGGCCAGCTCGCGCGGGCCGCCCGCTTTGTCGATAGCTTGTGCGTGTGTGGCCATGGCGCCGAACATGCCCGCAAAGAAAATGTATGTCAAACGCATTTTCCGCTTGACGCATTTTGCGCATGGTTTACCGTGCTCCTAACGAAACGGAGCAAAGCACATGGCGAAGATGATCCTCCACAAAGAAGCCAATCGCCAGAATCAGTGGGGCGGCACAAGCTACCGCACGCTATGCGGCCGGACCAACCGCCAGAGCCTGGATGGGATGAACATCGCCGATACCGCCAGCGGGGTCACCTGCAAGATTTGCCTCGCACTAATGGCCGCACGACAGCCGCACAAGCAACGGAGCCACTGCGCGCTGGCCGCCGCGATCCGCGCTGGCGATCTGTCCGGCCTGCCGCGCACGGACTACGGCGATGGCTATTACGAGCTGGCCGACTGGCAGAGCGCCGCCGACAGCGTGCTCGACAGCGGCGACGAAGTCGAGCTGGCCGCGATGCTGGACACCGAGCGCGCCTTCGAGGCGTTCGCCGAATGGCAATACGCGGGCGGCGATGAGCGCAAACAGCGGTGTCGCGAGCACGCGGGCTTCGCGACATGGCGGCATGACCGCGAGCGGTGGGGGCGGAAGGCATGAGCGCGCAGCACACACCGGGGCCGCTCGGCTTTGTCCATAGCTACACAACCGTCGCGAACGGCGGCTTCCACCTGTATTTGGTGGACAGCACGGGCCGCAAGATCGCGGCGCTTTGGGGTGGCGCGGATGAAAAGCTGGCGAACGCCCATCTGTTTTCAACCGCGCCGGAGTTGCTGGCGGCGTGTGAACTAGCGCTAGGGGCTTTCGAGCGCAACGACTGCATCGACTGGGGCGAAATAGCCGCCGCCATCGCCAAGGCAAAGCAACCATGAAAAAGTGTAGATATTGCGGCTGCGAATATGCCGCCTCGGCTCGTGATATTGGCAAGAGGGACTATGCGTGCGTGCCTTGCCGCCGCGAAGCCACGAAGCAATGGCGGGCTGGCAGGAAAGCGGCTGGACGCCCCATTATTTCAACCAAAATGCCACGCGAGTATCATCGCGCATACGAGGAAACCTATCGTCAGAAACCAGCGGTCAAACAGCGGCTGAATGAGCGCGCGCGGATTCGGCGGAACAATCCTGCTGAACGTTACAAGCATGAGGCTCGCTGGAAAGTAAGCCGAGCGATAGCAACAGGTAGACTCGCAAGACAGCCATGTGAAGCATGTGGCGCGGGCCGCTCTCATGCGCATCATCCAGATTATTCACGGCCTCTAGAGGTGATTTGGCTGTGTGCGAAACACCATACAATCGAGCACGCCAAGGCGAGGGGCGGAGCATGAGCGCCGCCCGCAAAGAGGCCGCGTGCTTTGCCGACGCCATGGCCGCGCATGACCGCGAGTGGCGTGCGCTCAACACACGGCTCGACGCGGCGCTGGCCGCATGGGACGAAGCCGAGGCCGCGTGCCACGTCGCGCACATTGCGGCCATCAAGGAACTGCGCGCTGCGCTGCAACAGGAAGTGAAGCCATGACACGGAAATATATCCATACAATAGACCCAGCAGGCGTGCGCAGTCAGCAATTGGTGAAAGAGCACGGCCACTTATGGGAAAGCGATTTTGATCCGATTAGCGTGTTGCATTCTGTGCCATGTTATTCATTGCGGACGGGTCACTTCATTATTTGGGGTGCCTACGAAATAGCTGGGCAGGCATGGAGTAGCCCAGACCAAATGGAGCGCCTCGCTTCGCTGTTGCCGGCGCTTGGGTGCCGGGCCGAACTGGAAAGGGAATGGGAATGGAAATGACCGGCTGGCAGCCTATCGCGACAGCGCCCGAACTGGAAAGGGTGATGGTCTGCGGCTGGCAAAAGCGCAATGGCACAACCCAAGCCTATTGGTGGTGGGGTGAGGATTGTGTGTCGAAGGGCATCGGGATCGAACACCCTGCCGCACTCTATTGGTGCCCAGTCATCTTGCCGGATAAGTTCCCCCCGCCGCCGCAGGAGCCGCAGCCATGACAAACTTGGACTACGCATCAGACGAGATCGACGCCGGAGCGCACTTGATTCCCCCTTACATGATCGATGGCGTCAAGCGGTATGTCCTTCACGGTATCCCGCCGGGCGACTTTCTGCGGGCGCTGCTGTGCAACGATTTCATGGAAGCCGCTGGGCGTGCCGACGATTACAATTTCGCGGCCTTGGGCCAATGGGCGCGCTTTCTCTACAATCATGTCCCCGGCGAGTGCAGGGGCTCACCAGAGCACTACACTGCTTGGCTGGGGCAAGGCGGTCTATTGCAGGAGACGAAGCCATGACCGCCGCAAACAAATCCAAATGGCAGCTCGGCGAGCTTTACGATATTCTGGGCGAGACCTGCGGGCAGCTACGCAAAGGAGAGGTTTTCGAGGGATCGCCACAGATGGTAGGGTGGGCCAAGGCTGGCGACACCAAGGCACCAGCGCCCGGCGGCGTCTTGGAAATCTACGACATGCCGAGCGAGAACGATCCGGCTTTCGACGGCCTGGAAAAGATCGATCTGCATTTCGTGGTGGTGGCTGTGAATAAGGCTGCGGCCGAGCGGGTGCGCGCAAGGTTCGTCGAAATTCTGAACAATTGGCCGAACCCCGACGAACTCGCGGGCGGCCCGTCCTACATCGCGGTCGGCGGCATCATTGGCGATCAAGGCGCGGCGTTCGAGATGTTCGCGCTCGGCAAGGTGCTGGGACTTTGGGACATCATCACGCCCGAAACCTTCGGCGCCACGGGCGAGCAAGCGCGGCAGATGGCCGGTATGGGCTTCATCATGTGCAGCGGCTATCGCCATCCTGCCGAAACATCGGTGAGGTTATGACCGCCCGCGCCCTGATCCTCGACGCCATCGCGGTCATCGTCAGCTTGCCGCTGCTGGTGCTGTGCGCCGGGCTGGTGTTGCCATGAACTCCATTCTCGATGATGCCGCCAAGGCGGCCGGCACATTGGCTGATGCCATAGACGCCCTGGCCACGCATGACCGTCAACGCCGTGGGCTGGTCGCGCGGCTCGAATCGGCGCTGGCGGCATTGGGCAAAGCCGAAGCCATGATGGCCGAGAGCGCCAAGCGGGGGGATGGGGGATGAGCGCTGCCACGACCCATCCCTTTGCCGAGGCCGTTGCCATTGCCGCCGACCTTTACACCGACGCCGAACTGGCGGTCTGGCTGACCGCGCCGCAGCCGCAAGCGGATAACTGGACCCCGCTGCAATTACTCGGTTGCGGCAAGTCGGCCGAGCTGCTCGCCGCGATGCGCCGCCTGGTCGATGGGGTCTATCTGTGACCACCCCCGCGATCCCCTGCGGCCTCGGCAAGCCGCGCTGCCTTGTGCCGCGCGCCAGCCAGTTAGCGCAGCCTCCTGGGCCGGTGTCGCGCTTTTCAGGCCGCCCGATCGCCACGGGGCCGGACGGGTTGCCGCTATGGACGCGCAAGCAGGGAAACGGAAGATGACCACCCCCTCGCCCGTCAAGCTGCGCGAGATCGAGCGCATGGCCGACGCGGGTGCCAGCGTCAGCATCAGCGTGCCAGTTGCCGGTTTCTTCCGCTACCGGCTGCGCCGCGGTGCCATCACGGTCGGCGTCGAAATATTTTTCGGGCCACCGCACGATCCCGTGACCGGCGAGGAACTGGACCGTTCCTGGCGCTGGCAAGCGCACTGCAATGGACGCTATGTCGAGTTCGAGCGCGTCTGGCCGAATTGCGCGGGCGCGCCGATCAGCGCGGAGGAATATCGCTATCTGTCCAGTTTGCAGGCATGGGGCGAACAGCACGCGCCCGCCAGCCCGGAAGCCAACCCCCGCAAGCCGGTGAACTGGCTCACCGCCCCGCTTGGTATTTGAAAGGAACAGCCATGGATGCCGAAGTCATCGCGCCGCGAGGCCACAATAACCCCCCGCTTGAAGAATCGCTGGTTATGGAGTTCGACGCGAATCTGCGCGAACACGACTTCGACCTGATCGCCCGTATCGACGAACTCGAAGCCAAGGCGAAAGCGGCGGGGCCGTGCTACGACGCAGAAACGGCGGGCCGCTACGGCGATGCCGTCAAGGCGGCGGTCGCGGCGATCAGGGTGATCGACAGCGAGCGCGAATTGCTCAATCGGCCCATCCTGACCGCCCAGCGCGCGTTGATGGCGCGGGCGACGTTCTACAAGGAGCGTCTGGAAACCGCCGAAAAGCGGATACGCGGTCATCTCGACGCCTTCACCGAACGCGAGAAGCAAAAGCGCATCGAGGCGGAGCGCGAGCGCCAGCGGGTGATCGACGAGGCCAACGCCAAGGCGGCCCGCGAAGCCGAGGCCGAGCGCCAGCGCCAGCAGGCAATCGCCGATGCGGCCGCCGCGAAGGAACGCGCCCGGTTGCAGGCAATCGAGGACGAACGCGCGGCGGCCGAAGCGCGCGAGGCCAAGGCGGTCGAGATCGAGGCTGAGATCGTCGTGGTCGAAGCCGCGCCGGTTGCCGTTGTCCCAGCCGCGCCGGTCTATGACCCGGTCCGCAGCGACCGGGGCGTCCTGGTCGCCGAAGCCAAAACATGGCACGTCGAGATCGAGAATATCCGGCAGGTGCCAGACCTGTTCCTGAAAAACGAGGCAGTGGTCGAGGCTCTGCGCAAGGTGATCGCGCCAGTAGTGCGCGGGAAAAACGGGCTGCGCGAGATCAGGGGCTGCCGGATATTTTCGACCACCAAGGCGTCGGTGCGCTGATGTTCAAGCCCCGCCCCTACGATCCTGACCGGGCCGATAACCGCTCGCCCGCGCAAAAGGCTGCCGGAGAGCGGAATTTCCGTATTTTCATGCTCCGGGGCCTCCATGCCCAGATGCGTCTTCTGACAGGCAGGCGCCGCGAGCTGGCGCGGAAATTGGTCGATGAGGAATTGGCCGCATTGGGTGCCGAAACCCAAGCCAGGCGCCTTGAGCATCGCCGCGCAAAATATGGATTTTGATGAAAGGACTTCCCGATGAATACCCAATCTAAAGAACAGCCATCCGAAATCCTCGTTGCCGAGCAGGCCAAGGTTCTCGCAATGCGCCGCGAGGAACGCCAGGCGCTGACCACGATCCCCGTCGCCGATCTGGCCGTTGCACCGCTGCGGACATCGTTCATGCCGCAGAGCATGGGCGAAGCGATGCAGCTCGCCACTATCATGGCGCGCAGCACCTTCGTCCCAGGCCACTGCCGGGCCAACGAAGGCAACTGCCTCGCCATCATCATGCAGGCCGGGCGCTGGGGCATGGACCCCTTCGCGGTCGCCAATAAGGCATATTTCACCAAGGACGGCGCACCGCCGGCTTTCGAGGCCCAGCTTGTAAACGCCGTCGTCAATGCCAGCGGCGCGCTGTCGGGCCGGCTCCGCATCGAATACGACGGCGAAGGCGAACGCCTGCGCTGCACGGTGCGCGGGTATCTCCGCGCCGATCCGAACGAGGAAAAGGTGCGCACGCAATCCATCTCCCGGATCACCGTGCGCAACTCGCCGCTTTGGAAATCGGACCCGGAGCAGCAGCTCGGCTATTACACGACGCGCGCATGGGCTAGGCTGCACTGCCCCGAAGTCCTGCTCGGGGTTTACACCCCGGACGAATTGGAGATCGACCCGGAGCGTGCCCGCGTCGTCTCGCCGCCATTGCCGCGCCGTGGCGATCCGCCGGAAGAAACGCACGATCCCGAGACCGGCGAAGTCAGTAATCAGTTTGCAACTGATGCGCGCGGCATGTCCGTGGTGGACGAGGAAACCGCCCGCGCGCTCGACGCCGGGGCCAACCCCGAAGGCGAGGACGAAGTGGAGG